>Ga0180431_10003080_pt1 | contig 21706 bp, 12 predicted proteins | sample SS_ome_11_FD_132459 | JGI IMG/M metagenome (GOLD analysis project Ga0180431, IMG submission 132459) | Hypersaline lake sediment archaeal communities from the Salton Sea, California, USA - SS_1_MS_1 metaG | ecosystem: Environmental > Aquatic > Non-marine Saline and Alkaline > Hypersaline >...
GGAACAGTTCTGCATTGACTATGTATATTGGGGTGTATCGGAGAGAGAGTGTTGTCTGGAAAATTTGGATTGGTATGAAGTCTCTCCACTATTCGAAAAGGTGTACGATAAGGATGGAGTGTCCATCTTTCGATTCAAACGCGAATGAGCGCGGCGTCGGTGATCTTATGGGCTCTAGTGAGGGGCAAGCGGATGGTAGACCTTTCGATAATTATCGTCAATTGGAACACTAGAAATCTACTGTTCCAGTGTCTGGAGTCGGTTTACGAATCAGCCGGTCGTCTGAACCTTGAAGTCATTGTGGTGGATAACGCGTCGACAGATGGCAGTGTGGAGATGGTGCAGGAACAATTTCCCCATGTGCGATTGGTTGAGAATCGGAAGAACGCTGGATTTGCGGCTGCAAACAACCAGGCGATGCGGATAAGTAAGGGAGATTATATTTGCTTGTTGAACAGCGATACAGTTGTACTGGGTAATGCTCTGGAAAAGGCTGTTGCCTTTATGCAATCGCACCCGGACGTTGGTGCCTTGAGTCCCCGACTACTAAACGAGGACGGTTCCTTACAAGATTTTCCTAAATCCTATCCTACTTTGGCCAACGAACTCAGCCGTATGTTGCGTATTTACAATTGTGTGACGTGGTCAAAGCGCAAGGGTCTGGTAACTAGTGGGGAGTACACTCGCGAAGTGGACCGGGTAAAGGGGGCCTGTTTGCTGGTGCAGCGCCAAGTGGTCGGGTCAGTGGGAGGAATGGCCGAAGATTATTTCATGTATGCGGAAGAAGACGATTGGTGTTACCGTATCAAGAGACAGGGTTGGAAGATATATTACTACCCCGAAGCAAGAGTCGTTCATTATGGGGGCAGCAGCATCAAACAGGTAAGCCACCAGATGTTCTTGCGACTTCACCAGAGCAAGCTGCTTTTTTTTCGCCGGTACTATAGTCCTACTTCGGTGTGGCTGTTGAGGGTAATCTGGTGGATTGGATATCGTGTACGGCTGGCCTTTGTTTCTCTCCTTTGGATGCTCGGTGGCAAGGCATCGGAGGCTTGGAACCGAAAGCGCAAAGAATACCGGGCGCTGCTCCATGGCCTTGCTTCGTGGTGAGGGACGGTGAGACAGACGAGATGAGAGACGGTGAGACAGACGAGATGAGAGACGAGCCGAGCACTGCTGGCCTAGTTGGTCGATTCATGAGTCGTACTAGGGCTTTGTTTCGCAAGGCGCGCAACTTTGGAGTCCTGGTGGGGTTTATGTTCGGCATGGATGAGCCCGCACGCCGGTCTTTGCATCAGTTTCGTACTACGGCGACGCAGTTACCGGTTCCTGGAGCAGTGGGGGAGTTGTGTGGGTATAGCAGTCTGACGGTTGTAGCCGGTTATCACTTGGTGAGTCAAGCGACGCGGGGCCGGAATGTGCCGCCGATGGTGGTGAAATTTGAAAGTCGGCCGGGAAAAATCTCCTTTGAGCGACTGGCTGATGAACAAAGAAACGAGACCCTGGCCCGCAGGTTCCTGGATGAGTTTATGCCTCAGACCTATCGCCTGATCGGCCATGGTATGCGTAATGAGCCTAGTGCTTTGGTCTATCAGCAGCGAGTCGAGGGGAAACCGTTGCGCCAGGTGCGTTTCCGTGCTATTCGGGATAATGTGCCTTTGCTCCAAAACCTAGATGGGTTTTGCGAATCTGTCCTGCAAATGTACCGGGACACGGGCCACATGCCTGACTTGGCGGGGTCCTTGCCGCGCGTTGATTGGCTGACAAACTTATTGTGGCGTTCTCGGCACATTTTTCTGGACTTTGGGACGAACCGTGTGTGGCTTGTTGATACGGGATTCCAAAGTGGTCAGGAATCTACAGATGAGGGACCAATGGTCGCCCGATTCCGGACGTGGCTTCGCTTACAAACGCTCAAATGGTATCAACGGAAACTGCGTCGGCGGCTCATAAAGCTAAAGAGGTCATTTCCTTGAATATTTTGCTGTTGACTCAGGTTATGCCCTACCCGCCCGATAGCGGCCCCAAGATCAAGACGTATAACGTGATCAAGTATATAGCCCGACACCATCGCGTGACGCTGGCCTCGTTTGTGCGTGGCGACCAATCGGAACACGCCCGTCACCTGGAGCGATACTGTCAGGCTGTGCACACCGTGCCCATGGAGCGCGGCGCGATGCGGGATTGTTGGTATATGGGCCTCAGTTTTCTTATCGGGCAACCCTTCATGATACTCCGCGATGACCGTAGAGCCATGCGCGACCTTATCGATCGTCTGGGTGCTGAACAGCTCTTCGACGTGGTTCACGCCGATCAACTTAACATGGGCCAATACGCCGAGCGCGTGCCGGGTGCGTTCAAGATTCTCGACGCACACAACGCCCTGTGGCTGCTGTACCAACGGTTGTGGGAGACGATGTCTCCTGGGCCACGCAAGTGGCTGCTGGGCCGGGACTGGCGGCTGCTCAAGTCCTACGAGGGACGGCTGGTCCGCGAGTTCGATGCTGTGCTGGCTGTCAGCCGCGAAGACAAAGCCGCGCTGCAGGAGGCTGCCGGACAGCCGGTGGATGCCGCTTCAACTACTGTCATCCCTATCGCCATTGACACGGACAAGGTGGCCGTCGTCGAGAGGGAGGCGGAACCTAGGCATGTCCTGCACATCGGCACCATGTACTGGCCTCCCAACATCGACGGGGTGAATTGGTTTATCCGCGAGGTCTATCCCCTCATCCGCCGGGAGCGGCCGGACGTGCAGTTTGACGTGGTCGGCTCCCGTCCACCGGATGATCTGGTTGCTCTCAACGAAGCTGGGTTGGGTATCAGCGTCACCGGATACGTAGCCGACCCCACGCCCTATTTTCAGCGGGCGGCGCTGATGGTGGTACCTCTGCGCGCCGGAGGGGGCATGCGGGTCAAGATTCTGAACGCGCTGGCCCAGGGCATCCCCATCGTCTCCACGACGCTGGGGCACGAGGGTATCGCGGTGACGCCTGGGCAGGACATCCTGGTGGGCGACACGGCCGAGTCGTTTGCCGCCAAGGTGCTGCAGGTGCTGAACGACCCTGATCTCGGTAGCAGGCTGGCCACCAGCGGACGCCGCATGGCCGAGCAGACGTACGATTATCGCTATGCCTGCCGCCCACTGGATGACGTGTACGCGCGGGCGGCTATCGGCCGGGGAGAAAGTTGATGAATACGCGATGGTTCGGCGAGAGACGCAGGGAAAAGTGGATCGCTTTTGGCCTGTTCCTGTTATTGCTCCTGTGCTATACCTACACCCTCCCGCGCTGGGCCGACCCCAACCAGAATTCGCGGCTGGACATGGTCATCGCCGTGGTGGAGGATGGTACGTTTCAGATTGACGAGTACGTCGAAAACACGGTGGATTATGCCAAGGTCGGCGAGCATTACTATAGCGACAAAGCTCCTGGCGCTGCCTTTCTGGGCATCCCGGTGTATGCGGCCTTGAAGGTATTTCTGGATCGGCCGGTCATGGATGGCCTGGTGGACCGGCTGGCGGACAACGAAGCGCTCAAGGCCACGCTGCGCGAGGAAGGGACGGGGCTGCTAAAGCACAAAGTGCGCTTTGCCATCGCCCAGGTGGCGCTGACGTTTGTCGCCTCGGCGTTGCCCACAGCCCTCACGGGCGTGCTCTTGTACCGCCTGTCGGCGCAGTTTATCCGCCAGCCATGGCCCCGGATCGGATTGGTCCTGGGGTACGGTCTGCTCACACCTGCTTTTGCCTACGCCGGGGCGTTCTACGGCCACCAACTCAGCGCGGCGTGCCTTTTTGTCGCCTTTTACCTGGTTTTCACGGGGAGGCACCAGTTGCCTACCTGGCGGCTGCTGCTCGTGGGGTTTCTGTTGGGCTACAGCGTTGTCACCGAGTATCCCGCGGTCCTGGTCGTGGGCATCCTCTTCCTGTACACATTCTTCCGGCTGAACGATCGACGGCGCATCGGTTGGGTGATGCTCCCCGGTGCGTTGATCGCCGCAGGCTGGATGACGTACAACGCCGCCATCTTTGGCTCGCCCCTCGAACTGGGTTACAGCTACTCGGAACTGTGGACCGAGCAGCACCATACCGGTTTCATGAGCCTGACGTTGCCTCGCTGGGATGCATTCTGGGGCATTACCTTCAGCCCATTCCGGGGGCTGTTCTTGCTCTCGCCGCTGCTGTTGCTGGCCGTGCCGGGATTCATCCTCTGGTGGGGGTCTGGCGAGCATCGGGCCGAATTCTGCGTCGCCCTGGGCAGCGTGCTGGCCCTGTTCTGGTTTAACTCTTCGTCCGTCATGTGGTGGGGAGGCTTTGCCGTGGGGCCGCGCTACCTGCTGCCGATGGTGCCCTTCATGGTGATGCCGATCCTCTTTGTCTTGCGGGAGTGGGGTGCCCGGCCGTGGATGCGGGTGCTGGCTGGCGCTCTATGTGGCTGGTCGCTGGTCGCCACCTGGGGGCTGACGCTGGCCGAGCAGGCCTTTCCCCCGGACACGTTGCGGAACCCACTGGTCGAACACGCCTGGCCGAACTGGTATACGGGCAATATCGCCCGCAACTTGGGGATGTTTCTGCATCTGCCCGGCGTCATCAGCCTGCTGCCACTGTTGGTGGGTGTGACTGTGCTGCTTCTTGCGCTGTGGCTTGTTTCTCGCCAGGTGACGGGGTCGACGGTCGACACCGGGAGTGGGTGATGGACGCTTTACCTTCGACGAAGAACCAACTGATCTCTGGCCGGGAATGGCGCTTTGTGGCGGCGATTGCCGGGGTCGTGCTCGCGCTCACCAGCTTGCCCTACGTCTACGGCTACGTATCCAGCCCACCGGAGCAGCAGTTTATGGGATTGATGCTGGATGTGCCCGATCATGGCCAGTATCTCTCGTGGTGGCGTGGGTTTCAGACCTCGCTCTTGATCCCCAACAAGCTGACGCCTGAACCGAACGAGCCTGTCTTTTTCAATCTGCTCTGGTGGGCACTGGCGCAAGTCTCCCGATGGACTGGCCTGGGATACGCTCCGGTGTATCAGGCCTTTCGTTGGGTGGCTGGGGGCTCGTTCCTGTGGACGGTCTACCGCTTGATCGCTCAGTTCCTGCCCGAGATGCACCAGCGCAAGACGGCCTTTACCCTGGTCGCATTCAGTTCTGGACTGGGTTGGGTGCTCGTCGTTCTCAAGTACACGCTGACCGACGGTGAGTTGCTTTTCCCGTTAGACGTGTACGTGGCCGAAGGAAACTCGTTTCTTTGTATCCTGGGCTATCCGCATTTCGCCTTTGCCACGGCGTTCATCGCGCTGACGTTCGAGTTCATATGGCGTGGGTGGAGAGAAGCAAGGATCAGGACCATGGTTGGCGCTGGTGTACTGGCTCTGTTACTGGGATGGCAACACGCCTACGATCTTTTGATCATCTACGGTGTGATGGGTGTGTTTGCGCTGCTCGTCTGGTGGAGGGGGCGGGTGTTTCCCTGGCGGCTTTTCTGGGGTGGGGTGGTCGTCGTCGTCCTTTCGTGTTCGGGCGCGGTCTACTCGGTGATCCTGACCACAGTCGATCCACTGTGGGAGGAGGTGCTGGCCCAGTTTGCCAACGGTGGTGTCTACACCCCGTCACCGCCGCATTTGATCGTTCTGTTTGGGCTGCCGTTGGTCCTGGCTGCGGCGACGTGGGTCGGCCTGGCCTGGCGCAGGCAGTGGAGCGAGGAGAACTTGTTCGTGATGGGGTGGTTTCTGGCCGGCGCGGCGCTCAATTACATCCCTACGGATTTCCAAATCCACATGCTCAACAGTTGGCAGATTCCGATGATGCTGCTGGCTGCAAAGGGCGTGTACGAGTTTATCGCACCGGCCATTGCCGCGTGGCGATCGGTTCCGGTCGAGAAGGTCGCCCGGTGGATGAGCATGGCGTTGGTGATTGTGGTGTTGCCCACCAATCTGTACTTGTGGGCCTGGCGATTTCTGGACCTGGGACGGCACGACTATCCCTATTATCTCCAGCGTGACGAGGTGGCGGCTCTGGAGTGGTTGGACGAGAACTCTGCGGCCGAGGACATCGTTCTCAGCTCGCTGACGATTGGCCAGTATGTCCCGGCGCTCAGCGGCAACACCGCCTTTCTGGCCCATTGGGCGCAGACAGTGGGCTTTTATGACAAGCGAGACCGGGTAGCGCGTTTCTTTGATGCGGCGACACCAAACGAGGAACGTACTCAAACTGTATCCACCTTTGGCGTAGACTATGTCCTGCGCGGCCCGGCAGAGCGCGCGTTGGGCGATTATGCCCCGGCGGATGCAACGTGGTTGGTGCCTGCCTTTTCTACCCTCCAGGTTGATATCTATCGTGTTGTCGACGACAGACTGCCACTGGTCGTCCGCTCAGGAGGCAATCCATGACAAAAGTGGCGAATCATCCTTGTTCGTTGATCGTGATCCCTACCTACAATGAAGCGGATAATCTCGAGCCGTTGATTTCGGCGATCTTGGCGCTCAATGCCGGTTTTGAGATCCTGGTCGTCGATGACAATTCTCCTGACGGCACTGGGGAAATCGCCGACCGCCTGTCCCAGGAGTTGGCCGAAATCCACGTCTTGCATCGACCTGGCAAGATGGGGCTGGGTACGGCCTACGTTACAGGCTTTGACTGGGCCATCGCACACGGGTACGACAATGTGTTTGAGATGGACTGCGATTTCTCCCACGACCCCAGCTACTTGCCCGCGTTCTTGACCGAGATCACGGGAGCCGATCTGGTGATCGGTTCGCGCTACGTCAAGGGCGGCAGCACCCCCAGTTGGGGGTTGTTGCGCAGGCTGATCAGCCGTGGTGGCAACTGGTTCGCCCGGTTCATGTTGGGCCTCAGGACGCACGACTGTACTGGGGGATTCCGGTGCTACCGCAGAGAGATTCTGCAACGGGTGCCGTGGGAGGAGATTCGATTGCAGGGCTATGGATTCCAGGTCGGAGCTGTGTATCACGTGGAGCGTCTGGGAGGCAGGACGGTGGAAATCCCGATCGTTTTCCCAGACCGTCGTGCCGGCCAGTCCAAGATGTCTCTCAAGATTATCGTCGAGGCGTTCACCTACGTCCTTCGACTGGCGCTATCCGAGAGAGGGCGTCGGAACGCGCAGGGGGTGAAAAGTGAGTACCTGCATGAATCGCAAATCTGAGCGTTCGCAGGACACCTGGATAGCTATGGGCCTCTTGGCACTCACGCTGTTCAGCCGAATCCCCTTCCGGACGCGCATTCTCTATCACTGGGACTCGGTCAATTTCGCGTATGCCATGCGCGAGTTCGACCTGGCCAAGGAGCAGCCGCAGCCGCCGGGCTACATCGTGTACGTCTGGCTCTGTCGCCTGGTGGACGTGGTGGTGCACGATGCTCAGACCACAATGGTGGTCATCGGCATCGCCGCCAGCGCTCTGGCGGTAGTGGCCCTTTTCTATCTGGGCCGGGCTATGTTCGAGCGCCGCACCGGGCTGATCGCTGCGCTGTTCCTGCTCACGTCTCCCCTGTTCTGGTTCTATGGCGAAATAGCCCTTCCACACAGCGTCGATGCTATGCTGGTGATCGTGAGTGTGTGGTGGTTGCATGAGGTGATGCAGGGCAATCATCACTATCTCTACCCGGCCGTCGCTGTCTTGGCGATTGCCGGGGGAGTGCGTCAGCAGACGATCATCTTTCTTGCGCCAGTGTTGCTCTTTGCCCTGAGGAAAGTGGGGTGGAAGCGTTTCCTGGCTGCTGGAGCTCTGGGGGCGGCGATTTGCCTGTCGTGGTTCATCCCGTTGATGGCACTGAGTGGCGGATTCTCGACGTATATGCAGATCATGGGGGCGTTCGGCGGTCGTTTCCAGGATACCACTTCCGTTCTGATGGAGGGAGGATGGTGGGGAATCGGGCGCAACCTGCGCAAGTTGACGATGTACACGTTGTACGGCTGGGCTGTGGCGCTCGTGCCGGCCGTGATCTACCCCCTGAGCCGGCTGTGGCGGCGTGAGTGGCTCAAGTGTTGGGAGAAGGTGGTGTTTCTGTTCCTCTGGTTCGCTCCCGCGTGGCTCTTTTATGTCCTGATTCACATGGGACAGCAAGGGCTGGTCTTTGTCTTTTTGCCAAGCCTGTTGCTTCTCGGCGCCGTCGGATTGGAGCGGCTGTTGGCCGCCCGGCCCAGGTGGCTGGCTCCTGCAGTGGCGATCCTGGTCGCGCTGAACGTGGGTATCTTTGGCCTGGCACCAGAATACCCTTTCGGGGAAGGCGATCTACGCCTACTCACCCGTGCTACACTGGCCAATTCCGATCGCTACTTTCAGGACCGGTTCGACGCCATCGAGCGGAACCTCAGTCCTGGGTCGACGGCGATATTGGTGGCCAGTTGGCACCACGTGGAATATTATCTACCCGAATATGTGCGGCTGCCCTTTGAGATCGGAAGTAAGTGGGAGGTGGATGCAGGCCATCCCAAGGGCAATCCCCAGGAAACGGACGCGACGCCGGGAGAGGTGGGGTTGCAAGTGGACGATCATGGGCAGGCGCGGGTGGTCATCTTTGATCCGGACTTGATGGCCTTTAACGAAACTCCGGCGTCTGTCCATGAGCTGCCCCTGGCGCACGGAGGTGGGTTGGACTATTTCGAGCTGGCGGCCGACCAGGTTTTCCACTATGGGGCGTGCTCCTTTGGAGTTGTGGAGCATTAATCGACGTGTAGGGTGTTCCTGGCAGAGGATGGCCCTGTCGCAAAGGTGCAAACGGCAATCCCCGATTAGCGATGTTGCAGACCAAAGGATGGAGAGGTGTTGTGCATGGGAGAGTGCTCTTTGTCTTTCTCATTGGACTGACGCTCTTTTTGTGCACTCACAATCTAGAGACGTATCCTCGCACGTGGTGGGATGAAGGCAAGTTCGTGCAGATCCCAAAGAACGTCGTGCTTCATGGCAAGTATGCCACGCAGAGTTCAGAGGGGTTTCGCATGTTCTCGGTCTATGGCACAGGCCCCGCTGTGTTCCTCCCTATGGCGGCCGCGTTCAGGCTGTTCGGCATCGGGCTCCTGCAAGCAAGATGGGTCATGGTCGGCTTCACCTTGCTCGCCGTGGTGGCCTTCTATTTCCTCTCCAAGCAGCTCTACAACCGGCGGGTGGCACTGGCGGCCGCGTTCCTGCTCGTCCTGGTGGTCTATGATCCGTTTACTTCCTTGCTCTACCTGGGGAGACAGGTGCTCGGCGAGGTGCCAGCCTTCTTCTATCTGATGGCGGGATGCCTGATGTGGGTGAGAAAGCGCGCTGGCACGGCGTGGCCCGCGCTGGTGCTAGCGGGCTTTTTGTGGGGGTTGTCAGTCCTGGCCAAGTGGATCTTTGTCATGGTCGTTCCGTGCCTTGCGGTGCTGTGGGTTGCGGATCGGGTCTACTTTCACAGGTTGAAGCATCGACATTTCCTGGTACCAATGTTGGTGCTGGTCGTCACCGTCTCGACGTGGTTCGGCTATATGGTGCACACTCTGGGCGTGGAAGGTTTCGCCGCGATCATGTCGCAGACCCAAGACAATTCGAGCTCCAACGTGTTCTTTCTGTCGTTTGAATCCATTTGGGGCGTGACCAAGTTCTTTGTGCGCGCCCATGTCCTGGTGTGGACAGTGCCTGGGATCGCGTACGTGCTGTTGCTGAACGTGAGTCAGAGGAAAAAGCTGGGGGCTGAGCAGTGGTTTTTGCCTGTGTTTGCTGGCGGCTGGTTGGTGTGGTACGCGTTTCTTTCGCTCGGTTGGAGCCGTCAGGCCTTTGCCCCTCTTGCCATAAGCAGCTTGTTCCTGGCCAAGCTGCTTCACGATCTGTCAGGGGGGTTCTCCTTCTCTGTACAGGAACTGCTGGCAAGTATCAGAGATGGTAGACCGGGTGCTATTCAGCATTTTGGCGTTGGCCTGATGTTGTTGGGTCTTTTGTGCAGTTCGCCGTTGCCCATTGTGCGTGAAATCGTGGGCGAGCAAGATACCTCGGCTCAAGAGTTCGCCCAGTACATGATCGAACATATACCCCAGGATGTGGTCATCGAATCGTACGAGTACGAGCTCGACATTCTGACACACCATAATTATCATCACCCGCCGGAGCCTTTGATCACGTTAGCGACCAAGCACGTGTATTCGGGAGAACCCTACCCACCAGGGATGTATGACTTTGAGGTGTTTGAGCCTGCGTACCTGATCATCGGGCCGTTTGCCACTTGGACGGGCATATACCCCTCGGAATTCGTGCAGCAAAGGTGCGAACCGGTCACGTCAGTGGGTGATTATCACTTGTACCGGGTGAACGTCGATGGGTAGAGGGAGACAGGAGTGAATAGCAGCTACAGGCCGGTCCGGGCATCAGAAATGATCCTCGTCGTTTGCCTCTTGATGTGCTTGCTGCTACTGTGCACGTATCGTCTGGAGGTCTATCCAGTTCCCTGGTTTGATGAGGGGTTGGTGCTGCAGGCTGTAAAGAATGTCGCCTCGACAGGAGAATATGATCTGCGTTCGACAGAGGGCCTGGTAGAGTTCCACCTGCCCTGCAGAGCGGGCCGACGGTTGTGCTCCCGATCACCTGGGTCTTTCGCCTGGTGGGTACCGGGATTCTTCAGGCGCGCCTGGTGATCGCGTTCTACACCGTAGAGGGACAGGTATATGTGCGGAGGATTCCTTGTGGCAAGGCCGGGTGTTGATCGACTCGTTTGGGCAATACGATCTGTACGAGGTAATCGCGGAGGGACAGGAGTAGCCACAAAGGCAGTGGGCAGAGCGGACAGTCATGGGCTCTGAGTCTATGTTCAGGAGATGAGGAAATGAAAACTTTTCGAAATATGTGGAGACGTCTGGATGTTGTTTTGTGTGCTGTGCTGTTGCTGACGATCGTCGTCACCGTCGTGGCATCGTCGGAACCGGCGTTGGCGATAGCCATCACCTCAGCGGACAGGGCAGGTGCCCCCGACGAGCAGCTTGCTGCGCCTGCATCACCCGGGGTGACGGCCAGCCTCAACCCCGACCCACCTGCTGAAGTGGTCAAGCTGGTTTTCATCCACCATTCGAGTGGAGACAACTGGCTCAGCGACGGCAACGGTGGGCTCGGCGCTGCGCTGGGGCAGAACAACTATTATGTCAGCGACACCTACTATGGCTGGGGGCCGGACAACATTGGCTCGTATACGGACATTGGGAACTGGTGGTCGTGGTTTCGTGGGTCAAAGAGCAGTACCTATCTGAGCGCGCTGTATGGCACGACCAACCGGTATTCCTCCTACACTCGCCCGATGGCTGATCCCGGTGGTGAGAACGAGGTCGTCATGTTAAAGTCCTGCTACCCCAACTCGGATCTGAAGGGGAACCCGGGTGATCCGCCGACCACAGGCGACAACCCGCTGCGTGGTCAGGATTCTGGGTCGCCGGACCACACCATTGGGAACGCGAAAGGGATCTATAACGACATCCTGGAGTACTTTGGCACGCGGCAGGACAAGCTGTTCGTCGTCATCACGGCCCCTCCCCGCCAGGATGCGACGTACGCGGCCAACGCGCGTGCGTTCAACAATTGGCTGGTCAACGACTGGCTGGATGGTTATCCCTATCACAACGTAGCGGTCTTTGACTTTTACAACGTCTTGACCACCAACGGGGGCGATCCAAACACGAACGACTATGGTTGGAGCACCGGCAACCACCATCGTGTGGTCACGTCCACGATGTCGGTTTCCATCGATCACATCACCGATGGAGACGATGATGCCAGTCCCAACGTGCTCGAGTATCCCACCGGGGACGATCATCCCTCTGCGGCTGGCAATCGGAAAGCCACCGGTGAGTTCGTCCCAGTGCTCAATGCCTACTACAACTGTTGGAAGCATGGCCAGTGCTCGGGCCTGACCGGCTGGATCTCGGTGCAGGCGGACCCTGTTGTCACCAGCGTCAACCCCGGCGGGACGGGGGTGTACACGCTCTCGTTGACCACGGGAGCCGGTTCTGTCCCCCCTGTCAGTCTGGCACTACAGGGGGCGCCGGACGGGGCGACGGTTACCTTTGATCCGGACTCGCTCGCCCCGCCGGGTGTCAGCCGACTGCAGGTCGCTACCGATCCATCCACTGGAGATGGAATTTACCCCATGACGGTCATCGGTGACGCGGGGGTTCTCAGCGATACGGCCACGCTGGACCTGATTGTGGCCTCTGCAGCGCCGAGCTTTGCCTTCGACGTCTCTCCCTCCGCATGGGTGGCCGCCCCCGGACAGACGGCCTCTTGTACCGTATCCGTTACCGGGATCGGTGGGTTCAGCCAACCGGTCGATCTGACGGTCGTTGGACTGCCGGCAGGTGTGGTCCCGGCCTGGACTGTGGATCCCGTCTTGCCGGGTGGGTCTTCGATGCTGACGCTGTCGCTATCTGAGAGTGCACCCTATGGCGGGTATGGGGTGTACGTCGTCGGAACGGCGGGGACTCTGGTTGTCGCCAGTGAGCTCTGGCTGAGCATAGAGTATCCCTTCAAGACCTATTTGCCTGTCGTCCTGAGAGTTTACCCATGACGGTATGGTTCCTTGGAGAATTCTAGGAAATCTCTTACGTTGCGTTGACGCTATGTGGACAGAATGATGTTACGATGAAAAGGTGAGACAGCCCCGGAACCATATAGTGGTGGACGGGGAATATGTGAAGGAGACGACAGACATATGAGAATCGGCACCTGCAAGAGAATCTGGAGACTGGGCCTCGCTATCGGTGTGGCAGCGCTGGCCCTGAGCTTGCTGTGGCTGATGGTTGCCCCTAGAAGGCAGGCCCTGGCAACGGCTCCCGTCACGGGTGATCCTGTATCCACGGATGGGGCCGTCAGCATTCTCACGGCTGGAGGCGGTGTAACGACCGCCATCGCTGCTGATCTGGACAGCGATGGCCAGGTGGACCTGGCCTTCAACGACGGCAGTGATGTGCGCATTGTGGCCAACGGCTCTACCACGGCAGCCGTTTCCTGGGCACCGTCGGCCACCGTGATGAGCATGGGTGCGCCCGTTGCCGACTTGGCCGCGGCCGATTTTGATCGCGACGGCCTCGTGGATCTGGCCGTGGCGACATCCGATGGTTCGGGCCTCAGCGAGCTGCGGCTCTTGCGCAATCCAGCTTCTCCTTTTGTCACCTCCTGGTCGCAGAGCCAGCCTCTCACCAGTTCCGCGCAGCTTTCGCTGTCGACAGTCGTCGCTGCTGACCTGGATGGGGATGGTGCTCCCGACCTGGTTTCGGCGGGTGGCGATGGCGTGATTCGCCTGTGGCATAATCCCATGACCGACACGCAGAATTTCGCCACCGCCTGGGGTTCCCCTGTCGAAATCACAACCGGCGATGGTGAAATTAGCCAGATCGTCCTGGTCGACGTGGACCGCGACGGAGGGATCGACATCGTCGCCATCTCGGGTGGAAGCACGCCACGGGTCCGCATCTGGCAAAGTCCCGCGTCGCCCTTCTCCTCTGCCTGGTCCACGACCAACCTGCTGGGGAGTCTGAGCGCCGATGGTCTGTCGCTGACGGTTGCTGATCTCGACCTCGACGGGGCCCTCGACGTGGTCGCTGGTACCGCCGGTGGGTCAGTGCTGGTCTGGCGCAATCCGCTGACCGGGACGCAACCGTTTGGCACCAGTTGGGGGGCTGCGGTTAGCGTTGAGAGCGGGGCCGACCCGGTGGAGGTGCTACAGACTGCCGACATGGACCACGATGGCTATGTCGAGCTGATCCGTGGGACCTCTGGCACATCTGCATCTCTGGCAATCTGGCATAGCCAGGGCGCGCCTTTTGCCGGCGACTGGTTCTCGCACGCCGTTGGCGCTCCGGGTCGGGCGATCCACGCTCTGGCTGTGGCCGACTTTGACCCTGATGGCGACGCCGATATCGTCTCGGGCGATTCGGGTGCGCTGCTGCATTGGCCCAACGCCCTCATCCATCGTAACGCGCCGTTTGGAGACCGTGCTTCGGTAGGCGAGCAAGGTACTATCGAAGCTATGGTTGTTGGTGACCTGGACCGCGATGGTCGTCCGGATCTAGTCACAGTCAGCTACGGAGGTGCCACGCGTCTGTGGCGCAACAATGGCACTCCCTTTGGGTCGGGTTGGCCGTCCATCTCGTGGAACTACTTTAACCAGATCCGCTCGCTGGCCCTGGCCGATCTCGACGGCGATGGATACCTCGACCTGGTCACGGGGCATGCCTATGGGACGTCGCTGCGGGTGTGGCAGAACGATGGCACTCCGTTCGACGGCTCCTGGGAGGGATGGCCTATCGGCAGCGTCCCCGACGGTGACTTTGCGAATACCTGGCCCAAGGCTCTGGCGGCGGGGGATGTGGATGGGGATGGTGCTGTGGATATCGTCGTCGGCACCGGCAGTGATTTTGGCGGCGGTATCACCGATCCGGTCAGCCGGAGCACGGACTTTGGACTCTACGCCTGGTATCACGGCGGCAATCCCTTCTCGAGCGCCGGCTGGAGCGCGTCCACGATCTCGGTCACGCTCGACGCGATCTACGCCGTCGGCGTGGGCGACCTGGACAACGATGGGCGGCTCGACATAGTGGCTGGGACCAACCACGCGCCGTCGGTCGGTACCCTGGCCGATCCTATGATGGCTTCCTGGATCGATGCGTACGAGTTGCGGGCCTTTCGCAACGATGGCACGCCGTTCGACGGCAACTGGCCCGACGTCAACGTGGGGCGCGACCCAGAGACCTACACCTTTGATTATGAGAATGCCCCATACCACGGTTACCATGGGGCTCGCGTCTTTGCCGTCGCCCTGGCCGATCTGGATAACGACGGCGACCTGGATATCGCCAGCGGCGAGGGCTGGGAGGCCGACTATCAGGTAAAGGCCTGGGAGAACGACGGAGCGCCCTTCGACGGCGATCTGTGGGACTTTACAGCCGTAGGCCTGGGTTCTCAGTGGCCTGGACAACCTTATCCCTGGCTGGACGAAGCAGGGACCAAGTCCCTCGCCGCCGCCGACATCAATCGGGATGGCCTGGTCGACCTGGTCAGCGGCCACGAGTTCGGCGGTGTGATTCAATGGGAGAACAGCGGTCGCCCCTTTGGCGCCTTTCCGACAGATACACACTGGATTCGTCATAGTGTGGGCAACATCGCCAAATCGGTGGTCGGGATGGTTGCTGCGGATCTGGACCGGGACGGCGATCCAGACCTGGCAGCCGCTGTCCGTGCCTCGGATCAGCCCACCACTGTATATGCCTGGCAGAACCGGGGTGGTGGAGTGAGCGAGATCGCGGCTAACACAGCCCCGGTGGAGATATCCGAGAATGTACAGGACGACCTGTTGCGTGTCGTCGTCTCACACAACGGCAAGTGGGTGGATCACGACGTGGATCTGGCCTGGTGGCGGTTGGCACTTGCCAATGGCTCTGGTGTGCCCTTGACCAGTGCGCAGGCCGCGGACCTGCTTGAGGGAATCCGCGTCTACCGCGATGGCGGCGACGGCGTCTGGCAGGGGGCTCCCGGCGACACGCTGGTTGCCGGTCTCACCAGCCTGTCGCTGGATAGCAGCGGCCAGCTGACCATCACGTTTCCTTCTGGCGAGACACTTTCCGCAGGCGACCAGGAGATCTACTTTGTCGTCGCCACGCTCCAGCCCGATGCCAGCCTGCAGGAGCCATCGGCATTTCAGGTGACCTTTGACGCCGACGCGGCTTCGTTGGTCACCGATCAGACCACCGGTTCCTCGGTTTCTATCGCCGACACAGATCTCATCACGGGGGGCCCCATCTCGATCACGGCTGGACCGCCAGCCACGGTGGCGTTGGAGGCCTGGCCAACTGCGATCACGGCCGACGGCAGCAGTGCGGCGGTCATCACGGCCACCGTCACGAATGTCATGGACCACCCGGTGGAGGATGGCACCAGTGTGGCGTTCACCACCACGCTGGGTAGCATCTCGCTTTCGGCGCTGACGACCGAAGGGGTGGCGACGGCCCTGCTCACTTCGTCCACCGACCTGGGGACGGCGGTCATCACCGTTACGGCAGGGTCCGTGTCGAGTAACACAAGTGTGCAGTTTGTCCCTGGCGCGCCGGACGAGGTGGTCGTGACGGCATCGGCGGGCAGCATCGTCGCGGACGGCGTCTCGACAGCGGTCGTGACCGCCACGGTCACTGACGCTCTGGATCGCCCCGTGGCCGACGGTACGAGCGTGGCGTTTGCCACCACGCTGGGCAGTATCTCGCCGTCGGCATTGACGAGCGGCGGCGTGGCGACGGCCACCCTCACCTCTTCCGCCAGTCTTGGGACGGCAGATATCACGGCCACGGCCGGAGGTGTGCCTGGAGGCACGAGCGTGCAATTCGTCCTGGGGCCGCCGGACGAGGTGGTGGTAACCCCTTCGCCGGGCAGCATCATCGCCGATGGGATCTCGACAGCGACCATGACTGCTATGGTCGCGGACGTCCAGGGCCGCCCGGTGGAGGATGGCACCAGCGTGGCCTTTGCCACCACGCTGGGCAGCATTTCGCCCTCGGCTCTGACGGCCGGCGGCGTGGCGACGGCGATCCTCACCTCTTCCACCGATCTGGGGACAGCGCTCGTCACGGCTACAGCCGGGTCTGCGTTGGGCAACGGGAGCGTACAATTTGTCGCTGGCGGACCATACGCCGTCGTCGTGGAGGCCTTGCCCGGCAGTATCGTCGCGGATGGCGTTTCGACGGCGATCGTGACCGCCACGGTCACCGATGCTATGGATCGCCCGGTGGAGGATGGCACCAGCGTGGCGTTTGCCACTACGCTGGGCAGTGTCTCGCCGTCGGCGCTGACGGCTGGCGGTGTGGCGACGGCTCTGCTGACCTCGTCCACCGATCTGGGGACAGCGGTCATCACGGCCACGGCCGGCGCTGTGGCGGATGACACGAGCGTGCAGTTCGTCCCCGGTCCGTTGGCCCGGCTCGAACTGGTCGCGGATCCTGACAGCATCCTCGCCGATAGCAGCTCGACGTCGGTTATCACAGCCACGGCGGTGGATGCCCAGGGGCATCTCGTCGGGAGCGAGGCCCTGGTCAACTTTGCGACGACGCTGGGAAGCATGGCCCCCCCGGCACGCTTCACCTCAGACGCAGTCGCTACTACCACCCTGACCTCGTCCACCGAGGTGGGCACGGCGATCGTCACGGCGACGGCGGGGAGCGTCGCCAATTCCGTATTGGTTGATTTCATCCCCGGCCCACCGACGAACGTCGCTGTTAGCGCTGTGCCGGACGCCATCGTCGCAGACGGTAGCTCAACGGCGGTCGTGACCGCGACCGTCACCGATGCCTGGGGTCGGCCCGTCGCCGATGGCACCAACGTGGCGTTCACGAGCTCGTTGGGCAGTATCCCGCCTTCGGCACTGACGACCGACGGCGTGGCGACGGCCATCCTCTCCTCGTCCACCGATCTGGGAACAGCGGTCATTACAGCCGTAGCCGGAACTGCGTCGGACCAGGGAAGCGTACTCTTTGTCATCGGTCCGTTTGCACAGATCATCGTCGATGCCTACCCCAGTACACTCGTAGCTGATGGCACGTCCACCGCTGTAATCACGGCTACACTGGCTGATGCAGGGGGACACATAGTCACCGAGACGAGAACTGTGTCTTTCACGACCACCTTGGGTGTCGTGTACCCTGTGACGCGGACTACGTCGAGCGGGATCGCTACTGCCACGCTGCAGGTCTCTGACACGGTGGGGATGGCGACGGTCACTTCCTGGGCGGATGGTATCGGTGGGCAAACGAACGTGCGGTTCAGACCAGAGACGTCATACATCTATCTGCCGGCCGTCGTGCGAAACGCAGGTGGTGGCCTTAACTGACCTCGTGGCTCGCGGTATCGTGGGCGTTTCTGCAAGTGGGACCAGCCACCCGCTGGGCCACCCGGCCCGGCGGGTGGCTGGAGATCGATGCCGGAACGACGTCCAAGGGGACACCGTGCCCCTCGGTCGTGGAAAGTCAGGAGATCCTATGAAGCGGGCTAGACAATCGCTCACAGTGCTCCGTGGCCTGGCTATCTTGGCAGTCCTGCTCAACCACGCCAGTATGCTAGGGCTGAACCTGCTCGAAGAGAACGGCCGGTCGTCGGCCTGCTATGGGTTGATCGCATGCAATCAGATCCCCATGTTTGCCGTCCCAGCCTTCTTGTTTCTCTCCGGCTACTTTACGGCCTATGCATCTCACGGTGCGTCACCTGCCTCATGCTGGCGCGTGACTCGAGTACGGTTGAGAGGATTACTCTGGCCCTACCTCATCTGGTCCTTGGTGGTCTACGCTGGCCAAATCGCGACTGGCAAAGGCTACCCCATCGCCGAGTTTGCCCGGCGGTTCGTCCTGGGCCAGGTCGCTCTGCCCTACTACTTTGTGCCGTTGTTGATCCAGTTCTACCTCCTCGCGCCTCTCGTCGTCCGCTCTGCCAAGGAGCGAGCCAGGCTGCTGTTCACCATCTCCGCCACACTCCAATTGGTGACGATGGGCTTGTTCTACCTGCGGATCTATGACGTGCCATTGATGCGGCCCTTCGAAGTGCTGGTCGACGCCGGCCCGGCGTTGTTCGTCCGCTGGACCCTCTTTTTTGCCTTGGGAGCCATCGTCTGGTATCATCGGCGGGCGTTCCGCGCCCACCTGGCCCCGCTAAAATGGTGGTTGTTGGGCGCAGTCGTCGTGTTAGGCGTGCTGTCCATCGTCGAATCAGAGATCGCGGCGCGCTACGTGGGTACTTTGCCCGAAGCGCGCCACATGACCAAGCTTTCCACTACGCTGTTTTCGTTGGTCGTCATCCTCTTGTTTGTCGCCCTCGACAGAGTGCAGTTTCCACTGGCAGAGTGGATCGAACAGATTGGCGCCCGATCGTACGGCATCTATCTGATCCACTACCACGTGATGCTCTACGGCCTGCGGGGGATAGAGCATTCGATGCCCTGGTTGCTTTCCCGCCAGTGTCTGCTCCAGGTGGCGTTGGTCGCGATCGGCCTGGCTGTGCCTCTCCTGTTGATGGCAGGCGTCGCCAGGTCCCCCATGCGCCGGTACTACCGGCTGATATTCGGATAGAAGCATACACGTGATGATAAAAGTCGCAGGTTTGGGGAAACGTGTCTCTTCACCTGGCAAGGTAGCCCGGAGCATTTGTCTAGGGATGATGGCCTTGATCCTGCTGGTTGCAGCGGGTCAGCACAGTCTGGCGCAGGAGCCGGGCTGGACCACGCCGGTGATGATATCCACCAACACCGTCAGTTCGTGGTTCTCTGACGTAGCGGTGGACGATTGGGGGAGGCCTCACGTCATCTGGAACAGCGGGCGCGCGACAGAAGGAGAGCTCATGGATCTCTTGATGTACAGCACACCCACTGACGAGGGATGGCTGGAGCCAAACGACATTGAGCTGACGGCTTACGGCGGTTACACGATACGTCCGGCCGTTGCCGTGGATAGGGCTGCCATTCTACACGCGACATTCCGTGGCGAGTTAACGGTCTACTATACCCGCGCGCCGGCATCGGAAGCCTGGAACGCCGCTTCCTGGTCGCCTCGCCAAAGCATCAGCGGGGCTGGCATAGGTTCGGCCTATTATTCTGACGTGGCCGTGGACGAGCAGGATGGCGTCCACATCGTGTGGAATGAAGGCGTGTCCGCCGGCGTTGGCGAAAGGTGGTTGTGGTTCGGTACTCCCCAGGGGGCGTTCCTCCACGATGGCAGAGACTGGCGATTGCAGGAACCTCAGGCGGGAATGGGCGAATTTGTGATCCGTGCCATGATCGAAGACGAGGCTGGCGTACAGTGGTTTGGAACGGACGATGGTGTGTACCGCTTTGACGGCAGCACCTGGCAGGGATTGACCCGCCAGGATGGTCTGGTCGCTCAAAAGGTGAACTGTGTGACGGCGGACGCAGAGCGCCGACTGTGGTTGGGCACGGACAGCGGGGTGAGCGTCTACGACGAAGAGGCGCGGCCGGACGAGCCCACGTGGAACGCCTACGCCGTCGGCACCGGGCTGCCAGGCAACACCGTGCACGCGATAGCCACAGATCATCTGGGAAGAGTATGGGTAGGTACGGAGAACGGGGTGGCCAGGTACGATGACCAGGGTTGGGTCAGTTTCAGCTCTGTGGATGGCTTGGTCGCCGATGAGGTCCTGGCAATCGCTGTCAGCGACCGGGATGACGTGTGGGTGGGGACGGCCCAGGGGGTGGGCCGCTACGATGGGGAACGGTGGACGACCTATACCGTTGACAGTGGTCTGGTCAGCAACGCGGTTACGGCCATCGTCGTCGATCGGGAGGACACGATCTGGGTCGGGACAGACAGAGGTGTGAGCCGTTTCGATGGCCTGGGGTGGACGTCCTACGCCGCTGGCGAAGGGCCGATGGACGGCTCGGTCACGGCATTGATGGTGGACCGCGAAGGCAAGCTCTGGGTCGGGAGCGGGACGGGCGTGAGCACCTACGATGGGCAAGCCTGGGCTAGATTTGAGCTTCCCCCCGAGTTTGCCGGGCAGCCAATTACGGCGATCACTGAAGATCGACAGGTGAATGCCATGTGCTATCTGTGCGCGGACATATTCTACCGCCACTCGACAGACGGGGGGCACAGCTGGGCCGTGCCGGTCAACCTTTCCAATTCGTTCGCAGGCTCGATCAAGCCTCAGGTCCAGGTAGGCAGTGGAAGCAACGTGTACGTGACCTGGGAGGAAGGCGAGGACTGGTATACCCACGGCGGGTACCCGGTATCCTCCATGTTCGTCTACTCCCCGGACGGGGGCAATACGTGGACAGAGCCGATCGGGTTTTCCTCTTCCATCGGGCCGCCGCAGCAGATCACGCTGGGGGTTGGCCAGGAAGGGAACCTTGTCGCCGTGTGGCGGCCATCTGGTCAGGATCTGTTGCCTGAACAAGACCGGTTCTACTACCAGGTTTCTGCGGATCACGGCGCTACCTGGTCCGAGCCCAGGCCCATACCGGGGGTGATCCCCAAGCCATGGTCTTCGTTCAACCTAGACGCCTACCACACGGCCACTGACAGTGCCGGTCACGTTCACTTGCTGGTGCTGGGGTACCTCTATTCAGCAGAGGAAGACTTGGGGTTGATGCATCTTGTGTGGAATGGCTCCGAGTGGTCTGCGCCGAGCCGCATCTATGCATCCAAGGACCCGCCCGAGTGGCCCAGGATTGACGTCGGGGCCGGGAATCAGGTCTATGCCACCTGGTTTACCAGGGACGAGAGGCACGTCGCTGATACGGATGGGTCTAGATACAGGGTATGGGTATCGGTCTACCAGGCGAGCGCGCCGTCCCAGACACCCGTTCCCCTGCCCACGCCGACTCCTCCGCCAGCGGTGGATGCGCTTGGGCAGGCGATTTCCACCCCCATTCCCACGCCGCCTCCGTTCATCGACCCGGCCACCTCCGGGCTGCCACCAGGGCTGTACACAGAGAGCGACGAAATCGGCCGCTTGCTCGTGGCACTCTCACCCGTGGCTGTCATCTTGCTCGGTGTGCTAGCCCTGCGTCTTGGAAGACCCAGACGGTACGGATAATCTGGTCGCGCCGGGTTGGGGAGGTGCAGGGGTGGGGTGCCAAATGGTTAGGAGGAGGGGAGCGACGACTGATCATCGGAAAATGGCAGAAGAGCACACGTATGGTACAATGCTCCTCGACTAACAATCGCAAGGGGGAGCTATGGCCAAGAGACTGCCAGTCGAGGTGGAGAACCAGA
>Ga0180431_10003081_pt1 | contig 21706 bp, 18 predicted proteins | sample SS_ome_11_FD_132459 | JGI IMG/M metagenome (GOLD analysis project Ga0180431, IMG submission 132459) | Hypersaline lake sediment archaeal communities from the Salton Sea, California, USA - SS_1_MS_1 metaG | ecosystem: Environmental > Aquatic > Non-marine Saline and Alkaline > Hypersaline >...
GGCTTAAATAATTATACTCCCTTGTTCAAAAAATGGTATAATAGGCGCGCCTCACATATCGATGTATCGGCTCGCCGCATCCAGGGCTTTTGACGGTGAAATATATTGCGGTGTTAATGTTTTCTTTGGTTTTCCTTCGGACGCTCAAAATTCGGAAGGCCCTTTTTATGGCTTGACGTAGCCCCTCTTTTCCTGCTATCAAAGAGTATGAAGGGAGTAAAGTTTTTCAAGATTTTTAATATTTAGGAGGTAGTTGTGACCGGAGAGAAAAAAGACCTCACCTTTTTTGAGGCGGCATCGGTTGTTACCGGATACGGAGTAGGTGGAGGGATTATGACTGTCCCCTATCTTACATCTTTAAGCGGGATCTTACCGCTTTTTATGCTTCTGATTGTCGGTTATACAATAAGTATCCTCCTTCATCTTATGATTGTGGAGATGATGTTGAGGGATGATGGATCTTCCCAGATGGTCGAGGTGTTGAATAAGTACCTCTTTAGGGGGAAGGGTGGGGCGATCTTCACGTGGATATTTTTTATCCTTATCATCTTCGGGTTTTACGCCTCTCTTTTGGCATATGTGGCCGGTGGTGGGGAGATTTTAAATAAAGTTATGTCAGTTCCCGAATGGGCGGGACAGATTATTTTCTACGCCATTGCGGCGAGTGTAGTTTTTTTCGGTCTTAAGGTTGTGGGGATGAGCGAGAAATATGCAATCTTCGTAATCTTTTTTGTTGTGGCGATCCTCGTTGGAAATACCCTCCTTAAACCCTTTAAGCTCGATTTCGAGTATGTTGGTGGTGTCAAGGATGGACTTGCCCTTTTCGGGATGATTATGTTCAGCTTTGCATCGTTTTTCTCGGTTCCTCAGGCCGTGGAGGGTTTGAGCTGGGACAAAAAGAAGGCTCCCTGGGCGGTGATAGCCGGAATTGGGATGACCTTTGTTTTTATCCTCGTGATAACCCTGATGGCGTTGGGTACTGCAGGAGGGTCCGGCATACCAGTAACGGAAATAGCAATTGAAGGATGGGCGGAAGCCCTTGGAGGTATACCATTTTATCTGGGGAATATTTTCGTGCTCCTTGCAATGCTCACGAGCTTCTGGGCGATATCCCTGGCGTTGGCGGTGGTCTTGCAGGAGCGTTTGGGCTGGAAAGAAAAGATTGCATGGCTTGTGTCCACCCTGCCGTGTCTTATAATTGTCATATTGATACCCCTGAGCTTTTTGGACTACATGGGCATTGCCGGCGGGATAATAGGGGTGTTGATAGCGATTTTGATGGTTCCCGCATATGTGTCTACAAGAAAACATGGTGTGGTTAAAAATCCCGAATGGTCATTAGGATTCTGGGGGGGGTGGATTTTTCTCACGATTGTTGTTATCGGTTATATTATGATGGCGGTGGGTGCCGCGCTTATCCCTTAATCTTAAGGGCATAAAATTTAAGAGATATTTGTGAAATAGATATCTATGAAGTCAGAAAAAAGAAAGAGAGTGGTTATCCTCGGCGCCGCCGGGAGAGATTTTCACAACTTCAACGTCAGGTTCAGGGAGGACGAGGGCTTCGAGGTGGTCGCGTTTACCGCGGCCCAGATTCCCAACATCGAGGGGAGGGTCTACCCGAGGGAGCTTTCGGGCGGACTCTACCCGGAGGGGATACCGATATACGAGGAGGAGAGGCTGGAGGAGCTGATCGTAGACCGGGAGATAGATATAGCCGTCTTCTCCTACAGCGATGTCCCCCACACCCACGTTATGCATATCGCCTCGAGGGTTACAGCCTCCGGGGCGGATTTCGTTATGCTTGACGCCGTCTCCACCATGATACCGTCGGAGAGGGACGTGGTCTCGGTAACGGCGGTGCGCACCGGCTGCGGCAAGAGCCAGACGAGCAGGATGATCTGTCGGCTCTTGATGGATATGGGAAAGAAGGTCGTGGCGATAAGACACCCGATGCCCTACGGGGATTTGAAGAAACAGATTGTTCAGCGCTTTTCCGAATACTCCGACTTCGAGAAGTACGGGGTCACCATCGAGGAGCGGGAGGAGTACGAGCCGATGGTGGAGAGGGGGATCGTCGTCTACGCCGGCGTCGATTACGGAAGGATCCTTGAAGAGGCGGAGAAGGAGGCGGAGGTAATCGTCTGGGACGGGGGAAACAACGATACGCCGTTTCTTAAACCCGATCTCAACGTGGTCATCTTCGATCCGCACAGGGCCGGGCACGAGCTTCTCTACCACCCGGGGGAGACAAACTTGAGGATGTGCGACGTTGCGGTGATAAACAAAGTGGACACGGCAACAGACGAGGGTGTGGATACGGTGAGGAGAAACATCGAGGCGATAAATCCGGGGGCGAAGATTATCTACGCCGAGTCACCGGTCTCCGTGGACAACCCGGAGATCATCAAGGGGAAGAGGGTCATAGTCGTGGAGGACGGTCCGACGGTGACCCACGGCGAGATGGGATTCGGCGCCGGGATAATCGCGGCCGAGATGTACGGCGCCGCGGAGATAGTCGATCCGAGGCCCTTCACGGTGGACTCGATCCGCGGGGTCTACGAAAAGTATCCGCACCTGGGAAAGGGGACAGATTCGATGAGGGACGGTAAGGGACATAGGATGCCGCTACCGGCGATGGGCTACGGCAGCGATCAGATGGAAGACCTCGAAGAGACGATCAACGCCGCGGACTGCGACCTGGTGATCTTCGCGACCCCGATTGACCTGACGAGGATAATTGACATAAAGAAGCCGACGGTCAGGGTCCGCTACTCCTACAGGGACTCCGGGAACCCGACGATCGCCGATATCTTGAAGGAGAGATTCGGCGGATAGACGTCGGGGAAACTCGTGATAGATGTTTTCGGTGATGTTTTCGATGATGTTTTCGGCGCCCGTGAATTAAAACCGATTTTCGGGGGGAGCTATGGATGGGAAAGGGGGGGGCAGGAGGGTTGTGGTGGCCCTGGGCGGAAACGCCATCATCAGGCAGGGGGAGGAGGGGAGGATAGACCAGCAGTTCAAAAACACCCGGATCTCCCTCTCCGGCGTTGTGAATCTTATCAAGGATGGATGGGAGATAATGATCACCCACGGCAACGGCCCCCAGGTGGGAAACCGCCTACTCTCAAACGAGATGGCCCACGAGATGGTCCCGGACCTGCCTCTCGGCGTCCTCTGCGGGGACACCGAGGGCGCCATGGGGTATATGATCCAGCAGAGCCTCGTCAACAAGCTCATCTACCACTCGATAGAGAGGTCGGTCGTTACCGTCATCACCCAGACCGAGGTCGACATCGACGATATGTCGGTGAGAAATCCCACAAAGCCGATCGGCCCGTTCTACACGAAGGGGGAAGCGGAGAGGCTTAACAAAGAGGGGGGGTGGCGGTTCGTGGAGGATTCCGGGAGGGGCTACAGGCAGGTGGTCCCATCTCCATATCCGATCAATATTGTCGAGATAGACGTGATAAAAAGCCTCCTCGGGATGGGCGTGATCGTGGTCGCCCTCGGCGGAGGGGGCATCCCCGTCATGAGGCAGCCGGACGAGACCCTCGAGGGGGTGGACGGGATCATCGACAAGGACCTGGCGTCGAGCCTGGCGGCCAGGAAGATCGGCGCCTCCCTCTTTGTCATGGTGACCGGGGTCGAGAAGGTGGCGTTGAACTACGGAAAAACGGGCCAGAAAGGTATTGACAAAATGACCGTCTCCGAGGCGGTGGGGTATCTCGAAGATGGACATTTTCCCCCCGGGAGCATGGGACCGAAGATAAGGGCGGCGGTGGAGTTTCTTGAGGGGGGGGAAGGCGAGGTGATTATCACGTCGCCGGAGGCGCTTTCCGGGGCCGTTTTTGGAGGCGCCGGGACGAGAATCGTAAAAGATTGAACTAAATGTTTTTATAGGGATTTTATAGGCTTTTTTAAAGGATGGGTGGATCATGAAGATTTTATTTTTGGGCGGAGCGGGTGACATGGCGGTCACCATGCTCGACCTGATGAAAGACGAAAAGGAGGTAAAGGAGGTCACTATCTGCGATCTTGACGGCGACAAGGCGTCCGCCAAGGCCGAAGAATACGGGAAGAAGTTCAAGTCGAAAGGGCTCGATGTGACCGACAGGACGGCGCTGGTCAAGGCGATGAAGGGAAACGAAGCGGTCATAAGCTATGTCGGCCCCTTTTACCGGTTCGAGAACCCTGTGGCGGACGCCGCCATAGATGCCGGTGTTCACTATATCTCCATAGCGGACGACTACGACGCCTACCTGGAGGTGGAAAAGCTTGAGGCGAAGGCGAAGAAGAAGGGGATAAAGGTCCTTACCGGCTTCGGTAATTCCCCCGGCCTTACTCAGATATTGGCAAAGAAGGGATATTTATTCCTCGACAAGCCGAAGGGGATATCGGTCAACTGGGCCGCGGGCGCAAACGAGGACGTGGGCCCGGCGAACATCCTCCACTTCTTTCACCTTCTTTCGGGAAAGACGCTTCAGTGGAGGGAAGGCCGTGAGGAGTACGTTCCGTGCGGCAAGGGCAAGAAGGTGGTAGATTTTCCGCCCCCGATCGGGAGCCTCCCGGTGTTTTACACCGGCCACGCGGAGTCGGTGAGCCTCCCGAGAAATCTTAAAGGCCTCGATTACGTCAGCGTTCACGGGGGCGCCTCGCCGGTCTTCGACGTGATGACGGTGAGGTTTCTGGCGAGCCTCGGCCTCACAAAGACCCACAGGCGCAGAAGGATACTCTATTCCACCGTAAAGCCGATCCTCCCCCTCTTTCTGAACGACAGGGCGCCGGACAAGTCGGTCGGGAGGATAGAGGTCTGGGGGGAGCACAAGGGGAAGAAAAAGACCGTATATTATACTTATGTGGGGCACATCGCCTTCATAACCTCGGCGCCGTGCCTTCAGGCCGCCGTGTGGCTTGGAAAGGGGAAGTTCGACAAGCTCCCCGGCGGCGTCTACGCCCCGGAGCGCCTGATAAAGAACCCGGACCCGTTTCTCGCGGAGCTCAAGAAGAGGGGCTTAGAAATGGAATTCTTCGAGTGAGAATCGGCGGGGAAACAGGGCCGTAGCCGCAGCGTCCAAGAAGGATGCTGTAGGTAATCTATAAGAGGCTGAAAAACGACCGGGTATACGGAGTTTTTCGATAGCCTCGTTTTGAAAAGGCCAAGGCAGATCTCATAGCAGACTTTTTATGACAGGAGGATAAAATGGCCGATCTGGACGTCAAGCTCCCGGTGGGGAGGCTCATATTCGGATATGTAATCATTATTGTACTCCTTGCGTTGGTCACGGCGGCCACCCACTTAGTTCCCGCGGGGATGTATGACAGGGTCGAGAAGATCGACGCCGAGACCGGAAAAGAACTGGAGGTGATAGTCCCCGATTCCTTCAAGTACGTCGATCAGAATCCCCAGGGGGTCGTCGATTTCCTTTACTCCCCGATAAAATCCCTCTACTACAAGGGGATCTTCGGCGCCGTGCTCGTGATATTTATCATTTTTATCGGCGGGTCTTTCATGGCGATGAGGAGGACGGGGGCCCTGGACGCCGGTATCCTGAACTTCATAAAAAAATTCAAGGGGAAGGAGAGTCTGGTCATACCGATAATGATGATCTTCTTCTCGCTGTTCGGGGCGCTGTTCGGAATCCTCGAGGAGCTGGTGCCGTTTATCATCATCATCGTGCCTATGGCGATAGCCATGGGCTACGACTCAATCGTGGGGATGATGATGATCTTCGGGGCGTGCGCCGTGGGCTTTACCGCCGCCATGACGAATCCCTTCACGGTGGTCATCGCCCAGGGCATCGCCGAGCTACCGATATACTCCGGACTCTTTTTCAGGCTTCTTGTCTGGGCAATCATGATCTCCCTTGCGATTGCCTACACGTCCTGGTACGCCCGGAGGGTGAAGAACGACCCGGAGAAGAGCCTGGTCGCCGAATACGACCTGGACTTTCGCAAGGAGTTCGAGGAGATCGAGAGGGAGCACTCCGAGTTCACGCCTGCGCATAGAAAGGTCGTCTGGACGATCGGGATCCTCGTCCTGTTGCTTCTGGTCATAATCGTCTCGGGACAGCTCCTATTTCCCTCGGTCATCGGGGATATCAGCTTTCCGCTGGTCTTTTTGGTATTTCTCATCATGGGAATCCTCTCGGGGTTTTTCGGGGGGCTCGGGGCTTCGGGGACGCTCAAGGCCTTCGGAAAGGGGATACTCACCTTCCTTCCCGCAAGCCTCTTGATCATGCTCGCCAGGGCAATCTTCGTTGTGGCGGACGAGGGATTGATCATGGACACGGTACTCTACAACCTCGCCTCCTTTGTGGGAAACTTCCACGCGGTAACGGCTTCGTGGGCGATGCTGTTGGTCCAGACCGTGATCAACTTCTTCATCCCCTCAGGCTCCGCCCAGGCGATGGTGGCCACACCGGTGATGGTTCCCCTGGGGGAACTTGTGGGGATAACGAGGCAGACCTCTGTCCTCGCCTATCAGTTGGGGGACGGCTTCTCGAACCTCTTCTGGCCCACGAACGTCCTTCTCATCGTGGCGCTCTCCCTTGCCGGAATCTCCTGGACCAAGTGGGCGAGGTTTATCCTCCCCCTCCAGGCTATATTCATCATCTTCGGCTTTCTGGTGCTCACCGTTGCGGTCTTGATGAACTGGGGGCCTTTTTAGGCTAACTAAAAGAGGGGATGTAAAAGTTGTATCAAGTTATCTCATTGGGGGGGCGGGAGTATTCCCGCCCCCTCGGACAATTGACATTTTGTAGTTTTCCCTTGTTTTTGATCGTATTACGATTTATTATTACGAAAACGCGAGTTTGAGGAACACTCTGGTACAGCTCGGAGATTGGGAGATATAAAGATATGGAGATACGGCTCGACGGGAAGATCGTGCTCGTTACGGGGGCGTCGACCGGAATAGGGAGGGCGATAGCCCTGGAGGCGGCGCGGGCCGGCGCCGACGTCGTTATAAACTACAGGAGCAGCGACGCCGCAGCATCGGAGGTTGAGGAGGAGGTAAAAAAACTCGGCGTCCGCTGTCTGAAGGCAAAGGCGGACGTCTCCATAGAGGGGGAGGTTGTGGGAATGTTCGGGAAGATACAAAAGGAATTCGGCTCCCCTCCCGACGTCCTGGTGAACAACGCCGGTAGCATGATCGAGCGCTCCCCCATCTCAGAGATGTCCCTCGATGTTTGGGAGAAGGTGATGGCGGTTAACATGACCACCGTCTTTCTCTGCTCGAGGGAAGCCTTAAAGTCGATGATCCTTAAAAAAAGCGGTGTAATTATCAATATCACATCGATCGCCGCCTATACGGGAGGGGGGCCCGGCTCCTGCGCCTACGCCTCCACGAAGGGGGCGATAAACACGTTCACGGTGGGTCTGGCAAAAGAGGTGGCGAAGCACAAGATCAGGGTCATGGCGGTGGGGCCGGGGGTGATAGAGACACCCTTCCACGAGAAGTTCACCTCATCGGAGAGGATGAAGGCGTTTGAGGATATGATACCCATAGGAAGGGTGGGTACGGCCGAGGACATTGCACCCCTCGTTGTCTTTCTCGCCTCCGACTACGCCTCCTTCGCAACCGGACACCACTTCGACGTTACCGGTGGCATGTAGGCGGGATCTCGGAGAGGGGGTCGTCGGTCGTCTGCTTGGCGACTATTGTATGCGGATATGTGAGTGAAGGGTTTTTGAAAATAAAAATAGCTGGGATAATACGGACGCTTATAAGATGAAAAAGGTTTTCGTGGAAGAGCTTAGCGCGGGGATGCAGGTCGACTCCGTCTTTCTGGTCAGGGACAAGAACCTTGCCACCACCAAGAACGGGAACCCATTCCTCAATCTCAACCTTATTGACAGGACGGGAAAAATCGCCGCCAAGGTCTGGGAGAAGAGGGACGACCCCGGTTACGTGGAGAGGGCCTCGGAAAGCTTCGGCAAGAACGACTTCGTCAGGGTCTCGGGCCGGGTGGATACGTACATGGAAAACATCCAGCTAATCGTCGAATCGATCGGGCTCGTCGTTACCGGAGACGTTACGCTCTCCGACTTCATCCCCACGGGAGACAGAAATCCGGAGGAGATGGTTAAAGAGCTGATGAAGATCAACGAAGATATTAAGAACCCATACATCAAAAAGCTCCTGTCCGCCTTCCTTACCGACGGCGACTTCATGAGGAAGTTCAAACAGGCCCCGGCGGCAAAGAAGCTCCACCAGGCCTACCTGGGGGGGCTTATGGAGCACACGCTGAACCTCGTGAAGATGGCCGAGGCCATGTCCGAGCACTACCCCCACGTCAACCGCGACCTCCTCCTGTGCGGGACGATCCTCCACGATATTGGAAAGATGGAGGAGCTCGATTACGAGCGCTCCTTCGACTATTCCGACAGAGGCAGGCTCCTGGGACATATCTTCATCGGGGCCCGGATGGTGAGTGAAAAGATAAGGGGGATCGAGGGATTTCCACCAAGGCTCGCCGACCTGATACTCCACATGATTCTCTCCCACCACGGCGAGTTCGAGCACGGCTCCCCGGTCCTCCCCGCAATCCCGGAGGCGATCATCCTCCATCACGTCGACAACATGGACGCCAAGGTGTGGGGTTTCATGGGGGAGGTGGAGAGGTCTTCCGATCTCGACGGGAACTGGACCAAGTACTCCAACGTCTACGAGAGGTTTATCTACAAGGGGGATACCTTCCTCGGCTTCGGTGGTGATGAAGGGGAGAAAGAGAAAAAGAAGAAGAGGAAAAAGCTCAGCCTGAGCCTCTTTGACGACGAGTGAGCTGGAAGGGTCGCTTCGTCCTGATTTGCCCCCGTGTCGATCTGTGTCATTTTAGATTGCTTCAATTGGATCGTAGGATCGAATGATTAGGCCCGCTCGATTCGGGGTTCAAGAAGCGAAAATCCACACTATCGATCCTCCCTATATTGAGCTGACCGAATGGAATAAGAATTTATCTATTTTCGGCCTCTTGCTGCCGCTTCAGAAAGGTAAACGGTCGGCTTGTCTCTCCGGCCCACAGCTGTGAGCGTCCCGCCTCTACGTTGTTAGCTGGTTGGTTAATATCCCATTAAGATTCGTCGTTTGAGCTGGATGGAGGTGGTTGGTTTGCTCCCCCTGTAGATTATCTAACAGGAAACAGGCTTTTTGAGACGCGGATTTGTTGGGTCTATAATTTTATTGAGACACCTTTATCGAGGCTTCAGCGCCCTGCCGATTCTCTCCCTTACCTTTTCGACCCCGATAAATATCGCCACCGACTCGAGCTCCGGCCCGGACGTCATCCCGGTCAGGGCGGCGCGAAGGGGCATGAAGAAATCCTTGGCCCTAATTCCAACCCTCTCCATCGCTTCCTTCACCGCCTTTCCGTAGGCCTCCCGTGTCAGATCGTTAATCGGCTTAACCGCCGCCAGAAATGATTCGAGAACGGGTTTGGTTTCCACTCCCGCCAATACTTTTTCGGCATCGCTGTCTATCTCGGGAAGGTCGGAGAAGAAGATCGGGGCGTATCTCCTTGCGTCCCCAAGGAGCGCCATGTTTTCCCTTATCGCCTCCGAGAACTCCTTCAGCTCCGGCCCGCTTATGTCGAAGCCGTCGGTCTTTAGAAATGGGGAGATCAAATCGGAGAGATCACTTGCGTTCAGCCCCCTGATGTGCCTCCGGTTGATACGACCCAGTTTCTCCACTTCGACCCTGACGGCGCCCCGGCCCAATCGCCCTATCTCGAATCGGTCGGCAATCTCTCTGTCCCCTGCGATCTCCCCTGCCGTGAAGGCCGGGTTCCCTATGGAGGCGAGATAGTTTAATATCGCGTCCCTCGTGTAGCCGATCTCCCTCAACTCTTCGAGGTTCGGGTCTCTTCCCTCCCTCTTTTTAAGCTTTTCACCGCCGGCGGAGAGGAGGAGTGGGAGGTGGGCGAAGAACGGCGGGTAAGCCTTCAAGGCCCTGTATATCAAGACCTGCCTGGGCGTGTTCGGGAGGTGGTCCTCCCCCCTGATGACGTGGGTGATTCCCATCAGGTGGTCGTCGACCGTGGAGGAAAAGTTGTAGACGGCCGACCCGTCAGCCCTCAGGATTACGAAGTCCCCGAAGGCTTCGGTCGTGAAGGCAACCCTCTTGTGGACGAGGTCATTGATATTGACGATCTCCCGATTTGACGGGTCGGTCTTAACCCTGAAGCGTATCGTGAAAGGCGTTTTGCCCTTTGCCTCAATCTCATCTTTTGTGAGGTCTCTGCATCTGCCCGAGTAGCGGGGGGGGAGGCCCTTTGCGATAGCCGCCTTTCTCTCCAGCTCGAGATCATCGTCTGTGCAGAAGCACTTGAAGCAAAAACCCTCTTTTAGAAGCGCCTCGGCGGTTTTGCGATAGATATCCCCCCGCTCCCCCTGCCTGTAGGGACCGAAACCTCCCCCGATATTCGGCCCCTCGTCCGGGGTGATCCCGAGCCATTTCAACTCATCGACGATCAGATCCTCGGAGGCGGGGTCGAAGCGCTCCGGGTCGGTGTCCTCGATCCTCAGGATGAGGGCGCCGTCGGTCTTTAACTTGAAGAGGTGGTTTATAACGGCGGTTCTCGCGTTTCCGAGGTGGAGGGGGCCCGTGGGGCTCGGGGCGAACCTCACTCTGACGGCGGCGCCACCGGAGGTCATCTTCCGCCCCCGGACGGTTTTTTCCCTTTTTTCGCGGCGGGCACGATAGCCGGAACAATAGATATCACCGCCCAGGTGGCGATCCCCCTCTTTCTCCCCGTAAATCCCAATCCCTCCGTGGTGGTGGCCTTGATGTTTACAGTACCGGGGTCCGCCTTCAGGGCCCCGGCGATCCTCTTTTTCATCTCGGGCGTGAAGGGGGAGAGCTTAGGCTCTTCGGCTATGATGACCGCATCCAGGTTGTTGAAGACAAATCCGTTCGCCCTCACCTTTTCGTAAGCCGACTTCATAAGAGCTATGCTGTCGGCCCCCTTGTATGCGGGGTCGGAGTCGGGGAAGTGCTGGCCGATGTCGCCGAGGCCCGCCGCACCCAATAGAGCGTCCGTTATCGCGTGGGCCAGGACGTCGGCGTCGGAGTGTCCAAGGAGTCCCTTCTTGTGGGGTATGGCGACGCCCCCCAGTACCAGCCTTCTCCCCCTCACCAGTCTGTGTACGTCGTAGCCGATGCCGAATCTCATCAAATCATCTCGTTTCCGGTGTGAAAAAGAGTGAATTCAGGGATGGTAGAAAGAGGACCCGAACTCCGGTTCGGGCCCTTTCCGTTTTCCCTTAGTGGCTTGTGTTTTCGTAGACCCTGTCCGCCTCTTCGCTTTTTAAGACGGTAAAGATCATTCGTCCGGCGGTGGTCTGGAGGACCGAGGTCACCGAGACGTCGACGTTTTTTCCCATCAGCTTTCTGGCGTTGTCCACGACCACCATGGTGCCGTCGTCCAGATAGGCCACCCCCTGTCCTTCTTCCTTCCCTTCCTTTAAAATCCTCACGTTCATTATCTCCCCCGGAAGGACGACCGGCTTCAGGGCGTTCGCCAGCTGGTTGATGTTCAACACGTCAACGCCCTGGAGCTCCGCCACCTTGTTCAGATTGAAGTCGTTGGTGATGATCTTTCCCTTGTTCTTCTGGGCAAGCGCGATCAGCTTTGCGTCCACCTCCCTGATCTTGGGGAAGTCGGTGTCGGTGATCTCCACGTCGATGTCCATCTGCTTCTGGAGCTTCTGTAAAATGTCGAGACCCCTTCTCCCCCTCGTCCTCTTGATCGGATCGGAGGAGTCGGCGATGTGCTGCAGCTCCCGCAAAACGAACTGCGGTATCTGAAATATACCCTCGATAAACCCGGTCTCGCAGAGGTCGGATATGCGGCCGTCGATAATCACTGATGTGTCGAGAATCTTGTAGTTCATCTCCTTCTGTGATTCTCCGGGTATTCTTCTCAAAAACCTGAAGCTGATCTCCGGTCCCTTCATTATTCCTATTCCGCACCCCAGATATGCAAAGACGATATTTGTGAGGATAAAGAGGGTGATCGTAAAGGGATCCGGCTCGGAGATTTTAAAGATAAGGGTGTATGAGATAAGGTTGGCTATAATGATCCCGACTATAAGGCCGATGACACCGCTCATTACAACCTTAAGCTCGTTTTTCTTCGCCCAGACGATGCTGAGAATGACAAGAACGGCCGCTATGAAACCAACCGCCCCGCCGATGAGTGAATTATAAGTCGGGATAACCGTCTCTAAAACCTGTCCCGATATATATCCCAGGGCCGTCGCCACTATCACAAAAATAGCCCTTAAAATAAATGTACCCAAAATTATTTACCTCCTAAAAGATTAAAATGAATGAAAAATCTCGCAGTTTTATTTAATAAATCAAAAAATATAAAAAAAGCTAAATAGATGACCCCCTTTCTCGTTTCATCCCCGCCCGCCGTTTCCCATTGTTATTTAGACGTAAAAACGGGGTATTAGGTTTCATAAAAATGTTTTTGATATAGGAGAGAGGCGTCTGCGAGCGTTTTGATCGGCGGTTATTTCAGCTATTTAGTTAAAATACCCTTTAAATCGAGTCGGACCTGATCCTCATTTGAATCTTCCGCAATTGCGAGTTCTTTAACGAGCAAGTTCGTCGCCATATCAAGGAGCTTGCGCTCACCGAAGGAAAGCTCTTTATCCTGCTTGAGGATGTGTAAATCTCTTAAGACAACAGCTATTTCAAAAACAGACCCGGTTTTGATTTTCTCCATATATTCCCGGTACCTTCTGTTCCAGGTCTGATTGTCGATTTCGACTTCCTTATCTTTGAGAATACTATATACCTCTTTGACCTTCGCCTTGGAAATTATTTGTCTCAGCCCCACGCTCTTTATGTTGCAGGAGGGGATCATGATAGTCATTCCATTGTCCATAATCCGTATGGTATAGAAGAGCTGACATGTTCCGGAAATCTCCTTTTCTTCTATCGATTCAATTCTTCCCACCCCATGGGCCGGATATACAGCAAGATCCCCTACTTTAAACAACATTTTTAGCGTACCTCCTCGAAACAACAAGATTTTCTCAATGACAGTTTATTAGGCTTTTTCAAATCCTCCACTAATCCCGGCTTATTATTTTCAGGTTCCATCGATTTCTCATTTTACGGTCTGAACTTGACCGCCGAACTTAATCACCAAACTTGATCGATATTTAAGTTGCCTCGATCTACATCATAAATATCCCGATGTTAATTCCCCAAGTTAATTTCAATTTCATATTATCATTACGGTTTCGATCTCGAATGCTTCTCAGATATCCAGATATCCTTCTTTTCGAGTCTTCAGCTTCATTGAGAAAATTGGTATACGCTCTAAAATATTAATCATCAACCCCCTAACTCCTCCACTCCCACATCCCAAGGTCCCCCATGACCAAAAAAAATACCTCCCCCCCTTTATCCGCCCCCTTTGCCCTCCTCTTTGGCAGGCCCGAAAGGGAAGCTGGAATTTGTGATAGCTCTGTTAACGGAATTTGGTATAGGGCGGTAAAAGAGGTTACTCCTCCGGGACCCTCTTGTCCGATCTCAAGATGATCTCGATCCTTCTGTTTCTCGATTTACCCTCGTCGGTTTTGTTGTCCGCCACGGGGCGATACTCCGAGTAGCCGGTGGCGACCAGGTTTTTCGGGTCTATTCCCGCCTTTTCCTGGAGGTATCTCACCACGGTGGTGGCCCGGGCCGTGGAGAGCTCCCAGTTCGTGGGATATTTCCTCTTGACCGCAGGATTTGTTATCGGGACGTTATCTGTATGTCCCTCCACAACGATGATTTTTCCCTCGACTTTTTTCAGTATCTCGCCAACCCTTTTTAGGACCTTCAGCCCGTTCGGCTTTACCTCCGTTCTTCCGGAATCGAAGAGGACCTTGTCAAGAACATTTACCGTCAATTCCTCCTTTAATGTGGTTATCTCTATCTGTCCGTCGTTTATTTCTTTTTGCAGCTCCGCTATGAGTGCATTGTACGTTTTCTCAATCTCCGATACATCTTTGGTTTTGCTTTTATCCTTGTCCGTCAGCTCCTCGATCTTCCTTTCCGCCTCTTTTAAACGGGCCGCCTTCACATCGCGATCCGCCTCCGCCTTCTCAAGGCGGGTTTCAAGCGCGAACAGCTTGTCGTCCATGGAGTCGATTTTGGAAACGGCCGGGCGGTATTTAAAGAGATACAAATATCCGCCGACGGTGGCGACGGCGACAAAGAGCAAGGAAAGGATTATTGTTGATTTCTTCATAAAAGAGAGTTGAATGTGAAAATATTATCTTTAAAGTATATATGATAGCACAAAAAGATGCCCTTGTCAAAAAAAGTTTTGGAAAAAATTTTTAATGATTTTATCGGTTTCCCTCCGCCGTCCTTGACTAAAGACAGATGGGTGATTATAATATAGAGATGGAACTGAAAATATCAAAAGAGGATAACGGTTTAGATATAGGTAGTCAAGAGGAGCCGAAAACTCCGGAGAAGCTGATTGACGGGCTCTCTCAAAACGTCGGCAGGGCGATAATAGGGAAGGCGGACGTCATCAGACATGCGCTGATAACGCTTCTCTCGGCCGGTCACCTACTTATAGAGGACATCCCCGGCGTGGGCAAGTCGACGCTCGCCCACGCCATAGCCAAATCGGTGGGGGGAAGCTTCATGAGGATCCAGTTCACCTCCGACATGCTCCCCTCCGACATCATAGGGGTATCGGTCTACAGGAAGGCGGGGGAGGAGTTCGAGTTCATCCCCGGCCCCATATTTCACAACTTCGTTTTGGCCGACGAGATAAACCGAACGTCCCCGAGGACGCAGAGCGCGCTTCTGGAGGCGATGAACGACGGGAGGGTTTCGGTGGAAAACCGCACCTACGATCTTGAGAGGCCGTTTATGATCCTCGCCACCCAGAATCCCCTAGAATATCACGGGACCTACCCCCTGCCGGAGTCCCAGCTCGACCGCTTCATGATGACCATCGAGATAGGGTATCCCGAAGACGACGAGGAGAAGAAGGTTGTCACAACCCAGGGGATCGGCTCGAGGGTCGAAGGCCTGAGGCCGGTCCTCACGGCGGCGGAGCTTGTGGGGCTTCAGTCTCTTGCGGACCGGGTTACGATAGAGGATACGCTCGTCGATTACCTGATGGGGCTGGTAAACGCCACGAGGGAGTCGAAGTACCTGAGGCTCGGGGTCTCGACGAGGGGCGCCATATTTTTGCAGAGGGCGGCCAAGGCCGCGGCGCTAACCCGTGGCAGGAGCTTCGTTGTCCCGGACGACATCAAGGAGATGGTGCTGCCGGTTTTCTCCCACAGGGTGGTCTTGAAATCGTCCTCCTTTGCCTCCCACGGAAGGTCGAGGGAGGCGAGAAACGTCCTGATGGAGATCATCGAGTCGGTTCCCGTCCCCCTCTGAGTTCAACGGACGGTTCGGGTCTTGTGGTTGTCAAGGATATCGGACGGGGGGGATCCAATATCAAAAAGGCAAAATGGGGGGCTCGGTGATCCGCGATTTTCTAATCGACATTAAGCCGCTCCCGTCGTTTTTCCGACGTTGGCCTATGTATCGTAAATTAACAAGCCGCAGGGCTTTTTATTATTAGAGATGAATGACTTTACCCGCCGAGCAAAGAATCTGCTGATTCGGCTCATCACCCCGCCGCGAACCCTCAAGATCACGAAGGTGGGGTGGTACTTCATCGCCCTTACCTTTGGGGTGGGGTTTGCCGCCGTGAACTCCGGGAACAACCTCCTCTACATCATCCTGGGCGCCATGCTCTCCTTTATCGTGGCGTCGGGGATCATGTCCAACATCACACTAAGGGGCATCGAGATAACAAGGGAGATATCGGACCGGGTCTTTGCAAAGACCCCGACCCTCTACCGGTTCGGCGTGAAAAACATGAAGAGGCTCTTCCCGTCGTACCTTATCCAGCTCAAGGACGAGGCCCCCTTTATGTCCGGGGGCTTTCTCACGTACGTTGGGCCCAGGGGGGAGGGAATTACCGTCGTCGATGCGGTCTTCCCGAAGCGCGGCCCCTTTACGCTGGGCAGCGTAACGGTCTCGACGAGCTTTCCCTTCGGGCTATTCACCAAGGGGATGAAAAGGGGTATCGACGAGGATGTCCTCGTCCTTCCGAGGATCAGGGAGGTGGACCCGGAGGACTTCGACCTCAGGGGATTGGAGGGCGATCTGGTCTTGAGCAAGTCGGGACACGGGGGAGAGCCGTGGGGGATTACCGAGTATTTTCCCGGAGACAACCCGAGACACATCCACTGGAGGAGTTCTGCAAAGAGAGGTAACATAATGAAAAAGGAGTTTGCCGAGGAGAGCGAGCGAAAGATCACGATAAGGCTCGTCATATCGGAAGCCCACTCGGAGGACGAGATCGAGTACAAGATCGAGGCGGCCGCATCCGTGGCGGCCCGCTTCATCAGGGGCGACTACGCCGTGGGGATGATACTCGGGGGCGAGTTTATCAAGCCGGCCAGGGGGATGGGACAGCTCGAGAAGATCCTCGAGGCGCTGGCCCTCTTCAGACCGTGGAGGGACGCCGCGGCAGCGCCGCCCCCGATCGACGAGGCGGATACGGGGGCGATAATCGATGTCTGATCTGTCAAACTTTTATCCGTCAAAGAGCCGTTTAAAGGCGTGGACTTGCCGAGGTTTGGATTGATGGAAGGACTGAGAAGGACGTTCAGGATACTCACGTTTGCCGTCTGCACCTCCGGGTTTGCGGCGATGATGCTCACCGGAGAGCTGGGATTCCTTGAGCACGCGGCTGTCTTTTCGTCGCTGATAGTCGGCTGGTTCTGGGGCGGGAGGCTCTCCAAGATTCCGAGGGCCGCGGGCGTTGCCACCGCCTTTATCATCGCGATCCTTTTCCTCTCGGTAATCGGCCTCTTCTTTTTTAACCGCTCCTTTGTGGCCACGACCATAGGCTTTCTCGTCTACGTCCAGGCGGTGAGGATCCTCTTTTTGAGCGAGATGAGGCACCACCTTCAGGTCTACCTGATAAGCCTCGCCTCCGTCCTTGCGGCGACGATCCTCACCTTTTCGCCCCTCTTTCTCTTCTCCTTTCTGGTGTATCTCTTCCTGGCCACGGGGGCGATGATAACCTACAATTTTATCCAGAATATCGAGTCGAACAATCGGTTGAGAGAGAGGGGCGAGAGTTTTCCGGTCGACCTCAAGAAATCGTCTCTCTTCACGATAACGGCGGCTGTCACGTCGTTCATACTTATCGCCTCTGCCGTTCTCTTTCTCTTCTTTCCCCGCATCTCTGCGGGATTTTTGCCCTCGGAGCTTGTCGAGCCGGTTCGGGTGTCCGGCTTATCTAAGAACGTGGAGCTGGGGGAGGTGGGAAGCCTGAAGGTCAGCTCGGCCGTCGTCATGAGGGTCGTGGTCGATAGAGCGGAGATGGAAAGGGCGGGGGTAAAGGACGTCTATCTTCGCGGCACCGCCTTCGACCTCTTCGACGGGAGGTACTGGGAGAAGTCGAACTACCGGCAACAGGTTCTGAGAAGGATAGGGATGAGCTTCTTCAGGGACGGGGAGGTGTCCGGCACGACCGTCGACCAGGAGTTTTTCCTGGAGCCGACCGACGGCAGGGTCCTCTTCTCGATAACGGAGCCGGTCTCCTTCGAGGGGCCTTTTTTCAACCTCCTCGAGGACAGGTACGGCACGGTCGAGACGAGGAGGTTTTTCAACGACAAGTTGAGGTACAGGGTAAGGTCGGCAATCGATCCGGATAGGGTAAAGGAAACCTACCTCACCCCCGGCGAGACGAAGGCATATCTCCAGCTGCCGAGTGGAATCGACAGGAGGATAAGGCCCCTAGTCGACGATATTACCGATGGGGTCGAGGGCGACGAGATGAAGGCGGAGCGGATAAAAGATCACCTGATCGGGAACCTCTCGTACGATATGGATCCCGGAGACGTGGGGGAAGATCCCCTTGCCGATTTTCTCTTCGTGAACAGGAAGGGCTACTGCGAGCACTTCGCCACGGCGATGGTGGTGATGTTGAGGAGCGCCGGGATAAGGTCGAGGCTCGTCACCGGGTTTCTCGCCGGGGACTACAACGAGTACGGCTCGTTCTATACGGTGAGGGCGAGCGACGCCCACGCCTGGGTTGAGGCGTATTTTGACGGGACGGGGTGGGTAACCCTCGACCCGACCCCGCCGGCGGGGCTCGTTCTGCTGAAGGAGGTCTCGGCGGTGGGCAGGTTTATCGAGAACCTCAAGATGAAGTGGAACATATATATCGTCAACTACGAGATGATCGACCAGATGGAGATGATAAGGGATGTAAGGGACGTCTCGATAAAGGGGAGAGACAGCGTGTCCGACCTGAGAGAGAGGTCGGGCGGCTGGATTTCGAGATTGAAGGAGGAGGGGAGGGCGTTTTTCATCCCGGTTATCGGTGTAACAGTTATACTTATCATATCTATTATTGTCTATGTTGTAGTATCTTTTATGTCCTCCAAGAACAGCATCTCGAAGAAGGGAGGGGAGGGGGCCGTAAGGGCCTATTTCAAGGCACTGGACCTCCTATCCAAGAGGGGGGTGAGTCGAGGGAAGTCTATGACGCCGGAGGAGTTCAGCGATCAGGTCAGGGGGAGGCTCCCTCGCCTCGGGGAAGACTTCTCAAATCTCAACAGGGCCTACCAGGCCGAGCGCTTCGGGGACGTGGAGCCGAACGGTAAGACCACCGACGACGCCTTGAGCTCTCTCGCTAAAATCAGGTACAAGCTCAGGGGGCGCGGGGGGAAATAGCGGAAATAGCGTATAAGGGGCCGTCTCCGGGGCTTTTCCAATCCTTTTCTCCTTTTCCTATATTTACAATTTCTCTTTTTTACGTTTTTATCTTTTATATTGCCAACGGATGAAAAAGGTGATAGATACCTTTTTAGGTAGAGTAGATTTTGAAATTATAGTTCTTTCTTTCGGAATTGTCTAAATAAGGGAGGTTTGAAAAATGGGAAAAGATACCTTTTCGCTTAAGGGTAAGAACATCCTTGTCACCGGGGGAAGCCGCGGGATCGGCCTCTCGCTGGCGCTGGGGTTTGCTGAGGCGGGGGCTGCGAATATCGCCATCTGCTCCAGGAAGGAGGACACGCTTCTCGAGGCGAAGGGGAAGATAGAGGAGAGGGGGGCGAAGGTTACCGCCGTTCCCGCCCACCTGGGCAAGGTGGAGGATATAGACAACCTCTTTGAAAAGATAAAGGGGGAGATGGGAACGCTCGATGTTCTGGTGAACAACGTCGGGATGAATATCTTTACGCCCGCGGTTACCGATGCGGACGAGTCGCTCTGGGACAAGATAATCGACACCAACCTCAAGTCGGTCTTTCTGGTAAGCCAGAGGGGAGCCGGGATGATGAGGGATGCGGGGAAGGGGGGAAAGATCATCAATATCAGCACGGTCGCCGCGAGGAAGGCCACGCCCGGCCTCGGGATCTACGGGGTGGCCAAGGCGGGGGTGGAGATGCTGACGAAGGTGATGGCGCAGGAGCTCGCCCCCTTCAATATCCAGGTCAACGCCGTGGCGCTCGCGATGATAAAGACGAAGTTCTCGGAGCCGCTCTGGTCCAATCCGGACATATTAAAGCAGATCGCCGCCACAAATCCGATGGGCAGGATAGGCGAGCCGGAAGAGGTTTTGGGGGCGGTGCTCTTTTTGGCGTCGGAGGCCTCGAGCTTCGTGACCGGAAGTGTAATACTCCTCGACGGCGGGACGACGGCGTAGGGCCTCCGGCCGGTAGGCGGGAGGGGTCGTATTTAAGGGTGTCGGCAGGAGTCAGGGGATCGGCAAGGGGGGTTGTCTTTCAAGGGGATCGACAAAGGAGAAGTTCAATGATAATCGAGCGGATGACCACGGTAGGATTTTCCGAGGGGCTGAAGAAGACCAAAACGGTAATCGTCCCCATGGGGTCGATCGAGGAGCACGGCCCGCACCTCCCCATGAACACCGATATCCTCCACGCCTACGAGATCGCCAAGAAAGCGGCCGACAGGGTGCCGGTTTTCGTGGCGCCGCCCGTAAACTTCGGGGTGTGCAGGAGCACGGCGGATTTCCCGGGGACGGTGGCGGTGCGCTCTTCGACACTGGTGGCTCTGGTTTTGGATGTCGTCGAATCCCTCTACAGGCACGGCATCAAGAATTTCATCCTCTACTCCGGACACGCGGGGATGAACCACGTGGCGGCGATTTTGGACGCCGCGGACCAGATAATGAACAAATCCGACGACACGAGGTTTTCGGTGATCACCGATCTGGAGTTGACCGACGCCGAGTTTTTCAAGCTCGTCGAAACTCCGGCGGACTCCCACGCAGGGGAGATCGAGACCTCACTGATCATGAGCCTTGCCCCGGAGCTCGTGGGAGAGCCGGCCGAGCCCGATTTCCCGAAGTTCCCTAAGCCTTTTTTGGTGAGAAATACGAGGGAGTATTGGAAGACCGGCGTATGGGGCGATCCGAAGCGCGCCGGCAAGGAGAAGGGTGACAAGATGGTGGAGATACTTGTCAAAAACCTCGTTCGGCTGGTGGTGGAGATCGGTGATTAGTCCTATTGTAAGGGATAGAAATAGGATAAATTAAAAGATTTTATTCAGGAGTTGTCATTTATATAAATTTATCTATTGACATAAGCACTTTTTATTGGTATTATCCTTAGATATTGATGGGGGCGGGAGTAGGTGTGAGGATTTTAGCGGGGTGGGTGGATTTTCGGTGGCTGGAAAGATTTTTGACGGGTTGGCATCTTTTTGATTAATATGTTGTTTTGAATGGAGTTGTAATCCATTTGAATATGTGGTAAAAAAGGAAAGTTGTAAGTTTTTCTACAAAACATGGAGGATAATTTCTATGAACAAGAAACTTTTAGCGTTGTTTTTTGTTTTCGCCCTGGCCCTTGGCTCGATCTTGATAGTGCAGGGATGCGCCCCGAAAGACGAGGGTATGGAAGAGGGTATGGAAGAGGGCATGGAAGGTGCGGAGGAGATGGTAAAACTCAAGATAGCCACGGATGCGACATGGCCCCCGTTTGAAAGTGTAGATACTGAAACGGATGAGATCGTCGGATTTGACATCGATTTAATGAATGCAATCGCGAAGGCAGGCGGTTTTGAGGTGGAGTTTGTTAATGTCAACTGGGACGGTATTTTTAACGGACTCAATGCTGAAAAGTACGATGCGATTTTTTCATCTGTTAGCATCACCGACGAGAGGAAAAAGCAATACGATTTCTCAGACTCTTATTATGCCATCAGCCAGGCGCTGATTCTCAAAAACGAAGATGCCGAGGGTGTTACGGTTCTTGACGATCTGGCCGGAAAGAAAATCGGTGCCCAGAACGGAACCACAGGTGCCATCTTCATCAGCAAGAACGACAAGGTCGAGCTTGTACCGTACGATGATGTTACACTGTCCATCGAAGCCCTCGTCAGAGGGGACGTTATTGCGATCGTATGTGACCATCCCGTTGCCTTTGATTATGCACTTAAAAACGAAGCATACAAAGACAAGCTGACGGTTGTCAACTCCGACCTGAACGAGGGTGACCTTGAACCCTTGGGTATCGTTGTCAAAAAAGGGAACAGCGAGATTCTCGCACTGATCAACAAGGGGCTTGCAGAGGTTAAGAAGGGTGATACGATTTCCGAGCTTGAAAAGAAGTGGGGGATAAAGTAAAATAAGCCCAA
>Ga0180431_10003082_pt1 | contig 21702 bp, 21 predicted proteins | sample SS_ome_11_FD_132459 | JGI IMG/M metagenome (GOLD analysis project Ga0180431, IMG submission 132459) | Hypersaline lake sediment archaeal communities from the Salton Sea, California, USA - SS_1_MS_1 metaG | ecosystem: Environmental > Aquatic > Non-marine Saline and Alkaline > Hypersaline >...
CAAGTTCCTGTATGCGTAACGCGCCGCGCCGAAAACGGCGGCTGCAGGAAGCTTGCTGAGCCACATCTGCCCAACGTTGAGGGAGGTGAACTCCGGCCCCAATTGTTCGAGCAGAAGGAGGTTTAGGATCGTGTAGTCGATGTCGTCATCCCGCGGCATCATCGTTATGTTTTCGAGGAGGCAGGGGTTCTCGGCGTTCGAGACCTCGCTGGGGTAATATTCCATGCCCTCCGGCATTTCTGCAACGGCGGGGAAGTAATTTGAGAGCGGGTAAGCGCCGTGCGCCGTGAGGAAATTCTCTATTCCCTGCTTGGTCCACCACGGCCTTTCGGCAGGTTTGCCAAGAAGGCATCCGGCGCAGCGGCCGAGCCATCCCCCCCGGATTCGGCTGGAAAGCTCTTCGTCGCTCAGTTCGAGATCGCGAATCCGAGTGCCGGGCGGCCTCAGCGCGCGAATCTCGGGCAGCGAGCTGGGTTCCTTGTAAGGGAAATCCCCGGCGACGGCGGTTGATTCCACTTCTTTCCAGAGCCTCAGGGCGGCGGAGTACTGCTCGTCCTCGGAAGCCGCCTGAAGGGATGCAATTTCCTCCTCGATGCCGTCACGAAGCACATGGCCCGCGTCGCGCCTTGTGCGGATTTCCGCAAGTAACTGATTTAGCTGGTCCCCTTTCGCGAGACCGAGGCGGAATTTAGTCGGTGGCCACGTTTCCATTTTCATTTCCTTTCCCGCGCGGCGTCGCTCTCTTCGAGCCGCTGACGAGCCTGTGTGCGCGCCTAGCCGGTTCAGGGAGCTTGTAGCCCTTGCAGCAGTTAATCACCAAGGCAATCGCAGCATGGAGAGACAGCCTGTGCCCCACGGAGACGAAGAGGGGCTTTACGCCCTTTCGAGTCCGTACGGCAGCGCCGATGACCTCGCCGTCATGCAGCACCGGGGCCAACGCGCCAGGGGTGTCCTCCGGCTCTTCATGATCGCCGATAAGCAGGGACTTCGCACATCCGACGCTGGGCTTGTCGAGCAGCACTCCCAGATGACTGGCGAGGCCCATTCTCCGTGGGTGGGCGTAGCCCTGTGCATCGAAAATCAGGACGTCCGGCTCCACGGTGAGCCTCTCGAAAGCGTCCAACAGCGCCGGGGCTTCGCGGAACGCAAGGAGGCCCGGCACGTATGGGAAGACCAGCTCCCGTTCGGCGACGGCCTCCTCGACAAGCTCGAGGTCGGGATAGGAGAAAACCGCGACCCCGCCTATCGCCCCGCCCTCTCCCTTCGGACAAGCCACGTCAGCACCCGCGACCGTCCGTGGCCTGCCGAGGTCGCCCTGCGCAACAACCATGCTGCGGAGGTCTTCCTGGATGGCGGAGGCTTCCTTGGGCGAAACGTCCCACGCGTGCAGATGACGGCATTTCATGTACGAGCACCCGGAAGGGCTTGGACATCCGGCCAGTTTGAGGGGGTATGATAGCCTTGCTCGCCCACGGGGTCAACCGGAGAGGATTGTTTGGGTTGCGCGGAGCGAAGCAGCAAGTATACTAGCACTTTAGGCACGCGCCGCGCTTCAAGAGCAGCAGGAGGAACGAATGAACCTTATTCTGGTGGTCATTGACAGCCTGAGAGCCGACCACGTGGGGTGCTACGGCAACAAGTGGATACGGACGCCAAACCTGGACGCGCTGGCCAAAGAAAGCGTCGTTTTCACCCAAGCCTATCCGGAATCCCTGCCTACGATACCGGTGAGGCGCGCCCTGTGGACCGGGCACACGGTGTTCCCTTTCAAGGAGTTCAAGCCCCCCGTAGGCCCGCATCCTCGGTGGCTCGGCTGGGAGCCGCTCGCGGACGACGACGTAATAATCTCGGAGTTGCTCTGCGACAAGGGGTACGTCACTTCCTTCATCACGGATACCTATCACATGTTCAAGCCTTCTATGAACTTCCACCGAGGCTTCATGTGTTGGCGATGGATAAGGGGGCAAGAGCGCGACGCCTACTCGACAGCGCCGCTGACGAGAGACTATAGCCATCTCCTCCCTCGCGGTGCCGAGCGGCCGACTGCGCGTCTGAAGGACATATTCCAGAACACGGCCCACTGGCAGTCTGAGTCCGACCGCTTTGCGCCGCAGGTGTTCCAGGAGGCGATGGACTGGATCGAGGAGAACCACACGCACGACAAGTTCTTCATGCTCGTGGACTCGTTCGACCCACACGAGCCGTGGAATCCGCCGCAGTACTACGTTGACCTCTACGATCCCGGATACAAGGGGCGAGTGATAATCGACCCGCCCGGTGGCGACCCCCGCAAGTGGATGACCGCCCGTGAGCTGAAGCACGTCAAGGCCCTGTACGCCGGCGAGGTGACGATGGTTGACCGCTGGCTGGGACTGTTCATCGACAGATGCAAGGACATGGGGGTGTTCGACAACAGCGTGTTTGCCGTGATATCGGATCACGGCCATCCAATCGGCGAGCACGGCGTGGTGAAAAAGGCCCCACGGGACCTGCACTCGATTCTGACGAAGCTGGTGATGATGATCCGGTTCCCAGGGGGCGAGTACGGAGGCAGGCGCGTCAATGCCCTCGTGCAGGACCACGACCTCACGCCGACGCTTCTCTCTGCGCTCGAGGTAAAGCCGCCCGAGTCGATGAATGGAATCGACCTGATGCCTCTGATAAGGGGCGAGGCGCGAAAGGTGCGGGGCTACGCAGTAACCGGCTGCCAGCAATTCGCCGCGATTCGCAATCTGAGCTGGCTCTACATAACCGAAGCGCCTGACGGCAAGCCTGCGTTGTACGACCTCAAGCGCGACCCCGAGGAGAAGAAAAATCTTTTCGGACAGGAAAAGCGCAAAGCGAGCCAGATGGCGGATCTGCTCGAGAAGTACGCAGGCGAGCATTCATAGGGGCATCGACCGCCCCGGCTGGAAGTGTCAAACATTTATCAAACCACACTTCTGCATTGGCAAGTTTGCGAAATCTCAGACGCAGCTGTGGGGTAATTCGAGGATTGGAGTACCTTTTCAAGATCAAATTGGGCGGGCACGCAACTTGCTATAATGAATCCTTAAATGAAGGGAGCGTTAGATGAGCGAAGGGAAGGCGTTGGTGGTAACCGACGCGGACTTCGAGGAAAAGGTTCTCAAGGCCGCAGAACCCGCTTTGGTGGATTTTTGGGCGCCCTGGTGCGGTCCTTGCCTCATCCAGGGTCCGACCGTAGAAAGCGTGGCAGAGAAATTCGACGGGCGCGCGCTGGTCGCTAAGTTGAACGTCGACGAGAACCCGGGATCGGCATCCAAGTACGGGGTGATGAGCATACCTACGCTCATACTGTTCAAAGGCGGCACCGAGGTGCAACGGTTCGTAGGTGTGCGACCGGAAAAGGAGTTGTCGGAGGCTCTCGAAAAAGCCCTGCCGTGAGCCGCCGGCAAGGCAGCCGGTAGGGTTGCTGGTCGCGATCTATGCCGGCAGCGTGGCCGTTTCCGCCCGGTTTCGAAGCGGGAGAACACACGAGGAACCTAGGAGTTGGTCATGCAAGACGGTGAGCCGAAACTCTACGAGGTGGTGATCGTAGGGGGCGGGCCTGCGGGGCTTAGTGCGGCCATCTACGCTGCCAGAAAAGGACTGGAAACGGCGCTGGTCACGAAATTCATCGGCGGGCAGGTAGTTTGGACGAGCCGCATCGAGAATTACATGGGCTTCCACATGGTCTCCGGCGACGGCTTGATAGAGAAGTTCCAGGAGCAGGTGCAAGAGTACCCGATCGATCAGCTCATAGGAAAGACGGCATCGAAAGTCTCCGCCCAAGGGAGGAATTTCGCCGTGGACGTGGAAGAGAGCGAGATGCTGCGGTCGAAGTCGGTGATAGTGACTACGGGCAAAAGGCCCAAGAGACTGGGCGTGCCGAACGAGGCCAAGTTGGTGGGCCGAGGCGTAAGCTATTGCGCAACGTGTGATGCGCCGTTCTTCAAGGGAAAGGACGTGGCCGTGATCGGCGCGGGGAATACGGCCATCGGCTCTGCCTTGGACCTGCTCAGGATCGCGCGAAAAGTGCACATAATCACGTACGAGATAACCGCCGACCAGATTCTGCTTGACCGGCTGAAAGGAAGGCCCAACCTGAACATCCTCGAGGGATACGGCGTGACCAGGATCGAGGGCGAGGATAAGGTTTCGAGCATGACGGTCGCCAAGAGGGAGGGCGGGGATGAGAAGAACATGGCGCTCGAAGGAATCTTCATAGAAGTGGGCTGGGTTCCGAACACGGAATTGGTAGCGGGTTTGCTGGAGCTGAATGAGAAGGCCGAGATCATAGTTGACTGCAACTGTGAGACAAGCGTGCCCGGCGTGTTCGCGGCGGGCGACGTTACAAGCATTCCGCACAAGCAAATAGTCGTGGCTGCCGGGGAGGGAGCCAAGGCGGCTCTCGCAGCCACCGACTTCCTGAAGTATCGAAAGGAGGCGTAGGATGCCGGAGGCAAAGGACCTGTTCGCCGGTGTGAACAGGCCGGCGGATCCCGAGAATCCGACCGATCTGGAGAAGAAGCACATACCCGTAATCGAGGTGCCCGAGACGGTCCCGGCGGGGAAGCCCGCTCCCATTACAGTTCACGTGGGAAAGCTGCTGGCGCACCCCAATGAGCACGGTCATCACATCGAGTTCATCGACCTCTATTTCGACAAGAGCTTTTTGGCCAGGACGGACCTTACGGGAGTGAGCACTGAGCCGAAGGTCACCTATAACGTTATCCTGGCAAAGAGCGGAACGCTGCGGGCTTTCGAAAGCTGCAACCTCCATGGGGTGTGGGAGAACGACCAGGCAGTGGAGGTCGGATAGGCAAGAAAGCCTATTGGCCGCGGGCTTTGACTCCGCGCAGTTGACACCCGCGCGCCGGTGCTGTTGAATACCGGCATCAGGATGCGCGAATGTCGTCGGGCATTCGCGGCCGTGCAGGCGAACGCCTGGCAGGAGTGACAAGCCGAAGAGGCAGAAGGAGGAATCCGGATGACCGCTTTCTTTAACGCGGCCGAAGTGTACGAGATGGGCGAGGAGATAGAACGCAACGGTGACCGCTTCTATCGTAAGGCTATGGAGTTCACCAGCAACACCGAACTGAGGGACATGCTCGGCTGCCTCGCGGATCAGGAGAAGGAGCACATAGCTCTCTTCAGGGAGTTAAGAGAGAAACTCCCGACAGAGGCATCGAGCCCCAGCCCTCTGGACGATGATGACGTATCGCTGTATCTCCAGTCGCTGGCGGACTCGAAGGTGTTCAAGACCTCGGAGGACGTTGACCGAGTGCTGGGCGAGGCGAAGACGATTGAAGAGATTCTCGACCTCGCTCTCCGGTTTGAGAAGGACTCGATACTTTTCTTCGAATGGGCGAGGGACCTGACACGGGAGGACTGGGGGAAGGAGAAGATCAACGCGCTCATCGAAGAGGAGAAGAAGCACATAGCTCAAGTGGGGACCTGTGCGGTCAAGGCCAGAGAGGGGCAGTACGACTGATTTGAGGGTCGCGGGGCAAGCGCAGGAACGACATGCGGAGCCGCCTTTGCCGGGCGGCTCCGGCTCTTGTAGGAGGCTGCGGGCTCCGTGGTCGCTTGACAGGAAATCGGGCGAATGATATAAGTGGATACTTGGCCTGATGGTCCCGGGGGCGTAGCTCAATCGGCTAGAGTACCAGACTGTCGATCTGGTGGTTGCGGGTTCGAGTCCCGTCGCCCTCGCCAATTCCTGCCGTCACTTCGACGCGGCGCTTTCTCTACACTCCCGGATACGGGTTTCCGGTTGAGGACCACCCCGAGTAGTTGGCAATCCGGGGCCACCACAACGGAGAGCCCGGAAAGGCAAGGGGGCGGCCCCCGGGGCCGCCCCCACTTTCATCAGATCGTGCGGCTGTTAATCCTTGGCCAGCGCGCTCATGTGGAAGACCCGCGTATCGCCCACTTTCATGTCCAAGTCCCGGACACGGCCCACCCCCTCAACCATCTCCTCTTTGATTGACACGACTGCTTGCACGGTCGCCGTGCCCTCGGGAATCACCGCGAAGGAACTCACAGGCGGAAGTGGGACATCGTACTCGATCAGGTCCACTGCTGCGATCAACTCCTCGTCCGCTCCCTCAGCTTGAGCATACGCAAGCATGCTCGATAGCCGGCTGGTCCGGCGGTCCAGCTCCAACACGACGCGCCCGGTCTGAGGCGGTGCCGAAGGTATGCGATATGCGTAAGAAATGACCGTTGAATTGCGGGTGCGATTCGTCGAAAGAACCTCGACATCCCTCGCGTTGGCCAGGATGGCCTTAAGACGCCCGCCGACAAAAAGATCGCGAGCCCCGGCTATCACGCCCAATGCCCCGTCATACACCGGCGTGATGTCCGCCACGTACAGCGTCCCCCGGCGGTAGCTGCAAAACTCCCCGCTGTCGAAGTCAACGACAGAGAACGATGTCAAGGTGCCATCCTGGTCGATCTCCCGCATGTACATCGCACGGTCACTCAGCCAGACTTCCGCTCGGTCGGACGATATTCGCATGCCGCTCGGGCTGTTGGGGTCAATCGCCTGCCCTCGCGAGACCATATGAATGGAAGTCGCATTCTCCATGGCCTGAGCGACACTCGAAAGGAGCGACATGGCATCGGGGACTTCCCCTCTGCCAGAGATGAGAATGCCAGCGGCCACTGCTAATACCAGCACGGCAATACCTGCGTAAGCGAAATGACGCATTTTTCGAGGCTCCTTATTTTTTGTCTCGATATGGGGTTCATACTGTGGCACGGCCAGAATGTTGGGCAAGAGATCCGCAGGAGGTGCGAAGCGGCCCGATTCCCGCAAAGCCTGCTGAACCTTCAGCAAGTACCGGGCAGCAGACCTGCACTGCCGGCACAAGACCAAGTGCGGACATACGGGAATCAGGCGGAGCCATCCGCGGCCATCCTGCAAGACTTCTCGTACCTGGCTACATTTCATCCTATCCAACCTCCGGCGATGAACTCGACCGCATAGGTTTGGGGTCCACTTCGTCGGCCAACATGTTACGGAGCAGCGCGAAGGCCTTGGCGCGCCGGGACTTGACCGTCCCTTCCGGGACTCCCAGCACTTGAGCCACCCCGCTCAGCGGCAGGCTCTCCATGTTGTGGAGTACGATCACCTCCCGGTAAAGCTCAGGCAGTCTGTGCAACGCACTCTGCACTGCTTGGCACAGCTCCTTCTGTTCCAGCCTGATTTGCGGATCGGGACAGTCGCCGTGACCCTCGTAAGCATCGTCGTGGTCACCAAGAGTGATCGTCTCAAAGCCCGCTCCTCTTCGATGCTGGAGGAACTCGTTTCGAGCTATCCTATATACCCACGCCCTGAGCGGCCTGTCTCCGCGCGGTTGAGGCGGATGGCGCCAGATTTGAACGAAGGTCTGCTGGGTCAGGTCCTCAGCAAGGTGTTGGTCACGGCACAGCCACCGCAGGTAGCTGTAGATTCGCGCATAGAAGCGCCGTGCAAGCCGCTCGTACTGCCGCTCTTTTCCAGCTCGCCCCGTGGTCATCCTCGCAGCTCCTCGGCACTTTCGGCGCGATCCGGCCGGAACCGCTTGCCACATATACTAATGCGCGACATGGCGCACCGGTTCGGCTTTTTCCAGCATTCAAGCTTTGTTCGTCCGCCGCTGCTTGGATTCTTGACAGCCTAGAAGGGCCGGGGTATGATGGTGGTTTCTATGGGGATCGGCAGCGCCGCAGTGTGAGATTTGGAGGAATTCGCGAGACATCATGGCTAGGGGTCAAAGGACGCTCCGCGAAAGAGGTCAGGAAGCGCTCCGGAAGAACAATTTCGAATACGCTCTGAAGCTCTACCTTCAGTACCTGGCAAACAACCCGGGTGACGTTGACGCGAGAAAGGAACTCAGGGCCGCAGAGATGCAGCGACGCAAGGGGAAGAAGGGTTCGCTGCTGGAACCGTTGTTATCCTTGCCGGGCATGGTCCACCTAGCCTTTCTGAAGATGATGCGCAAGCACGAGACCATCATCCGCAAGTGCGAAAGGATGCTGGCGAGTAACCCTTTGAGTCTGGCGCTGAATGTGACCCTGGCACAGGCCGCCGAGGAAGCGGGCTATCCGGATGTGGCCATTTTTTCGTACCACGTGGCCCTGGAAGAGAATTCCAAGAGCGAACCGACCCTGAGAAGCCTCGCCGGCGCGTACCGCGAGGTGGGAGACGTATCTAAGGCGATAGAAACCTACCAGGCTCTCCTCCGGGTGAAGCCGGACGACGATGAGGCCAGAAAGGCGGTCAGGGACCTCTCGGCGGAGAAGTCCATGGACGGCTGGGCCGAAAAGGAACTGGTGGAGACGCCAAAAGAGGGAGGGGAGCCCGAGGCTGCGAAAGAGCCGAAGAGTGCGTCGGAGGTGCTGAAGAAGGAGCTGGCGGCCAGCCCGGACGACAAGGACGTCCTTCTCAGAATGGTGGGCGTCCTGATGGGCGAGAGGAAGCACTCGGAGGCGGCATCGGCGCTTGAGGGTTTCATTTCCAAGCACGGGGGAGACTTTGAGCTGAAAAGCCGCCTCGGGGAGCTGCGCCTGCGAGAGTATGAAGACGAGATAAAGAGATGGGAAGAAGAGTTGAAGAAGTCGCCTGCGAACGAGGGCGCCAAGGAGCGCCTGAAGCGGGTCAAAGGGAAGTATAATGCGCTGGCGATCGAGGAGTGCAAGCGAAAGCTGGAACATTACCCGACGGATATGAACCTCGCGTTCAAGTTAGGGGAGCTTTATTACGAGGCGGGGCAGACAGACAAGGCGACTTCGCAATTCCAGCGCTCGGTGAAGAGCGCAAAGCTCGCAACCAAGTCTTACGAGATGATGGGGTTATGCTTCATCCGCAAGCGGATATACGAACTGGCGGCGGACCAATTCAAGAAGGCGTTGGCCGCTTCGAAGGAGTCCTCCATTGGTGAGACGGCCAAGAGGTTGAATTACTGGCTGGGGCGAACCTACGAGCTGATGGACGACAAGAAGACCGCCAGGGAGTTCTATCTGAAGGTTTACGAAGCAGACATACAGTACCGGGATGTGGGTGATAAGATGGAGGAGCTTGGGATCGTACACGAGGGGGACGGCGAAAACCTGAAATTGGAGGAAAGTTAGATGCCGCAAACCAGATCCGCGAAGAAGCGTCTCAGGCAGGATGCGAGGCGTCGACTCCGCAACCGGAGGGTATCCTCGGCGGTGAAGACTCAGATGAAGAAGGTGAGCGCCGCGGCAGAGGAAAAAGACGGGGCTCGCGCCAAAGCGGAACTCGCGGCGGCGTACAAGAAGCTGGATCAGGCCGCACGAAAGGGAGTTATCCACCGCAACGCCGCTTCCCGTCACAAGTCCCGTCTGGCGAAGAAGATAGAGGGGTTGAACGGAGAGGCTGGGGCCGCTAACGCGACCGAATAGTAGAGACGACCGCCTAAGAAAAGACGCCCCGCAGCCCAACACTTGCGGAAGGCTGCGGGGTTTGTGTTAAGGGCATATCGACCCGAGGCTATTCCTTCACCTCGAAATCTGCGTCTATCACCTCGTCGCCGGCCCCGCCCTGGGGCTGCCGGCCACCCTGCCGTGCTTGGCCTTGGCCTCCCGGCGTGCCCGCAGCCTGCGCCTGCTGCGCAGCCTCCTGGTACATTATTTGAGAGAGCTTGTGCGATGCCTGCACTAGGGCGTCCATGGCGGAGTCGATTTCATTCTTGTCGTCGCCCTTGGCGGCTTTCTTGGCTCGCTCCAGAGCGTCTTCAACGGCCTTGCGGTCGGCCTCTCCCACTTTGCCGCCGTGCTCTTTCAGGGTCTTCTCGGTGGCGTATACCAGCTGGTCCGCACGGTTGCGGGATTCAATGAACTCGCGTTTCCTAGCGTCCTCCTCAGAGTGCTCCTCGGCCTCCCTCTTCATGCGTTCGATCTCTTCAGATGATAGGCCCGTGGAGGACTTTATCGTTATCGACTGCTCCTTGCCGGTTCCCAAGTCCTTGGCGGAGACATTAAGGATGCCGTTGGCGTCGATATCGAAGGAGACCTCTATCTGTGGAACGCCTCTGGGAGCCGGAGGGATGCCGGTCAGTTGGAACCGCCCGAGGGTTCTGTTGTCGGAGGCCATTTCGCGTTCTCCCTGGACGACGTGGACTTCGACGGCGGGTTGGTTATCCTCGGCGGTAGTGAAAATCTGCTTTCTGGTGACCGGTATGGTGGTGTTGCGCTCGACGATTTTCGTTGCCACGCCGCCCAGCGTCTCGATGCCTAGCGAAAGCGGCGTAACGTCGAGCAGGAGCACCTCACCGACCTCGCCACCCAGGACGCCTGCCTGTATGGCTGCGCCCAGAGCAACCGCCTCGTCGGGATTGACGCTCTGGTTGGGGTCCTTGCCGAAAATCTCCTTAACCAACTTCTGAACCATCGGGATCCGAGTGGAGCCCCCGACGAGTATTACCTCGTCAACATCTGAAGGCGAGAGCTTCGCGTCGGCCAGAGCCTGCTTGCACGGCGTTCGTGTCCTCTCGACGAGGTCTTCCATCAACTGTTCCAACTTGGCCCTGGATATTTTCATTTGCAGGTGCTTTGGGCCGCTCTGGTCAGCCGTGATGAAAGGCAGGTTTACCTCGGTCTCAACGGAGCTCGAGAGTTCGCACTTGGCCTTCTCGGCCGCATCCTTAAGGCGCTGGAGGGCCATCTGGTCCCGACGCAGATCTATGCCCTGCTCTTTGGCGAATTCCTCTGCTATGTAGTCGACGACTTCCTTGTCTATGTCGTCGCCGCCCAGGTGCGTGTCGCCGCTGGTGGAAAGGACTTCGAAGACGCCCTCTCCTACTTCGAGAATAGAGATGTCGAAGGTGCCGCCGCCGAAGTCATAAACCGCTATCTTTTCGTTCTTCTTTTTCTCGAGACCATACGAGAGCGCGGAGGCAGTCGGCTCGTTGATAATCCGCACCACTTCGAGACCGGCTATCTCGCCCGCTTCCTTGGTGGCCTGACGCTGACTGTCATTGAAGTAAGCGGGGACGGTGATGACCGCCTTCTCCACCTTCTCGCCCAGGTATTTCTCCGCGGCTTCCTTCAAGTACTGAAGGATCATTGCGGAAATCTGTTGCGGCGTGTATGCCTTCGAATCGATCTTTACCTGCACCGGCTCGTCAGGCTTGCCTACCATGTCGTAAGGAACGAGTCTCTCCTCTTGGGTCACCTCACCGTGGCGGCGGCCCATGAATCTCTTTATCGAGAATACGGTTCGCTTTGGATTGGTGACAGCCTGGCGCTTGGCAATCTGCCCCACCAGCCTTTCGCCCTTGTCGGTAAAGGCAGCTACCGAGGGTGTCAACCTCCCGCCTTCAGGATTAGATATTATCGCGGGCTTGCCTCCCTCCATCACTGCTACGGCGGAATTAGTCGTCCCCAGGTCAATCCCGATAATCTTGGGCATTAGAAGTTCTCCTCTCGATTGCGCTGGTCTTATATGAATCTACGGCCCGTAAACTTGAGGGATTTGCGCAAAGCGTGTGCCAATCGTCCCGCCACGCGATCCGGCGCTAAGCGCCCTCTAGAGGGACTTCTGACTAGAACGCTATCCGCCCCTTCCGCCGGAAACCTGCCATAATGGCATTTCCGACTCACTCCGAGAGGTCGATAACCCGTTTGCCTTCGGGCACCTCGGGAATGACGTCGTCCCCGCTCAGCCCAGTATTCAACCGTACTTTTGAAAAGGTGATGTTGGTGATGTCTCGGTTCGTTTCGTAGATCGAGATACGCCTGACGAGCCAGCTCCTGCCGGAGACCTCCGCCTCGACCCTGTCGATATCCGCCCTAAGCTCTTCGGAGGTGGGGGTCAACTCCACGATGAAGAAGTCCTCCTCTTCTTTCCTGAAGGCCTTCTTCAACGAGAGCGCAAAACGCTTCTCGAGCGCCTTCGTGTCCAACCGCGCTGCAAGAAAGGTCAAATCCCTGTCCTCTTCGGAAAGCGAATACTTGCGGAGCTGGTCGATTTCCTTTTCGTAGACAAGGACCTCGCGACCTTTGATCCACATGGTCACTTCTTCGGGCTTCTCGTGATGGAGGACGAGGAGGTCGGGGAAGCGGTAGAAAGCCTGCCCGGTGGATTTCTCGCTTTCGTCCAGAACGGTCATGATCTTCTCCTGGACGAACTCAGCCCGCAGATCCTTGACCTTTTCGGATGCCGCCTTAACGTTTGAGAGAACTTCTTCGAGTGATGGATGACAAGAAAGGGGCATCTGCGACGGTTCGCCCTCGACGAATGCGAGGACCAAAGCGAAGATCGCCGAGGCCACCCGAGTCACTGCACACGCTCCACCTCGACAGCGCGAGGGAGGAGAATTTCAAACACCTGCTCATCCAACTCCGCACCCATGTCGAGCTTACCGATTGAAACCTGAAGGCGTTCCTGGGTAGGCGTAAGAATCATCTCCCATTCTCTTGGGAACCACACGCCCTGGTGGCTTCCGTAGTCCCGGAATGCGACTTCGGCAAAGACAACGCCGTCGGGGTCGGTAAAGACCTGCTTCTTGATTCGGATATCGCCGGGAGCGAAATAGAGGGAGGTGAGATAACCCCGGCTGCCCTCGGGCACCGGCGAGATGACCATCTCCCACTCCTTGGCACCCTTGACGAATCCTTCTATTCTGGGGGGGGAGACATCGAAAAGCCATCCAAGCAGTCCGGCGGTGACCGCGGCCATTGCGTGCCACGGCCCGCCGAGCTTGCGCAGTTCGTCGAGGTCCCCCTCGAGCGCACGCTTCTCCTCGGGCACGTAAAGAAGCCAGGTCTCGCCTTTGAGGAGAAAATCGAAGAGCGTAGGCGTGTACGACTTATATCCCTTGAGCCGAAGCTTGTCCGGACGGCAGTAGGCCATTATCACCTTTAGGCTTTCAGCCTCGTCTTCCGAGGCGAAGTAGACCACCGATGCGGTAGCCTTTAACGACTCAATTGAGTTCAAGTTGTGCTGTAGCATGGCAAAGAAGTCATCGGCGTCGGCCCTGGGGTGGAGCGCTACTTGCGGCTTGGGAGTCGCACATCCAGAAAGGATGAGCGGTACCATGAGCAGCACCGTGACGAGCGAACACCTGCTAAAGCGCCCCATGGCATATCCCCCCGCAATCCTCGATTACCCGCCTGAGCGCCGGGATGTCCCGGACGAGGAAATCCGGCTCTACGCCCGCAGCCCCGTCGTAGGTTGACAGGAGCGCGGTGCTCGCGCCCGCTGCACGTCCCGCGAGGACGTCATATCGGAAATCTCCAACCACCAGCGATTCTTCAGGAAGGACCCCAAGAGCACGACATATACCAAGCACGGGCTCCGGCGAGGGCTTTGGCGGAGCGTCGTCGCGCGTAACGACGAAGTCAACCGAAACCGAATGCCTGGAAAGGACTGTGTCGACCGAGCGTCGAGAGTTCCTGGTGAGGATGGCGACTTTGGTGCCCGATTCTCGAAGCGACTCAATGAGTTCGGCGATTCCGTCTCTGAGTTGCGACTCCGCCGCCGCTTTCCTCTCGTGCCGGTCAAGGATTCCGGCGGCAATCGTACGCTTTTCGGGCGAAAGGGTATTCATATATTCCAGAAGCGTCCTGGGTTCGTCCGGCGCTGCGCCCATCTCGCTCTTGATCCTTTGAAAGTCGAGGTGCGGTTGGGTGATCGTTCCGTCGAGGTCGAAGATGACGAGTCTGAACATCCGGCGCACTCACTCTCCCAGGAACTGGAGCACCAGCTCACGCGAGCGCGGACGCGTGTCGAAGTCGATGAAAATGATTCTCTGCCACCGCCCGAGAATCAGGCGGCCGTCCTCGAACGGCACCGTGAGCGATGGTCCGAAGAGCGCCGCTCGAACGTGAGCGCGGCCATTACCATCACCGATCGTTCTGTCGTGCTCGTATTCCGCGGCCCGAGGGGCGACTCTCTCGAAAAGCGTCGCCATATCTTTTACAGCGCCGGGTTCGTGCTCAAGTGTGGTCAGCGCGCCGGTCGCCCCCGGCACGAAAAGGACGACGGCTCCCTGCCGAAGGCCGGTCCGCGCAAGCGCGCCTTGAACCTGACCTGTTATCTCAACGACATCACCGTCACCTTTGGTGTTCAGCGTGACGATTTCCTTGCGAACCACGACTACTCCGCTAGCGCTATTATCTCTTCGCCGCCGGGGCCGGGGTCGGCGTGACCTTCGGCGGCTCGAATTTGAAATCCTTCTCGTTCTCCTTCCACCATTTTCTGTATTCCGTCGCGGAGAAGAAGGACTCCTTGGTAAGAGCTACGAGCGACAACCTGGCGGCGGCCGCAATCTGAGCGTACCTCTTCTGGCGAGAGCTTGACGCGTCGTCGGGGTCCTCGGTCACATCCAGGATCTTGATTAGCTCCTCAATAGCTTTCTTGTGTTTGACTTTCCCGAGGGCTCTGGCTGAGGCCACTGCCACGGGGGTTTCCTTGTAGGTGGCAAGCCTTTCCAGGGCGCTTATGGCTCCAGGGTCACCTATCTCGCCCAGGGCCGTAGCGATGGCGCTGGAAAGGGGAACTTCCCTTTTGACGTTCGGATTGATCACATACTTGCTGAGAGCGGGAACGACCGACTTGTCGTGGAACTTGCCGAGAACGGCGGCGGCGCCGGCACGGGCTTCCATGCTCCGCTTTTCATCCATCACGATGGAAAGGGCAAATGCCACCGTAGACAGGGGCTTCTTGGGGTAGTAGACCTCCCCCAAGCGTTTGATTGCGGCGAGGAGTTCCTTCTCCTCCTCCGCCTCTTTGACGGCTGCTATGGCCGCTTTCGCCTCTTCGGGCGAGGCGATCTTGGGCTGGCCGGGGACGGGCGTGGGTGTCGCTTTCGGGTTACCGGCCGCGGCCACAGGGGCGAGGGTGAGGGCGAGGGCAACGAGGACAAGAATCAGAGTCTTCATGGCGCGCCTCCTTTGGTGCCTACTTCCTGTACGCCTTGAGGAACGAATCGCAGTATATGTGCTTGTTAAGGATCATGTCCGCCGTGATGGCGGCCTCCATCAGGTCGTCGTCCAGCACGTCCATGATTGCCGCGTCGAGCCCGGCGGCTATCGCCATGACGAGAAAGGTCCTGTTGATGAGCTCCCGCTCTTTGGTGCTCTGCGAGATATTGCTGAGCCCGACTATCACATGAGGGGGCGGGTCGGAAAGGATTTTGATCTGGTCGATGGCCTCAAAGATGCACCTCGGCTGATCCTGGGCCACGTTCACGGGAAGCACTATAGGATCGATGTAAAGCCTGTCGGTGTTGAACCCGGCCTCCATGGCCATTGTCGCTGCGGTGGCCGCGATCTCCACCCTGGTGTCCGTGTTGGCGGGGACTCCTCTCTCATCCATAGTGAGAACGACCAAAGATGCGTCGAACTCACCGGCCAAGTCGAAGTATTTCTGAAGCAGTTCCGCGTCGCCCTTTGTGCTGTTAATGAGAGCCTTGCCATTGTAGGCTTCAAGGCCGGCGCGGACGACATCAAAGGTCTGGCTGTCGATTGACAGAGGAGTGTCCACCGCATCTTGAGTGACCTCGACGAGCCACCTCATGGCGGCCACCTTATCGGCGGCGGCCGGACCGACGTTGATGTCCAAGAAAGTCGCGCCCGCCTCTGTCTGCCTTTTCGCGAGTTCCTGGATAGGGACCGGGTCGGATTTTTGAATGGCCTTCTTAACGTCGGAGTACATCCCGTTGATCCTCTCACCAACCGCTATCATCGGCTCCTCCTGTCCAAGTCCAAGACCACAGGCTCCCTAGTTAGAATCTAGATCAATTAACGCCAATGCACAAGAGTTCACGGATCATTGCTGACACCGAGGCATAGGCCGGGCTCGCAGGTGTAAGTTCAAGGAGGGAGAGCCCCTTTTCCCAGGCTTGCTCGACCTGGGGGTCGGATGGCACCGAGAAAAAGGGCCCATAGCCCATCTCGCGGGCACTCGCGACGATCTCGGAAGAAGCATGTCCGCCCTTTGCCATGTTGAGAACGAGTTCCTGCCGCTTGACGGTGATGGGCAGTGTGGACGCCAGGGCGGATATGCGGCGAACTGACTCCAGGCCTACGAGCGTGGGCTGTGAGACCAGGATAAGAAGGTCCACGCTGTCGGTGGTCCGGCGAGAGAGATGCTCCATCCCGGCCTCGTTATCAATTACCACGTACGCGTAATCGGACGAGAGCCGGTCAAGGTACTTGCGCAAGAGGTGATTCACGTAGCAGTAGCACTTCGGGCCTTCCGGCCTTCCCATGGAAAGGAAGTCAAAGCCGGGGTGTTCGTCGACAAGCTCATGGAACTTGTACTCGAAGACCCTTTCCTTGGGGACCCCGGCGGGGATTTCAATGCGCCTGTCCATCATGTCCTGTCTCATGTCGGAGATGGTTCGTCGGGGCTCTATGCCAAGGGCCATGGCCAGCGTCGCGTTCGGGTCGGCATCGACCGCAAGGACAGCGCCGTCGCTCTGCTCGGTGAGAGCCTTGATCATGAGTGCCGCAATGGTCGTTTTGCCGGAGCCGCCCTTGCCGGAAAGCGCTATTCGGAAACTCATTCTGCCGCCTCTTGCTCAGAAGGGGAATGCGTTTCGGAGCGGAAAATGAAACTCCGCTCCATGGACAATATCTCTTCCAGGAGAAGATCGAAATCCGCCGAGTCGCTGGTTGACGTTATGATGAACGTCTTTCCCTCATGCTCGACGAGCACTTGGCGGACTCTCTGAGCAGTGCCAAACATGGTCACCTCGGAAGTGACTTGATAGCCTTGTTCCCCGCCGATCTCGGTCACACCCTCTGCGATCACGCTGGAGTCCGCCCCCAATGCTCCCAGGCCGGCCTTTACCATTTCCGCAAGCTGCCGCACCGAAAGCAGGCCGCCGAAGGGTGGAACGACAATGTTGACTGCCGCATAGCGGTCCTTGTGGACGATACCCGCCGCCATCATGGGCTGCGGAAGCTCATCAAGGAAGGCCCAGTCGCTGCCGGGCAGAGATACCTCGAAGCCGAGCTCGTCGCTGATGAAACGCTCGCCCTCTACCCTCCCCTTCGGCTCGTGCCACGGAGCAGAGACTTCTCTCACGGGAATATGCCGGCCCGCTGTGAACCTGGAGGTATCAGCCTTGGGGAGTTCGGTGACTCCAGCCTCCCAGAGCAATTCCTCAGCTTCCGAGAGGAGGTCGGCGGGGAGGCTTTCCACGACGACCGCTTGGTTTCCTCTCACGCTTATGCGCGAGACTTTTCCGGCGTCGCTGACGGTATAGGAAGCCGGCGTCCTTGACTCGGACGCAGTATCTGTCAGATACTTGCTTCGGAGAACGGGGCCGTACGCGGCAAAGAACTCCTTGGCATCTTCCTCCGTATCCCAAAGCGCAACCCAGGTCAGCAAGACCCCATCGAGACCCTTGTAGCACCTATACCTGTCGCCATCCCATCCAGCGGCGGCCAGTTCTGCCGCGGCGGCATCTTCAAGCAGCTCCCCCAACACGACGCGAAGCTGGAACTCTCCCAGCACGTTCGCCGGCAGGGCTTTCCATTCTTCCCCCAGCAGGGGCGAAAGGTCGGGCAAATCCACGCTTACGGGAGGGTCGTTGTCCAGGAACTTCTCCGCCGGATGCAGTATCTGCTCTGTCGAAATGGGACGCACTTGGTAGAGCTGATTGACGGCTTGCCAGCCCCCGATTCTCTTCACCGCCTGAACGAATTCCATGCCGTAGGTGTACGGGAACACAACTACGGCCTTGATCAGACCCGGCGCGTCCCCGAGTGCGCCTCCGTAGACCGGCAGCATCGCATCCATCATATCCGCCACACCGGCATCGACGACTTCGTCCACGAGCGCCGAGTCTCCCAGAAAGTATTGGAACATCGAGATGGAGGCGTCGCCCTCCAGCAGAGCGCTGGTCGCGAGGACGAGGTCGTCCTCTCCCTTTTCCATCAAAGGCATGGACATTATGTCGAAGTGCTGGTCCTGCAGGGCGTGCGTGAGCTCGTGGGAGAGGGCTATCTCGGAGAAGAAGCCGGCGATCTCCTCATTCACCCAAAGGCGTTTTCCCCTGGGATCATAAAGCCCCGCCGCCTCTTCACTGTAGAGCCCGACAAGAAGAGCCAACAGATCGGTATTTGGGGGAAGCACGCCGAACTTCTCGAAAGAGGTCTCGAAGCTCTCAAAATCCTCCGGGGTCAACTGCTCGTGAAGTTCTTCGATGAGCAGCACGATCACGTCGGTCTTGGTGGCGACCTTGGCCTCTACCGGCTGCTTGAAGTGGAGCCCCCTGAGGGCCGCCACCTTGTCCTGAACCGCCCCCAGCCTGTCAAGGACGGCGGCATCCGCAGGAGCAGCGGCAAAACCCGCCGCCAACAACAGGCATAAACAGGACGATCCCGCTATCCGAGTCTGAAGCTTCACTCCACCCTCCTGAGTACCTTTTCAACAGAGGGGAACTTTTCGATGTCGGTGTGCGGAAGGAAATTGGCCGAGATGAACTCGTCCATGTAGCTGGGGTTCCCCATCAAATCGAAATAGGTCATTGATGAGGCGATCGCTGCAGATTGCTGAAACGCCTCGATGGAAAGCAGCGAGGTCTTTGCGCCCGCTACGGACGTGTTGCCTACGAACACGACCCGCTCGCGGGGCATGTCGGGGAGCATCCCGACAATTATGGCGTTGTTGACGTCGAGGTAGTTCCCGAAGCCGCCGGCCAGGTAGAGATGGGACAGGTCAGCGGCAGAGAGGGAAACCGAGTCCAAGAGGGTGCTGATCGCGGCATAGACAGCCCCCTTCGAGCGCATCAGGTTCATGACGTCCGCCTGGGTGATGACTATTTCGGAGTCCGTTGCCGTCTTGCCTGCCGGCACGAGAATGAACTGTGCTTCGTCGTCTTCGCGCCGCAGCTTTTCAGGCGGCATGTCGGCAACGAAGCGCCCCGTCCTGTCCACTGCGCCGGCCTTTCTCAGCGCCGCGATGCAGTCTATCAGTCCGGAGCCGCAAATCCCTCGCGGCGGCTCGTCTCCTATGGTGCTGTAGAGGACTTTGTAGTCATCGGCGATTTCGAGACGTTCGATAGCCCCGGCGCTTGCTCGCATCCCGTTTTTCACCCCGCTGCCCTCGAACGCCGGCCCTGCCGAGGCAGAGCAGCAGACCATCCAGTCCTTGTTGCCTATTACCACTTCGCCGTTGGTTCCCACGTCGATGAAGGCGCATGTCTCGTCGGATTCATTGAGCCGCAGCACCAGGACTCCCGCGGTTATGTCGCTCCCCACGTAAGCGGCGACGCTGGGCAGGACGAAAAGCAGTCCCCGGGAGTTTATCCGAATTCCCACCTGAGCCGCGCGAATCGGGGGTATGAAGTTCGCCACTGGGATGTAGGGGTCTTTCCGAATCAACGACGGATCCAGGCCCAGCAGAAAATGGATCATGGCCGTGTTGCCGGAGCACATCACGGCTGTTATGTCGTTAAGGCTGACCCCGCTGTGCTGCACCAGCGTGGTGATGAGATCGTTGATGTCGTCTACGAGAATGCTTTGCAACAACTCCAACGCATCGTTCTCCACCGCGTACATGATCCTTCTGATGTAGTCTTCACCGAACTTGATCTGGGAATTATACGTGGCTTCGGTATGTACCGTTCTCGAAGTAGTCATGTCGACCAGGTGGGCGACGACCGTGGTAGTGCCGACGTCGACGGCGACACCGTAGTTCCTGGAGGAGGTATCGCCGGGCTCGACCTGGACGAGTTCCCCGATGTCGCCCCTGCAGGCGACTGTCGCGGTGACCTTCCAATCGGCTTGTCTGAGTGTTCCCGGAAGCGCCTTAAGCGCCGCAAAGCCCGTCTGCAGGGCGAACCGCTTTTCGCTTCGGCGTATAGCCTGATAGACCCTTTCGTGGTCGGCCAGATTATTGTCGATGGTGGGAGGGTCGAGTTCGAGATAGAACTTCTTCACAAGCGGGTCGAGTCGAAACCTGCTTTCCGCAGGGTATGCGCCGCCCATATCTGCGAGCCTCTCGGCGTCGCGGTCAAGCAGTATCTGCCCTCCGGCCAAGCGTGACTCTTGGGGAACGTTTATGACAACGTCTCCCTCGACCAGCTTGGCTTGGCAGGCCAACACATAGTTGCGCTGGACCTCGTCCCGACTCAGCAGCATTGTCGGAGGAGTGTCAACTTTGCCCTGGACGACCTGCACCTTGCACTTCCCGCAGATGCCGTCGCCGCCGCAGATGCTGTTGATCGCGACCCCCAGCCCTTGAGCGGCTTCGAGAACGGTGGTGCCGGCCGGAACGTCAGCCTCAAGGCCGGAAGGGACAAAATGAATCTTGCACTGGTCTTTGACCAACATGTCACACGTTCCACTCCTAGGCGGATTCCGAGTCCGCCCTGGAGGCCTTTCGGGCGAAGAGAGAGGAGCCGAGCGCGCCGCCTGCCGCCGCTAAAGGTATGGCCGCCGCCAAGCCGATCACAACCTGATTGTCAAGCCACTCGGTCCAGCCGACTGATGCGGGAATCCCAAGCCAGATGCCCTGGAACAACGCGAAAGACGCTGCCGCGAAGCCCCAGCCGGCGAAGCCCACCCTCCAGCCCGCCCATAGGCCCGCAGCGAAAGGAGCGAGAGCCCAATTGAAGGCCGGAGCGAGAATCCGCACACCAAGCTCGGGCAACCTAACAGCGGCCCAGCCGACGACTACCGCCGCCGTCACTACGAAAACGACGTGAATGCTCATAGCTCCAAAAACCGCGAGTGCAACGGCGTGAGCCAAAGCAACGGGGCCGGGGCCGCCGCTCTCCAGCTCGGCCTTCACGCCCCGGCTGATGAGCTTCCTAAGCAGCAGGAAGAGGAGTCCGACTCCCACGAAAGCCACCAACTGAAGCCCCTGAAGCCGAGTCGAAGAAGGGGACAAGAATTGCGCCGGGACCGAGCCCGCATTCATCATGAAGAACATCGCCACGAATATCCATACGGCCAGGTCCCCCAGGGAGTGCGGGTTGATTCGGTAGCGGAGCCGCCGCATGGTTCCTCTTGAAAAACGTATGGAGAAGCAAGCAACCGGAGACCGCCGCTCCTCGTCATTTCCCCAGCGAACGCGGCCTCAAGCGGCCTCGATCTCTTTGGGCCAAACCGTCTTGAGATACGTCGGGATGGCGGAAGACTCCCTAGGCCCGACCAGGACCTGCCACCCGGACTCTTCTTCGAGCTTCCCCGACATTACCGCGATCAACCCGGGGATTATTATCTTCTTGTGACCGACAACGCTTTCGAGGTTGGCGTCCTTCATCGCCTTGGCCACGGTCTTCTCGCTGAGCTTGTCCCCCGAGTAGGCGGTGAGAACCGAGGTGCCTTCGGTATCGACGACGAGGATATGGGCGGGCACGCGGCTGGCCTCGACGTCCCCTTCGACGGTGTAGTACGTCAGGGAGAAGTTCGTAGTGAAGAGCACGGGCGACTTGGAGTCCGGCTCGCCGACTGCGTAGAGCTTGGGCTCGACCTGAATGGGCTTCTGCGGGTCGGTGAAGATATTCTGTCTGACGGTGAGGATTGGAAGGATTGCCCATGGCTCGTCAGTGTTGACGACGATCAGGCTCGCGTACTTGGCCATGAACATGCAGGCGCGGGCGCTGTCGTCGAAGGGGTCATCGACGCCGGTGAATGCGATTGAGGGATATCCGAGCTGCCTGAAAGTCTTCTTGAGCGCCGCCCGGCGGGCCATCGTCAGGGATTGCAGTAGTGTTTTCGGGTCTGTGG
>Ga0180431_10003083_pt1 | contig 21697 bp, 16 predicted proteins | sample SS_ome_11_FD_132459 | JGI IMG/M metagenome (GOLD analysis project Ga0180431, IMG submission 132459) | Hypersaline lake sediment archaeal communities from the Salton Sea, California, USA - SS_1_MS_1 metaG | ecosystem: Environmental > Aquatic > Non-marine Saline and Alkaline > Hypersaline >...
AAAGCGGAAGGCGAAGCCGTGGTCGAGCGCAGCGGCCGGCACGACTTTCTGTGAGGCCAGCAGGTCGCCGGCGAATTCCCCCACCACCAGTCTCAGAGCGAAACCGGGCACCGGGAGCACCGCCGGCCGGCGCAGGGCCCGCCCGAGGGCACGGGAGATCTCGCGGTTGGTGGCCGGTTCGGGGCCGGCCACATTGACCGCCCCCGAGAGCGATGGGGTTCGCGCAACCCAGAGCAGAAGGCCGATCACATCCTCGACATGCACCCACGGCCAGTACTGACGCCCCGAACCCAGGGGACCGCCCAGACCTGACCGGTAGATCGGTCGCAGGGCAGCCAGCGCCCCGCCCTCGCGGCCGAGCACCAGGCCGATTCGGGGGGTCACGACCCGCACCCCCAGCTCTTCGGCCCGATACGCTGCGGCCTCCCAGGCGGTGCACACCCCGGCCAGGAAACCCTCGCCGGGACCTGATGCCTCGGTGAGGTCTTCCTCTCCCCGATCACCGTAGTACCCCACCGCCGAGACCGATACGAGAACCGACGGGGGAGTGTCCGCCGCCCCCATTCCGGCCACCAGATGAGACGTACCCTGCACCCGGCTCTCCCGGATCGCTTCCTTTTTCGCATCTGTCCAACGGCCCGAGATCGGTTCCCCGAGCAGGTTGAAGACCGCATCGACGCCCTCGAAAGCCCGGGCCGGAGCAGGTTCATCAAGGGGATTCCAGGCGAAAGTCTCTACCGAACCGAGGCGGGAACGGGCCCGGACCGGGTTGCGGGTGAGCACGACCGGATCTTTCAGGTGATCGAGCAGGCGGTTGCCGAGGAAGCCGGTTGCGCCGGTGACCAGAGCCCGTATCGGCTTCAATCGTTACTCTCTCCAGCGAGCATCTCTTCCACGTCGGCCCGCCAGGCGGGAGCGCGCTTCTCGAAAAAGGCCCGCACTCCTTCGAGGCATTCCGGTTCGAGCCGGGCCCGGGCGTTGTACTCGGCGGTGAATTTGAGCGCTTCTTCCAAGCCCATGACCTGGACAGCCGTGAGGACCTCCTTGGCGTGCCGGATCGCGGCCGGGGAATTCAGGGCGATCTCCCGGGCGATGGTGCGGGCCCGCTCGAGGTACTCACCCTCGGCGGTCACCTCGTTCACCAGCCCGATCCGTTCGGCCTCTTCGGCTTGAACCCGTCGAGCGGTGAGCATGAGTTCGCGGGCGTGTTTCTCACCCACCGCACGCACCAGGAAGATCGAGACGATCGCGGCTACGAACCCGATCGAGACTTCCGAATACCGGAAGTGGGCGCCGGGATCGGCAACGACGAGGTCGCAGGCCGTGGCCAGACCGCACCCGCCCGCCACGCAGGCTCCCTGCACGGCGGCCACGGTGGCTTTGGGAAAGGAGTACAGACGCCCGAAGAGGGCCGCCAGTTCCCGTCCGGCCTGCAGGTTGCCCTCGTAATCTGACTGCTGCAGGGTCTTGAGTTCGGCCAGGTCGGCCCCGGCACAGAAATTGGCGCCCTCGCCACGCACGATCAGGATCCGGGCACTGCGGCTCTCTTCGACCACGTGCAGAGCAGCCAGGATCTCACGCGTCATTGCCGAAGAGATGGCATTGTGCACTTGTTCCCGGGTCAGTACGATTTCGGCCAGGGGCGGCTCGATCTCGAGACGGATGGTTTCGTGATCGTATGTCATGCGATGAAGTATAGACCCGGCAGCCGGTATACGCTATACAGGTACGACCGGATCGGGGCAGCGGCCCCGGCAAGGGGAAGACGAGAGCACCGAACTGCCAGGGAGGGTAGGAACGTGTCAGCCGAAATGAGTCGCAGCCGAAGAGAATTCCTCGCCACCGCCGCCACCGGTGCAGCCGCCGCCGGACTGGCCGGCCTGCCGGGCCGGCTCGATGCCGATACGGCGCCGAAAAGGACCGCCGTCCAGACCGGCGAGGCCGTCACCCGCACCCTCGGACGGACCGGTTTCGAACTGCCGATCGTCAGCATGGGGGTGATGAACACCGACGATGCCAATCTGATCCGCCGCTCCCGGGAGATGGGGGTGCGGTTCTTCGACACCGCCGCCAGCTATATGGGCGGCCGGAACGAGGAAGTGGTTGGAGCCACACTGCGCGAGATGGGCGTGCGGGACGAGACCGTCATCGCCACCAAGATCCTGCACTCCCGCACCCGGCGGGGCATGACCCCCGACCAGATCGCCGCAGCTTTCATCGAGCACAGCGATCAGAGCCTCGAGCGCCTGGGCACCGATCACGTCGAGATCCTGTACATGCATGCCATTCAGGATCCGGCCGACATCTCCAATGCCGGCTTCCAGGAAGGCATGGCCCGGATCAAGGAACAGGGCAAGGCCCGCTTTACCGGCTTCAGTACGCACCGGAACATGGCTGCCTGCATCAGGGCCGCAGTCGAAGCCGGCGGGGTCGATGTCATCCTTTCGTCCTTCAACTTTGCTTTCGAGGGCCAGGCTGATCTCGCCGCCGCCATGCAGGAGGCCGCAGCGGCCGGGATCGGGATCGTGGCCATGAAAACGCAGTGCGTGCGCGATCTGGCCCGCCGCAACGTTCCCGCCGAGGGCCGGACCACTTACCCCACCGAGGTCATGCACAAGGCCGTCCTCAAATGGGCGCTGGGACACGAGTTCATCGGCACCGCCATCCCGGGGTATACCACCTACGAGCAGCTGGAACAGAACTTCAGTGTCGCCCTCGACCCCGCTCTGACCGAGCAGGAGCAGCAGTTCCTCGACGACAACCGGATCCGCAACGAGCTGGGTTTCTGCCTGCAGTGCGAGCAGTGTCTGGCGACCTGCCCGGGCCAGGCCGATATCCCGAGCCTGATGCGGGTTCACATGTACGCCGCCGCGTACACTAATTTCGAACAGGCGCGCGAAACCCTGACCGAGATCGAACCGGGACGGGGGATCGAGAGCTGTGCGGCCTGCCGGAGCTGCACCGCCCGCTGCGCGAATACGGTGAACATTGCCGAGCGGATCGCCGAACTGCAGACGATCTATGCCTGACGAGCTGCTGAACCGGCTCACGACCAATCCCCGCCTGCGTTTCCGCAACGACCTTCCTCTCCGCCGCGAGGGGAAGGTCGTTCTTTACTGGATGCAGCGGGCTCAGCGGGCCCGGGGGAACGAAGCCTTCAATACCGCCGTGCTCATCGCCAACACGCTCGGGATCCCGCTGGTCGTTCTCTTCCGTCTCGAACCCTCCTTCCCGCACGCCACCGAGCGGCATTACGCCTTCATGCTCGAGGGGCTGGCCGAGACCGCCAACGATGCCGAAGCCCGGGGAGCCGCTTTCCTGCTGCGGATCGGTGCAGAAGGTGATGTGGGAGCCGTGGCCCGGGAGCTGCAAGCCGCCCTGGTTGTCGGGGACGAGAATCCGCTGCGCGAACCGGAGGCGTGGCGCACGGCCGCTCCGGCCGAGCTGGAGGTACCCTTCGTGACCGTGGATGCCGACGTCCTCATCCCCTCGGCCCTGTTCGGCAAAGAAGAGTACGCCGCCCGCACCTTGCGCCCCAAGATCACCCGGGAGCTGGAACGGTTCGTGGTCGCGGCGCCCGATCCCGACGTGCACCGGCGCCTGCCCGGGCCCGAGCGACCCCGGGGGGAAGAATTCGACGTCGACCGCCTGCTCGCCCGCCTGAAAATCGACACCGCCTCGGGCCGTCTGGCCGGAATGCGGGCCGGAACCCGGGCCGGCCTGGCCGAACTGGACGACTTCATCGCCAACCGCCTGGCCCGTTACGACGCCCGCCGCCGCCACCCCGAACACCCCGACGGCACCAGCCGGCTCTCGCCCTGGCTGCACTTCGGACAGCTCGGGCCGCTGCAGATCGTCCTGCGGGTCAACGAAGCCGAGGTGCCCTCCGATGCTCGTGAGGCGTACCTCGAAGAATTGATCGTACGCCGCGAACTGGCCGTTAATTACGTTGCCCGCAATCCCGACTACGATCGCTACGAGGGACTTCCCGCCTGGGGGCTGGCCACCCTGGCCGAGCACGCCGGTGACCCCCGCCCACACCTGTATTCCTTCGAAGAATTCGAAGCGGCCCGAACTCACGATCCGCTCTGGAATGCGGCCCAGAAGGAAATGGTCCACACCGGCTTCATGCACGGCTACATACGGATGTACTGGGCCAAGAAAATCCTGCACTGGTCGCGCACTCCGCGCGAGGCGCACCAGACGGCCGTGACCCTGAACGACCGCTACCTGCTCGACGGACGCGATCCCAACGGCTACGCCAATATCGCCTGGGCGATCGGAGGCCGGCACGACCGGCCCTGGCCCGAGCGCGAGGTGTTCGGCAAGGTACGTTCGATGACCTATGCGAGTACGTCGCGCAAGTTCGACTCAGCCGCCTATATCGCCCGCATCGAGGCCCTGACCGGAAACAGCTGAGTTAAAAATTTACCACCAGGGATACGGTAAATATCGTATCCAGCTTCTCCAGCTCCACCCGGACCGTCTCGCCCGCGCCCAGCAGGCCGTCGGGATCGTCGGCGTTCGCAAACGCCGGCTGATTGTCGAAGAGAAGCTGCAGGCTCACCTTCAGGGCCAGGCTCCGGCTCATTGCCACCTGCAGCGAGTTGATCATGTCGGCCCGCAGGTCGACGGTGTCCTTGAGGTTCTCGTCCACCGCCAGATCGTTGGTATAGGTCGTACTTTCGGAGAGCTGGATCAGGTAGCTCCAGGTCAGACGGGCTCCGGCGAAGGAGCGGGTTCCCTCGGGACCGGGGACCACATCCTCCTGGCTGGTCCAGGTCGCCGCGTACTCGCTCTTGAAGCTGTGTCCTTCTTCATCGATCCAGGTAGTACCGATCCCGCCGGCGGCCGAGAACTGGTTCTCGATACCCGAGAAACGGTTCCGCTTCCAGCCCGCCCCGGCGTAGAGGAACATCCTGGCCGAGATATCGCGATCCAGGGTCAGACCGGTTCGATAGCTCTCGGCGGTCAGACGCGTATCGGATATCTCGCTCACCGCGGGCGGCGGTCCGGCGGCGGTGACGATGCGTTCCCGGGTCGTACTCTCGGCCCGGATGGCACCGATGTTGAGAACCAGAGCGGTTCCGTCCAGGTCCCAGGTGAGCTTGTTGGTGAACCCGAGAGTGGCCGAGCTGGCATTGCCGCCCGTTACGACATAGCTGAACTCGGCCACATCTTTCCAGATCTTCTCCTGCGCGGCGGCGTCATGACGGCCGGCGAGAAACAGAACAGGCAAAAACAGCAGGCAGGCACGTTTCGACATGGGATGGGTCCTTTGCCTTGTGGCAGGTACCGGGGGGTATGCGGAGCGTCTGCGGTCGGCTCTCCTGTGAGCCCTGATTCATCGTTCGAGACCGAGCACGTCGCGGCCCTGTTCGAAGACGATATCGACCGGAATCCCGGCCCCGGCCAGGCGCTCCAGATCTGCCTCGAGGTCGGGATCCATCACGGCGTAGCGGGCCATGAACTCGGCGGCCGCGTCGTAGTCGCCATCCCCCTGGATGGTCAGGATGCGGTTGGCGAGCGTTTCGGTGGCCTCTCTGGCACGATCGAAATCGATCGTGTAGGTCCCCGTTTCCTCGTCGCGGGTGAAGGCCCCCATTTCCCGGAAGAACGCGAAGCGGGCCAGGTTGGCCCGGCCGTGCGCGCTCGAGGCACCGAAGCGGATCGAGCGGAAGATACCGGCGATGAAAGTCACGTAGTTATCCAGCAGGGCCGCCTCGCCCAGTTCGCCGGCTTCGTGCAGCCGGGTCACGGCCCACAACCCGACGATATCGGCTTTCCCCTCTTCGAGCGAGGAAGCCAGATCCTGCAGAGCCTCGCGTACCGTCCCACGCCCGGTCAGGGTATTCTTGATCCCCAACCCGTGGGCCACTTCGTGGAACATTGTATTGGTAAAAAAGGCGTCGAAGGTGACGTTGCGGCGCTGCCCGGGGGTGATGAGCATCTCCACGATCGGAACCAGGATCATTTCGAACTTGGCCCGCATGGCGTTCTTGAGCTGCAGGCGACGAGCGCCTTTTTCGAGCTGGACGACCGGATCGTTGGGCAGATTGATGGCGATCGTCTTCGAACCGGCGTTGGCATCCCCGGCGTAGTAGACGGCATCGTAGGCATTGAGGTCCGAATCCCGGCCCGGCGTTTCCTGCTTGTAGCGCGGGTCCACCGGCAGGGCCCGCTGCAGGTCCGGCAGAAGGGCGGTATAGCGTTCGAGCCGCCCGCTCCACTCCATGTCCTTGACCAGCACGAAGCACTCGTGCGCGGCTTTGGCGCCGAAGAGCTGGTCCTCGTAGGTCTCGATGGGACCGATCACCACGTCGATACGGTTGTCCTTCATCTCCATCCAGGCGAAATCGCTGGCTTGATAGTCATCGGTCTCGAGCGCTGTTGCCCGCAGTTCGAGATAGCGCCGGAAACCGGGATCCTCGGCCAGCTCGGCCGCTTCCCGTAACAGCCGCGCCGCCCGGGCGGTCGGTTCGGGCCAGACCTCGTGATAGGGAACGGCCGTGAGAGCACCGTCGGTATCGCGCCGGACGACGGTATAGAGGCTGCGCAGTTCGGGTTCCTCCTCCGCGGCGGCCTCGAACTCCTCCCGGGTCATGTCCTCGGGATAAAACTGCGCCCCCGGCGGTTTGGGCCCGAAACCCTCCATGAAGGGTTCGTCCCCCGCCAGACGGTCCCACGGCCCGTAGTTGATATCGATGTAGGTACGCAGGTGACGATCGCGCACACCGGCCATGAGGTCGGCCCGCGGACCGTACGACTGGGCCCAGAAGATCTCATCCATCGCTTCGGCGGCTTCGAGGAGAAGTCCCAGCAGCTCCCGCTGGTCATCGCTCAGTGTGCTCAAATCGGTTTCGAGACGAAAGCCGATATACTGGTCCACGCGCTCGCTCACTGACATCTCACCCTCCATCCTCTCCGGGCCCCGGCCGCACCCGGCGACCGCAATGAGGGCGACGGCAAGCAGTACGGTCCCGGTTCCGACGACTGTCTTCGCTCTGTCATCCATCTGGCGTTATCCCCCCGGCTGAGTCCTCTCAATGGCGGTGCGACCGCCCCGCCCGGCTGCGGGCCGTAACGATGCGATCACCCTCATAGAGTGTATCGACGACATCCATTCCCTCAACGACATATCCGAAGGCGGTATAGCGGCCGTCAAGGTGCGGCTGCATGCTGTGAGTGATGAAGAACTGCGAACCCTCGGTATCCTTGCCCGAACTGGCCATGCCGATCACCCCCCGCTCGTAGGGCAGGCGGGTGAACTCGCTGCGAAGGGGATCGGCCGGAGCACCGGGTGAATCCCGGTCGCCGGTATCCCCTCCCTGGACCACGAAATTGGGTACGACGCGGTGGAAGGCGACGCCGTCGTAGAAGCCGCCGTCGGCCAGCTGCAGGATCGTCTGGACGGTCAGCGGGCCTCGGAGGTCTGCAGGATGATGAGGATCCTACCCCGGTCGGTGACCAGCTCGAGCCGGGGCTCGGGCCCCATCCCGGCCAGGTAATCCCAGTCCAGCGGCGGAACCGGCGGCGGTCCGGTTTCCGCTTCCTCCGGGGTTTGCGGACGGCGGGGAGGCCGCCGGGTGGGCGGCTCGAGAGCCCGCTCGGCCCGGGCGCGGGCCCGTTCGGCGTCGTCGGGCTGGGCGTCACGCCAATACCGCACGGTGTCGGCCCGATCGGCGCCGACGAGCAGTGTCAGCCACTCGGCCGCCACCTGCCAGGGATCGTTGAGGGCCTCCACCCGGGCGGCGAGAATGTCGATCTCGCCCCCGGTCATCCGCTCCGCCGCTCCTGCGAGCGAGCGGGCGGCCGAGACGGCGACGTGGAGTGAGGGATCCTCGCAGGCCGCCAGCAGGGTTCGCCGCACCCGTTCGGTGTCGGTGAGCGGGCCGAGGGCGGCGGCGGCATTGGAACGAACCCGCCAGTCGCTCGCCGAACGCAGGGCGGCCAGCAGCCGGTCGACATCTTCGACCGCGCCCAGCCGCCCGAGTGCCTGGACCAGGTACAGTGCGGCCGGGTCTTCAACGGTGAGCCGATCGAGCGCTCCCCGCACCTGGCTGCTGACGCGTTCCCAGATGGCGGTATTCGCCATCCGGCCGAAGAAGTAGGCGGCATTGCGGCGCAGCCGGGGATCGTCGGCGGTGAGAGCCCCGGCCAGGTAGTCGATCGCCTCCTCGGAGAAAATATTCCGCATGCCGAAACGGGCCATCGTCAGGGCCAGATCGGGCTCGAGGGCGGGCGCCACGACGAGAGCGGCGAGCCGACGCAGAGCCTGATGCCCGCCGCACTTGCCGAGCGCTTCGAGGCAGCGGCGCCTGACGATCGGGCTCGACTCCCGCTCGACGGTTTCGAAAAGAGCCCCGGCGGCGCTGGAATCACTCAGTTGCCCCACTGCGAAAGCGGCCTCGGCCCGCACGAAGAGGACGTCGTCGTCGAGCAGGCGCAGCAGCCCGGTGAGGGCGGCGGGATCTTGCACGCTGGCCAGGGTGAAAGCGGCCCGGCTGCGTACAGCCGGATCGGGATCGTTCAGAAAGACACCCAGGGCGGCGCCGTCTCGGGCGATCCCGAGTTCGACGATCCGCTGCAGATCGGGTCGGGAAAGCAGATCGTCAGCGGGACGGTCGCTCGGACCGGGGGCACCGCCACAGCCGGCAAGCAGCATGCCGGCGGCGATCAAAAGCAGACAGTGTCGCATGATCATGGTCCTTCCTCAGTACACCATTCCGCAATGACGACGGTATTCGAGCGCCGATGCATTCCGACCGCCCTCAGCCCAGAACGGCCAGGAATACACCCGCGGCGACGGCGCTGCCGATGACTCCCGCCACGTTCGGCGCCATGGCGTGCATGATCAGGAAGTTATCGGGATCCTCCTGGGCTCCGACCATCTGGCAGACCCGGGCCGAGTCGGGCACGGCCGATACCCCCGCCGCGCCGATGATGGGATTGACCCGCTCCCGCCCCACGGCATTCATCAATTTGGCGAAGAGCACCCCGGCGGCGGTAGCCACGCAGAAGGAGGCCGCTCCGAGCCCGAAGATCATGAGCGACTCCGGGGTGAGGAAACGGCTGGCGTCGGTCGAGGTACCGACCGCGAAACCGAGCACGATGGTGATGATGTCGATGAGTGCGGTCCGGGCGGTTTTCGCCAACCGCTCCGTCACCCCCGATTCCTTCAGAATATTCCCGAAGAAGAGCATACCCAGCAGGGGGATCGAACCCGGCGCCACGAAGGCGGTCAGCAGAAATCCCACCACGGGGAAGATGATCCGGATACGCCGCGATACCGGGCGGGATGGTTTCATGCGGATCCGGCGCTCGGCGCGGGTGGTCAGGAGCCTGATGATCGGAGGCTGGATGACCGGTACCAGGGCCATGTAGGAATAGGCCGCCACCGCGATCGCTCCGATGAAACCGGGGGCAAGCTGGGAGGAGAGGAAGATGGCGGTCGGCCCGTCGGCTCCGCCGATGATTCCGATCGCCGCCGCCTGCTTCAGGTCGAAACCCAGGGCGATGGCACCGAGGAAAGTCAGGAAGATACCTGTCTGGGCGGCCGCCCCCAGCAGGATGAGACGGGGATTGGAGAGCATGCAGGAGAAATCGAGCATGGCCCCGATACCGAGAAAGATGAGGGGGGGATACCAGCCGAATCTGACCCCGTGATAGAGGATCGAGAGCACACTGCCGTCTTCGTAGACCCCGATGTTCATCCCCGGCGAGAAGGGGATATTTCCCACCAGGATCCCGAATCCGATCGGAACCAGCAGCAGCGGTTCGTAGTCGCGGGTGATGGCGAGCCAGATGAAGACCCCTCCCACCACCAGCATCACCAGGTTACCCCAGGTGAAGTTTCCGACTGCACCTGAGTGCAGGAAATCGAGGATGATCTGCATCGGGTCCCCCGCAGCTCGCCAGGTTCTACTCGAACTGGACCAGGGTATCGCCTTCGCGGACGTTGTCACCTGCTGCCACAGTGCACTTCTTGACGGTCCCGGCGACCGGAGCGGCGATCGAAGTGTTCATCTTCATCGCCTCGATCACGAGCAGGACCTGACCCTGATCGACCTCCTGACCCGCACTGCATTTGACCTCGATGACCGTACCCGCGATCGGCGAAGTGACCAGCCCGCCGGCCTGCTCCGTGGACGGAGCCGCGGCTGGCGGGGCCGCCGGCATGACGGTCGTCGGACCTGCCGCCGGCGCGGCCGGACCCGGATTGCCCCCTTCGGCCGGGACGACACCCGGAGCCGGCAGAGGACCGGAAACAGGGAAGCCGTCACCCGGATCGAGAACCTCGACATCGACCTCGTAGGCGACTCCATGAACGGTGATCTTCAGTTTCACCTTCTTACTCTCCCTAGGGGTTCCTGGTGATGATGTGCGAGCCCAGCAAGACCGCCCGGCCCTGCTGCGACCATGTGCTGGCCGGTGCATCCATGCGGGCCACGCGACGCACCCGGCGGATCAGGAAACGGCCGTGGATCATGGTCGCCGCCGCCGCCGCGATTGCCACCAGAGTGGTGGTATCGATGGTGGGCGCTTTCTCCAGCGCCCGAGAGCGGGCTGCTTCTTCGCCGGCGTGCAGGCGGTCGTCGAAGCGGCGGATGAGCGCGACCACCAGGCTGGTCAGAGCCAGCACGGCGAAGACGATCGCGATGCCCGCGATCGTGATATCGATGCCGCTGCCGGTCATATTGTCCATTTCCCGTTCCCTTTTCCCTGCTCCCCCGGGACTGTCTCCCGGGCCGATTCGGACCTTCCTGCTTTCCTAGAGAGGAATGAGCCCGTGCTTTTTCTGCGGGCGGATCTGACGCTTGGCCTTGAGAACCTCGAGCGCCGCGGCCAGATAGCCGCGGGTGTCGGCCGGTTCGATGATATCGTCGACCAGGCCCCGCGAGGCCGCTTCGAAGGGATTGGCGAAGATCCGCCGGTACTCCTCGATCTTTTCCCGCCGTGCCGCTTCGGGATCGTCGGCCTCGGCGATCTCGCGTCGGTAAAGGACGTTTACCGCTCCCTCGGCGCCCATGACCGCGATTTCGGCCCCCGGCCAGGCACAGGTCCGGTCGGCGGCCATGTCCTTCGAACACATGGCCAGGTAGGCCCCACCGTAGGCCTTGCGCACCACTACGGTCAGCTTCGGCACCGTAGCGGCGGCATAGGCGAAGAGCATCTTGGCCCCGTGGCGGATGATGCCGCCGTACTCCTGCTGCACCCCGGGCAGGAAGCCGGGCACATCCACCAGCGTCACGAGGGGGATGTTGAAGGCGTTGCAGAACCGGATGAAGCGGGCCGCCTTGTCGGAGGAGTCAATATCGAGCACTCCGGCCCGGTGCAGAGGCTGGTTGGCCACCACCCCGATCGTGCGCCCCTCGAGGCGGCCGAAACCGACGATGATATTGGGCGCGAACTGCTCCTGGACCTCGAGAAAGTCAGCGCCGTCGACGATATGGCCGATCACTGCATGCATGTCGTAGGGCTGGCGCGGGTCGGCCGGGACGATCTCGTTCAGAACCTCATCGGGAACCAGATAGTCCTCGTGCAGCTCGGGGTAGAAGGGCGGATCCTCGGTATTGTTGCTGGGCAGGAAACTCAGGAGCCGGCGGGCGATCGCAATCGCCTCGGGCCCGTTTTCAGCCACGAAGTGCACCACCCCGCTGTAGTGCGCGTGGCTTTCGACCCCGCCGAGCTGTTCGGCTGTCACTTCTTCTCCGGTCACTTCCTTGATGACGGTGGGACCGGTGATATACATCTGCCCCTCGTGTCGCACCTGGATGATGAAATCGGTCAGGGCCGGAGAATAGGCCGCGCCGCCGGCACACGGTCCGGCGATGATACTGATCTGCGGGACCACTCCGGAGAGAAGAACATTGTTGAAAAAGATTTTCCCGTATCCCGAGAGCGATTCGACGCCCTCCTGGATGCGGGCTCCGGCACCGTCGTTGATGAAGATGAAGGGATCGCCGGTCGTGAGCGCAGCGTTCATCGTCTCGACGATCTTGCGGGCCGTGGCCGCCCCGACCGAGCCGCCGGCCACGGTGAAATCCTGGCTGACGGCGTAGACCGGCCGTCCGTCCACGATTCCGAAACCGGTCACCACCCCCTCACCCGGCAGGTCCCTGCCGGCCAGGCCGAAATCGACGGCGTGATGGGTGATGAAGGGATAGGTCTCCTGAAAGGTGTCGGGTTCGAACAGCAGCGCCAGGCGCTCCCGGGCGGTCAACTTGCCCGCTTCGTGCTGTTTCGCTTGGCGTTCTACACCCCCGCCTTCGATGATTTTCCGGCGGCGTTCGCGCAACTGCCTGATCGACTCATCCATGACGGTGTACCTCGTCTGTGCGGCCGGACCGGGGCGGTTCAGGCTCCCGGACCGACGACGGGATTGGCGATCGTACCAATCCCGGGTATTTCGATCTCGACGATGTCGCCGGCCGTGAGCGGTCCGACTCCGGCCGGTGTGCCGGTGGCGATCAGATCGCCTGGCTCGAGGGTCATGACGGATGCAATATAAGCCACGATCGCGGGTATGCCGAAGTGCATGTCGGCCGCCTCGCCGTGCTGACGTTCGACTCCGTTGACCCGGCCGATGACTTCCAGCTCACGCCACCGCCCGGGTTCGAGCGGCACCACCGCCGGCCCGACGGCGCAGAAGGTGTCGAAACCCTTGGCCCGGGTCCACTGTTTGTCGGTGCGCTGCAGGTCGCGGGCGGTGACGTCGTTGACACAGACGTAGCCGGCTATGGCCGCTTCGGCTTCCTCCGAATCGATATTCCTGACCGTCGCACCGATGACGACCCCGATCTCGGCCTCGTGCTCCACCTGCCTTGACTGGGGAGGCAGGACAATCGTCTCGCCGTCATAGACGACCGCCGAAGGCGGTTTGAGGAACAGGAGCGGCTCGGTCGGCAGCTCGTTGCCGAGCTCGGCCGCATGCAGGGCGTAGTTGCGCCCCACGCAGACGATCTTGCCGGGACGGTTCAGACCGGGGATGAACTCCATGATGCAGGACTCCTTTCACCGAGCCCACAGAGGCCGATTCGCGAATTGCCTGTGCCAACGGAGAATGATGCGTACCGGTCGACAATATGACCGCTCGGATACAATCTGAATATTCAATATTCAGATTGCATCTCGTACCCCGAGTCATGCGATCTGCTGCCGCCTGGCGCAGACCGCCCATACGCAAACCGGGCGGTACTCCGCGAAGGGAGCGCCGCCCGGCCGATACGGTTCTTCTTCGGGCCGTCGGTTCAGAAACCGGGGGGGACGCGGCCGCGCCGGCCCCGGCGTCCTTCCCCTTCGCCCTCATCCTCCTTCTCGTAGTCCTCGTAATGCAGCACGTACCGATCGAGCCAGGCTACCCAGCGAGCCCAGAGGTCGAGGGTCGTCTCGACCGTGGCGGGCCCGTGATCCTCGTACGGGTACATGTAGAGGGCGGCTGTCTTGCCCAGGTCGTTCAGGGCGTGGAACATCTTCGGCGCGTGGAAGGGCGCGGTACCGGTGTTCTGGTCGTGCTGCCCGTGGTACATCAGCAGGGCGCCGTTGAGTTCGTTGGCCCAGAGGATCGGCGACATCCGCAGGTACACCTCGCGCATCTCCCACAGTTCGCGCCGCTCGGACTGGAAGCCGGCCGGGGTCAGAAGGCGGTTGTAGTTGCCGTCGCCGGCGATCCCGGCCCGGAAGAAGGGGGTCTGGATCAGAGCATTGGCGGTCCCGAAGGCACCGTAGGAGTGCCCCCCGATGGCCAGCCGGTCGGGATCGATGATCGCCTTCTCATCCAGGGCCCTGATCACGGCGTAGAGGTTCTGACGCAGGTCGGCGGTGTAGGTGTCGTTCAGCGCCCCCTCCGAGCCCATGATCGGACAGGCCGGTTCGATCACAGCGTAGCCCAGGATGGTCAGAATCTCCATCGAGCGGGTACTCACCCGCGGGAAGCTGTTGATATTGGTCCGGCGCATCGACTCGTCCAGGTCCTTCTGGCTGGTGTACTCGCGCGGGTAGAACCAGAACATGGCCGGCAGGCGGGTGCCGGCAACGTAGCCGGGCGGCAGGGTGACATCGACCCAGAAGGTGATCCCGTCGGCCCGGGTGACCTGGAAGCGCTGCCGCTGGGCTCCAGTGACCTGCGGGGCGTAATCGACGTTGTCGGTCAGCTTGCGGACCGTGCCGGTGGCGGTCTCGACCAGCCAGGAGTCGCTGATCATGGTCGGCGATTCGCGCGAGATGATGAGCTGGGTGGCGTCGTCATCCAGCTGTTCGAGGATCCTGTCCGAGCTGTCCTCCCCCCCCGTCCAGAGAGTGTCGATCTCCCCGGTGGCGATCTCGACTCGGTGGAAGAAGGGCCTGGGAGCCTGCTCCTGCCAGTTCTCAAACGATTGCGTACCCGCGAGGTAGGCGCAGGAACCGTCGCTCGAGGTACGTACGACCGCTGCCCCGAGCGGGCCCGGCTTCATCTGCAGACCACCCCGGGTGTCGTAGTAGTCGTCGGTATCGCGCTCGTAGATGGTGAAGCGCGTTTCGGGATCGTCGAGGTTGACGGCATACAGGGTCTCGGTCGAACCCTCCCGCTCGGTGATGTAGAGGGTCTGGCAGTCGGCCGAATAAAGCACGCTTCTCATCCGGGTTTCGGACTCGAACACGATTTCAGTCGAGGTCGAATCGAAGGGCGCGACCCAGAGCATGACCCGATCCTTGCGGGGGTGCTCTTCCTCCTGCTCGCTCTCCTCCTGCGGTTCCTCGTCGCCCTCTTCGCCGCGCTGGCGCGGCTCCTGCTCCAGGTAGCTCAATCCCGCTCCGTCGGGGCGCCAGGAGAGGCTGCGCTTGCCCTGCTGATCTCCGCCCCGTGCGAAGCCGCCCCCACCGCCGTCGGAGATGCCGGTGCGCAGTTCACGTGAGGAGATCTCGGTCAGCACGTTGCCCTCCAGGTCCCAGATCTCCTCGACCGAGCCGAAGTTGGAGACCGGCACGATATAGGAGAAGGGTTTGGTCATGCGCGTGACCCGCAGGTACTGCCCGTCGGGCGAGATATTGAAACTGCGGATCATGTCGGGGGCCCCGATCGGGGCGGCCCGGCGACGGGCGACATCGATCAGGGCCAGCTGCCCCGTCGAGTAGTACTCGAGCAGGGTCATGTCGTGCGGGGTTTCGAGCAGGCTGGCGTAGATGCGCAGTTTGTTCTCGCCCTCTTCGGTCACCCGTATCATGGGGGTGGTTGGGACCGGCGGTTCGGGCGGCGCATCGGCCCGATCCTCGGGCACGAGCACGCAGACGATATGGGCCGAATCGGCGGTCCAGGTGAAGGACGAAGCCAGGGTTGTCAGGGTGGGCGTGCGGGTCACGGCCCGGGCCCGGCCCGAGTCGATCTCGTAGACCCAGATGTGGGTGGCCTCGTCGGTATGCACGTAGTAGGCCAGTTTGGTGCCGTCGGGGCTGAAACTCGGATTCGAGACCCGGGCGCCGTCAGGGGCGTCGATCCGCACCCGGTTCAGGTCGGGCCAGCCGATCAGCTCGAAGCCGGGGTTGTTCCGGGTGGTGTAACGCCGGTTCCGGTTGGCTACCGGATCGATCTGCTGTCCGCCCAGGCGGTAGAAAGGCCGGGCGAAGAGGGCCACCGAGGGCAGGCCGTCACTCAGAGTTCGCAGGAACCACCGTCCGTCGGGGCTGCGGTTTGAGAGGGTGACGTTATCCGACCACGGGGCCAGGGCGATGGCGGCGATCTCTTCGGGCGGGCTCAGATAGCCTTCGGCGTTGATGATCTCTTCGGCGTTCTGGGCCAGGGCAGCACCGGCCCACAGCACGAGCAGCAGTGCCGTCGCCGTCAGGGTGCGCAGACGCGGGAATGAAGCATTGAACATGGGATCGACTCCTTGCCGGTTTTTTCCTGCCGGTACTCTATCGGTCATACCGCCGGGGGGCAAACGATCCTCAATCGAACGTACGGGGATCAGGTCTGCAGCACTCCCGGTGTGAAGAGGGGAAATTCCTTCTGGTGCGCGGCCGCGTCGAGAGCGGCGATGATCCAGAACCTCGTTTCGAGCGGATCTATGATGGCGTCGACCCAGAGCCGGGCGGCGGCATAGCGGGCGTCGGTGGTCCGTTCGTACTCGGCCTTGATCGAGTCGAGGATCTCCTGTTTGTCCTCGGCCGAGAGCTCCTTGCCCTGCCGCTCCAGGCTCTTGACCCGGATATCGGCCAGGGTGTTGGCGGCCTGGGCTCCTCCCATGACGGCGTACTCGGCGGTGGGCCAGGCGAAGATGAAGCGCGGATCGTAAGCCTTGCCGGCCAGGGCGTAGTTGCCGGCGCCGTAGGAGCCGCCCACGATGACGGTGATCTTGGGTACGATCGAGTTCGCAACCACGTTGACCATCTTCGAGCCGGCTCTGATGATGCCGTCGAATTCGGCGTCGCGTCCGACCATGAAACCCGACACATCGTGCAGAAAGAGAAGGGGAACCATGTTCTGGTTGCAGTCCATCATGAAGCGGGCCGCCTTCTCGGCCGATTCGGGGTAGATCACCCCGCCCACCTCGGGCATACCGCGGGCCGGAGTGGAGGAGAGACGCTGGTTAGCCACGATCCCCACGCTCCATCCCCCCACCCGGGCGTAGCCGCAGAGTACCGTCCGGCCGATATCGGCCCGGTATTCCACGAACTCGGAATCATCCACGATCCGGGCGATGATCTCGCGCATATCGTACTGCTGAGTCGGGTCGTCCTGGTAAATGCCGTAGAGATCGTCGACCTCATAGCGGGGTTCGACCGGCTCGGCCCGATCGAAGGGGGCTCCTTCGCGCCGGCCCATCTGGGCCACCAGCCGGCGCAGACGTTTGAGGCAGGCTTCGTCGTCGGCCTCGCGGAAATCCACCGTGCCGCTCACGGCGGCATGGATCCAGACCCCGCCGAGCTCCTCGTGGCTGATCTCCTGGCCGATGGCGGCCTTGACCAGCGCCGGACCGCCGATGTACAGCCCCGAGCCCTCGGTCATGAGAATCTTGTCGGTCATGACCGGCAGGTAGGCCCCGCCGGCTACGCAGTAGCCCATGATGGCGGTGATCTGGGGGATTCCCTTGGCCGTCATGCGGGCGTTGAGGTAGAAAATGCGGCCGAAATCATCCTGATCGGGGAAGACGTCCTCCTGCAGGGGCAGGAAGATACCGGCCGAGTCCACCAGGTACAGGGTCGGCAGATGACACTGTTCGGCGATGTACTGGGCCCGGATGATTTTCTTGGCCGTCATCGGGAAGAACGCCCCCGCCTTCACGGTGGCGTCGTTGGCGATGATCATCACCAGCCGGCCTTCGACCCGGCCCAGCCCGCAGACCGTTCCCGCGGCCGGCGCCCCGCCCCACTCCTCGTACATCCCCCAGGCGACGAACTCGCCCAGTTCGAAGAAGCGGCTGTCCGCATCGATCAGCTTTTCGATCCGCTCCCGGGCCGTGAGCCGGCCCTTGGCGTGCTGTTTCTCGATGTTCTTCTCGCCCCCGCCCAGATGGATCTGCCGCTGCGATTTGCGAATGTCGACGACTCGTGCGGCCATTCGCTCGTAGGTGTCCCGAAAGCGATCCGAGAGGCGGCGATCGCGATCGATCGCCGTGCCCAGAATGTTGTCGGTCGGGGGGGGAGCGGGACGCTCGGGGGCGGGATGATCGTCTGGGGTCGGCTTCGGGGCCATCGCAGTCGCTCCGTTTCCTGCTGCGCGGGTGGTTCGGGTTACGGCAACCGGAGATCCTGATCCGGATGATAGGGCGAAGCGACCCGGGAGTCGAGCCCCGCAAGCGTGAACCGGATCAGACGGCAATCTCAGCGGTGGCGCAGAACCTCCAGGTCCTCGTTGCGTCCCAGCAGGACCAGGATGTCGGAATCTTTGACCAGGAAATCACCGCCGGGGGCCACCACGACCTCGTCGGGAACGACCTGCTGAACCAGGATGACGGTCACGTTGAAGGTACTGCGCAGATGGAGTTCGGCCAGGGTCTTGCCGATCATCTCCCTGCGTGGAGCCCACTCGAGCAGGCTGTAGTCGCCGCCGAGGGGAAAGAACTCGATCACGTCCTGATCGGCCATCCGGAACGCAACCCGTTCGGCCATGTCGCGGTCGGGGTAGACGACCTCGTCGGCCCCCACCCGCTCCAGCACGGTGCCGTGATCCTCACTCACCGCCTTGACGATGATATTGCCGGCCCCCAGCTCTTTCAGATAGAGCGTGGTCAGGACCGAGGCTTCGATCCGGTCGCCCAGGTTGACCAGCACCGTGTCGAAGGTCTCGATCTCGAGTTCGCGCAAGGCCGTGCGGTCGGTGGCATCGGCGATGACGGCGGTGGTGACGATCTCCTTGACCTGCTCGAGGGCCGTCTCATTGCAGTCCACCGCCAGGACCTCATGACCGGTCCGGGAGAACGCCTGGCAGAGGAAATTGCCGAAGTTGCCCACCCCGATGATCGCGAATCTTTTCATGATTATCCCACCATGACTTTGTCTTCGACGAAACGAAAGGCCGTCCGTCGGGCCCGGGCCGCCACGGCGATCGCCATCGTCAGCGGCCCGATCCGACCCACGAACATGAGCAGGGTGATCAGCAGGCGCCCCACGGTCGAGAGTTCGGGCGTCACCCCAGTCGAAAGGCCGACCGTCCCGAAAGCGCTGACCGTTTCGAAGAAGAGCCGGATGAATTCACCTTCGGTGGCGGCATGGCTCTGGCCTCCGGTTTCCACGATGACGAGCAGAAACGTGAAGATCGCCACCGTGGCCACGCCCAGAGCCATGATCCCCATTGCTTCGGCCACGGTTTTCTCCCGAATGCGACGCTTGAAGAGGACCACATCGTTCAGCCCTCTGATCCGGCTGCGAGCGAGCAACAGCAAGACCCCCATGGTTGTGACCTTGATCCCGCCCGCACAGCTCCCCGGCGCCCCGCCGATGAACATGAGCAGGATGAGAAGCATCAGAGCGGCATTCGAAGCTTGAGCGATTTCGACCGTGTTGAATCCGGCCGTGCGGGGAGTAACCGCCTGAAAGAGGGCCCCCACGATCTTATGCGGCCAGGACAGATCGACGAGCGTATTCCCCGCTTCCAGGGCCAGAAACAGGATTCCTCCCCCCAGGATGAGGATACCGGTGAACACGAGGGTGAAACGGGAGTGGAGGGTCAGGCGCCGATGCGGTGTCAGGCGCCTGCTCCGGGGACCGAAGGTCCCCATATCGATGAGAACCGTGTAGCCGAGCCCCCCCGCGATGATAAGCAGCATGAGAATGAAGTTGATGACCGGATCGGTCTGGTAGGCGATGAAGCTGTCGGCATTCAGGCTGAAGCCGGCATTGCAGAAGGCCGATACGGAATGGAACAGGGCGTTATACACGGCCCGGGCCGGTTCCATGCCGTGCTGATGCAGGAACCGCCCGGCCAGAAGAATGGTCCCGGCGGCCTCGATCCCCAGGGTCAGCCAGAAAACATTGCGCAGCAGCCCCCAGATATCGAGGTGACGTTCGCCGGTCAGGGTGCGGGTGACGATATCGCGATCCTGCCAGCGCAGACGCACCCCGATGCTGATGATGAAGAAGGTGCCCAGGGTCATGATGCCCATGCCGCCGATCTGAATGAGCAGCAGAATCACCAGCTGACCGAAGAGCGTGAAGTGGGTGCCGGTATCCACCACGACGAGGCCGGTGACACAGGTGGCCGAGGTGGCGGTGAAGAGGGCGTCAGTCAGGGTGAGGGGACCGGTGGTATGAGCGCCGGGGAGCAGGAGCAGCAGGGTGCCGAGCAGGATCGTCGTGATGAAGGCAATGACGATGATCTGCGGTGGCGTCAGTTTCTTCACGTCAGGTAGCTGCAGCCCATTTTCTTCACGAAGATCTCGCGGGCGACCTCAGCATCCAGGGCCACCTGGGTTTCGCCCAGATCGAGGATCCAGGAGGGCTGGCGCTGGTGCAGCCGGAAGGTGGTGCCGGGAATGAGCCCGATCGTGGAGAGCCGATCGAGGTGTTTGGGCACCTCGGTGGACATGAATACGACTTTAGCCACGTCGCCCGGGCTCAGATCGGTCAGCCGGGTCACGATCGGCTTCACGTCAGCCTGGAATTTCGCACAGCACGCCCCGCGGGGGATCGGACGGCCGTGCGGGCAGACCGGCGGATGTCCGAGCAGGGTACAGACGCTGTCGGTGACTTCGGGACTCAGGATGTGTTCGAACTCGCAGGCACTCTGCTCGTACTGATCTTCTTCGAGCAGGAAGACTTCGCTCAACAGGCATTCGGCCAGTCGGTAGCGGCGCACCAGATCACCCGCCGCCGCTTTCCCGGCCCCGGTCAGTCGCAGATCTTCCCCGTTCTCTTCGATCAGCCCCTCTTCGATGAGAGCGGCGATGATCGGTCGGGGATCGTCATTGTGCACCCAGCGCTCATGCACGGTGACAGTCCGCTGGTCGCCCTCCTCTTCGAGCGACCAGAGCAGGTGGAGCAGGTGTTCCCGTTCCCGCTCTTCGGGGGTGGGCCAGGCGTTGTATCCGAACCGGTGTGGCATGATCTCAGGGCTCCTCCTCCGACATGATATACCTGTCGAAACCGCGGCGCATCATGTCAACCACCCCGTAGTCCGCAGCAGCAGGTTCAAAAGGGCTCCGACCGCGATCGCGACAGGAATGATGAAGGCGACCATTCCGACCGCGACCTTCCAGCCCTGTTCCTTGATGATGATGAGGAACTGGGCGATGCAGGGCATGAAGAGCGTCATGGTGACCAGAGCCACCAGGGTCTGCACCGGATCGAGCCGGCCGGCGGCGTGCAGGTCGTAGAGACCGGCCGCGCCATAGTCGCGCCTCAAGAAGCCGATCAGGAAAGCTCCGGTGCTCTCGGCGGGCAGGTCGAGCAGGCCCTGCAGAATGGGGGCGACGCCCCGTTCGATCACGGTGAGCAGACCGGTGACATCCAGAAGGAACAGAATGAAGGTCCCCGCCACAAAGATCGGCACGGCCTCCTTCAGGTACCATTCGATCCGGGCTCCTGTCTTGACCACAAGGTTCCCCGGCCGGGGCATGCGCAGGGGGGGCAGCTCGAGAATGAAATCGGCCGTTTCCCCCGGCAGGACCCGGGCCGCAAGCCAGCCGACGGTAAAGAGGACACCGATGACGACGACCCCCCAGATCGCCAGCGCGAGCGGGCCGACTCCCCCCAGCAGGCCGAGAATGACTCCCAGCTGAGCCGAGCAGGGTACCCCGAGGGCGAGCAGCAGGGTGACGATGAGGCGCTGTTTGCGCGTCTCCATGATCCGGGCCGTCAGGGTAGCCATGGTGTCACAGCCCAGTCCCAGGGCCATGGGAAGCACGGCTTTGCCGCTCAATCCCATCCGCCGGAAGAGACGGTTGAGCATCACCGCCAGACGCGGCATGTAGCCGGAGTCTTCGAGCAGACCGAAGAAGATGAAGAACGCCCCGACAATGGGCAGAACGATGGCGATCGCATAGGTCAGGGCCATGGTGATGAGCCCGAAGTCCCCGACCAGAAAATCACGCAGGATCCCGATCGGGATGAGCTGGTCGGCCAGACGGGCCAGGGCGGGATTGATGAGCCCTTCAAAGAGCGTTTTCTGAAGCAGATCGACCAGCAGACCCGCTCCCAGCAAACCCACGATCAGCCAGGCGAGAACGAGTGCCAGGGCCATGAAGGGCAGCCCCAACACGGGGTGGATGCTCCAGCGGGAAAT
>Ga0180431_10003088_pt1 | contig 21680 bp, 20 predicted proteins | sample SS_ome_11_FD_132459 | JGI IMG/M metagenome (GOLD analysis project Ga0180431, IMG submission 132459) | Hypersaline lake sediment archaeal communities from the Salton Sea, California, USA - SS_1_MS_1 metaG | ecosystem: Environmental > Aquatic > Non-marine Saline and Alkaline > Hypersaline >...
TCTATCCCACCAAGAACATGACCACCGGTGAGGGAGGCATCGTCACCACCAACGACGACGCCCTGGCCGACCGGTTGTGCCTGCTGCGTAACCATGGTCAGTCGCAACGCTACCGGCACGAGATCCTGGGGTATCACTTTCGTACGACCGACATCCAGGCTGCGATCGGCCTTGTGCAATTGGAGAAACTGCCCGCGTGGACCGAACAGCGCATCGCCAATGCTCAATACTTGAGCGATCGGTTGAGGGGGGTGCGCATCCCCACCGTTCGTCCCGGTCGGCGTCACGTCTTTCATCAGTACACAATTCGTGTCCCGCGTGACAGGCAGGCGTTCCAGGATCACTTGAAGGAACGGGGCATCGGTTCGGCGATTCATTATCCATGCCCCATCCATCATCAGCCGGTCTACACCTCGTTGGGCTACAAGGACGTGCTGCCTCAGGCTGAGGCCGTCGCCCAAGAAGTCCTTTCGTTGCCTGTCTACCCGGCCCTTTCCGAGGCTGACCTGGATCGGATCGTCGCGGCCGTCAACAGTTTCACCCCGCCATCATAGCCTTAGGGAGGAGAGCGATCATGAGAGTTGTACGTATAGGTGTCATCGGCGCTGGCGTTATGGGCGAGCGACACTGCCGAGTCTGTTCCAACCTGCCGCGTGTCGAGTTGGTCGGCCTGGCCGATCTGGACGAGGCACGTGGACGGCAGGTCGCCAATTCGTATGGGACCGAGTACTTTTCGGACCATCGGGCTATGCTTTCCGGACTGGATGCTGTCACCATTGCCGCGTCCACACCCGCGCACTATGCCCTGACTGCTGAGTGCCTGGAACGAGGTCTGCACGTGATGATCGAAAAGCCCATCGCTGAGACTATCGATCAGGCCCGGGAACTGGTGGAGGTGGCCGAGGAGCGACATGTGGTGTTGCAAGTCGGCCACATCGAGCGTTTCAACCCGGTATTCACGGAGTTGAAGCACGTCATCGAAGACATGACTCTCATCGGGATCAACATGCGGCGACTGAGTCCCTTCGACACCAGCAACACCGACGTGGACGTGGTCCGCGACTTGATGATCCATGACCTGGATTTGGCGGTGAACGCAGTTGGTCAGGACATCGAGGGGATCAACGCCTGGGGGCGATCCATCAACACCGGCTCTATGGATCACGTGGTAGCGAGCCTGTCTTTTAAGGGTGGCCCGATTGCTACCCTGTTTGCTTCACGGGTCACGGAGCAGAAGGTCAGGGCCATCGAGGTCATCGCCGCCGGCGCATACGTCGAGGCTGACCTGCTGAACAAATCTATCCTGGTTCACCGGCGCACGTTCCCACAATACCTCGATAACCACAACATCACCAAGTACCGGCAGGAGAGCGTCATTGAACGTATCCACGTGCCTATGTACGAGCCTTTGATGTTGGAGCTGCGTCACTTTACGGAATGTGTGCGCGATGACCAACCCACCCAGGTGCCGGGCAGCGATGGCTTACGTGCGCTGCAACTGGCTGAGACCGTCGCCAGCGAAATCGCTCAGCGGATGAACTAAGGTGCTTGCAATGGCAAAGGACAGGGCAGGGCCGTACGGCCCTGCCCTGTCCTTACGTCTGCTTCACGCCTGTTACGTACTCTTTGCTTACTTGCTCTTGACTTTGATGACCTTGGGCTTGGTCTCTTCTGCCTTGGGTAGTGTGAGCGTCAGCACGCCGTTCTCGAAAACCGCCTCAGCCTTGTCCGCGTTGATCGGCACGTTCAATGCAAACGTGCGTGAGAATGCACCACTGGGCCGCTCCTGGAACAAGTACTCGACGTTTTCCAACGGCGACTGCAACTCGCCACGGATGGTCAGTGTGTCGTCTTGGATGACGATGTCTACCTCGTCGGGCTTCAACCCGGGCAGTGATGCGATGATCACGATTTCCTCCGGAGTCGTGTAAGCGTCCAGCGCGAGCCGGATCTGCCGTTCTGCTGTACCCTCGTCACGAATCCGACCCGGGCGGACGACGCTGTCTTCGAAGAGCTGATCCATCGCCTCATGTAAAGTCATCATCTCGCGCCAAGGTTTCCAACGCACTACAGTCATTTGCCAACCTCCTTATCTTACTTAAATCAGACTAGGTCAGTAGTAGCATGAGTTTGTTGCCTCTAACTTAACTGTCCATATTGTCGCACTGCTCTATTAGATCGGCGCATGAGCTGCATTAGAAATTCGCTAGAGAAGTCTGCCAGCCACGAAGAACGCCCCCGCATAAGTCACGGGGGCGTCTGGCAAGCGATGACTGGAAGGAGGCGCGGCCTCAGCTACCTCGTCAGGGATGGCCGTCAGTCACCAATGGCTTCCGGGTCTCTACTGCACAAGTGCCCTCAACGCCTCCAACACGTTGCGCACGCTGGCTTTATCGGTGGCCGTACAGGGGATCACGAGGGTCTTTTCATCCAACCCCAGCGCTTTCCCAATGGCCTCGGCCGACAGGGCGTTCTCCATATCCTGTTTGTTTGCCACCACCAGGTATGCCCCCCGGCTCTTGCGACGGAAGATGCGGATCAGTCGCTTGGCCTGTTCGCGCTCCTCTACGAGTGTCTCGAGGTCCCTGCGGTCGCGGCTGTCCACCAGCAAGATGAATGCGTGCATCTCCTTGGCAAGGATATCCCACATGAAGTCGAAGCGCGGCTGTCCTGGGGTACCGTAAAGATGGAACACGTCGCTCGGATTCTGATCCGCATCCAGCCTGACCTGGCCATAGTCCATGGCTACGGTGGTCTCGTCCTTCACAGACTTAAGGTCATCACTGATGTGCCGTTCCGTGGTGACGATTGGAATGTCGGAAATCGTGCGGATAAACTCGGTCTTGCCAGCGTTGAAGGGCCCTGTGACCACAACCTTGTAGACGTTTCCCATGTTATCCGTTCTCCTTCGGATTCTGATCCGCGTGAACTCCATTGTGAGCTGCGTTGTCGATTTCGGTGGGTTGCTCTTTTTGGAAATCTATGAAGCGATATCCCACCCCTCGCTCGGTCAGGATATAGCGGGGGTGTGATGGGTCGGGTTCGATCTTCTGCCGCAGGTAGGTCACATACAGGCGCAGGTACTGAATTTCATCGCGGTACTCATAACCCCAGACCTTGGCCAACAGCGTTTCGTGGGGCACTACCCAGCCCGCGTTTTCCACCAGATGATACAATAGGCGAAACTCGGTCGGGCGTAGCTTGATGTCCTGATCTTCGACGATGACTTCACGCGCGTTGAAATCTATGCTCAACCGATCATCAATTCGGAGGATGGCTTCTTCTGGCGTCGTTGGCCCTTGGGTACGGCGGAGCACCGCTCTGACGCGACTGGCCAGTTCCCGAGCGCCGAAGGGCTTGGTCACGTAATCGTCGGCTCCCAGTTCCAGCCCTCGCACCTTATCTTCCTCATCGGCTCGCACTGTGAGCATGATTACCGGGATGGTGGAAACCTCGCGCAGCATCTCCAACGTCTCGAAGCCGTCCAGTTCAGGCATCATTACGTCGAGAATGACCAGGTCGGGCAGGTTTGTGCGCACTTTGTCGAGCGCTTCCAGCCCGTTGTGGGCTTCTATGACCTGGTACTCCTCAAGTTCCAGGTTCATGCGTATGAACCTGGTCATTCGGGGTTCGTCATCTACAACCAGAATGAGCTCGTGGCGAGTAGACATGATGGGAAACCTCGGTGTACGTCATTCACGGATGAAGCTGACGACTTCCTCCTTCTCTTCGCCAGGCATAATCTCCACGCAGTGGATGCGAGTCCAGGGATAGACCACCGTGTCGGTTTCGGGAAGGACGTACGACACATTGCGGCCATCACGATACCGAATGTTGCTGACAATCAGCACCTGATCGGTGGGGTCGGGGATGCGTTCGATCTCTCCTACCACCGCTTCCTCGTTCAGCACATGGATCAGCACAGTGTGAGGCATACGCTATTCTCCTTGGCGGGATGGAAACCCGCCCTACGGACACAGTTCGCTCTCGCCAACTACTCTTGAATGACGATCTCCAATCTGACGCGACCTAGCTGGAGCTGGTCTCCATCCTTGAGCACGTGGGGGAGGTAGGGAGTCAAGCGCTGTCCATTCAGGAAGGTGCCATTAGCGCTGCCGACGTCCTCGACCAGGTAGGTCGAGCCTCGCTGATGGACCTTGCAGTGATGGCGGGAGACGCCGCTCTCCAGTCCCCCGTCAGGGGTAAGGTCCAGGTCCGGGAAGATGCCGTGAGCCGCGTCCAGTCGCCCGATGTGCACCTCGGGGGTAGAGGGGAGCTGAATCTGGCGGCCAGTCGCCATCACCTTGATGCGCAGTGGGATCGGGGGGGCCTCGACGGGTTCCTCAACAGGCTCGCTGGCCCATGGATTCGCTCGCGAGATGGGTAGTTCCTCCTCAGGGAGCGGCTCGGTCCGTAGAGGGCCACCGGTGGGCAGGTATACCCCACACTCACTACAGAATAGTGTGCCAGGACGGTGCTTGCGCCCGCAGGATGGACATTCGATCATGGGGCTTTCAGTTTCGGTTGTCGGGCTCTCTTCATCGATCATAAGACTCTCTCCCTGGAGCAATCGCTAAACTACGCGTGCCGTATTTGATCTCCTTGCGCCCTTTAGCTGTTGGTGCTCCCCCTTGGGCAATGCGCCCAGCCTCCAACATGGCTGCTCGGGCCAGGTGAGTCTCACCCAGGTCGAACAGGCGCGTCGCTATCATCTCCAATTGGTGTGTTGCTGTGTTGACGTCTCCTTCATCCAGTGCATCCCAGACCCGCGCCTGCATTCGGTAAATGGCAACCTTGCTCAGCGCACTCAGAATGGCCGGCGGTGCTGGTTGCGGTGGTATTCTGGTGGGCGTGAAAGTGCACCGGATTTCATGCCGCAGTTTCTCTCCGTGACGTTCCAACACGGGTACGTCTCCGGTCAGTTCGAGTTGTAACAGTCTGTGCTCTCCAGGTGGCTTTTCGGCCACGCCCACCTCCATCACGATGGTGAATGGGGCATCGGTCTGCAGCGCGCCGAGGGAAATCATGCCATTTGTCCACTGAAGTCGCTCCAGATAGGGTGTGGTGCGAAACACGTTCTCTATTTGTACGCCCTCAGCACAGCGAATACCAAGCATTAACCCTTGCGCGTATACGGACCCCAGGCCTTGCACTCTCTGTTGTAGCAGCGTGCGCACCTGGCTAGGGGACGAGATGTAGGCGGAGAATCCTCCGCTTTGGGCTGCAACCTCGTCGAGCAAAGCATCGTTCCAGTCCTCGCCTATACCCATCGCCGTGATGCCGATACGGCGCGCGCCAGCCAGCCGGGCCTCGGATATGCAATCCTCCTCGTCACCGTATGTCTGACCGTCAGTGAGAAGGATCAGGTGGCTAATCACGTGCTTCCCGTGAAATTTCTCGATTTCCGACAGCCCGACCTGCATACCTTGATAGATCTCTGTGCCACCGCTGGCTATAATGGAGGAGATCCTGGCCTTCGCATGTGCACGGTTGACGCTCAACCGGCTGGGCAGTATCACTTCGGCCCGGTCGTTGAAAGTGACCACGGCCAGAATGTCATCGCTCTCCAGTTCGTCGATGATCCGGTGGGCTGCCTGCTTGACCTGTTCCAGACGCTCCCCCTGCATCGAGGTGCTGCGATCGATCACCAGGCACAAGTTGAGCGGCAAGCGCTTCCCCTGCACAATGCTGGCTGGCCGTATGATCGCCAGGAGATAGAGTACCTGTTCCTCGTAGAGAGAACTGAGCTGGTTCTGACTCAGGATGATATCCCAGGCAAGTGCCGTATCTTGGGTCATCCCTATCTCGGCCTGTCGCCGATCGTAGGCCCGTCGGCGGGCCGGATCGCTCAGGACACTGTAAGCGACCTGGAGTTCGTGAAACAGCGCTGTAGGGGCCTGCTCCGTCCGACTGTCGGGGTGATAACGGCGCGCCAACTCCCGATAGGCGTGCTTGATTTCCTCATCCGTGGCGGATTGAGACAGTCCCAGTATAGCGTAATAGTCCTTATCGGTATCCGTACTCATCCCTGCCCTTACCCTAGTGGCGGTTCTACCAGGATAGCTGTGATGTTGTCATGCCCTCCAGATCGCTTAGCAGCGGCGATCAGGCTCTCGCACGCTGCCTGAAGCGAGGAGGAGTTCGTGACAGTATCGACGATCTCTGACTCGCTCACCATCGTCCACAGTCCATCGCTGCAGAGCAGCAAGCGCCCCCCTAGCGGGATGGTGCGCACGTAGGTGTCCACCTCTAGTACGCCGCTCTGCCCAACGGCGCGATACAGCACGTTCTTCTGTGGATGGACGGCGGCTTCGTCGCGCGTAAGTTGTCCCAGTTCGACCAGACGGTCTACCAGCGAGTGATCCTGGGTGATTTGATCAAGTTTGTCGTGGATAGCGACGTAGGCCCGGCTGTCACCTACGTGGGCGATGTAGGTGCGTGGGCCCAGCAACAGCGCGCAGGTCAACGTCGTTCCTCCCCCCGGTACCCGATCTGCCACCGCCTGATTGGCCGCCTGCACTGCATCCACCAGCACGTCGTTCATTGACGGCTGGTCAGCACCGTGTTCCTGGCTGACAAGTGTCGGTAGATAGAAGTTGTGCACAATGTGGTGCGCTGCCACGCGTGCTGCTAGAGAACTGGCGATCTCTCCTGCCTGGTGTCCTCCCATACCGTCGGCCAGGATGAAAATCCCGAACGCAGGCATTGAATCGTCCCCATCTTGCGCGGCCGTGACGACCAGGGCTGTGTCCTCGTTGTGACGGCGCACACTACCGACGTCGGTGATCCACCCAACCTTAAACCTGGGCTGGACGGGTGATGCTGGGGTGGAAGACGGCGTGGGCGGAGCAGAAGGAGATAGGGTTTCCAGACCCAGCAGGTTGCGTAGCAATTGCATGATTTCCTCTTTCAGCAAACAGTGCGACCTCATGCAGGCAGCGCGTAAAGGTAACGATCATCTGATCCAATGTAGAGCACACCGTTCATCACTGTGGGTGATGATGTCACAGGCCCCTCGGTCTGGAAGCGCCATCGCAGATTGCCCGTTTGGGCATCCAGACTGTAGACCATCCTGTCTACTGAGCCGAAGTATACCGCTCCATCAAAGGTTGCTGGGTTGGATGTGACCTGCCCCTCTGTTGCGTAGCGCCAGACGAGGCGACCGCTTTCGGCGTCCAGGGCATAGATGTAACCATCCGCCGAGCCCACGAAGACCAGATTGTCACTGATGGTTGGCGAAGACACAACTGCTCCCCCGGTGCGGTAGCGCCATACCGACCAACCTGAGCGGATGTCCAGGCCGTGGACATACGAGTCCAGGCACCCCACGTAGACCATTTCCTCGGTGATGGCGGGCGAGGAGATAATGCCACGCCGGGCGCGGAAGCGCCACAGCGATTGACCGCTGGTGTCTACTGCGTAGACGACGCCTGCCTCACAACCCACGTATATGGCGTCACCACCAATGGCCGGTGATGAGCGCACTCTCCCATCCGTCGCGAATTTCCAGGCTACGCGACCGCTGTGTACATTGGCTGCGTACAGATTCTGGTCATCAGAGCCGAAGAAGACGTGGTCGAACGCGGCTCGCGGCGATGACCACACGCTACCCTGCGTGGGGCAGGTCCAGGAGATGCGTCCTGTCTCCGCGTTCAGTCCGTACAGCAGTCGATCCGAGGAGCCAAAGAATACGCGTCCTTGATATATGCAGGGAGACGACCCGATACCCCCTTCGGTGGCATATTTCCACAAAAACTTCCCGTCCTCGGCGCTGATGGCATACAGGTTGTGATCGTAGGCACCGATGTACACGATGCCGTTGTTCACCGCTGGTGAGGACCGTATCTCATCCTCGCACCGGAAACGCCACAGGGCCATGACTTCGCCGCTGACGAAGGCCGACGTTCCGAAGGATGTCGTTCCGCCCACGCCCCGGACTGATCTCAGGTTCGTCAGCGCGCGATGCATCTCCTCCGCCGAGCCGAAGCGCTTGTTGATGTCATATTCCAGCGCTCGATTGATGATCTCCGTCAACTCGCGTGAGACGGTAGGATTTGTCTTGTGGATCGGCCGTTCCTGGAAGGAGAACGGTGGCTCCAATCGTGGGTCCTGCTTGCTGAGCAGGTGGTGCATTGTAGCTCCCAGGGCGTAGATATCCACCCGGGGCTCAGCGCTGCCTCGATATTGCTCTGGCGGCGAGTAGCCCTCAGTGCCGATCATCGTGCCTTTCTCGCCGCTCTGGAAGATTCGGGCAATCCCGAAGTCCACCAGCCGAATGCGATTGTGTTTATCGAGCATGATATTGGAAGGCTTGATATCGCGAAAGACGATTGGCCGGGGTTCGTGGCTGTGCAGGTAACTCAGTACCTCGCAGACCTGGATAGCCCAGTGCACCACCTGTGTCTCAGACAGGAAGCCATCGGTTTCGGCCAGGACGGCCTCCAGGTCTTTGCCATCCACAAACTCGAGCACAAGGTAGCTGCGGTCTCCCTCGCTGAAGAAGTCGAAGACCTGGACAATGCCGGGATGGTTGAGCGTAGCGAGGATGTTGGCTTCGCGCTCAAAATTGCGCTTGATCATTGCCCGCACCTGCGGATCAGTAGCGGTGTTGAGCATCTCCTTGACGACGCACAACCGGGTGACTTTGGAGAAGCGCAGGTCCTGAGCTTTGTAGACGGTGCTCATACCGCCAACGCCGCGCACTCCCAGTATGCGGTAGCGGTTCTCAAGCAAGTGACCATCGGGCAGTCGCCCCTCAACCCGTTCGGACGACTCGGGGGGCGGAGTCATCATCTGCGTACCCAACTCTCTCTGGGCGGGTGCCGTAGCGTGGGGGCTCTCCGGTGCCCCTGGATCGTTCTTCGCAGGTTCGCTGGGAGGAGAATCTTGGATGCTGATGTGATGAGTTTCGAGAGACTTCATATTCAACCTAGTCGTTGCACGTATTTGCCGTCTGGATCATTGCACATCTCTTCGCTGCGATGATGTACTGGTGCTTTGGAGCATCTTATTATAGGGCTAAAAGAGCAAATGCGCAATTTCCGATTGGGGGTGTGCGACAGGTGAAGTCAGGTTCGCGTAGCTACTTCGCTGGATTGAAGTAGTTGTAGGTCGCCGTGGCGATGTCCGCAATGAGAGGAGCGCTTTCCTCCCACTCTAGCCACTCAGGCTGGTAAAGGAAGACAACGAGCACGAAATCGCCGCCGGGACTGAACACGAGTGCTGCATCAGCGTGGGTATCGCCAGTGAAGCCATGCCGATGTGCCACTCTGGTCCCCACCGGAACCCCGGCTTCCGTGAGACTGTCGATGCGGTTCTTGTTCATCCACTCGATCATCTGGTTGCATTCGTCGGCCGTGAAATTGCCAGGATAGGCGGCCATCAGCGCGCCGCCACCGTGGCTGCATTGGTAGATCATCTCCAGCAGCAGCCCTATGTCCAGTGGTGTGGTCTGTATGTAGGCGTCTGGCTGGGTGATCGTGTCGGCGCCGGTATTGGCCGGTGTGACGATTGTCAATGCGATGTCCTCGCCGTAGGGAGCTGCCATGAAGGTATTGACTAGACCCAGGTGATGCATCGCGGTGGTCAGATTCTCGACTCCCTGGTAGCTGTCGCCGTTGCCGATGATATCACGCAGTAGCAGGTTGGCTTTGAGATCGTCGGTGTCGGCGCCCATTGTGTCGCTCAGCCAGTCGGTGACGTCAGGGTCAAGTGGGGGATCCAGGGCGCGGTAGATTTCTTCTAGAATGGCGATTCTGAGTGTCCCCGGTCCAGCATAGGCGACGTTGGCGTTTATTCCTACCTCGTCCCCAGTCTGCAGGTCTTTGACGAAAACGCCCGATACTATACCCGCGTGATCGTCCAGGAGATACTGGATCAACTGGGCCAACAAGTCTGGATCTAGCGGGGGCGCTTCTTCGACTCGCACGACCAGCTCTACGTGCTGATCAGTGGCCGAGGTGAGAGCCGCGACCAGCCGTGCGCGAGATGCCTCGACGTCCAGTTCGTAACCTGGTTGGGCGGCTCGCACTGTCAGGCTGGCCGGTAGTGTGATCGGTTCCTGTGGCGATTGGTCGTATTGTCTAGCGACGCGGCTCAGAAAGCCGTCGAGTCGCTCCGGCGAGAAGTTCACTGCCACTGGCACGTCGATTGGGTCGAGTGAACGGCGTAGGATATGAGCGATGAATCCATCCATCCCTTCGCGACCGTTCAGCGCCGCGTTCATGTTGGCCGCCGTTTCTTCGGCATTATAGCGCAGCTCAATGCTATCGGGAGCGAGCGACAACTCTTGCTCCTGGTACATGACTTCCATGGGCGTGGCAAAGGCTACTTCGAGGGCGTTGAGCGCTTGTTCACGTGTCATCCCCTCTACGGACAGGCCGGCCATCGTCATCCCGTCGGGCAGCGTGCGGTTGCTCGCGCGAAAGCCGAGGTACTGCCACGTAAGGAAGAGCGCAGCGATGGCAACGATGATGATAAGCCAGGCGATATATCCAGTTCTACGCCGCAAATAACATCCTCCATTTTGCAAGTACATGGCGATTATAACACAGGTGCCAGTGTGCGCCAAGTACCAGGGGCGATCGTGTCTCACTGGGGGTAGAAATGAACGTCGCGTGATCTGTCATTATGTGGTATAATTATTGCCACATGCTCGGTGTGAATGAATGAAGGTCCCTCGGATGTCTGCCATCCGCTTTCTCTTGCCAGTCTGATGGACTGGGAAGGCAGCCTTCGATGATGAGTTGCCGAGACTGTCCTGAGCATATACGTGAACGTTGCATTCAGAAAAGCGACACCTCCCCTAGCGTCAAGCAGATGATGCGTCGCGCCTTCGAGGCTGGGACAGACACGCGGCAGATGTGGGGGTTGTTGCAGATGAATTGCCTGCTTGTTGCTCAGGCAGGACTGGAAGCGCAAACCTCCCACCGAACCTCTCTGATGCGACGTCTCAGAGGTGAACCTGAACCTGTTGAAACGGTCGAGGAGATCGAAGAGGAAATCAAAGCAGTGACTCCGCCTCCCCCCCCGGCAAGGCCTGCGGTTGACATCAGGTTGACCACTCCAACGCCTCCTCTATCCATCAAGGAGATCGAGGGTAAGCGGCCATCGACGGCCCCTCTGCGCTATTGTATTGCTCTACAAAACGGCTGGCACCGGATTGCCTTGCCGATACAGGGTGAAATTGTGCTGGGCCGTTTCGACCCAATGATCAGCGTGACTCCCGACGTGGACCTGAGCTATTATGACCGGAAGAACCGCGTCATCTCCCGCCGTCATGCGCGCATTATCGGTCACCATGGGCATCACGAGATTGAGGATCTGGGCAGTACCAATGGCACCAGGGTCAACGGGCACGAACTCAAGATTGGCCAGAGGATGCAATTGCGACCGGGTGACCGGGTTGCCCTGGGATATCGTGAATTCACCTATATCCCTCTTCCGGAGCTGCAAATCCTGCCAGACGCGCCGCCACCCCAGGCCTATCTGTGGGTCGCGTTCACTGGGCACCAGTACCCGTTGCCTGCCTGGGGCGAAGTGGTCGTCGGTCGGGTTGACCGGGTGGTGGGCTTCACCCCTGACATTGACTTGAGCGGGGAGGGCGATGTCGTCAAAGTTGTCGCCCGCCGTCACATCAAGATCGTCGCCCGCAACGGTCGCCACTATATGGAGGATTTGGGCAGTGCTAACGGCACCAAGCTTAATGGCGTGCCCGTGGGACTCGGTAAACTTGGGTTGTTGAATCCGGGTGATCACATTTGGCTGGGGGGGTGCGTCTTGGCCTACGATATAGAACGTCCGGCTGAAATGGGGGGCTTCGGCTGAGAGCCTCTACGGGGCAAACTGCACGAGACATTCAAGCGAGGTTAACGATGGCCCAAAAGGACAGGGAAATGGAAAGCGAGGTGCTGACCGCGGCCATTATTTGGGATGCGGATGACAAGGAGATGATCTACATTCCGGGCGGGGAATTCGTCATGGGCAGCGACGATGGCCGTGCCAGCGAGAGACCCGCTCACAAAGTTCGCGTGGATGCTTTCTACATTGATCGCTATCCTGTGACCAATGAGGAGTACAAACGCTTCGTAGAAGCCACCGGACGTCCGGTACCCTGCTACGATGTGGAGTGGGCGAGGCCAGAGGGTTATAACTGGGACCCGGAGACGCGGACACCGCCGAAAGGAAAGGAGAATCACCCGGTGGTGCTCGTCAGTTGGGAAGATGCCAATGCGTACGCCACCTGGGCTGGTAAGCGTTTGCCCACCGAGGCGGAGTGGGAGCGGGCCGCGGCCGGTCCTGGTGGACGTCGCTGGCCGTGGGGAGATGAGTTCATCGAGGGTTACAGCAATACGAGAGAGAGCAGTGCCACTGGTACCACGGCAGTGGACGCGCATTGTCCCCAGGGTGACAGCCAGGAGGGAGTTGCGGACATGGTGGGCAACGTGTGGGAATGGACCAGCAGTCTGTTCCGTCCATATCCTTATGATGCCGATGATGGGCGGGAGAGTCAGGAGGCCGATGGCTGGCGCGTCCTGCGCGGTGGTTCGTGGCATAATGACCTCGACCGCGCACGCTGCACCGCCCGCCTGGATGGGGATTTCCTGTTTTTCAACAACGTTGGCTTTCGCTGTGCCGTGTCGGCGAACGACGTCCCCTCGCCTGAGACATCGGCTGAGGCGGATGGCATGCGTCAAAGGCGCTAGGAGTGTTCTTCCAGCCAGCGATACGCCAGGTAACCTGAGACTGCGCCGAAGACCAGGTTTTGTGCCGGCCACACGCAGCACCACGCCCCCAGCGTGCCGATGCTCAGAGCCAGGCCGATGATCCAGTCCAGCAGCCAGTAGCAGACCAGCAGCAAAGCACCCATCGCTGGCCGCCCGGCGTAGATCCATCCGATCCCCAGAAAGCCGAAGAACCCGCCCACGACTTCGAGTGATAGTGCCACAAAGGGGTCTCGTTCGTGCGTCACAAGGCTACCTCCTGTTTTAGCCGTTCTCCGACCAGCCAATAGAGGAAATCGCGGCCCTGGTATACTTCGTAGGCCGCGTACAGCCCATAGCCGAGCCAGGCGAAGGGGACGCCAACCAGCAGCAGCACCATCAGCAACGTGAGCAGCAGCGCAAACGGCATTAACAACAGGCCGATGAGCACGGCTGATAGCAGGCCGCTGACTGTCCACGCGATCGCTACCCAGACGGCCAGGACTGCCGCGAGAACTGCATACAGCAGCACTCCGGTCACCTGGTAGACGAATGACTGCAGCGCGTGGAAGGCGACGAAGCGCGACTTCCCCCGATAACCGAAATACATCGCCAGAGGTATGGCCAGCCCGACCAACGCAGGGACACCGCCCGCCATTCCCAGTATCAGTGTCAGTAAGGCGCTTGCGTGTGCCAGCGCCGCCGCCGTCCACTCATCCGTGGGTATTCCCACTGCCTCACTGTCCGCTGTCATATTTTCTTCTATCCGCGCGTAAACCTCTTCCATGTCTTCCATCCTGATTCCTACCTCCAACTATATTCTACCTCCCGTTTCCTTTCTCCTGCCTCTTGCAGCTTGCTTCCTGCTTCTACATCCCAATACGTACCTGCCGTCCCAGGGTTGCACCCTTGCATCGCTGTGCTATAATGGACGCGCCATGATCACCAAGCGACAACTCGGAATCATCGTTATCGCACTTGCCCTGCTTGTCATCCTTGGTATCGTAGCAGTGGACTTGATCGGCGCTGGCAAATGGGGTGGGTTTGGCCCGTTACAACTTACGGGAGTTGGCCTCGGCAGCGCCGCTATTGCCGTCGGATGTATCCTGGTCCGCCTGGGGGACCGTCCAGCTTAAATGTCCAACCAACCACCGACATGCCTCCAACCCGCGTTCTAAAATCACTCCGCGCAGCCTTGATTGCCCTTGCCGTCCTGGCCTATATCGGCTATCTGTGCGTGTACATCGCCTACACGGCGGATCTCTTTCGGTGGCCCTTCGACTACGATCAAGGGGAGGGTTTCGAGCTGTACGATGCCGTCCTCTACAGCCGTGGCGAGTGGCCCTATCGGGACAACACCGTTTATCCGTTCTATGCATCCAATTACCCACCGATCTTTCACCTGCTCATCGTCCCGCTGCTTTCGATCTTTGGGCCTCGGCTGATCGCCGGCAGGCTGGTTTCCTTCATCGCCACGCTCGTCACTGCCGGTACCATCTTTGCCGTCGTGTGGCGCAGAGTTGGCGGCTGGTTTATCCCACTCATCTCCGGGCTGGCGTTCCTGGCCTCCAACTATGTATACCAGATTGGGCCGCTGTGCCGCATGCACATGACGATGGTGATGTTCGAGACACTGGCCATCGCCTTTATCGCCGAGTTTGAACATCCCAGGTACGGCAGGCGTAACCTCGTCCTGGGGTTACTGATGCTTTTCTGTGCCGGATACACGAAACAGATGGCTGTGTTCACCGTCGTGGCAGCTCTCGCCTACGTCTTCCTGCGCGACGTCAAGAAGGCCATCGGCGCTGGAGTTGCCCTGACCGCTGTCACCGGTGTTGTGTTCTGGTTGCTCAACGTCGTGACCGACGGCCAGTGGTGGGTCAACATCATCCAGGCCAACGTCAACGAGTTTGACTACCGCCAGACTTTTTTCCTTTTTGGACAGTGGTTCCGTCTGCATACCCTATTTATCCTGCTAGCAGCGGGGTATCTGGTCTACGAGTTGTTCTGGGACCGGCTCTCGGCCTATTCGTTGTGGTTCTTCTTCTCGCTCGGAGCTGGCGCGCTGAGCGGCAAGTGGGGGGCAGGGTTCGGTTATTTCACTACCGCGGTCGCCGCTGCCTGCCTCGTCTCTGGTTTGGCATTGGGACGTCTGCGGCAGGGAGACTGGAGGCTGACGGTCGGGAATGGCAAACTGCACATCGCGGGCCATGCGATTATGGCGCTGCTTGTCCCCCTGCTCTACCTGCTCCAGGCCCCGCGCATGCTCCATATGCCCACCACCGGCCCTGTTTTCGGGCCGCTGGCGCGAGCGTTTGGCGTCGCGGACGCGCTGGTCGACGGCGACTGTACCACATTCCAGTACCACGATACGATGGGCTATACCCAACTGGGACACCTACTTACAACTGACGACTACGCAGCAGGTGAGGAGATTCTCAACTACGTTCGCACTGCCGATGGTCCTGTGTTCAGTGAGGAGGCCATGTTCAGCCTGTTGGCTGGTGAGTCAGTGGTGACCAATCCGACTCAGCTCCTCAATCTGTACAAGAATGACCTGCTGGATACGACCGAGATCGTCGAACGCATCAACCGGCAGGAGTTTGGTGTGATCATTTTCCGGGCCCAGTTCTACCCTCAGCCGGTGTTGACTGCCATCGGGCAGAATTACCAGCCTGTCGAGCACTTGTGTATGAATGGTTTCTATTACCACATCTTATGGCCGCATCGCGCGTTGGTCATCTCTTCCAGGCTGGCGGATAAACCACATCCGTTGGACGGATCGGATGGCCAGACCTGTGCGTCATCCTTGGTGAGGTGAGTGAGATGTCGCGGATAAACCACATCCATGAGCAGACCTGCCCTTTCTGTGGAGCGGTTCATGAGCCGGGTGCCAGAACTTGCCCTTCCTGTGACGCGGATCTGTTTCGCGAGTGCCCGACTTGTGGTGCCTCCAATCCGGTGATCGCGCGCAAATGCCTGACTTGCGGGCAGGAGATGGAGATCCTGGAATCGCTATTTGCTCGCGTGACGGAGACGCGAGCCGATTGGCTGCGCCATGTGCGCGAGGGAGCGCCGGCGGTCAAAGCCCAGGAGGAAGCGGCATCACAGGCTCGATTGACCGAGATGTGGGCTGTGGAGAAGCGTCGCCGTGAGGATCTGGCACAGGCGCGAGCAGAGCGCGACCGGCAGCAACGCATCCTGGTTACCGTGACCGTGGCCATCGTCGTCGTCGTTGTCGTCGTGATACTCGTCGCATTGGCGATTGCCACCCTGCGCGCTCCGAGCCCGTGCGTCTACCCTTGTTGATGACGTCGTTGCTTCACCGCCTGTGGCGTGCTGTGCCGCTACGCATGTTCGTCGTCTTCCTCGTCGTCTATGGTCTCGTTGCTGGCATTTCGTTAAGCCGCCACTCGCTGGCCCCTCACTTCGTCTATCTGGCTGAGTCTTTCCTGCACGGTCGCCTCGACCTGATCCACGTTCCGGTCCCTCCCTACGACCTGACAACTTTCGAAGGGCGCTGGTATGTCTCGTTCCCGCCGCTCCCAGCGCTGTTGATGCTCCCGCTGGTCGCGATCCGGGGGCTGGCGGTCTCCGACATTGCCTTCAGTGTCGCCATGGGGGCTCTCGGCGTGTCGATATTCTGCGCCGTGCTGACGCGCGTGCTGGCACGCCTGGGAGACGTTGGGATTGGAGACCCGGGGTTTGGGACCTGGTTGTCCGTGTTTTTAGGGTTGGGCACACCGCTTGGCTACTGTGCGACGTTGGGGTCCGTCTGGTACACGGCTCACGTGGTGGCCGTCGTCTGTCTGTGCATGGTCCTGCTGGAGGTAGTGGGCCGGAACCGGCCCGTTCTCTCAGGGTTGTGGCTGGGGTTGGGATTCCTGGCCCGTGCGCCTGTGCTGTTGGCCTTCCCCCTGAGCCTGGTGCTTGGCCTTGCGAAGGCCAAGACGTTGCGAGACGCCGTGCGCTTCTCGCTCTTGCTCGCGCTGGGCATGGCCCCGTCACTGCTGGGGCAGGCGACCTACAATTGGGCACGCTTCGGCAGTCCCCTGGAGTTCGGCTATCGCTGGATGAATAGCCCTGACTCGCTCCTGGCGCGCCAGGCGGCCTGGGGCCAGTTCAGCCTTCATTTCTTGCCGGAAAACCTGTACACGCTGCTAATACGTCCTCCCCTCGTCTCGCGGTCGCCCTTTGGCGTAGCGCCTGATCCGTGGGGAATGGGATTGCTGCTCACCTGCCCGGCGCTGTTGCTGGCGCTGCCAACCCTTGCGCGGGCTGGGCGGCACCTCTCCAACTGTAGCCCCCTGGGCCTGCTGCGGAATGCTCCCGCCTCGGAGACACCGGTGTCCTGCCCAGGCATGCGTGAGGCCTTGCTGTGCCTGGGACTCTGGCTCTCCATCGGGCTCGTTCAGATACCCTCGTTACTCTATTTCAATACGGGATCTTATCAGTTCGGATATCGCTTTGCGCTGGATTGGATGCCGCTGGGTGTGCTATTGGTGGCCTTGGGAACGGGTGGGCGGCTGCGCTGGTGGGGCAAAGCGCTCCTCGTCGTCAGTGTGTTGATTCATCTCTGGGGTGTGTTGTGGATGTATCCCAATTTCAACGGCCAATCCTGGCATCTCCAGTACGCCCAGCTCTTGCAGTGCTTTCTGCGTCAACTGTCGACACGCTAACTGTTGACGTCACTGGATGATGGGACTATAATGAGATAGCCATTAGCAGGTTGAGAGAAAGGACAGGTTGCCTAAATGGTTGGTGTTCTCACTGATACGACTGCCAGTATTCCAGAGGAATTGACGAGGAAACTGGGTATAGAGATCGTGCCGTATTACATCCACCGCGGGCTGGAGACTTTGCGAGATAAGGTGGACATCAGCCCTGCAGAGTTCGCCGAGTGGTTGAAAGGGACGACCAAGTTGCCCACGACTTCCAACCCTGCCCCTGGCGACTATCTGGTCGGTCTGAATCATCTCGCCGAGCGGGTCAAGGAAATCGTCGTGCTCACGATGACCTCAAAGGGGAGCGGCGCCTATCAGTCGTGTCTGGCAGCGGTGACCTTGTTCAAAGAGCAGTTGCCCGATGTGCGGGTGGAGGTGGTGGACACGCTTCAGGTGGCGATGACACACGGGTGGGCTGCCATTGAGGCGGCTCGAGCCGCGCTGGCTGATTTCAGCCTGGATGAAGTCGTGTGTAGAGCCCGCGATGTGGCTGGCAACGGCATGATGATCCAGACGGCCGATACGCTGCGTTACCTTTACATGGGGGGACGCATCGGCAAGGCCAAGCATTTGGTCAGTTCGTTGCTCAACATCAAGCCGTTGATCGGGATGCAGGATGGGATTATCGTGGCGTTGGGCACGGCTCGCAGCCGGCTTAAGGCGTATCGCCGGATGGTCGATTTGATGCAGCAGCGGGTTGGACAAGGCGCGTGCATCAATGTAGCCTTCACTCACGTGGCGGCGTTGGATCAGGTGGAGAAACTGCGTGCGCTGGTCGCGGCCCGCTTCGAGTGTGCGGAGGTAATTGTCACCGATCTCTCCTCCGCGCTTGCCGTCCATACCGGGCCAGGGACCGTAGGCTTGAGTTTCTTCCCCACGCACTAACACCGCTGTGCGTTCAACTCGGTTTTTGGGGAGGGCAGATCCCGTATCTGCCCTCCGTTGTATATACCGTGCGTCTAAGCAGGGATGCCTTACCCTTGTGCTACGGTCGTTGTGACCGGGGTCGTTGCGACCACGGCTTCGGTAGCTGGCTCTGCGCTGACGTGGCCCTTCCCCGGTCGTCGCTCGAAAACCAGACCTTCCTCACCTGCGTCAACGGTGACCAGGTCGCCCCGCTCAAAATCGCCTCGCAGCAACTTGACGCTGAGAGGGCTTTCCACGTGGCGTTGCAAAGCGCGACGTAACGGCCGAGCGCCGAACTGCGGGTCGAATCCCTCGTTTGCCAGCCACCGGCGGGCTGCGTCTGTCAGTTCAACGTCCAGGCCTTGCTCAGCCAGGCGGCCGACGATGTCTCCCATTTGCAGGCCCACGATCTGTTCGACGTTCTCAATCGTGAGGTCGCTGAAAATGATGATCTCGTCTACCCGGTTAATGAACTCAGGCCGGAAGGTTTTCTTGAGTTCCTTCTCGATTTCGCGCTGGTTCTCCATTTGGTCAGGATCATTGTCGCTAGCGCCCACAAAACCGAGCGTCCCGCCTGCGCGCGTGTATTCGGTTCCTACGTTCGAGGTCATAATCACGACCGTGTTGCGGAAGTCCACGAGGTGGCCTTGCCCATCGGTCAACCGGCCGTCGTCCAGGATCTGCAACATGGCGTTCCATACATCTGGGTGGGCCTTCTCAATCTCATCGAACAGTACGACACGGTAGGGCCGTCGTCGCACTGCTTCGGTTAATTGCCCCCCCTGTTCATAACCGATGTAGCCGGGGGGGGCGCCGAAGAGCCGGCTGACGGTGTGATACTCCCGGTACTCGCTCATATCGATGCGCAGCAAGGCTTCCTCGTCGTCGAACAGGAACCAGGCCAGTGCCTTGGCCAGCTCGGTCTTGCCCACGCCGGACGAACCGAGGAAGATGAAGCTGCCGATGGGCCGGGTTGGGTCCTTGAGGCCAGAGCGGGCCCGGCGGATGGCGTCGGAGACAGCGGCCACTGCCGGGTCCTGGCCGATGATGCGTTGGTGCAGCGCGTCCTCCATACGCAGCAGTTTCTCCGCCTCTGTTTCCATCATCCGCGAGACCGGAATTCCGGTCCAGCTTGCCACGACCTCAGCAATGTCCTCCTCCCCGATGGTCTCGTCGAGTTGATGTTCCTGTTGCCACATCTCGCGTTGAAGATTGAACTGCGCCTGGAGGTTAATGCGCTCTGTCTTCAGTTCGGCTGCCCGTTTGTAGTCCTCCAGCGTGCTGGCAGAATCGATCTCCGTGTGGAGCCGCTGTAAGTCCATCTGCAACGCCTTCAGCTCGGGGGGCAGTGTGTAGAGCGCAACCCGCAGTTTGGCAGCCGCCTCGTCCATCAGGTCGATCGCTTTGTCGGGCAGATGTCGGTCCGTGACGTAGCGATGCGATAGACGCGCTGCTGCCACGATGGCTTCGTCAGAGATGCTCACTTTGTGATGGGCCTCGTAACGGTCACGCAACCCCTGCAGCATCCCGATGGTCTCCTCGACCGTCGGTTCCTCGACGAAGACAGGGGCAAACCGGCGTTCCAGTGCCCCGTCTCGCTCGATATACTGGCGATACTCGTCCAGGGTCGTCGCGCCAATACACTGCAGTTCGCCCCGAGCCAGGGCGGGCTTCATCATATTAGAGGCATCAAGCGCCCCCATGCCGGAACCTGCACCCACGACGTTGTGCAATTCGTCGATGAAGAGGATGATCTCGCCCTCAGAGCGCTGAATTTCCTCAATGGCTCCCTTCAATCGCTCCTCGAATTCTCCCCGGAAGCGAGACCCGGCGACCATCGCGGCCAGGTCGAGCTGAACTACCCGTTTTCCCTTGAGGATCTCCGGGACGTCGTCAATCGCGATTTTCTGGGCCAGTCCCTCGATGATGGCGGTCTTGCCCACCCCGGCATCGCCGATGAGGACCGGGTTGTTCTTGGTGCGGCGACACAATATCTGGATCACGCGTAGAATCTCGTCGTCTCGCCCGATGACCGGGTCCAGCTTGGCCTCGCGGGCCATCAGCGTCAGGTCGCTGCTGAACTTCTCCAGGATGCGGTAGCGAGCTTCTGCCCGGCGGTCGGTCACGTGTTGGCCACCGCGAACGTTCTTGATCGCTTCGTAGATGCGGTCTTTGGTCACACCACTCTCGCGCAGGATGCGAGCTACAGGCGTGTTGCGCTCGTTGGCGACCGCGAGGAACAGATGCTCTGTCGAGATGTAATCGTCTTTGAGTCGATTCGCCTCGTCGTTGGCCAGGTCGAGCACCCGCTTGACGCGCGGAGTGATGAACACCTGGCCCACGCCGCCGCCGCCATAGATGCCTGCCTTGGGACTGGCTTTCAACACGTCGTCCAGCCGTTGTTGTACCTGTTCGACTTCCACCCCCAACCGTTCAAGGATCTGCGGAATCACGCCTTCCGGTTGTTCCAAGAGTGCCAGCAACAGGTGTTCAACGTCAATTTGCGTGTGCCCATAGCGTGTCATGATCTCAACGGCCCGCTGGGCCGCATCTTGCGCACGCTCGGTAAAACGATCCAATCTCATCATGGTTTAACCGTCTCCTTAACCCCCAATACCGCCCCTGGTATGCGTGACGTGGGAAACGCGACATGTTATTATAGATTATACCGCACATTGGCTTACCAGACAACGAACAGAAGCCCCGTCGCCGGATGGATTTCGCTTTTTGATATTCTTTAGACATTTTTCACTTTTCTGTCACACCGGCGCGGTATAATGCCGACAGGGCGTTCCGGTACACGATGTAGCCACGTGACCGGTTTCTCAACCAAAGTTCATCACAATACACGGAGGAATGCAAATGCGGCGTATTCTGTCGATCAAGGGCCTCAGTTGCGTGCTGGTCGCTCTGCTGGGCCTGTTTCTGACTTCGCAGGCGGCGTTCGCGCTGCCTGGGTGGTCGTACAGGGTTCCCATTACCATTACCAATGGTTCTGGTTCGACGTTGACGAACTACCAGGTCCTGATCGTACTGGACACGCAAGCCCTGGTCGCACAGGGAAAGATGCGCGCTGATGGCGGGGATGTCCGCTTTTCCACGGACGCGGACGGTACTGCGTTGGTTGACTATTGGATCGAGTCGGGCATCAATACGACCGACACCCGAATCTGGGTGCGAGCCCCTTCGTTACCGGCGTCCGGTGCTACCACGATCTATCTGTTCTACGGGAACCCCGGCGCGACCGGCCAATCGAGCTTTGGCAACACGTTTCCCAACCGCTATCAGTTGATGTCGGGTAGTGACACGCGCGGCGGGATGCAAATCTACGATTGGTTCGAGATCGGCA
>Ga0180431_10003090_pt1 | contig 21679 bp, 16 predicted proteins | sample SS_ome_11_FD_132459 | JGI IMG/M metagenome (GOLD analysis project Ga0180431, IMG submission 132459) | Hypersaline lake sediment archaeal communities from the Salton Sea, California, USA - SS_1_MS_1 metaG | ecosystem: Environmental > Aquatic > Non-marine Saline and Alkaline > Hypersaline >...
AGGGCCTTTTTCACCGCTCCCATGGTCGCGGCATTGGTGGCCGGGCCCGCCATGAGAAAAACGAGGGCCGAGCCCACCGGGAAGCCCGCATAAATAAGGCCTGCGGCTATGGGAACCGAGGAGATGGAGCACACGTACAGGGGAATGCCCACTGCGAGCGCTGCCAGGAGCCCGAGGGGGCCGCCCAAGAGGGGGTACCGTGCGAGCTGTCCGGGCTCCAGGAACGTGGTGATGAGGGCCGATATGATTATGCCCAGGGCAAGCCACCTGTATATGTCCCTGAATATGGTTTTGAACACGTACCTCCACATCCGCGCAGGGACCGGGCCGGTCTCCGCCTCTGCGCATGCCGGTGTTTTCGGCTGTTCCTTCCCGTTCTTCCCCGTAAAATCGGCCGCGGTCCCCCCTATAACGCCGGCCACGAACGCGGTCACGACCTTTGCCAGTGCCACGGGCCATCCCAGCACCCCCCAGGTGACCGCAATGGAATCCACCCCGGTCTGGGGCGTGCTGATGAGAAACGAGGTGACCGCTCCCTTCGACGCCCCGTCCCGCTTCAGGCCGAGGGCTACGGGCAGGACCCCGCACGAGCAGAGGGGCAGCGGCACGCCCAGGAGCGAGGCCTTGGCGCTGCTCCCGATTCCCGGACTGCCGAGGTGAGCGAGTATTTTATCCTGTTTTACGAACGCGTGCAGGATCCCGGCAATGATAAACCCCAGGAAGAGCGAGGGGGCCAGGGCCAGCACCGTGTTCCAGAGCGCTCCGAAAAACTCCATGGGAAAGCTCCCAATATTTGATTATTTGAGCATATATTCAAATATAATAAGCGATATACCGGGATTTGTCAACATTGTTTTATGATAAAGTGTTTGACATGAAGATATCGATCATATTATCGTATTACATATTATCATCGATGGAGAGATTGACATGCATACAGTTACCCTATCGCCGAAATACCAGGTCGTGATTCCAAGTGCGGTGAGAAAATCCCTGGGGCTTCGTCCCGGTCAAAAACTGCATGTCGTGGAGTACGAGGGGCGAATAGAATTCATCCCCGAACGGGATATAACCGAATTGCGGGGATTCCTCGAAGGGATCAACACTGATTTCGAACGAGAGGAAGACAGGGTATGAATATCGTGGACTCTTCCGGCTGGCTTGCATACTTCGCGAACGAAAAGAACGCGGAATATTTCCTCGATCCTCTGAAAGAAACGGATTCGCTCGTTGTTCCGACCGTCACGATATACGAGGTTTTCAAGGTCGTTCTCAGGGAAACGGGCGATAACGAAGCTCTTCAGGCGGCCGCGGCCATGCAGAGAGGTATTGTTGCCGATCTCACGGCACAGCTCGCAATTGCGGCATCAAAGCTGAGCCTGCAAAACGGTCTTCCGTTTGCCGACAGCGTCATACTCTCGACAGCGGGAGCCTATGACGCGGTCCTCTGGACGCAGGATTCGGATTTTATCGATATTCCGGGGGTAAGGTATATCCCGAAATAGGATCGGATTACTGCCGTTCCGTTATCCCCGAGACGCGGCTCTTTATCTCGTGCAGGGTGAGGGTTTCATCGATTTCCTCGAGGTCGTAGAGCTTAATATCCATGGAAAGATCTTCCGGGAGGCCGAGCGCATCGCGCGCCGCACCCGCATCCAGGCCCAGGCCCGAAGCGAGCTCCTCCACGGTCATGGAGCCGGAGATCGCCTGCTCAATACCGCCCTTTCCCTGGCGCGTGCCCCCTGTCCCCTGCTCGAATCCACCGGCAAGGCCCCCGACAAGCACCGTGCCGAGGAATATGGCAAGCGCAAGCACTCCGACCCGTGCGAAACGGCGTATACCCGACCTTTCCCCGGAAAGCGAGAACCCGAGCGCTCCGCTTCGCCTGCACTTCGAGAGACACTCGCCGCACCGGTTGCACCGGGCGTCGGTTACGGCCTCCTTCCCTGCAACGTCGATTCCCATGGGACAGGCTCTGGAGCACAAGCCGCATGCGGTACAGGAGTCTTCGCCTTTTCGTATCTTCCACGGCGAGAGTTTCTGCACCAGGCCCAGAACCGCGCCGAAGGGGCAGAGCCACCTGCACCACGGCCGGTGCACGAAGAGTGAGCCCACGAGCACCATAGCAAGGACGCCGAACGCCGTGAGGGCCACGTCACCCGTCCAGAAATGAAAAAGCGCGTAGTAGGGATCGATACGGCTGAACACGAGGCTCACCATTCTCGTGGTCTGCACGAGCACGAATATGAGCACGCCGTAGCGGAGGTATCCGAGTATCCGGTCCGCCTTCGTGCCTGACACCCTGTTGTACAGCTTCGGCCACAGTTTTTTACCGATTTTACCGATCCACTCCTGTATCGATCCGAGCGGGCAGAGCCAGCCGCAGAAGAACGAGCCGAACAGGAGGGTCGAAGCCAGAACGCCCCCCAGCACCCAGAGGTTTGACCCTCCGGTCTTGGGAATGAAGCGGCCCTGCAAGACGAGCCTGCCCAGGGACTCTACCGCTCCGAAGGGGCAGACCGCGTGGAAATTGGCCCCGCCTTCCCAGGGCAGTTCGATGCCCATGCCGCGAAGCCCGTGTGAGAGCGTTATAAAGAGAACGAACCCGAAAAACAGGACCTGTACCGCGGTGCGTACGAACCGCAGGTTTTTGTTGTCTGTCATCATAGTGCTCCTCATATCATCCTTGGGGACAGGCACAGGGGTGCCAGTCCCCAATAGTCTCGTCCTTTCATGCTTGGGGACAGGCATCGGGGTGCCAGTCCCTAATAGTCTCGTCCTTTCATGCTTGGGGACAGGCATCGGGGTGCCAGTCCCCAAGGGCATCGGGGTGCCAGTCACCGGGGCGCATGCCACCACCGTCATGATCCCGCGTTATTTCACCTTGAAGGTGATGACCTCGTCGTACCCGCCTTTGGTGCAGTCCCGTATAACCTCAAGGTCCCACTTTCCGGTTTCCGCCCCGGTGATCGTGAGCGTCTGTTCCGCTGACCCGCTTTCAAGCAAATCCCACTCAGAGCTTTGAAGCAGGACCACGGGCAGGTAGTCCTTGGTCTCCTTCCACCGCTCGTCCTCGAGCAGGTAGACCGTGTCCTCCGGCTCCAGCAGGCACCTGCCGTGGTCGGGCGTAAAGGTCACGCTCAGGGTGTAGACCTCGTCCTTATCCAGAGTCACGGTTTTGCCCGGAGTTATGGTTTCAGCCTCTCCCCCGTTCGATACGAGCGTAAAGTCCATCTCGCACGCAAAAATCGGGAAGGCAGCAAACAGAACGATCATGAAGACGATCGCCGGTATCATGAGCTTTTTCATGAAATCCCCTTTCCTTCTTTATGTATGTCAATATAGGATTCAGTACTGTACCGGACGTGTGAGCTCTGTGAAGATTGTGTGAATTCCCTTGATTCCGCGGGGTAAAAACCCCACAATAGCGACATGGCCGTTATCATCGTGGTTGAAGACAACGAATCCATCAGGGAGGCCGTATCCTCCTATCTCAGGCTCGAGGAATACAAGGTGATCGAGTTCGGCCGCCTCCACGGCGTGGTCGACGCGGTCAGGATGCAGGACCCGGACCTCATCATACTCGACGTCATGCTTCCGGACGGAGACGGTTTTCAGTTCGCGAAAAAGCTGAGGAGTTTCAGCGACACCCCCATACTCTTCCTCACGGCAAAGACCGCCGAGTCGGACCGGATAACGGGTTTCGAGGTGGGGGGCGACGACTACGTGGTCAAGCCCTTCTCTCCCCGTGAGCTCGTGCTCAGGGTGAAGGCCCTGCTTAAACGGTCGAAGGGCGCGGGCTCGGAGGATGATACGGGTTCCTGGACCCTCGGCCCGGTCACGCTCAATATGAACAGCGATACGCACCGGGTCGAAATCGACGGGTCGGAAATCGACCTGACCGCGGCGGAGTGGGAGATACTGTGGCTGCTCGTGCGGAACCCCGGTATCGTTCTCTCGCGCGACCGTATACTCGGTACGGGCCTCGATTACACGGCGGGCGGGGCCGAGCGTACGGTCGACACGCACGTCAAGAACCTCAGGCGCAAGCTGGGGAACGCGGACTGGATCGAAACCGTGCGGGGATACGGATACCGTTTCACGGGGAAACCGCAGTGAAACGCTTCTTCGTTCTCTTGATCGCCGGACTGTTCGGCACGCTCTTCATATTCCTGGCCGTTATGGTGCCGGGATTCTACCTTGGATTCCACCGCTCCTCAGCGGGCTGGGTCAACGGGCGCGAGCGGATGGTGGAGGAAACCGTGACCGGGGAGATGCTCCGGGCGGTTCGGGACGACGGCTCCATGGACGGCGCCCGCCTCTCGTCGTCGCTGGACCGGCTCCTGCCGCGCAGCGTCTCCGCCGCGGTTTACGGTGCGGACGGGCAGCCGGTCTACATCCACGATCCGCCCGGGCCCATGGGCGAGGGGCGCGGCAGGCATGCAGCGGCGGAGCCCTCCTCCCTGGAGCCGCAACCCCTGAAGAAGGATGGGAAAATCATCGGGTACTACGCCATCGGACCGGTCCGCTTCAGGACGGACGCTCTGAACTCTTCCTTTATCGGTTCGATGCGGCGCTCGGTCACGATCAGCCTCCTCGCCGCAGCCGCGGTCGCCCTGTTCTTCTCGTTCTTCTTCGCGAAACGGGTGTCCGGGTACACGGCCTCTGTCGCCGGTGCGATCGACCGTATCGCGCAGGGAGATCTCTCGGTCGAAATCGAGGAACGGGGTCCGCGCGAGATCGAACGCATAGCCGAATCGGTGAAGCGGCTCGGGAAAAAGCTCAACCGTGAGGAGAAGCTGAGGCAGCAGTGGGCGGCCGATATCGCGCATGACCTCAGGACCCCTCTTTCCGCACTCAAGTCGCAGCTCGAGGGCATGTCCGACGGCGTGCTGGCGCCGAGCAGGGACAGGGTCGAGCGGAACCTGCGGGAGCTCGAGCGGATGGAGATACTCGTGAACGACCTGTCGGAGCTTACGCGGCTCGAATCGCCCGAGATGCGCGTCCAAAAAGGCATCGTGCAGGGGGACGTTTTCGTTCGGGAGCTCAGTGAACGTTTCGCGCCCGATGCGTCCGGCAAAGGGGTCGACGTTACCTGGGAAGGGGATGCGAAGGAATTTCGGGGGGACGAGAACCTCCTCATGCGCGCGGCCTCCAATTTCATGACCAACGCCATCAGGCACACGGAGCGCGGGGGCAGTGTCAACGTCCGGCTGACCAAAGACGCGGACACCGTTGTTCTGAAGGTGAGCAACACGGGAGAGCGTATACCGGAGCAGGAGCTCGGACGGGTTTTCGACCGGCTCTACCGGGGCGAATACGCACGCACAACGCCCGGCTCCGGGCTCGGCCTCACCATCGCGCGCAAGATCGCGGAGCTGCACAGCGGCACCGTGTCGATCGAGAGCGCCGATATAGACGGAGGTGGCCTGACCACGGTCACCATGAAAATACCGGCGGGCCCCGGGGTCTGAGCCCGGCCCTGTGTATAAAAAAACGGGCCCTCCCTGAGGAAGGACCCGTTTATGGTTCGAAATACACTATTTCACGTTTTTCTACCGGTCGTACCGGCCCCCGCTCCCGCGGTTTTCACCGTCTCCGCGCATAGCGCCTGAACCGTCACCCATGCCCCGGTTCCCGGTGCCGGCTTTTCCCATCCGGTTTCCCGAACCGTCTCTCTGGCCGCGATTTTCGGAGGAGTTCCGCCCGTCCTTTTCGCCGTATCCGCCTCTTCGCTCACCGTTCTCCGGTCCGCAGTCCTCGCAGCCGTTCTCACGATTGCGGGCGTATACGCGGTTTTCGGAGCGCTCGCCGCGCCCGGCCCACAGGGGCATGCCGTCGTCGGCGCGAAACCGATAGGTATCTCCCCGCATGGTCGCTTCCATGACCGCACCCTCGTCCTCGAGAAAGAATCCCCTCACCGTGCATGTCTCGCCTTCCGCGAGATCGATGCCCGTCTCCTCGAGATAGACCTTGTTCCCGAAATGAAGCAGGTAGCTCCCCTCTTCGGATTCCAGGTACCATTCGCCGCTCCGATAAGCAAGCGTTCCGCTCCTCGTCTCGAGCAAGCCCTGCTCCGCGAGGGACTTCCCGTCGAGCGTGTCCGCAAATACGAGCCCCGTTACCGCAACCAGCACAATCAGAATCATCATGATTTTCTTCAGCATCGTTCAACCTCCATCGTTTGATGGTAATAATGATAGAACGATACCGTCGACCTTGCGTGTTCGGTTTGTGAAGATCAGGTGAATTATTCCGGCTGGAGAACGACCTTGCCGCGCACGTGGCCGGCGAACACGAGCCTGTGCGCCTCGGCCGCCTCCGACAGTGGAAAGACCCTGTGTATGTGCGGCTTCACGATCCCCTTGTCGATGAGGCCGGCGATTATCTCGAGCTGAGCGCTGTTTCGTTTCACCAGCATGTGCCGCGCACTGACCTCCAGACCCTCCGTTTTCTCATGAACGTCACGTTCGACAATGGACACGAGAAACCCTCCCTTTTTCAGGGCCTTCAGCGAGCTCTCCCTCGTTGTCCCGCCGACAGGGTCGAGCACCACATCCACGTCCCTGACCCTTTCCTCCAGCGGGCCCTCGGTGTAGTCGACGAACTCGTTTACCCCGAGCCCTTCGAGGAATTCCCTGTTGCGCTTCGAGGCCGTGCCGATCACGTACGCACCCTTCCATGCGGCAAGCTGTACCGCGAAGTGTCCCACGCCCCCGGCGGCGGCGTTGATGAGCACCCGCTGTCCCTCCTGAAGGCCGGCGGTGTCGAAGAGCGCCTGGTATGCAGTCAGCCCCGCGATGGGAATACCGGCAGTTTCGAGGGGCGTGAGCGAAACGGGCTTGAGCGCCAGGTCGTCCGCCGATGCGCACACATAGTCCGCGTAGCAGCTCCCGGGATCGGGAAAACCGACCATGCCGAAAACCCCGTCACCATCGCGAAACTTCGAAACACCGCGTCCCGCAGACCGAACGGTCCCGGAAACGTCCCATCCCAGGATCAGGGGAAAGGGGTCCTTCAGTCCTGGAGCAGCGCCCCGTTTACCGGTACGCGTCTTCCAGTCAACGGGATTGACGCCCGCACCCTGCACCTTTATCAGCACTTCGCCGTCCGCCGGAGCGGGGACGGGCGCATCCTCGTATATCAGGACTTCGGGACCGCCGTACTCGTGCAGTCGAACCGCCTTCATTGTTCCGGACATGGTTATCCATACCCCCCTAACGAAAGTTTATAACTGTTATCACCTACAATAACTGTCTACCGCGATCTAAACAACAGGGACAGATACAGGTTGCCTTCACACCTTCGTCTATTCCTCCTTACCCGATCATAAAAACGAAAAACGACATCGAAAGAGGGAAAATACAGGCTGTTAGGGATGTAAAACAGGCGGGGAGTGCACGTACTTAAAACATCCGGTAAGCAGAGCAATGGCGAAATTAAATAAATCGGCAATGCGCTCGAATACGCGACTACCGGCCCAGCACGGTCTTCTCTATCTCCTTGAGCTGGCTCCGGTAGAGGGAGGCGATGTTCGCGCCGTAATCGGCGATAAGCTGAATTATGTTGCGCGGCGATTCGTTCAGGTCCGGGCCGTTTATGCGGTCGCCGGCGTCCCCGAGACCGGGCAGAATGTACGCCTTGCGATTCAGCACGGGATCCATCCAGAGCGTGTATATGTTCACGTTCTCCACGGCACGCACTATGCGGAGCGACCCTTTCAGCACCGATATGACGTTGAAAAAACTGACCGATCTGGGATTGATGTTCCGGTCATGGAGGTATTTCACGATCGTCACGAGACTTCCCCCGGTGGCGTTCATGGGGTCCGCGAAGAAGAGGTCCTTTCCGTCGAGCCTGTCGATATCGAAATAGGAGCGGTCGAGGTTGAGTATGTACTCCATATTATGCTCTTCCTTGGTATCGTCCCGGGAGATCTTGAAGAGCGCGAAGGGTGTTATATAATTGTCCGAGGAGTATTCCTGTATCTCCTTGGACATGATCATGGCCGGAAGCAGCGCGCCCCTGAGCATGACGCACATCACGGCGTTTCCGACCAGTGCGTCTATATCCGGTATCTTGTGCACCGCGAAGTTCTGAACAGGGAGGCTGACCGGTGTCTTGACGAATATATAGTTCTTCTGCTTACCCCGTGCCGACCCGAAGGCGAGGTTGAAGAGGAGCTCGTACGCCCGCTGTATGTAGTAGATAAACTCGGGACGCTCGGTTCCGGTGTCCCGGAGCTTGGCTATGAGACGCGAGGCCTCTCCGTGAATCGATTCCGGTGTCTCGAAGGAGTAGACGTGGATCCGCTCCTCGTCCCGGATGATCTCCTGCATCAGCTCCCCCATTGCGTTGTACAGCGCAATGAGCTCGCCCCGTGCCCGATCATGCCCGCCTGCATCCGTGTCGTCATCGAGCGAATGAAAGAGCCGGATCGCCTCTTCGTATCTTACGTTCAGCTTCTCGAGGTTATCATGATCCCGCCCGTTCAGGTACCCGTCGAGATCCGCAGCCCTGAGTACGATATCGGCCATCCTTTCCTCCGGTCAGATTGTATAAAATCTGGCCCCTCCCGTCAATCCGAAAAGGAATTGAAAGTACCCCAACCGGTTTCCGCTTGACATATGGGAATGGAAATGTATTAATAAACAGGGAGCCTGCCTCATGCTTTTTCAAGAAAAAAAAAGAATATGCGCATCTAAACTCCGGTTCCCTGAAAAGTACGAAGAACACCCACAGAACTTAAATGTACAAATAAACTGAATGGAGGTTGAAGATGAAGAAATTAGTGTTCCTTTTACTCGCCTTCTTTATTGTACTTCCCCTGTTTGCCGGAAGTGATATGGAGGAAGAGGGAGAGCCCCAGTACAGAATCGGTATCGTGTTCGATATTGGAGGAAAGGGAGATAAATCCTTCAATGACTCGGCCTACAACGGCCTGGTGATGCTTGCCACCGAGTACGGCGGATTCATCAAGGATGACCCGGACAGGGTAAACATAGGGAGAAACATAGAGCTGAAATACCTCGAACCAAAGCCGGGCGGCCAGGACCGCGAGCTCCTGCTCCGCGTTCTCGCCGAGGAGGGATACGACCTCATTTTCGGCGTGGGCTTCATGTTCACCGACTCCCTCGGCAAGGTCGCAAAGGATTTTCCGAACACGCATTTCGGCCTCATCGACGGATACATTCCGGGTCTTTCGGATGCCAGCAACATCACCTGCCTGTCCTTCAAGGAGCACGAGGGCTCGTTCCTCGTTGGCGCGATTGCGGCACTCATGAACAAGGGCGGAAAGGTCGGCTTCATCGGCGGCATGGACATGCCCCTCATCCACAAGTTTCACGGCGGTTTCTTCGCGGGCGCCATGTACGCGAACCCCGAACTGCGAAAACCCGGCATGCTGCTCGGACAGTACATAGGAAAAGACCCGAGCGCATTCAACGACCCGAACACCGCGCAATCCATCGCCGTCAACATGTACAACCAGGGCGCGACGATCATCTATCACGCGGCCGGCGGCTCCGGAAACGGCCTGTTCAAGGCGGCCCGCGATAAGAAGAAAAAAGCGATCGGAGTGGACTCGGACCAGGGCTTCACCTATGCCACGGCAGCTAGCCCGGAGGAGCAGGCGATCGCCAAGTACATCACCACCTCCATGCTCAAACGGGTCGACAAATCCGTGTATCTCACCGCCCAGCAGCTCATAGAAACGGGCTCGGTCAAGGGCGGATACCGCGTATTCGGTCTCGACGACGACGGCGTCGGCTACGCCCTGAACGATTTCAACAAGGGCGAGCTCGCCGGTATCACGGACAAGCTCGAGGAAATCAAGCGGATGATAATATCCGGACAGATTTCAGTGCCTGACGATGACGCGAAGCTCGATGCGTGGATCGCCGAAAACCTGTAATAGACGTAAATATCCGAAGCGGGGCTCACGGAGTCCCGCTTTTTTAATCGCATTTCTTACCGGTGGCCCCCATGGCTATGCTTACGATGGAAGAGATCACCAAGGTTTTTCCCGGCGTTATTGCCAATGACCGCGTCTCCTTCGACCTGCAGCCCGGAGAGGTGCACGCACTCGTGGGTGAAAACGGCGCGGGAAAAACAACCCTCATGAACATACTCTACGGCCTCTACAGGCCGGACACGGGCCGGATACGCATAAAAGACAGGTATATCGACATCCGGAATCCACGGGAGGCCATTCATAGCGGCATCGGCATGGTGCATCAGCATTTCATGCTCATACCGCCCTTTACCGTGCTGGAAAACATCATACTCGGCGAGGAGACCCATAAATACGGCGTGCTGCAGATGGAGGAACCCGAAAAGCGCGTGAATAAAATCATGGAGGAAAACAACCTCATGGTCGACCTGAACGCGCGGGTCGAGGACATACCCGTCGGTCTCCAGCAGCGCGTCGAGATACTGAAAATACTCTACCGCGGGGCCGAGATACTCGTATTCGACGAGCCCACGGCCGTTCTCACCCCCCGGGAGGCGGGAGAGCTCTTCAAGACGTTCCGGGAGATGAAAAACCAGGGCAAGGGCATTATTTTCATCAGCCACAAGCTCGACGAGGTCCTGGAGATCGCGGACCGTATCACGGTCATTCGAAGGGGCGCGGTCGTCAAAACGCTGGACAAGAAGGACGCGACCAAGCCCCTTATCGCCGAGCTCATGGTGGGAAAACCCGTGTTCCTCCAGGTAAACAAGGTGGAGAAGGAGCCTGGAAACGTAGTGCTCGAGGTGGAAAACCTGGTACTCACTTCCGACCGGGGGCACAAAGTGCTGGACGGCGCGACCCTCTCCCTCCACGAGGGAGAGATTTACGGGATAGCGGGCGTGGAGGGGAACGGCCAGACCGAGCTCGTACAGGCCATAGCGTCGAACGTCAATCCCGATTCAGGCGACATACGGATCGAGGGCCGGTCCATACTGGGCTGGGACGTTCGAAAGCGGCGCGAGGCCGGGATCTGTCACATCCCTGAAGACAGGCATCGCTACGGCCTTCTCCTGCCCTTCCCCCTCGCTGACAACCTCTCAATAGGAATGCACCACGCGCCGCCCTTTGTAAAAAAGGGCCAGGTTATCGACAGAACGCACGTCCGTGCGTATGCCAGAAAAACCATCGAGGCATATGACATCCGCACGCCCTCCGAAATGACCCCCGCCGGAACGCTCTCGGGCGGGAACCAGCAGAAGGTCATCGTTGCACGGGAGATGAGCTTCGGACCAAAGCTCCTGCTCGCGGCCCAGCCGACGCGCGGAGTCGACGTTGGCGCCATGGAGTTCATATACAACCAGCTTCTCACCGCCCGGTCCGAGGGCAGGGCCGTACTCCTCGTATCCGCCGACCTCGATGAGATACTCTCGCTCTCGGACCGTATCGGCGTCATGTACAAGGGAAAAATCATCAGGGAGTTCGAGGGCGGTAAAGCGACCAAGGAAGAGGTGGGGCTCTACATGACGGGAGAAAACGCCAATGGATAGGGTCAACAGGGGGAAGTACAGGTTCTACGAGATCATATCGCCCTTCATCGGGTTTTTCGCGTCGCTCGTTGTCCTCGTCATAATCGTATCCATTATAGGCGAAAATCCGCTCAAGGCCTTCGCGGCCATCTACAAGCTGAGCATGAGTACCTCCTCGAGGCTCGCGACCGGTCTCTCCATATCCATTCCCCTCTTCTTCTCCGGCATAGCCGTGGCAATGGCCTTCAGGGCCGGTGTTTTCAATATCGGCGTGGAGGGACAGTACTACATCGGGGGCCTGATCGGCGCGATGGCGGGCATATACCTCCACATGCCGAGGTTTCTCCACATACCCACGGTCGTTATCTGCGCCATGATCGGGGGAGCGATCTGGGCGTTTATTCCCGCCGTTCTGAAGGTTACCAAGGGCGTACACGAGGTCATCACCACCATCATGTTCAATAACATCGCCCTGGCCCTGGTCAACTATCTCGTAAACGGCCCCCTCTCCGGGATCGAGGAGCTGAGCCTCGAGGCGCAAACCCAGAGAATACAGGAAACGGCGCTCTTCGGAAGGCTCAATCCCTTCTTCCGCGCAATCGGGTGGAACGTACCCGACCACGTGTATCTCGATTACAGTCTCATCATCGCGATCATCATGGGCGTGTTCGTCTGGTTCTTTCTCTTCAGAATGCGTTACGGTTTCGAGATAAGGGCGGTGGGAACATCGTCTGAGGTCTCCTCGTACGCCGGAATACGGGTGAAGCGCGTGCAGATGGGCGCCTTTCTGCTGAGCGGAGCACTCGGGGGACTGATAGGTCTTCAGGAGATATTCGCCATCAGGGGGTTCTACACCTACGAGATCGCGTCCGGCCTCGGATTCGACGGTATCGCGATCGCCCTCATCGGCAAGAACTCGCCCATCGGCGTGGTTTTCTCGGCCATACTCTTCGCATTTCTGAAACAGTCAGGATACGGGCTGCAGCTCTACACGTCGGTGCCCAACTCCGTAATATACGTCATAACGGGGCTCATGATCATTTTCATCGTGGTTATAAACCAGATCATGAGTACCTACGTCAAAGCGCTCAGGAAGAAGGAGGCCGCCTGATATGGACCTTCCCACCTTTTTGGATTTCTTTTTAAAGGGACTGGAACGGTCGGCGCCCATCGCCTTCGCCGCACTGGGCGCGGTGTTCTCCGAAAAGAGCGGTGTCGTGAACATTGCACTCGAGGGGATCATGATCGTGACCTGCTTTTTCGTGGTATGGGGATCCATAGCATTCCAGTCCATATGGATGGGACTGTTCGCGGCCGTCATCGCGGGACTGTTCATGGCCCTCATCCACGCAGTCGCGACCGTGACCTACCGTGTGGACCAGATCGTATCGGGTGTGGCCATAAACATACTGGCAATCGGGGTCGGCCGCTTTTTCTCACAACGTTTCTACGCGCAGGAAACGCAGTCAGCCATGAATCCCTATCTCTTCCCGAATTTCCTCGGGATCAACGCGTTCGTCTTCTTTCTCATACCAATTACGGCAATCGCCTGGTTTATTATCTACAAAACGGTATTCGGGCTCCGGCTCAGGACGGTCGGCGAGAACCCGGAAGCCGCGGATACGCTCGGGATCAACGTGTTCACCATGCGCTACGCCGGCGTCCTTATTTCCGGCGCCCTGTGCGGCTTCTCGGCGGTGACCCTCTATCCCGCCCAGTGGATAAACGGAATGACGGGCGGCAGGGGATACATTGCGCTCGCCGCCATGATCTTCGGCCGCTGGCATCCCGTGGGCGCGGTCCTGGCGTCCCTGCTCTTCGGATACGCGGACACCTTCAGGATCATGTTCGAGACCAAGATACCCATACCGAGCCAGTTCGTTCAGATGTTCCCCTACGTACTTGCCGTGCTCGTGCTCATCGGAATGGTGGGGAGGGCCAAACCGCCCGCAGCGGACGGCATCCCCTACGAGAAGGGCGAGGGCTGAGCCGCTTGCCGAAGTGCGGCAGACTTTACTTTCAACAGTAGAACGATAAGGTTTCCCCTCTTCCGCATACCTGGAAGTACGGTATACACCGCTGTAATAAAAAGCACTCAATTCGTTATTTAAATAATTAAAATAAAATGAGCGCAGACAATTTTTCTTGAAATCGGCCTTCTCCGTGATAGACTGTGACTTATAAACGGAAAGGAGGATCCTCATGAGAAAAGAGAGGAATAAGCTTTACCTGTGTATCGCCGGGGTTCTGCTTCTCCTGCTTCTCATCGCAGGGTGCAACCTGGGAGGAGGAGGAGGAGGGGACGGAGACTCGACGGACGGGAACGGCGATACGGGTGACGGCGAAGAGACGGAACAAGCCGCTTCCCCCACCTTCGATCCGCCGGCAGGCACCTATGAGGAAGTGGTCACGGTCACGATTGCATCGACAACACCGGGCTCCGTGATCACCTGCACGACCGACGGGAGCGACCCCTTTACGAGCGGTACCGCGGTACAGACGGACTCGGTCACGGTGGAGAGCTCACTGACCATCAAGGCCTTTGCGCGTGCAGACGGTTACGAGGACTCCGGGCTCGCCGAAGCGGAGTACGTAATCGAAATACCCGAACCCGTTTTCTACGTGGCAGGATACTACATCCCGGAAACCGATTCCTTTCCGTGCTACTGGAAGGACGGAGAGCGAACCGACCTCGAGGGAGCCGATGACGCGAGCGCCAATGCCGTATTCGTGGACGGCGAGGACGTGTACATCGGAGGCAACGGCATAATAGAGGAAGAACCCGCGGGAGAGGGCGGCGTGATTCTACTGGGGGAACCCGAGCCCCTACCGACCGCCTGTGTCTGGAAAAACGGAAGTATCACCGCGCTCCCGCACGAAAACGAGGGATACGTGCACGACATCATCGTCATGGACGGCAGCATATACGCCGCGGGGAGCTGGGGCTACTGGTCGTACATGGAGCTCAACGCCTGCTACTGGAAGATCAGCTCGCCCGCCGAGAAGTTCGACCTTCCCGTTCCGCCGGGCACGATGGACTCCGAGGCGAACGCGATCTTCAACGAGGGTTCCACGGTGTACGCGGCCGGTTACTACTACGACTCGGATGCAAACCACAACGTTCCCTGCTACTGGTCGTGGGAATCGCCGGGTACTCCGGGACCGGACAACCTGTTTCCCCTTCCCGTTCCCGCCGACTGCTGCGGTATCGCCAGGGACATAGTCGTCATGAACGGAACACCGTACATATGCGGCAATACGACAAACGGAGAAGGCGCGAACACGGCCGTGTACTGGAACGCCGAAACCCTGCACGAACTGGATGACGCGGACAATTCCAAGGCCCTGGCAATCTTCAGGACCGAGGAAGGCGACCTGTATATAGCGGGAAGCACCGGCACGTTCTCGTGGGAGCCCCATGCGTGCTACTGGAGAAACGAGGAACGAACCGATGTTGCGTCCGATCTTGTGTCCGAGGCGAACGGAATACAGGTGCTGGGTACGGACATAGACCCCTATATCAGCGGGTGGTTCTCGGACGAGGACGGGGCTTCGGGATTTCTCTGGTTCAACGGAAATTTCATGAATACGTTCCAGGTGGATGGAGCGGACACCTACGCGACGGACCTTTTTATTACGCAGTAACAACGGGAAAGGGGTCAGTCCCTGTCGAGTCCATAGGGCCACATCCTGAGCCCGCCCTCGAGTACGGATACGTCCGTGTACCCGTACGACCTCAGCACGAGCTCGGCCTGATAGGACCTGGCCCCTGTTTCACACACGAGCACGATCCCTCCATTGCGGGGGATCTCCTTTATTCGTCTGCGCAGGCTCTCAAGGGGAATGGATTCGGAACCCGGTATCCTCTCCTCCTCGAAATCGCGGGATGTCCGTACGTCGATGCACATACAGCCGTGCTCTCCGCCCATTCGGTTTTTTACGACCTGGGCCGATATTCCCGTTATGAGCCCGTTCAGCTTGTTCTCGAGCACGTGGGCCGCAACAAGGATGTTGTCCATGGCCTGTGAGCTGAAAGGTGCGTATCCCATGTCCAGGGAAGCCGCGTCCTCAACCAGCCCGCCGTGCGCCAGCACGGCCGAAGCCACGTCGACCCGCTTTCCGACCTCCCCCATGCCGACCGCCTGCACACCCAGGAGCCGGTGCGATTTTTTATCCGCGATCATTTTCGTATTGATGAGCCGGGCGCCGGGCATGAACCCGTCGCGGTCGTAACCCGGCACATATACACTCACAGGCTCGAATCCTCCCTCCAGCGCCTCACGCTCGCTCAGCCCGGTTTTCGCGATATGGAAGCCGAAGACCCCTATTATGATGGTGCCCGGGACGGGCCCGAACCTGAACTCCCGTCCCGCCGCGTTCGAGCCTGCAACGCGCCCCTGGCGGTTTGCTATGGACCCGAGCGGAAGATAAACGGGCCTGCCCGTTACCGCGTGAACGATCTCGGTACAGTCGCCCGCCGCATATATGGACGGATCGCTCGTCCGCAGAAACTCATCGACCGCTATCGCCCCGGTTTCCCCGATCTTCAGGCCCGCGCTCCGAGCGAGCTCCACATTGGGCCTGAATCCCGCGGCTATTATGACGAGGTCGGCCGGTTCCGCTCTTCCTGTAAGATTGACCTGTTCAACCCGCTCCGTACCCGAAAAAGAGCGCACCTCCTCGCCCGCAGCCACGCGCACGCCGTTCAGCTCCAGGTGTTTCCTTACGAGCGCTCCCATTTCCTCATCGAGAAAGGGAAGTATCTCGGGCTCCCGCTCTACAATGGTCACCCGCCCGCCTGTCGAGGCGAGCGCCTCGGCGGCCTCCACCCCGATAATACCGCCGCCGATAATGACGATCTCCCGCGCGCCGCCCCCGGCAATGAGCCTCTTGATATGCTCCGAATCCGTTACACCGTGAAGCGTCAGTATGTTTTTCAGCTCCCTCCCCTCAATTGGGGGCAGCTGGGGAGTACTCCCGGTTGCGAGTACGAGCACGTCGTAGGATTCCTCCAGAACACGGTCCGTCAGCACATCCCTGTATTGAATTGTCTTCTTCTCTCTGTCTATCGCCGTAACGAGCGAGAGGTTCTTTATCTCGATGCCCTTGACGTTTCTGAAGAACTCCGTCGAATTCTCGAATTCCGAGAAAGATTTGAACAGCTCGCGCTGCCGCCTGAGCCTCCCGGCTATGTAGTAGGGCAGAGCGCAGCCCGCGTATGCGAGGAAGTTGTCCTTCTCGAGGACCGTGATCCTCGCATCCGGATCGAGCCTCCGCGCGCGCGACGCGGCCTTGGGTCCCGCGGCAACGCCCCCGACCACGACTATTCTTTTACCCGTCCTCTTTCTTTCGCCATCCTCCGCTCCCCGCTCGACAGCTCCGGTATCCGCCTCCCTGTCACGCGCCTCTTTCAACGGTATGGAGAAGGTCACCGTGGTTCCCTCGTTCTCCCTGCTCTGCAGACCGACCGTGCCTCCGCAGAGCTCGAAAATCTGCTTTACGATCGACATGCCGAATCCCGTACCCCTTCGGTCGAACCGGCGCGCATTGGGCGCCCTGTAGAACTCCTCGAATATGCGCTCCTGCGCCTCCTCGGGAATGCCGATGCCTTCATCCTCGACCGTTCCCGTAATGGTCCCCTCCCCCTCGTCATACCTGAGGGTGAACTTTACTCTTCCCTCGGGTTCGGAGTACTTGACGGCGTTTTCCAGAAGATTGTACACCCCGTGCTCAAGGCCCGTTCCGTTTCCGGAGACGATGAGCGACCTTCTCGGGATATCGGCTGAAAAGGATATGTTCTTTTCACGTATCTTGCCGTGCAGGTCCTCCACCGCTTCCAGGCACACCGCGGTAATGTCCACATCCTCAAGCGGGGCGGACCCGGACCGAAAACGCTCGAGCTCCAGTATGTCCATAATCAGGTTCTGCAGGTCCCCGCTCACGCGCTTGATCGATTCCACGATCCTGAGCTGCTTGCTGTTCAGCCTCCCCGCATAGTCTCCAAGCAGGGTATCCACGCTGAACAGTATGGTGGAGATGGGAGACTTCATCTGATGAGCGCTGACGGTCAGGTACTCGTCCCTCGATGAAAGCAGGCGGTCGGCCTCCTCCCGGTATGTTTCGATCTCTTTCCGGAGTTTCTCTATGCGTTCGTCACAGTCCATTTGAATATCCGTCCCTCCATGCAGGATAACCGATTGCCGCCGGCCGCATCATCCGTGGGAATGCTCTTCGAAGCCGTTCAGCCGAAGTGCGAAGAAAGAGGGAAGGGCCATTGCCACACCCCTCAATCCCCCGATCCTGTTGGTCAGGTCGCGCAGCACTCTCTCCTCTCCCTGCACGACAATGACTTCCAGGCAGTCCTCATGGGTTATGTGGACATGATTCGTAAAGAGTATGTTGTGCTGAAAACGGTGCTGGATATCCGTCACATTTTCGGAAAGGTTCCTGGTGTGATGGTTGTAGATAATGGTTATGGTGCCCATGACCCGTTTTTCGCTCGATCCCCGCTCGAGCGACAGTTTCTCCCGTATCAGGTCCCTGATGGCCTCGCTTCGGTTGCTGAACCCGTGCTCCTCGATAAATCTATCGAAATTCAAGCAGAGGTCTTTCTCCATTGAAACCCCGAATCTGGTCAGCTCGGACATCCTCCCCCCCTCGGCCGGCTTATTCCTCAGAATGAGCCTATGGTACTCCATTGACCTGAACGATGCAAGGGAGAAGTGGTATTGCAGTTTTTAGACAGGAAGGGAGCAAGAAATAAGTGGTAGTCAAGTTTTTAGACCTGAACGGTGCAATTAAGAAGTGATTGTGTAGTATTTAGATGTGAAGTGGGCAGGGAATAAGAGGTAGTGAAGTTTTTAGACCGTGCTTACCGATATATAGAGGAGGACTAGTCCGTTTGATTTTTTCGGGCCCACCAAGTATAATTGGGGCGAATTCGTAGTGCCTGCTTCACGGCAACTGTTGTGTTACGATACCGCCGGCGGGATACTGCAGAACAACAGAGACTCCTATGAAAAAACATTTCTCCCTCCCTGCGATGCTGATTCTTCTCGGGTTCATCGCGGGATGCGTAAACAGAGAATCGATGCTCGAAAAGGCTTCCGTCGAGGTTTCCCGGGTTCCTGCGGTCACGAGCGTAATCCCCACGGATGACCTCGACGCCATACCGGTAAATGCGAAGATCAGCGTCGTCTTCAGCCTGCCCATGGATACAGCATCGGTGGAGGGCGGATTTTCCTACACATCCGCATCATCGGACCGTGCCTTTACCTCCTACGACGGCCTTTTCGAATGGTCGGAGGACTACACGTCCTTCCGGTTTATTCCGACCTCCAGCTTCGATCCGGAGGCCGAGATTACGATCTCCATCGCCTCTTCGGCCCAGTCGGCCGAGGAGATAAACCTCTCGGCTCACTATTCGTGGAGCTTTCACACCTCATCCGACACCTATTCCGGCGAGCCGTGGGTGGTGAACGTCTCTCCTTCCCTCTACGGCGTGGCATTTCCCACGCAGGCGATATCCATTGAATTCGACCGGCACATGGACCGTTCGACCGTGGAGGATTCATTCATCGTCATTTCCGAGAACGCTGATGATTTCCAGGACAGCCGGGAGTGTGAATTCTCCTGGAACCAGAAAACCGTCACCTGCACCCTCTCGCGGGACCTCCGGTACGATACCATATACACCGTGGCCCTGAACAACAACAACGTGGTGTGCAGAGACATAGCGGACAATCCCATGTACGGGGGTTTCACCTCCTCTTTCTATACCATAGAGAACGAGGCTGTGTACGTTTCAAACAGCGGCGACACGGCCAACAGCGGCTATCACCCTCTCGATCCCACGAGCTCGATCAATGACGGAATAGAGAAGGCGCAGGCTTTGGGTGTCCTGTGGATCAAGGTGGCCGCCGGTTCCTACTTCGAGGACGCCGCGGCATCGAACATGGACGGACTCCTGCTGGAGGGTGGGTGGGACGACTCGTCCGGAGACTGGGTTCTCGGAGACGGGGAGTGCTTCCTATTCGCGGATACGGGTTACGCGCTCACTCTTGACGGCATCGGCAACTGTTCGATCAACGGTATCGATTTCTACGGCGGGAGCGGCGCATCCGGTGAAGTCGGAGCGCTGGAGGTCTCCGACTGTCCGTCCGTCCGGATACAGGACTGTACCCTTCACGGAAACAGGGAAGAGATCACCGCGGACGTATACGGCTTGAAGTTGGAATCATCATCGGTCATACTGAGCGAGTGCACTATTACCGGGGCCGAGACGGCCGTCACGGGAAACTGCCGCGGAATATACGCGCTCGACTCTTCGGTTTCAATCGCCGGGAATTCGCCTGTAACGGGATCTTACGAGGAGGCGGCTGGAAGCGTCTTCGGTATAGAGGGCTCGGGCCTGCAGCTGCAGTTGGACGGTACGAACGGCGCGGTGGTATACGGATCACGAGCCCGAGCGGACGGGGACGTGTACGGCCTGAAGCTCGAAGGATCCGAGGCGAACATTATCTATACCTCGCTGCGCGCGGCCGAATCCCAGGTGGACGGTAGTGTTTACGGAATATACTCCGAGGATTCCGACGTTTCCTTCTCCTATTCCCAGATAACGGCGGTGGATGAGTCGGGTTCCTCGGACGGGGACGTGTACGGCGTGTACGGCTCGTCGTCAGCCGTGACCCTCGATTTCACCCCGGTCGCGTGCCTGCAGGCCGCGGGAACCTGCGCGGACGAGAGTATCGGCGTGTACATGGATTCCGGGGGCAGCGGCGACCGGTCCGCCCTCTCCCTCTTCTATGGAAGCAACGTGAACCCGGACGGCTTCGGCGGCGACTTATCGTCCTACGGCATCTCCCTGGAGGATACTGATGCGGTGGTGAACGACGTATCCGTTTACGCGGGTGACACCTGCTCGGGCGAGTCGTGCGGCATCAGGCTCCGCAATTCGAGCCTGCAGTCCGAATATGGTAACACCATACAAAGCGCGGTATCAACAGACGGCGACGCATTCGGCATACTCGCCGAAAAGTCGACCCTGACCATCGATTGGTGCGGCTTGATTCAGGGAATGGACGCGGACGAGAGCGCGGGCAACGGGTCTTACGGCATGTACCTGTCGGAGTGCAGCGGGGAGCTGAGCAATATAGGCCAGATAAGCTCGAGCAACGGCAATGAATCCTGCGGCCTTTATATCAAAAATTCCGAGGATATCGCACTGGTTGAAACCGCGGTGCGCTCCCATACCGCGGCGATCGCCCCGGGCATTTACATAGCGTACAGCTCGGACATCACCATACAGGACAGCTCCGAAATACGGGGAGGCCAGGACGGTCCCCTGGGCCGGGCGGTGTCCGTGGGAATCGACATCATCTATTCGGACGACGTGACGATCACGGGATCGACGATAACGGGCTACAGGGGAACCGAGGCCAACTACGGCATCAGGATCGATAAATCGGAAAGTGGTTTCGTCATACAGAACAACGATATCACGGGCGGCGAGATCTCTGCTTCCCCGCTCTCGGCGATACAGGAGAGCATCGGTATCGTGATAACCGACGCCGCCGCTGACATCGCGGGCAACACGGTACGGGGCAACGTGGTGTCGAACTCCGCGGTGACCGCGGGCATCAAGCTCTCGGGCGGTTCGAACACCTCGACCGTCCACGGCAACCCGCTCGTCAAGGGGGGTGAAGGGGGAACGGGTACTGTGTACGGGGTCATGGTCGCGGGCGGCAGCCCCACCATATACGACAACGGCCTCATCGAGGGCGGGCAGACCGAGGGCGACACATACGGTATTTACGCGTCCGGCCAGAGCGTGCCCCGCATATACCGGAACACCATTATCGGCGGCGCGGACACGTCCGGGACGTACGATAACTTCGGCGTCAGGTACGACAATACGGACTTTCCGGCGGAGGCGTGCGGGCTTTTCAACAACTTCATCGTGGGAGGAAGGCAGACCACGCATTTTCTCTGCAATTCATACGGCGTTTATATCAGGAACACGCACGTAAACCTGCTGAACAACACCATAGACGGGGGCGGGGACGTTCCGGCGAACGGGAATACCTACGGCGTGTACGCTGACGACGATACGGGAGGGTGGGACACGGAGGTCCTGCTGGTCAACAACTACATCCTGGCTGGGAACAGCGGCGCAGCAGCGTACGGTGTTTACCTCAATGAT
>Ga0180431_10003092_pt1 | contig 21675 bp, 6 predicted proteins | sample SS_ome_11_FD_132459 | JGI IMG/M metagenome (GOLD analysis project Ga0180431, IMG submission 132459) | Hypersaline lake sediment archaeal communities from the Salton Sea, California, USA - SS_1_MS_1 metaG | ecosystem: Environmental > Aquatic > Non-marine Saline and Alkaline > Hypersaline >...
ACAGAATACAGGATGAGACAGTCAGAAAAAACAATGGAAGCCCTTAACCTGAGACTGCAGCCTTCAAAAGATGCATTTGTTGCACAGACAGACGTCCGGGAGCTTCTTGAGAAGTTCACCAAGAACGGCGCCCTCTACAAGATCAACACGGGAAGATCAGACCAGTTCGTACAGCTTCTTGTCCGGCACAAGGAATCTGGCGGATCAGTAAGCGATTATGACCCATTCACTGAACCAAGAGGAAAGAGCGCGCAAGGTGCAATCAATGCAGGATATATAATCAGTGCAGAAGACATGGAGTCTACTGAAACAAAAGCAGGTCCGACAAAGTCAGAGCAGAGCAAGGCAGTGCAGGAATTCTACGAAGACACCAGATTCACAGAATGGACAGAGTTCCTTGATGTAACATTCGACAGGTTGTATGGAGACCAGGAAGCTTTGCAAAAGCTGTATGGCGGAGACCGTGTCCGAACCGAAGCCGCAGTCAAGGGAGAAGTGCTGAGAGTGCTTGAGGGAACCAGCAAAAGAAGCGCAAAGCTGAGAAGAGGCTGGGGAGTGAAGGTAACAAAGGCGAATGTTGGCGAAGGCGAAGAAGCTCGCCAAGAGATAACAGAAGTTGAATTTGATCCGGGACGCGCCAGAAAAGGACTCTCGTCACACATCATGACCTTTGCACGAGCAAACAGAAACGCAGAGTAAATTTTTTCTTTTTTCCTAACTTTTTTCTATACTAATATAATCAATAGGGACAAAGCCACATTTATAAAGTTGCTTCGGCATACTTTTTTATAGGTGTGTCTATGTCTAAAAAGAAACCTTCACGCAAATCAAATGTGAAAAAAATTCCGAAAAAACTGGATATTAATTCTGTTGAAGAAGAAACAATGAAACGTGTAGGGCGCACGCTTAATTCTCTGGAGAGTTTTCTTGCAAAATGGGACGCTGCACCAAAAAAGCCAGACAATATTTTTCCCCAGGTTGTAAAGATCAGAAATTTCCATGGCGCTCTTGAGAGCTGGCAGAGGGAAGCCCTCAGGACAAAGGGAAAAGAGGATGAAAAGGCCCGCATGGACAGATTGCGCGACTTTGTACTAATTTGTCAAACATATTCATAGGTGAAGATTATGGCAGAACGTCAAAGAAGAAGACCGGAAAGAGTAGAAGAAAGCCAACTTCCAATTTCTATTGTACCAATCAGAACAGTAGTAAGTCCAAGGCAGGAGCAGGAACTCAGAGACGGCCTTGAGAGAGTCCAGGTGCAGATCAGGGAACTGCTTGTCTATGCAGAAGAGATGAGGGTAAGTCCTGATGCAAGAACATCAGAAGGAGTTAGAAGCGATGCAGACAGGCTCCGGAGAACAGTCGAGAGGATGAATCTGACTTCTGTCCCGATTCTTGGAGAGAGATATGCAAACGAGCTTGAAATGATAAACGAGGTAATTGGCAGGGCAGTTACAGAAGCAGATGAAGGAAGGCTAGGAAATGCAGTGAGGTCACTTGCAGAAGCAAGAGAAAAGATCGTGAGAATCGGAGAGGTTTACGATATTGGAATGCGTATGCTTCTTGCAGGGACCCCGACAAATGCGCAGGTTAGCGGAGTTGAAAGCCAGGATCTTCCGGATGAAGTATTGCAAGGGCTTGAATCAGCGCTCATAGATATTGGAACTCGCAACAACCAGAGAGGTCTTAACATTTTGGCAGTTGGTAGAATGCTCGCGCGCCTTCCCCAGCTCAGCAGAATAGAAGGCTCCCAGGCATCAGTAATCAGAGATCGTGGATACAGGTTCATCATTGAGAGAGGACGCGATGCCAGAGAGGGAGTGATATACTCACAGGAAGATGCAATAGCAGACCAGCAGTTTATTGAGCAGTTTACGGAGGACCTGCAGACCGCACAAACATTAATCAGAACAGAAACAATAGAAGCGCTCACACACTGCAGGGAGCAGTTGGAACTGATTTCTGCAGATGTAGCACAGGACAGGATCAGAGCAGCTGCAATCCAGACTCTTCAGCAGGAGATAGATTCACTTTTGGCAAGACTTAGAAGGGAGAGGACAGTTGATCTTCAGCAGGCAAGAGGATTGATCCAGAGATACCATGTACTCTCAGGAGTAGAGCAGCCACGAACTGAAGTAGAACAAGTAGATGACCTGAGAGAGAGGGCAGTAGAGCTCCGGGGAACTTCAAGAAGAGCGCCGGCAGAATATAGCGCTGCATGGTATGCCCAGAGAGCACTTGATGCACTTGATTCCAGTGAGGTGCAGATTGCAAGACTCTCTATGATGATGGGCCTTCTTGAGCAGATTGCAAACGGACAGGGAAGAAGATACCTTGACAACTACGAGGAGATAAACAGGATCATTGATGGAAGAATCGCATTCACGCCGGCAATGGCACAGAGGTTCCAGGACACCCTGACAATTGCAACGCTAAGAGCAGATATGGATGCGCTTGAGACAAGATACAGGAACAGGGGCCCTGCAGCAAAGAGGCAAAGGATAAGAGCAGCAATTCAGGCTGCAAGATTAAGGCTCCTAAATGGCGATGTTGCAGGAGCAGAGCGATTGTTTGACATGGTAACCACATACACAACAATCGGCGAGCAGAGAAGGTGGAGAGCATTTGCAGGAGCAGAGCAGATGGAAGCTGCGCTTGATGCAGAGCTTACCGGAGCTGACAGCAGCGAGCAGTTCCATGACGGAACGCTTCGCCATGAATTTTCTTCAACAGCAAGAGAGCTGCGGACAAGGATAGGAACCTGGGGAAGATTCTCACAAAAAGCAGTTGCAATTGAGAATCTTGATCATGTTGATGATCTCATTGAGCAGGGAAATCTTACAAGAGCAAGAAGGATCCTGACATTCATTGTAATGTATAGCGAGGCAGTTGAAAGGCTCGGGGTTCGAAGAGGAGACCGCATAACATCAGTAGATGAGTCTGACGGTATTTTCCTCCAGGGAATGGAGCGCATAATGGGCTATGCAAGGCAGGGGCGGTTCACACTTGCAGATGAGCCGATTGAGCAGAGATTTGTAGAAAGTTATGCTGCTGCGCAAAACGCATATGTAAGGCGCGAAGCTGGAAGAATTGAAGCATTGACTGCAGAGAGGGAACTTGGGCAGGACCAGATTCGTGATGCACTTGAAGCTGCAAGACAGCGGGCAAGCCAGGGGGACTTCAATGGAGCACATACAATTCTTCAGTATGCCAGGGACTACTATGGAGGTCCTGAGAGAAGACAGAGAGAAGGATGGAGATATGCATTATTTTCAACAAGGTTTGGACAGAGAACAGAAGGATATGTGCAGGGAAGGCAGGAGATGCTCGAAGCAATTGAAATGGAGATCAATGCGCAGACACTGGAGCAGCACGCTGCTGCAGCAGAGCGGTTTGATTCAGGATCAGAGAGAATTGCAAATACTGAAGTCCTGCTCACAAGAGTTCAGCAGCTTGAAGAGAGGATCATGGGAAGACAGGACTGGGTTGCCGGACAATCTGATACAAGAGGGCAGCTGCCACTTGGAGCAAGGACAGGAGGAAGATATGAAGGATACGTTGCTCTTGCAGATATCAGGAGATATGAAAGAGACTTTGCCACAGCTGATCCAAGACTTCGCGGGCAAAGGACATTAAGGCAGCTCACAAGGGCACTTAGAGCCGCTGCCTCAACAGGAAACATGGTAGCATTCAACCGTGTAATTGACAGGTTCAATACCAGGCTCGGACATGTCACAGCAGGGGCAATAAGACAGCAAAACCTTCAGAGTGCAAGGGACAGGCTTCTTGAAGTAAACAGGATGCTTGTTGAAATCGGCAATCTCTATGACAATGTTCCTGAGGGAGTGCCAGCGCCAACAGCAAGAGAGCTATCAGCAAGAAGAGCAGCAATAACAAGACTTGAAGCAAGAAGAACTGCACTCATCCATTATATCAGCTCGCTTCAGGCAACATCAACATATGTGATGCCGCGCCTGACCGGAGAGGCACTATCCTATTTTGAGAGCCTGCAGGGAAGCCTAAACGGAGCATTCCCCGAAGAGCAGCTTGGAGAATTCCTTGGAGAAGTGAGCAGGGAAGCGAGAATTGCAAGAGCGTTTGCAGTCCTGAACGGACAGCTTGCACTCAATGAACAATACAGGCAGGTTGTTCTGAGCACACATGGTGAAGTGGCAACAAGAACAGGAGCAAGACTTGTCCAATGTGCAGAACAGCTGGTTGCAGCGCGAAGAGCAGTACTGATAAATGATTTCGAAGCATCGGAGCAGGCATACATGCTGGCAATCTCAAACAGGCAGGAAGCACTTATGGGATACCTTGCAGAAAACTCGCCAATGGCAACACAGATATTCCATGCCCATGCACCAGGGCTCGCGCAAGTTCTTGGCGGAAGGCAGGCAGTTCGAAGTGCATATGATGAGCAGAGAAGAATGCAGGGCTTTGAATTCTACAGATCCGCACATATGAGTTCATATCATCAGATCCTCTTTGGAAATGTAAGTGATGAGGAGCTCAACAGAAGAGGGCAGATTGCAACTCTTCTTGAGACTTCAATATTTGCAACTCCGCAAAGCGGAGCAGCGCAGATAACAACTGATTATGCAAGAGCACAAAGCGAAGTACTGAGCCAGCTTAGATATGCCTACGAAAATCCAGGAGAAACTGCAACAGCTGCGCTGGAGCGTGCACAATCAATAATGACAGTAATGCAGCAGACAGTCCAGAGAAACCAGCAGGCACTTCAGTGGGCATTGATTGGTGCTGGACTTGCAGCTGCATTCATTCCTGTAGTTGGTCCGTATGTTTCAGGAGCAATATTCCTTGGAATGGCAGCAGAGCAGATAGTAACTGAATACAGGGTTCATGGACATGCATCAGCAGAAAGCTGGGCAATGGCAGGACTCGTAGTTGTCAGTCTCGGACTGATGGGTGCTGCTGCAAGAGTAGGCAGAGCAGCACTTGCGGCCCGAGCAGCTGGAGCCACAACACATGCAGTGAGAATGACAAGAATTGCAACTGGATTGAATGTTGCGAATCTTGGAATTGCAACTTTCTTCTCAGGATATGCATTCTACCACGGCTATCAGGCTTACCAGAGAGGGGATACCACAAATGCAGCTCTTATGATAGGCCTTGGGCTTTTCCCATGGGCACTGATGGGAGGATCTGCTGCAAGAAGGATGATAGTTGCAAGATCAGCAAGAGCCCAGGCAAGAATCTATTCAAGGGAATTTGCAAGGGAGTTTGGAGAAGCTCCGCCAGAAGTGATGGGAGCCCGCGAGCTTGGAAACCCGAGCACCATGTTCAGATTCATGAGGCTGCTTCGCGCCCAGAACCCTATTGCGCTTGAAATCTTCGGAGGATTTTCAGCAAGACTCCGAACCCAGATCACGCAGCTCATGAAGCAGGGCAACATCAGAACCGCCCTTGCGGCAGGAGAGATGAACCAGCTTGCAGAAGCAGCACTGGTTCGCGGAATCAGGACCTTGGACTTCCCACCCCCACCAAGAGGACCGGGTGGAATAAGACCGCTTCGAGATCTTGCATCATTTATTTCAAATCCAGAGAGATTCAGAGCATTCCTTGGAGAGCTTGCCAGGTTTGAAGCAACACCTGCAGAAGCAAGAACAAGCAGCATGATTGCAGCCCGGGCAAGACTTGATGCAATCAGAGCAGAAAACCCGGGTGCTGCCCAGAGTATAGACACACTCCTGGCAAACAGGGCTGTGAGGCATGCGCTTGAGACAGGAATAGACACGCCATTTTCAAACCGCGCAATAATGAGAGAGTTTGGAACAATAGATAATCCAGGACCGCTTCGAAGACCTGTTCCTGAGGAATTGATTTCAGAGGCAAATGCAGGAGAAGCAACAATGGAGTTCGAGATCATCAGGACCGGTACTGGAACAGAATATGTTATTGAAGTTCCAGGACAGCCAAGGATAATGGGTGAGACCACTATGCCCCCTGTCCGTGCAAGTGCTACTCCACCATCAGGAACACCACCAGGAGCAGGAGCGCCGGCAGGAGGAGCGAGTAGTCGTGTTGGTGGTGAGAGAAGAACCGGAGGCAGTGGCAGGGCGCCAAGAGAACCAGGAGCAAGGGAACCTGCTCCGCCAGATGCGCAGCAGGCAGAACTTAACGCGCAGGCACTTGAAGCAGGAGTGCTCAGGCCGGGTGAGCAGCCAAGACAGGTTGGCAGAGGAGCACTATTGTACAGGAGAGTAGTAGGAAGGATAAGAGACTGGAGAGCGCGAAGAGCAGCAAGAAGAAATGCAGCAGAGCCTCCAAATACGGATGCGATACTGGAAGATGCACAGGCAAGAATGGGAGATATTATTTCAGACATTACCATGACTCCTGAACAGGTCAATACTGTAATTGGAAGAGCAAACAGGGTAGCAGAAACAGCAGAGGCAAATGTTCAGACACTGAGAGCAGGCGGAGCGCCGGCAGCTGAGATCCAGGCAGCAGAGCGTGCAGCGATTCTGGCAAGGGCAGAGGCAACTGAAGTTGCAAACATGGCCAGAAACAGCGTGCAGCGATCAATTGATTTGTTTATAAGGATAGACGGCCTGGCAACAAGCGGACCAAGAGGATCCAGAGCCGCATATCAGGGAGTTTTGAGAAAATTATATTCTTCTCCAAACCTCAGGCCACACCTTGAAGCAGCAGCAAGAAGCGATCCTGCACTTGCAAGAGCACTTGCAAGAACGCAAGGATCAATAAGGACTGCAGCAGGAAGCAGCAGAACTGCAGAAGCATACATGGAGCTTACTGATGCAAGGCCATTTACGACAGAAGAAGTGACATTGATAATAGAAGCAACAGAGCGCAGTGCAGCAGCAAGGCTTGCGGAGATTGAATCCGGCCTTGCGGCTTCTGAAGCAAGGGTCCAGAGAACAGGCCAGGCTCTTGAAACAGCAAGAGCAAATCTTGAAGCTGCAAGAACAAGAGGATTGACAGGAAGAAGGCTTAGAAGAGTTGAGAGAGCACACGAGGATGCAAACACAGCACATGAAACAGCATTTGAACAGCACCAGCAACTGGTTCAGCAATCAAGGGACCAGGTTGCTTCACTAAGTCCGCTTGCACAAACAGAAAGACTTCTTGGAACAGAGTTCAGTCCAGGAGACCGTGCAGCACTTCTGCTCCAGCTTGAGAGCAGGGGAGCAATTTCAGGAGACGTGATAATCGCAGAAGGACTTGCCCTCAGAAATTCAACAAGAATTACAATCAGAGGAATTTCTGCAGAAGGAGATCCTGTTGCGCAGGCAGTCCGAAGAGGCCTATCAGAGCAGATGCTCCAGGGAGGAAACCTTGATGATGCGATTGCAACTGTCCTTCGAAGCGAGCGAGTCGGAAGGGCAGTACGCGAGAATTATGGACCAAGACAGCAAAGGATATTTGAGCAGGCAATTGGAGAAGGAGGAAACATTGAAGTAGTCTTTGACATGGGAACTCCGCTAGCAAGGATGCTTCGGTCTGTAAGAACTCCTGATATGAGGGCAAACTTCCACGCAATACAATTATCAAACCCGAGAATGGAGCAGCTGATACCTGGAATCTCAGAGCAGGCAGGAATACTTGCAGGAGAAGCTTCTCTGACAGTACGTGGAACAGTAGGCGAGTATGCAACAGGAGCATGGAGATGGATGTTTGGACACAGGGCAAGTGGAGCGCCTGCGCATGAGCCAGTCGTTCATTGGGGAGGAATGCAGTATTACAGGGCAATCCAGGCAGCAAGAAGAGCTGGAGGATCAGTACCTTATGCAATGCTCCGTCCATCTAATTCAGTTAGGATGGTGCCGCAGCTTGCAACATGGGCAGCGATGGGATACCTTGGATGGAGGTTTATCTACAACCCTCTCTATGATATGCTTTCCAATGAAGATGAGATAAGAGAGGGTATTGCATTAGCACTAAGAGACTTTGGAGTCAATATATCAGAAGAAAATGCAATCTGGATAACTGACACTGATGAGGGAAGGCAGTTCTTTTTCCACCTTCCAAATACCCTTCCGCAAACAACTGACAGAAGACCAGGAAATGAGCAGCAGCTCACTGCGCTTCTTGAAGGAAACGGCCACTACCTCAATCCAAGAAGGCTGAATGATTTCCTTGATGATGGTAGAGAAATGGCAGGACAGCTTGAAGAGATCAACGAACTTCTTGAAACAAGAAGAACTGCTGAAGAAGGAAGCGCAGACCGCACTGAAGCAGAGCGGGAACTGCTTGCAATAGTCCGGCCTTGGGGAATAAGCATTGAGATGATTGATGCTACTTTGGTAAGTGAAGACAAAGAGCAGCTGGATATTTCAGATATGGCAGACCTCAGAATGGATCAGTGGAGAGAGCGCGGAATAGTAATGTCATTTGCAGAAGGAGTTGCAACGCAGATGCTTGTTGATGCAGGAGTAATTACAAGTTCTGAAGTCCAGGCAGGAAGACCAAATGCAGAACATGCAGGCATGGTCAGGTTCCTTCGGGAAAACCCGGATGTGTTTGCATTTATCTGGATGCGTGTCCAGCAGGGACATATCGCTGTAGTACATATAGATGATGTGATTTCTGATCTTTCTGCACGCGGTAGGATGAACTCGATTCGGGAAGGCCTTCCGCAAACAAGAGGAGCCCTTGGCAGGGCGCTGCAGCAGCGATTAACTGAGCAGCATCTATATCTTGGAACAGCAATTGCCCAGAATTCATTCCTTGGACATCTTGATCGAAGAGCATGTACTGACCCAAGTGTCAGATCAACACTTGAGTCACTGCTTAGAACATATGGAAGCAATACTGCAGCTCTTCGTGCATTCAACAGGTTCAACCTTACTGAAGGAGACTTTGGAGAGGAGATTTACGGGGACCTCAATGCACTTGCAACATTGATTGCAGAAAACCCGAGAACAGCACTTGCAACTGCAAGAGAAAGCGGGCAGGTTGCACCAAGGGTATTTGCAGAGATGGACGGAAGACTTCGTGAAAGCGAATATGCAGAGGCAATTGCATTTGCAATAACGCATTCCCAGATTGAAGGAGGGCGCGCTACAAACGGAGTTATGAAATGGATGGCAGACAACAGCCACCAGATTGAAAACCTTCCAGCGATACTAAGGCACATCCAGGCAAACGCACAAACCCAGGACATGAGCGCCCAGGCAATATATGAATATCTTGACAGGCAGTCTGCATATTACAGGACAAGAGGATGGTGGACAGGATCAACCCCTGTTGAAATGAGAGAAGCAGCTGGCGGAGCAGAGCGAAGAGGAAGGGGAGATGCAAGAAGCAGACCTTCGAGAGGAAGAACTCCTGGAACACGCGCAGAAATTCTTGCAGAAGAAGAGCGGCCAAGATACCCAAGGCGGCCTGGCTTTGAAACAAGGCAGCCTGCAGAGCAGCAGGAAGAATCAGAAGAAGAGCCAGCAGAAGTAGAGAGGGAGCCTACAGTCGGACTTAGTCCCGAGGCGCAAAGCTTCTATCAAAGTGAAGAGCGCGGCGGAATTGAGATAGCCGAGTTCATTGATGCGAGAATAGATGCTCTGTTTGATGATATCCAAGGTGAAGGAAGAAGAAGACGCGGTGATGGAATAGTGATGAGAGCAGCATTTGGAGAAGACCAGGAAGGTGTTGAAACTGCAGACCAACCAAACAGACAGCGCGCTAGAACAGAAATAAAAGATGGTATATATCGAATGATATTTGGATTGAATCGACGTGGACAACCTGCTGGAGATGAACTTAGAGAAAGGCAAATGGCTAATTTAAGAGCTCTTGGGATAACAGTTGAAGGAGAAGGAGAAAATATTAGAGTAACATTTAGCATAAGAGGAGCTAGAGCTGCATACAGGAATCACATCCATGGATATGCAAGAGCACATAGATCGAGGCGACAATAATGGCAGGCGCAAGAGTAGAGCTTCAGGGAAATACATTGGTCATAGTCGGACCAAGCGGATGGAGGAGAGTTACCAGGATCACTGTTAGTGCAGATGATGACACAGCAATGGTGATTGGAAAGGTCAGGAGGGCAATTAATGTAGGTATAGCTGGCGCTCCTGATGCTGATGTAGCTGCATTTGAAAGGCTAAGTGCAACATCAATTGGAAGGGCATTGTTCGGACAATTGCATCCAGATCCAGTAGCAGAAACAGGAGGAGGGGGAACAGAGCGAAGAACCACCCCGCCGCGAAGGCCACCAAGAAGACCGCCGCGGGAGAGAAGAACGTCTCCTCCGGCAAGAGAGCCAACTCCACCTGCTCCGCGCGAGGCACCAAGGCCAACGATTTCTGCACAGTGGCTTGAGACGCAGCTTAGAAATTCACGCGGCTCTGACCGGGCAGCTCGAGGTGCTGCAAGCGCGCTTCACAGAAACTACAGATATGTAGACCAGTTCCTGACTACCGGAGAGAGGGCAGGAAGTGCTGCTGGAACACCAAATCAAAGAGCAATGACAGTCGCTGTTTTCAATGAGCTTTTACAGATTCCAAGATTCAGATTATATCTTTCATCGCAAGCAGGGCTTAATGCAGATTTCACAAGGCTCCAGAGCGCGATCACTGCAAGCGGAGGGACCCTCTCTGCAACTGCAAGCGAGCAGGTACTGAGAGCTGCCAATTTCTACATCAGATATTTCATGATGCATTTTGAAGCTCGTCCTGATGGAGGCAATACGAGATTCAGGCAGGAGATAAGCCAGCTTATAACAAACCAGGATACGGAGCATGGCAGGCTCGCTCATGTTGATCTTGTCCGAAGCCCGGAGCAGGATCCGGACAGGGAAGAAGTGAGACTGGTTTTCCAAAGAGCATATCTTAGCAGTCCTATGGATGCGGACACCATCACAAGCTCTTCATTATACATGAGAAGATGGTACCAGGAACATCCAAGAAGAGGACGCGGAAGAGCGCAAAGCAGGATTGCAGTATGGGATGCTCCTGAGGCTCTTGAGATACAGGAAGCACAGCCTGCAGCACCAACAAGAGTTGCAGAAGCGCAGACTGGTCTGGACATGAGCAGGTATGCAACTGCACTTGCAAATCCGAATGTACTTATCGTAGGTGCATCGCTAACTAATGGAGGCGTAATAGGAAGGTAACTTCGAAGACTTCTAAGAAGGCAGGCTCCAAGCGCGCGTGTTGTATCTGACGGAGTTGACGGGGAGGCAATGTCAGGAGTCCGAAGAAGATTTAGAACTCATAGGATAGGTGGAAGAGGACAGCCGAACATTGTAGTAATATCCGGAGCAGTAATTGTAAATGACGGAAGGCCTCTGGAAACAGTTCAGGCTAACCTTGAAGATATGATCACAAGATGCCATGATGCAGGAGTACTTCCGATTGTCTGGGGATCTCCTCCTTATGCAACTTATTCAAGATGGAGCCCCGCTGCACAGAGAAGAGCAGATGCAATTGATGCATGGCTTCGGGAGAGAACAGATATAATATTTGTTGACTTGGAACCGCTTGGGATCGGAGAGCCACCAAGACTGAGACCAGAATACGATCCTGCTGGAGGAGACCATCTTCATCCAAACGCAAGAGGAAGAAATGAGGTAGGAAGACTGATATATCAGGCTGTCTGGCAAAGGGCAGTGGCAACAACAGCTCAGCCAGCCCAGCCGCAGAGAACTCCTCTTGAAGAACATGCGCACAGGCACTGGCAAAACCTGCAGGTTGAACTGTTCAGGGCAGTACAGACTGGAAGGCCAGAAGGTATTGTTTCTATTGTAAGGCTTCCGACTGATGTTGCATCAACAGTCCCTGGAAGTGCAACAACTCCGGTCTTTGAAAGAGCGCTAAGACACCTTAGCAGAGATGACCTTTCAAGGGCATTTGACCGGGTCTTCAATGAGATTTTCCATGACAGGAGCACTCCGATCGGAAGGGCATTTATGGACTGGGCAGGAGGACAGACAAGATACCAGGCAGTAACAAGGCCTGCAGTTGCGCTCAGCGAAACCACGCCGGCAGGAGACCGAAGGAGAATAGTTGAGGCAATGGTGGCATTTGTCAACCATGTTGCAGGACTTACCGGAGATGCAAATCAAAGGCTTGGAGAAGATTTGACAATACTGAACAGGCAGGTCTTCTCAGGATCAACTGACAGGATAGCAGCAGACGGGCTTGAAAGCGCACAGGCACTTGCAACTCTTGCAGTTTATTCATGGAGGCAGAGAAACAGGACAAGGCCGGCAGGACACTGGGCACGTGGAATTGAAGGAATAACTCTTGAGCAGCAACAGGCGCCTGCACAAACAACACCTGCACAACCGGAGAGAAGACAGCAAAGAAGAGTGCTGCGAGGACTCTGATAGTCACTTTCTGAAACAACCCTTTTTTAATTTTTCCAAGCACAAATATTATGAAAGGCTTAGTGTAAAAAAAATCAGTTAGACCCATGAATATTGGTGGAACCCCCAAGGGGGACACATGATATTAAATATTAGATATGTTGTAAACAGTATAGGCAACTGTAATTTCAAAACATTCGAACCTAATAGGCGAATCAAGAAATGGTCGGCTCAAAAATAAAACATGATCGAAAGGGGGATCATGATGAGCGACCGCGCCGCACGAAACGATCTACTTTTGCAAAATATTTGCTTGCGCCAGTAGTTGCAGTCTCAGTGCTACTGGGCGGAAATAATATAAATGATCTCGGGATAAATTCTGTTATGGCACAACCGGCAACTCGACGTAGGGGAGCTACCCGCGCGGAACCAGAAGAAGTAGCAGGCCTTCAGCAGAGAGCAAGGGACGCTGCAACCGCATATCAAAACTACATTCTAACAGGAAACGAAGCTGATTATACAAGATACAGAGAACTTATTACAGCAGAATTCCATGATCAGCCAGTAACTGAAAACAGGGAATTCATGGAAGAGCTTCATACCAGGATGACAGCAATGAGAAGCGACCCTCAGGTTAGTCCGATTCTCCAAGCATATGAAGCTGACCTTGACCATGTTATCGGAATCCGGATGGAGCCTTCTGTTATGGAAGATTTCATTACCAAAGTCCGTGAAATCAGAACAAGGCTGGCTGCAAATGCAACAACATGGGCACTGGTAGATGCACTTGTACAGAGAGTAGAGAGAGCAGGAGAAACAGAAGTTCCTGCAGAAAGTGAGATTGGAAGATTCCGTGCATACAGAAGAGCACATTCAGATGCTACTGCAGAAGATGCTGCAAGACATGTAATTGAGAGTCCTGGACTTAGGGAAATAAGAGAGAGACATGGAGAAAACCTTACTAATCTTTTAGCAGGAGAGCTGCCAAACCAGCAGGCAACAAGATGTGTTGAGGCTCTTCGAAACTTCATGCTGACAGGAGACACAGCACATAGAGATGAATTTAGAAGAATATTTGGAGCGCATAGTCCATCCGGAGAATTCTGGACAGGGTTCCAAAGATTATTTTTGGAGCGCATAACAAGAGACCAGGTAGGAGGCCAGCCATCACCAATTTCCCAGGTTTACAGATCATACTACGCACACCACAACAACCAGGTAGATCCAGAAGAATTTGCAACTGCAATCTCGCAGATGTATGAAGCTGCAAGCACAGGAGATGTTTCAAGGCTCCAGTCACTGAGACAGGCACATGGAAATGAAACAGTTGACAGGTTTGTTGATATAATAGCGCTTGGACTTGCAAGAAGATGCGCAACTTTGATGGAGAGGGTGCTTGAAACAGGAAGCACAACTGCAAGAGATGAATTTATCAGGATCTACAGTGGCAATTTTGTTTCTGCTGAAGGCGAGATCGGATCCAGAACATATACCCAGGTGGCGCTTGAGAGAAATGATACTTTCTTCAATGAGTTTGTAAGATTGTACAGAGCGCAGATCCAGGGCAACACAACAGTCTCAAGCATTGAAATGAATTTCAGAAGAAATGTCAGGTCAATTGCAGTGAGAGATATTTACACAGAACTTCTTCGCACTCCGCCTGATATGGACAGGCTCAGAGCAGCATACAGTCCAGAGCTTATAGAACTTGTTGCAGCAAGAAGACCGACCTGGATGATAAGAACTGCAAGTGATCTGAACAGAGTACTGACAGACAGGGCACGCGAAGAAGACAGGCATGCAAGGCGCATTTCATCGATGACAATAAGAGTGCAGGCAGGAGAAACTTTGGATCGCGGCGCGGCGCTTGCAGATGTTTATGGACAGCTTGCAGCAGAGCGGCTTGCAATAGGCTCTGTTCCAGCAGGATCAATTATCAGCGAGCATTATGATGAGCTCTCATGGCTCGGAGGAACTCCGGAAGAAGTGCAGGCAGAACTTGATAGGAGATCTGCTCCTGGAAGAGGAGAGGAATCAGATGAAGTTGCAGTACAGCTAAAGGCACTTTTCCCGCAGGATGGAGGAGCCACATTATCCACAGCATATGCTCAGATAAGATTATTCAGGCAGACAAGGGAACTTCTTGCAACAAGATATGGAAGTGAATTTGTAAATTATGTTTCACAGAATCTCGATACCCTCCACTGGGTGGTTCGGCCGGTAGGGCAGATAGAGCATGAGATGACAACAAGGACATCTGATGAGTTTGTCCGGGCAGCAAATACCACAGCTGATGGAGGAACACTTTCAATTGGATATTCAATAGGAGGCCTTGCAAGAGCACTTCATGCAATTTATGCAGCTCACGGACAGGCAAGCCCGACTACTGAAGAACTGGTTGCACAGTATGGACAGCAGGCAGTTACTTTTGTTACGCAAAACAGAGCGAACCTGGCATGGCTTGGCGGAACAGTTGCAAGCATTGAGCAGAGACTTCTGCGTGGCCAGGATGCACAGGAGAGAGCAGCACTTGATGAATCTGCCCGGGAAGTCCAGGACAGGATGACCAATGAAGCAAAGCAGCTCCTGTTTCCATTTACCCCGGTTCAATTCATCCTTTCATATGCAAGGGGAAGAGAAGCACTTGCACGTGGCGGACTTGCCAGGATGGACGGCATTGATTCGCTTGGAAGATTCTTCCTGACTCCGGTTGCAAGCAGGGAAGCTGGAAGGTCAAGAGGAATTTCAGGCGAGGCTCTTGAAGGAAGTCTTGGAGAGATTACAGCAAACTCAAGAACAATTGAACGTGATCTTGAGAGCATGCGAAGACAGCTTGAAGATCCTATGCTTGCTCCTGCACGTCCGCTGCTTGAAGAGAGAATCAACAGGTGGGAAGCAGAGAGCAGGAGAATAAGGCTTGCAGCAGGCGGCGCTGACCAGGCAGAGATGCAGACTCTTCTTGAGGAGCAGCGTGCGCTTCAGGAGAGCATGATTAGCGCAACTGAACTTAGAAGATCAATTGAACTTGCATGTTCAATGATCCACCTTGCAGAAACAGGTGGAGACCTCTCAAGAACTGCAGGAACCATTGACGGATTTGCAGAAACAATTGCAGGCTCAAGCGATGTTGGATCGCTTCGAAGCGCAATGGCATGGTATAACGGAATTACAAATACAGACAAACAGGCAGTGATCGGAGATGTTATTTTCGCTGTGATGGGAAGAGCAGATCCAGAACTTCGTGCATTCATCTCAAGCATGGGAGACCGCGGATTTAGCAGGGATCTTGGAACTGCATACAATGCAATTACAAGAGGAAGCGGAAATGTGGCTGATGTGCAAAGAAGGCATGGCACTGAATTTGTCAGATTGATAAATGATCACAGGTCAGTTCTCGGATTCCTTGAAAACCTCAGCGGCACGAGCGAGCAGAATCTCAGCATGGGCCAGAACGTATTATTTGCAAACATAGTAATTCGGGTTTATCGTGCAGTCTCACGACCTGATGGAACTGAGACAAGAGAGAGGATGATAGAGCTCTACGGAGAGAGATTTGTACGTGCAGTAGAGAGGCAGAGGGAACATTTGGGCCCTCTTGCAGAATCAAGAGCAGGACTTGAAGAAGTGACTGCACTTCCAGAATCAGTAAGGCAATCATTATACAGGGCATACCCGCAGGCATATACAAGAGTTGTTACTGCACTTCACAGAGCATACAGACAGCAGGACGAACAGCTGCTCTATGCACTTGGTTCTGTTTATGGAGCGCTCAATTCTCCGGAATCAGAAGAGAGGACTGCAAGAGTTGCAGGCCTGAGGCAAATATATGGAGCAGCATTTGTGCAGATGGTCGAGAGAAACAGGGCAAGGCTCAGATTCCTTGAAAACCTGAGTACCAGTGATGTTGAGCACCTGAGAGAAGTTGATGCAGAGGTACTGGAGCAGCTGCACAGAAGCTTTGAGGCAGGTGATGGAGTTGCACGCGGAGAATTCATGCAGAACTTCAGGCACGTTGCAGAAGTTCTTCCAGGAGTCTATTCCAGGATCAGGGGAACCCTTGTCTATGCAAATGCAACTGACGATCTTGGCGCAAACCTCACTCTTGCAATCAACCACTACAGGGACCAGTTCGGATCAAACGACTACCTCTTTAGAAATTTCATTAACATGGAGCTTCTGAATTCACAGCTTCAGACACTTGCCCGAAGATACAGCATTACACTTCCTCCAGGAGTTGCAGAAAACGGGCTTCGCACTCCTGAAGAGTTTGCAGCATTCCTTAGCACTGAATCAGGAAGGAATCTGATTACTGCAGGAAGAGACTTCTACACCAGGCTTGAGACAACATACCTTCAGGCAAGACGTGACAGCGGAATGGCTGCTGATGCAGAAGATGCAAGAGGATTTACTGAGGCAGAGGCATCAAACCTTCGAAACCAGCTCTCGATTATTGATGCGCTCTACCTTGGAGTCGGGCTTGGAAGGGTTGGAAGCCTGGGCTCAGAGTTCGGAACAAATGCAGCGCGCGCAACAATGAATTCACTGCTGTTGATCAATCAGCGCGATCCATACCTGGTCGGTCCGTTTATCTTGCAGGTTCTTCCGGCAATAATCAGCGTGGCTCAGGATGAGAGGACGCTTGTTGCGGGAATTGAAGCTTTCAATACAATATTCGCCCAAAGATACGGGGCAGCAGGAGCAAACCTGTCATACAGCACGCACATCAACAGGGAATACTTCCTTCAGGTGTTTGCAAGAATTGCGCAGAGGCTTCCGAGCGTCACAACAACATATGACCATAACCAGATGGAAGACGAGCTGAGGAGGGTTCCAGAGAGGCAGCTTATGGAAGGTCCATGGAATCCGCAAGGTTACAGATACAGGCCACACTTCCTTCAGATGGAGGGAATGGAGCCGCTGCCACAGCTCTTTGGACAGGCAGCCCAGCCATGGAATTTGATCCCATCGCCGACTATGCCAAGAAGCTTTGTCGAGCCTCCAGGACAATATGGAATCGACTCCGGAGCGCAAGAATACTTCTCAAGGATGTATGACATGCTTCATCCAACCCTTGGAAGGTACATGATCCATGGAGTTCCTCAGAGATACAGGATCGGAGCGCTTGGAGCTTCCACCATCATCAGAGAAATTACAAGACTATTCGGCGAGATGCCTGTTGATTACAGCAGCTACTGGCTTCGTCATGACTGGCAGCTTGGCGGATACTATGGACATGAGCAGAGCATTCCAACTGTAGCAGATCCAGACACCACTTCAACAGATGTTGCAGCAGCCGGAGGAATCGGCCATGGAAGAACAATTACTGGTGGAGTTCGCGGCAGAGGAGTTGTCAGGCACAGGAGAACAACAGTGGATTCTGAAGAAGATGGAGAGAGCGGATCAGCAGAAACAGATGTTGATGTTGAGGCCCAGGCAGGAGGGCTTCCGGTCGGAGTTGCTGGAATCATTCCGGTAGCATTTGGACAGGGAGCAGGACTGCAGACAGGAAACTTAAGATTCCAGTATGAAGGTGCTGATGAGACAACCGAAGAGCAGGGCGAAGTACAGACAAGGGAAAGATACCAGGGAACTCTTGAAACATATTCCAGAATTGCAAGAGAATCCGGCGGAGACATGCTTGTTATTGTCGGTGGAGAACATGCACCAGAGCTTCGAGCTCCGGTTCCAGAAGGATCTCCCGAAGGCACGGTCGGAGCGCTGCATCAGGATGAGAGAAGCCAGCTCAATACAAGGCTTTTCTACATTGACGGATCAACAGGAAATGTTTATGACCTTGCATATGGACTTGACACTCACGCGCAGATCCTCAACTACCTTTATGGAGGAACTGATACAAGAAACTTCCTTGCAGGAGTCAGATTTGCAGGAAGAAACATGGCACCTGCACCAGCATTATCATCTGCAGAGAGAAGCAGGTTAATTGAAAGGCATCTTGGACTGAGCGTAGAGCAGCAGGCTCAGGTTGGAGAAGCAGAAATTGAAAGGCAGGCTAGAGAAGCCGGAGTCTGGGATGAGATTAACGGCAGTGCGTTTGCTGCCGGCTTTGACGGAGCAGCAGTAGGATTCACAATTCCAACAGGAGATGATGCAGACACTTCAACAACCCTTATGCTTGGACAGATTGTCAGGAACATGGGGACCATGGACCCGCAGCATGCTGAGGAAGCAGTTGGACAGGCAGTAACCCGGATTCTGACTGATGGAAGGGCAAGAGATATTTATGCAGGATTCTACAGGGGAGCTCAGATCCTTGAGATGGACCCAGAGGACAGTACAAGAGTTGCTGATTCCAGATGGGCAGAGGGATCCGGAGAATTCATGTGGAGAAGAATGGCCATTGCTCCAAGGCAGGCATCAATGGAATTTCGCGCAGTTGGTGGATACCCGCTGACAGCTGGTGCCAGATGGAGATATGAAAGGCAGACAGGAGCGCACAGGTCATACGGACATGGAATTACCGCTGGATATACTGAGATTGACCTGCTGCGGGAATTCAGGGTAGCAGACCAGGAATCACAAGACATTTTCGCAACAATGAGCAATGTCCTTGTCAACATGTATGGATGGGGAGAGGACGAGGCTCGTGATACCGGATGGCTGGTTGCCGGAACTTATATGTATGGAAGAATGGAAGGCTGGCAGGGAGAAGCAGAAGATCAGCCAGAGACACCAAACGAGCATTATGCAAGCCTGCTTATGGCATACTGGGCAAGAAGGCACGGGATTCTCGCAGGAGTGCAGAGAGTTCCTGGATTTAGCAGGCTCTATGACAGGATAGACCGTGCAATGCTTGACATTCAGCAGAATCCGACAAACGAAGAGGCCATCCTGCAGGGATTGGCATCATCACTTCAAAGCGACTTTACAAGCGACATATGGAGATTTGCACTTGGTTATGGATATGATGGAGAGAGTGTGAGGGTTTACCTTATCTCAACAGGACAATGGACAGATGATGAAACAGCTTATGCAAATCTCTATGGAATGTTCGTATTCGGAAGACCGGCGCGTGCATATGTTGATCTTCTTGGACATGGATACACCCACTCGTCAATAATGATTGTGGAGGATCCGGAAGCAACAGGAGGCTTCCAGGTAGAGAGAAGCGAGAGGGCAAACCCATACCTTGATACATATCTTGGATTCGGAGTTCTTGACTGGCCTGCAGTTGAGCTGTCAAGATACGAGAGGAATATTACAGTGTACAGAACTTCAGACCATCCGGCAGCAGCACGTGATGCATATATCAGGCTTGGAAGCGTTGCATACAGCCATGATAGGATGGACCGGGTCTATGGCCAAGGATTTGCAGATGTTATCCATGAACAGCGAGGAAATGATCTTGAGTGGATGATCCGTCCGGTTGCACAGGTGAGAGCAGAGCTTCAGAGAAGGGTTGATGAGGATGAGGATCCTCTTGCAATGCTTATCTCTTCAAGAAGAAGCAGCGAGACTGCAGAAGCAATCGTAGACATATACAGGGAACTTAGAAGGCGCCAGCCAAACAGGGAGCGCATTGCAACCGAATATGGAGAAGAGCTTGTGCAGATCATCGAGAACAATGTCCATGCACTTGACTGGGTATTGAAATCTCCAGAGGACGTAGCAACTGAATTCGTGCGAAGAGCAGGAACAAGCGGAAGCGTTGAAGCGCAACTTTCTGAAACCAACATCAGGCAGCCGCCTCCAAGAGGAGACCTTACAGGACCAGAAGTGCGAAGACTGATCGAGCAGAACATAAGGCCATGCCTTGCAGGAGCGCTGAACTCGCATGGAAGGCAGCAGGCAGAGAGATATGATGTTATATACGGAAGCCACCTCAATGCAGAAATTGAAGCAGGCAGTCCTGAGAGAAGAAGCAGATATTTCGTCATGGTAACCAGAATTGGAACAGGCCCCAACTCAAGAGGATCCATAATGATCGGAACCCAGGAAGATCTTGATGAATGGGAAGCAGCAGGCAACTACATCGGACATGGAGTGAGCAGGCTTGACATTTCACCAGAAGGAGACAATTATGAGTTCACATTCTCAGGAGACAGGAGGCTCCGGGCATTTACAGCACTCAGGTTCATGGGAGGACTCACAATACCTCTTACCGAAGATGCAGCAGAAGGATACAGGCCAGGCGGAAACTGGACTGTCGGTGCCCTTGCACATGTACTGCAGGACCACAGGCAGGATCTGCTCGCAGGTATATTGTATGGGCAGAGGACATATGGAAGCGAGCAGTGGACCAACTGGCAGGTTGGGCTGAGCCACCGGCTCCAGCTGCTCAATACAGAGAGAATGAGCGAGCAGCTATACTCATATGTGTTCTTCAACCAGACAACAAGGCAGGTAGTGTTTGCAAGCGGAGATGTGTTCGAAAATGCAGATGAGATGGCACAGGTATGTTCACAGCTCAGCGGCGGAGAGTGTTCAGACCTCAATGAGCTTCAAAGGAGCACTGCCGGAGTTGGACTGACATGGGCAAGGACAAACATCACAACCGGCGAAACTCTCAGTCTGCACTTCTTCTTTGAAGGAGGAGTTGACAGAAGAAGAATGCTTGAGGATGCGTCTGAATCAGGACAGCCAGATGCCAGCGAACTCCACCCGCAAGCAGAGTATCAGAGATACTTTGTTGCAAGAGGAGGCCTTGGAGTATCATATGAAAGGCAGGATCCTGGAAGCAGTGATCCTGGAATAGTGATTTCCGGAAGCATCATGGGATTCTCAGGAAGCTGGCCAACAGCACCAGGATCAGTTACATCTCCAGAGCAGCTTGGGCCATGGGCAGGACAAGAAGAGACTGTCACCGGAATCATGAATGCACCTCTTGGATGGGGACTTGGAGGAGCACTTAGATTCATGTGGTAATCTTTTTATAAAAAATAGTGAGAAAAAAATTATTTTTTCTTCTTTGTTTTTCTTGATTTCATCTTAACTGTCTTTGGCTCTACTGATTCCTTTGTAACCAAAGGAGGCATAAATGGCGGAAGCAGGTTGAATGGGCGAATCAGGAAAATCGCATTCATTGCAGTATTGGCATTGATCATATTCAGAACCTCACCTGCAACATCAAACGGGAGCTTCTTTGTTTTCTTATAAGTCAGAAGCGCCTTTCGGATATTTGGTGCTGTATCCTGGCAGTATGCATGGCCAGTCAGTTTAACTCTGGCAACTTTTGGCAGGTAGTGAATGACGTATGCAAAATCAAGAGTGATTGTTGATGCATCTTTTTTTGTGAGTTTGGTAACTGCAAGATCAACATTAACACTCTTTGGAATGGTGCTGCTTGCCTTTTTCACATCTGCTCCGGTTAAAACAAGACCCATAAGTTTCATCATATTAATCCCGAGAGATACAATTAGGCATCA
>Ga0180431_10003093_pt1 | contig 21674 bp, 23 predicted proteins | sample SS_ome_11_FD_132459 | JGI IMG/M metagenome (GOLD analysis project Ga0180431, IMG submission 132459) | Hypersaline lake sediment archaeal communities from the Salton Sea, California, USA - SS_1_MS_1 metaG | ecosystem: Environmental > Aquatic > Non-marine Saline and Alkaline > Hypersaline >...
ACAAAAAAGCCGCTTATGCAGAGAACAGTGCTTATTGCAAATACATCTAACATGCCTGTTGCTGCAAGGGAAGCATCAGTTTACACAGGCGTAACAATAGCAGAATATTACAGGGACATGGGATATGATGTTGCACTTATGGCAGACTCAACCTCGCGCTGGGCAGAGGCAATGAGGGAAATTGGAGGAAGGCTTGAGGAAATGCCTGGTGAAGAAGGCTACCCTGCTTACTTGGCTCGAAGGCTGGCAGAATTTTATGAAAGGGCAGGAAGAGTCCGCTGCTTGGGCTCTGATGAGAACAGGACAGGAAGCGTCACAATAATTGGCGCAGTTTCACCCCCAGGGGGGGACATCAATGAGCCTGTCTCTCAAAATACCCTCAGGGTAACAAAAGTTTTCCTTGCTTTGGATGCATCTCTTGCCCAAAGGCGCCACTTCCCGGCATTCCACTGGCTGAGAAGCTATTCCCTTTACACAAATACGCTTGACAACTATTACATAAACAATGTTTCATCTGACTGGGTGGACTTAAGGACTGAGGCAATGGCTTTGCTGCAAAAAGAGGCAGAGCTTCAGGAAATAGTCCAACTGGTAGGGCCAGATGCATTGCCTGAAAAAGAGCAGGCAATCCTGGTATCAACAAAAATGATACGCGAGGACTTGCTGCAGCAGTCAGCATTCCATGAGGTTGACACATACTCTTCCCTGAAAAAGCAGTACCTTCTTTTGAAAAATATTTTGCGCTTCCACCACAGGGCAGCTTCAGCAATTGACCTTGGCATTCAGCTCAAGAAAATTATGGAGCTTCCAATAAGGGAGAAAATAGCAAGGATGAAGGAAATCCCAGAGCAAAAGCTCAGAGAGCTTGAGCTTGTTGGCTCTGACATAGACAAGGCATTTGACACTCTTGGGAAAAAATAGGTGATTAATATGAAAGAATACAAAACAGTATCACAAATCGCAGGCCCCCTGGTATTTGTACAAGGAGTATCAGACATAGGCTATGGCGAAATAGTTGAAATTGCGCTTCCTTCAGGGGAAACAAGAAAAGGCCAGGTCCTTGACACTGCAAAAGGAGTTGCAGTTGTCCAGATATTTGGCTCAACTGCAGGGATAAACATTGATGACACAAGGGTAAAATTCCTTGGAGAGACAATGCAATTAGGGGTATCAGGAGGCATGCTTGGCCGAATATTCAATGGGTTGGGCGAGCCCCGTGACAAGGGGCCAGCAATAATACCTGAAAAAAGGATTGACATAGCCGGAAGCCCAATCAACCCATACTCAAGGGCAGAGCCGCGCGACTTCATACAAACAGGCGTTTCAACAATAGATGGCATGAATACGCTTGTCAGGGGCCAAAAGCTCCCAATCTTTTCAGGCTCTGGCTTGCCTCACAACCAATTGGCAGTGCAAATTGCAAGGCAGGCAAAAGTAGTTTCATCTGCAAAAAAATCAGAGCAGTTTGCAGTGGTATTTGCAGCAGTTGGCATAACCCATGAGGAAGCATCCTTTTTCATGCGCGACTTTGAAAAAACAGGCGCTCTTGAGCGGGCAGTGCTTTTCCTGAATTTGGCAGACGACCCATCAGTTGAGAGGATTATCACTCCGCGCTTGGCACTGACAACAGCAGAATACTTGGCATATGAAAAAGACATGCATGTGCTGGTAATTATCACAGATATGACCAATTATTGCGAGGCATTAAGAGAAATTGCCTCTGCAAGGGAAGAAGTGCCAGGAAGAAGGGGCTACCCCGGCTATATGTATACTGACCTTTCCACAATTTATGAAAGGGCAGGAAGGATAAAAGGCAGGAACGGCACAGTAACCCAGCTTTCAATACTTACAATGCCTGGGGATGACATAACCCACCCAATAGCAGACTTGACAGGATACATAACAGAAGGCCAAATTGTCCTTGGTAGGGACTTGCACAGGAAAAACATAGCCCCTCCAGTGGACGTTCTCCCATGCCTGTCAAGATTAATGAATTTAGGAATAGGAAAGCAAAGGACAAGGGAAGACCACAGGGGAATGGCAGACCAGCTCTATGCAGCATATGCAACTGGCAGGGACCTGCGCTCGCTTTCAGCAGTTGTAGGGGAAGAGGCATTGTCAGCAACAGACAAGCTTTACCTGAAATTTGCAGACATATTTGAAGAGCGGTTCATTAAGCAGGGCTCTCATGATGACAGGAGCATAGAGCAAACCCTTGACTTGGGCTGGGAGCTACTCGCAATGTTCCCAGAATCAGAGCTAAAAAGGCTGAAAAGAGAATACATAGAAAAATACGGAAAAAAATTCAGGAAAAAGTGAGTTGAATCCCCATGTCTGAAAACCCAAACCCGACAAGAATGGAGCTTTTGCTCTCTAAAAACAGGGTAAAGCTTGCAAGAAAAGGCCACAAGCTCCTAAAGCAAAAAAGGGATGCGCTTGTGCTTGAGTTTTTCAAAATACTTGGAAAGGCACAAGACCTGCGGACAGAGCTGAATGAAAAAATGAAATCAGCCTATACTGCACTTGCAGTTGCACAGGCATACCATGGAATGGAAGAAATAGAAGAGGCAGCATTGGCAGTAAAAAGGGTGCCAGGGGTCCATGTGGAGGTCCGCAACATAATGGGCGTGAAAATCCCTGCGCTTGAAACCTCAAAAGCAGAAAAGCACTTGCTCTCGCGCGGCTATTCCATTGTAGGCACATCAGCAAAAATAGATGAAGTGGCAGAGGCATTTGAGCATGCAGTTGACCTGGTATTCAAGCTTTCTGAAACAGAAAATGCAATAAGAAGGCTGATACTTGAAATAGAAAAAACAAAAAGAAGGGTAAACTCCCTTGAGTTTGTAATGATTCCCCGCTTTGAAATGCAGGCAAAGCTCATCTCCTTCAGATTAGAGGAAATGGAAAGGGACTCGTTTGTAATGTTAAAGACGATTAAAAGAAAGCTTGAGAAGGGAGAAAAGACTTCCTGAAAGCCTTTTTAACAATAGCCTTCGTTAGGGGGGGCGGTGAATTTTATGCCAAAGAAAAGAAAAGGGCGGAAGAAAAGAGCAAAAGCGCGCAAAACAAGATCCACTGAAAAAGGGTTTGACAAGTGGGGGAAGCGCTTTGGAAAAAGAATGGAAAAAAGCGGAGAAGAATTTGGGGAAGAGATGAAGGAATTTGGAAAGAAAATGGAACAGGAAAAGGGCCTTGAGTCCGGCTCCTGCAGGCCATATCAAGGGATGTGGTGGCGTGCGCACTGGCACAAAAGGCACAGATTTAGCTTTTTTGGTGCAATCGGGCCATTCATTGGCAGCATATTTTCAGTAATCCTTCTTGTTATAGGCGCACTCGTACTGGATTACATCAACCTATGGCTTGAAGTTGCCCTGATTTCATACATAACAGTCTTTATACTTGGAAACCTGCAATGGTTTTTTGCAATCTCACTTGTTTTAGGCTATGTCAATTACTTTGGCAAGGTATTTCCAAGGGCGCGCTGGCTTTTCTGGCCAATTGGAAATGCTGTTGGCTGGACATTCCTGTTCTGGATTGGAGCATGGGTGCTGAGCCTAATTAACATGTACACAGTATTTGGCACATTTTCACAGATGTCTGCTCTTTTGTACTCAAACCTTGCAGCAATATTTGTGGTGCTCCTGGTGCTTGGCTACCTTATGGTTGGCATCAAAAGGCTCATGCACTCATAGGATTAGCTCTTTTTTTCTTTTTCATTTTTCTGGGAAAAGCACTAACTTTATAAACACCTTTCCACAAAAAGCAACACTGGGAGGATTAACATGCCTACAAAAGAACTGGTTTATGACAAATTCCCTGCTGAAAAGAAAAGCTGTTCAGCAAGGCTTAGGAGATGGACTAGGTTCTGGACACAAAAATTTAACACTATTGAAGGCGACAAAGCAATCCCCTTGCAGCAAAGCTATTTGGAGTCAGGGAGATTTCAATATGAAAAAATGCTTGATTACCTTAAAGAAAGAAATAACAGGAAAGCTGAAAGGACATCAAAAAAAGCAATGAATTATTTTGCAAGAGTAATTCAGATAAACAATGATGCCCCCGAAGCCATCAAAACAAATACGGGCAATCCAGAGGCCCACCTTGCTCTTGGAAAGCTTTACCTTGCCCAGAAGGATTTCAGGGATGCAGCTTGCCATTTTCGTAAATCCATGGAAAACGGCAAAGGCAATGAGAGCAAAGAAGCCTATTTTGGGCTTGGAAAGTCTGTGCGTGGCCTCGGAAATTATGGTGAGGCAACATCTTATTTTGAGTCATCTTTAGAAGCCAAATACTTTGAAAACCCTCTTTACAGCCATGATTGCTCTGAGAAGCAAATAAGCATTGCACTGAGCAACGCTTACCTGGAATTGGGAATCCGACAAGATGAAAAGAAAAACTCTACAAAGGCTGGAGAATATTACAACAAGGCAGTAAATGCAAACTCAGATAACGCAGATGCATTTTATTCTCGGGCAATGCACCATTATAGCAGGTACCGAATTCTCAAGGAAATACACATTCAAAAGCCAGATAAAGTTTCACTTAAGTCTGCTTATGAAGACCTAAAAACTGCGATTAATCTTGGCATGGATGATCCTAATCCCATCTCAATATTTGCGGAACTCTGCATTGAAACGGGAAGCTACAATGAGGCAATAGAGAATTTTAAGAAAATACTTGATGACAAACCTTTTGAAAAGATAGCTAAAGAATCTATAGCTTTCTGTTATCATAAGCTAGGGGATGAAAAAAATGCCAAAGAGTGGATGGAAAAAGCAGGCTTAATGAGGATAGTCTCTCCTCGATTTTTTCCAGGCTCAATTATAGACTAAGCGATAAGAAACTTTCCTTTTCACATGGAAGAATATTAGCTAAATTTTCCCAACCAAGTCAAGGCCTGGCTTTAATGTTTTTGCGCCAGGCTTCCAGTTCATTGGGCAGGCTTCGCCCCCATGCTCTTCCACATATATTGCAGCCTGGAGCTTTCTTTTCAGCTCAACAATACTCCTTCCTATTGAGTTGTCGTGAAATTCAAGTGCTTTTATCATACCTTCAGGGTCAATTATGTAAGTTGCACGCAAAGAAAGCCCCTCCTTTGGAATCAAAGTATAGTAAGCGCTGCAAACCCTTCTTGCCGGGTCGGCGAGCATCGGGAATTTGATTTTCTTTATTGTTGGAGACTGGTCATGCCATGCCTTGTGCACAAAAGCAGTGTCAACAGAAACTGATATGACTTCTGCTCCAAGCTTTTTTATTTCCTCATAGCTGTCTGCAAGCTCCCCAAGCTCAGTTGGGCACACAAAAGTAAAGTCAGCAGGGTAAAAGAACAGGATTACCCATTTTCCCTTGTAATCATTAAGAGATACTTTCTTTATCTCATCATTTAGGTAAGCATCTTCTGTGAACTCTGGTGCTTTCTCGTTTATGTTAACCATTTTACCACCTCTTACGGGGCAGGAGTTTATTCCTAAGCATTTAAATCTGTTTTTCTCTTAAGAATGAGTAGCTCTTTTTCCCTTAAAAGCAGAAGCTTTTTTAACAACTTCCCACAATAAACAACATGTGGGGTTGTTTATGAACCTAATACAAAAGAGCCTCAGAAAAGAGATCTCCAAAAACTTTCACAAAATGGAAAGATTCCAGCTATTTTGGCGCCTAAAAATACTCCCAAGCAATATTAAGAAAGCAAGTTCTCTTGCATACAAGTATTTTCAGAGGGGCAAGTCTCATTCTGAAAAAGCTACTAACAGTAATTCAGAATTCCTCAAAGCACTGAGAGCATTTGAAATGTCAATTCTCTTAAGCCATAACTCTGATAGCGCCTCAGAAAGCCTTGAGGCTGCAATAAGTCTCATAGAAAAGAGACCATCAAAAGAGGCTTTTTGCGAACTTGGAGAAATCTGCTTTTCCAAGGGGTTCTATTATGAGGCACATAAGATTACTGACAAAGTATTGCAAATGAACAAAAATTATGCAGATGCCTATTACCTCCGGAGCATTTGCAACATTTATCGGTATAGGGAAGAAAAAGAAGAATTGAAGATCATTAATAAAAAGCTTCTTGAACTTGCCAAAGAGGATTTAACAAAAGCCAAGAGCATTTACACTGCTGAAATGTATTCTAGTGCTAAGTGGGAATTGTTCGGTCAAGTAACAAAGGAGCAGGAGCAACTATATCTGATAGAAGAGCGTCTGGATTTTAGCAAGTATGGCGGACAACGCTTTAAGAGCGAACCGAACAAAAGCCCGAAAAAAGAGCTTGAGAAAAGAGTAAAAAATACAACATATCAACTCGATTATGTGAATTCTGAACTCGAGGAAATCTCCTAAGTTCTATCTCCTGGCCGAACGAAAACCGAACGATTTAAATGCCTATGATCCATAGCGCTTAACAGGTGATAAACATGAAAAAGTTTGCATTTTTCGCTATAATTGGGATAGCATTTGCCTTGCTTATAACAGGTTGCGTAAACCCGCCGCCTTTGCCTAATTTGCCAGGCACAGAACAAAACCAGAGCCAGCAGCAAATTTCACAGGCAAAGGACCTGAAATCCTTTGGTTCATGGGATGAAATATCTGAGTTTTTGGAATCAGCAGATTCTTGGGGATACAGGGGCTATTATGGGGCAAAAGGAGGCATAATGGAGCTTGACATGCTTGCACAGGCAGCTCCAACAGCAGCAGAATCAGGTGCAGAGGAAGCAACAGACTACTCAACAACAAACATACAAGTACAAGGGGTTGACGAGGCAGACATAGTGAAAAATGACGGAAAGTACATTTACAAGGTAGCTGCTTCAGACTATTATTATGGCTATGAAACTGAAAAGGGAAAAGTGACAATAATCAATGCATTCCCCCCAGAGCAAATGGAAATAATATCAGAAATAGAATTTGAGGGAAATGCACAAGAAATATTCATTTACAATGACAAGCTAGTAGTATTTGGAAATGTTTACAGGTATGAGGTTTACCCTGCACAGCCAGTGCCAGACTGCGTGCGCTGCATAATCCCCCCATACTACTCGCAGAACTTTGCATTCATGAAGGTATATGATATCAGCGACAGAACCTCTCCAGAGCTTGAGAAAGAAATAGAGGTAAAAGGAAGCTATTATGACTCAAGGATGGTTTCAGGAGAAGTTTACGCATTCTTTTCTGACTATGCATATGGCCAATACCCGGTGCCTCTTTATGCAGTTGACGGAGTAGAAGAGGAAATTTCGCCAGAAGAAATAACCTACTTTGACTGGCCTGACAGAAACTACAATTTCAACATATTTGTGAGCATTGACCTTGATGATTTAGAAAAAGAAGAGACAAGGAAAATAGTGCTCATGGGATACTCGCAGAACCTTTTTGTATCAAAGGAAAACATGTATGTGTCTTACACAAGATACAACCATTATATGCCAAGGTGGCCTGCTTATGAGGGAGTTTACTGGGCAAAGCTTCCGCAAGACACAAAGGAAAAAATAGCACAAATAGAAGCATCTGACATTTCTGACTGGAGAAAAGACAGGCTGAAATCTTCAGAGGCAGAGAAATTCATATATGGCGATGAAGACAAAAACATAATCGAATCCGCAGAAAGCATATTGCTGCAGGTCCAGTTTGATGAAAAAATAAGCCAGATAACAGAAACAATAGCCTATGAGCCGGAAATGACAGCAATAAACAAGATAGCACTTGACGGCTTTGAGTATTTGGGAAAAGGCCAGGTGCCAGGCCATGTGCTTAACCAGTTTTCAATGGATGAGCACAACTCATACTTTAGGATTGCAACAACAGCAAGGAAAATGTCAAGACAAGGCTCAACAACCACAAACAACCTGTATGTTCTTGACAGTGAAATGCAAACAGTGGGCAAGCTTGAGGATTTGGCACCAGGAGAGACAATTTACTCTGCCAGGTTTATGGGTGACAAGGCATATTTGGTCACATTCAAGGACGTTGACCCGTTCTTTGTGATTGATTTGTCAGTGCCCCAAAGCCCAACCCTTTTGGGCAAGCTCAAAATACCAGGCTACTCTGATTATTTGCACCCATATGACGAAAATTATATAATCGGCCTTGGAAAAGGAGCCATGCCATCAGGGCAAGAGGGCTTTGCATGGTACCAGGGGGTAAAACTGTCCTTATTTGATGTCACAGACCTTGAAAACCCAAAAGAGATTTCAAAATTTGAGATTGGAGACAGGGGAACAGACTCATATGCACTGCATGACCACAAGGCATTCCTGTTCTCAAAGGACAGGAACCTTCTTGTAATCCCTATACTGCTTGCTGAAATAGATGAGAGCAAGTATGCAGGCAAAATAGAGCCATATGCACGCGGGGACTATACATTCCAGGGTGCATATGTATTTGAGGTAACACCTGACGATGGCTTTGTCTTCAAGGGAAGGATAACCCATGTTGATGATGACAGCCTGAAAAAGAGCGGAGACTATTACTGGTCAAGCTCAAATGTCAAGCGCTCACTTTACATGGATGAATACCTTTACACAGTCTCTGATGCATATGTAAAGGCAAATGAGCTTCCAGACCTTTCAGAAATTTCCTCAGTTCAGGTAGGGGAAACCAAAGACCCATATGGTTGGGAAGACTAATAAGTTATTTTCTTCCCCCAACATTGAAGATGTCCCACTTGAGGCTCTTTTTTGCCTCAAGCTCTTGTGCCATCTGCCCCACCAGTGCTTGTTTCACCTTTTTGTACTGGTCAGCAGGCAAAACAGAATTTCCTATCGCATAGTGCTTGTTCCTTATATTAAAGCAGAACATCGAATTTTGCAGGTTTTCGCAGTTGTGCAGAAAGTATACGTCAGAGCACCCATTGCACCCGTCGCACTCAAATGCTCTCATCATCCCCTTTGAATAATAGCAGTTTATGCAAAAGGTTGAAAAATGTGTTGCACTGCACCCAAAGGCTGCCTCGTCATCAGAAGGCCAAAAGCAGTGGCTGCATTTTCTTGAGCGGATATAGGCAGAGCCAGAAAGGCAGTCCTGAGAGTTTATATTCACAGACGCATCTTTGCAATTGTTTATCTTTCCGAAAACTTTGTCAAGATTAGTATAGGCTATCGGGTGCAGTATTTCACTTGCTTTGCCAATGTCAAAAGCCATTTTTTCTGCTTCAGGAATTCCAACCCCAATCCTTCCGATTTCCCTAAGCTCATCATCAGTTGCAATCCTGTTTCCCAGTCCATACCTTTTCAGCAGCTGGGTTCTATAGCCGCATGCAACAACCATATTTCCAGTCAAAGGGGATTTTGTTGTGATATTTTTTGGCACATGCTTTTGCAAAAAGCCAGAATAGTCTTCCAACCCTGCAAGTTCCCTTCCAAATAGCAATCCAGCAGTTTTTGAAAATGCCTGCTCGATTGGCTTTGCGTTGAAAGGCTTTTCCTTTTCAAGCTTGAATTTAAGCCTGCTGTCAGGCCTATGTTTTCCTGCCTTTTCTATTAACTCAAGAAGTGAGAAAGCCTTGCCTTGCTTTTTTATTGTGCCTGCCATTTCCTGCAAAAGCTTTTTCTTAAGAGAAAGGTACTTGTCCCTTGGCAGCTTTGTATTCCCAATCATAAAAGACTGGTTTTCTGTGCCAAAGCAGAACATGCACTCCTGGCAGTTCTGTGCCTTTGCGCAATAATAGCAGTCAGAAGTCAATTCACCCATATGGCACTCAAAGCATCGGGTTAGCTCGCTTCCCATACACTTTACAGCATGAGTTACCTTCTCAGAGCCATAAAGGCCAAAACAATACTCGCCCATTCCAACATATGTGGAATAGCCAATGTATTTTGATCCAGTCACCATAATTGAGTCAAGGACAAAATGGCTGTCAACAACATTGCTGCTGTTCTGCACATTGCTTGACTTTCCTAAAATCACATTGCCAACATAGAATGAGCGCTCAGAAATTGCCCCAAGAAGCGAGTCAATGTCCTTTATTTCATTTATTGAAAGAGGCTCAAACCTCTTTTCAAAGTCAACTTCATCAAAAGCAAGGAATTTTGCGCTTTTTGCATAGCCATTTTGCGAAAGGGCAACCTGCTTTCCTGAAATTGCCGAGTTTTCAAGCCGCAGCTGCTCATTATAGCTGGAAAGCCACTCAGCACAATGCGAAAGCTCGCCGGCCTCTTGCCCAAAGAGCACCTTGCATGTGCTTTTCCATACCCTGTTCATGGAGTCATATACAGCGCTTGACATATTTGCACCCAAACTAATTGATAGCCCCGGGCGGATGGAGCAAACCGCAAGGTTTGCGACAGTTTTGGCACAAAGTGCCAAACGCAAGGGGCGGAACGAAGTGTAGCCCCGAGCGGATTTGAACCGCTGTTGCCAGGTTTCCATGCAACTATCTCCACCTAAAAGGGGAGATAGCAAGAACCCACCTTATTGAAACATTTGGGTTCTTGCATCAAAGCCTGGTGTCCTTGGCCGCTAGACGACGGGGCTAGCATAAAACTAGTATTGTTTGGCAATATAAAGGGTGTAGTTTTCCGTGAACGCTTCCCACTTTCTCGTCGCAACGAGAAAGGGGCACCTTTCTGCCGAAGGCAGAAAGCGTGTTGGGCATCCCAAAAAGGGTTCAGTATTGGCGGGCGATATATACTAAAGCATTCGCCTTCTTTTTGCAGGCTATACAGTTGCCCGAGGCTTTTTCCTTTTTGTCAAACCTTATTCCCCGAACATCTCCTGCTGTTTTTTCCTTTATTTTCTCAGCACATTTCCTCCCTTGCATTTGGATTGTGCAAAAGGGAACAGCAACAAGCTTTCCTTTTTTTATCTCTGCTGAAAGCGATTCCATACTGTCTGCCTTTGAAAGAGAACTCCCAAGCTTTTTCTGCGCATTTCCTTTCATGTCCAAAAGCATCTGTTTTGCCTGCTTTAAAACCCAGGCTGCAAGCTCTTTTTCCTTTACTGTGCACTTTTTCTTATTATCCCTTCTTGCAACTGTCAGCATTCCAGATTTTGCTTCCCTTTCGCCAACCTCTATTCTGAATGGAACTCCTTTGAGCTCCCAGTGATTGTATTTGAAGCCAGGTGTATTCTCAGAAAGGTCTGCCTTTGCCTTTACTCCTGCTTTTGTGAGCATCAGGCAAATTTCCTTTGCCTTTTTCTCAACTTCCTTGACATTTCCCTTTTTTGGTATTGGAACAACAATAACCTGCACAGGGGCAAGCTCAAAAGGAAGAACAAGCCCAGAATCATCCCCATGCACAGAAACTATTGCTGCATATATCCTGGAAATGGCCGGGCCATAGCAGGTCTGCCAGCAATATGTGCTCTCCCCCTTTTCATTCAAAAACTTGACATCAAATGCTTTTGCAAAGTTTTGGCCCAAAAGATGGGTTGACGGAAGCTGCATTGCCCTGCCGTCAGGCATCATGCAGTCAGCAGCATAGGTTGCAAGCGCTCCTGGGAACTTGTCCCATTGCGGCCTTTCAAAAAATATGAAAGGAACTGCAAACTTCTCAAAAATCACATTCTGGCACATTTGCATGTCTTCTTTTACCTGGCCTTCTGACTCTTTCCTTGTTGCAAATGCGTCATGCGCCTCAATCCAGTAAAACTCCCTGCTTCTGATAAATGGCCTTGTTGCCTTTGTTTCATGCCTCCAAACCTGTGAAGGATGGTAAATTTTCAAAGGAAGGTCTGCCTTTCCCTGTATCCAAAGCGAATACATCTGATACATTGCAGTCTCAGATGTTGGCCTCATTGCAAGCCTTTCCTCAAGCTTGGTGTCCCCAGCACGCTCCACCCAGAATACTTCAGGCACAAAGCCCTTCACATGCTCCTTTTCCCTGAGAAAATTGCTCTCAGGAATCAGGGCAGGAAACCATGCAGGCTCATGCCCTGTTCTCTCAAGCTCCTTTTCATAAAAAGAATACATTTTCTTCATGCTGAAAACAGACCATGGCATAAATACTACAAACCCTTTTACATTGTAGCGAAGGTCGCAAAGCCCTGCCTCTTTGGTTACTTCAGTGTACCATTCTGAGAAATTCTCCTTCTTATTCTTCATAGGGGAATTGGGGGAGCCAAACATTAAAAAAGAAACTAAAGGGAAAGGCAAAGCCATTAAAAGTTTCAGATGGGACATTTTGCAGTGGAGAGAAAATGGCAACAACTGCAAATCTTGTAAGGCTTTACCTGAAAAGAAGGCCCCAGCTTTTCACAGTTGTGAAAAACAGGCTGTGCAACTACTCTGCACTTGCAAGAAGGCTGCAAAAGGAGATATTCCCAGGCAAAAAAGGGGAATTTGCAGCAGTCAAGGCAGCCCTTCTCAGGCTGGCAAAAGAAAAGCAGGGGAATGAAAAGGACTGGGAAAAGGCAGTGCAAAAAATCCTAAGCCTGAGCACTGTTGAAATGAGGGGCAATGTGTCAGTTGTTTCAAGCAAAACAAGCGCAGGCGTGCCTGTTATTGCAATGTCAAATTCCAAGGCAGGGGTAATGAGCGTAGTTGACTCGTCCTACTCAAAAAAGCTAAGGAAAAAAGGCTTTGAAGTGATTGACAACCTGACTCTTGTGATACTTTGCAGCCCGCAGGAACTTCAGGACACGCCAGGCTGCGTTTCAGTAATACTTGATTCTGTTTCTGCAGAAGGAATCAATGTGCTTGAGTTCATTTCATGCCACACTGATACATTGATGGTAGTGAAAAATGCAGACGCAGTAAGGCTTTACTCAATACTTTCAGGGCTCATTGGCAAGGGCTAGACAATCAAGCCGCCAAGAACAGCACCAAGGCCTGCTTTTACCCCAAAGAGAATGCCAAGGGAAATCAAAAGAAGCCCAGGGAAATACTTAAGCCCGTCAACCCTTTTGCCAGAAGACATTATTCCAACAGCCATGCACCCGAAAAGCACAGTAATGCCTATTGCAAGAGCAGCAAACATTGTGACAGCCTCAGGGGTAAGCATAAGCTGGCCCTTGAATACCCCGACCTGGCCTGCAAGCGCAGAAGCAGCTTCTGTGCCAGTGCCGATTTTGCTTTTGATGAGCACCATTATCTCAACAAGAAAGGTTGAGACCCCGTAAAGCAGTGGCGCGCCAAATGTTATGGCAGCAATTATGAAAAGCACATAGTTGAGTATTATTGAGTTCACTTCCTTTCTTACAGAGCGGAATTTCCTGACATCAAGCGCAGTTTTCTCAAGGAGCTCTGCCATGTCGCCTCCAGAGTGCAGGCCTTCAACAACCATTACTATGGTTTTCTTGAACACTGACGATTTTATGTGCTCTGTCATGCCAAGCATTACCTCATCAAGGGGCATGCCTGTTATGCTTTTTTTGCCTGCCTTTACTATTGCGTCAGTAAGAGGCCCAAACTCGTCCCTTGCAGATACAATGAGTGCCTTGTCAGGTGTAAGCCCGCTCCTTATATTGCTTGACACAAGTGAAAGAAAATCAGGCAAGACCTCTTCAACCTGCTTTGCCCTGCTGTTTGCCCCGAGAAGAAGGTAAGTATAGGCAATTGCATGTATCATTGCAGAGCCAATAACCATCCCTGAAAATGTCAGAAGCAGCTCTGCAAAAACAACTGCAGAAACAACAAGGCCAGGTAAAAGCGAGCCAAGGAAAAGGTATGTTGAAAACCTGCGGCTGTCCATCTCATTATTGTTGTAAATGAGCATCTCTTCCCAGATTTTGATGTATGCGTTTATCATGTTACCACTATATTGACACAGCAGGCCTCCTGCTCTCTATTATGCCTATGAACATGTACTGCACAAATACAAGGCCTGAGAGTATGAATATGAATACAACATCAGTTATCGGGATGTCAACAAATGATGAAATCACCATAAGGAAAATCAGGCTTATTGTGGGCACAATTATGCATACCATAAGATACATTATTGCAAGCGAGTTGAGCTGCGCACCATAATTTCTTACCTCAATCCTCTGCTCTTCTGCCAAAAACTCAACAATATCAGAAAGCACAGGCCCTATGTCTGTGCCTGCCTTGACAGCATTTGACATCTGCCAAAGTATCCTGCTGTAATAGTATGACGGGTTTTTCACTGCAGAATCCTCAAGCGCGTCTGCAAGGTTTGTGCCTGCCTGCACGCTTGTGGTTATCTTCTTGAATTCATCAGAAACTACCCCATAGCCATGAGAGGCAGATACCAAAGACTCAAAAAGCGGCACCCCTGCGGTTGTCTGTATGCGAAGGTGCCTTGCAGCAAAGAGCAAATCCTTGTCCATTTGCGCGACTTTCTTGTTTGCAAGCCAGCGGGGATAGGCAAGACAGAACATGAATATCAGGATTGATACAATAAGGGCACATACAAGGGCCCAGACAATCGGGTTTTCAATGCCTGCCTTGTAAATAACCAGGTAAGACAGTATTTCAACAAGAATAAAGTAGAAAAATGCATTGAGCATTGACAGGCTCATGTACTGTGTGGGGGTAAGGTCAGACTCAAGCTTGTAAAGCTCCTTTTCTATGTATTTGTTGCCCTTTAGCATTCCCGAAGCTAACCCATAGAAGTAATGGGCAAGCCCAAGGGCCTGCTTTTTTGGCATTAAAAGCAGTGGAACTTTCATATCAAATCATTTGTGTTTGCCAACCTTTTTCATAAGGTTGTCATGGTCTTCATAATACTGGACAATAGTCCTTCCAACCTCCTCAACGCCGTTTATCTTGTTTGCAGCAAGATAATTCAGGACAGATGCCCTTTCCTTTATGCTGGCCCTTATTTCATTGTCATCCATCCGGGTATATGTCCTCAGGGTGTCAAGCATTCTTACGCTCGGGTTCTGCTCCTCAATGGTATCGCGGGATGAGCGCCACCTGTAAACAATATTTGCCCTGACATTTTCCCCCCTGTCAGACGGTATCAGCTCCCCAATCTCAAATACCCTCCTTATTCCGCTTCTCCTGTCACGGTACATTGCAAGCACAAAGTGCAATGACTCCAGAACAACTTCTGGAAGCTCAATTGGGGGGCTGACAAGCCTTTTGAAAGTCTCAAAAACAGTTTCAGCGTGCATTGTTGCATAAACAGAATGCCCAGTGTGCATTGCCTCAAACAAAACTTCTGCTTCCTCTGCCCTTCTTATTTCGCCAACAATTATCCTGTCAGGCCTCATTCGAAGCGAATTTACCATCAGGTCAAGCATTGAAATTGTTCCCTTGCCATCCCTGCTTCCCTGCCTTACAACCATTGGTATCCACTGCAAATATGATGGAAGTGTGATTTCCCTTGTCTGCTCTATTGAGATTACCCTCTGGTTCTGCGGCAGGAATGAGCAGAGAACATTGAGCATTGAGGTCTTTCCTGCGCCTGTTCCCCCTGATATCACAATATTCAGCTCATACTGCATTGCAAGCCAGACAAATGCAGCCACTTCAGCTGATATGGTCTTTGACAAAAGCATATCTGTAATAGTCCAAGGCTTTCTTGCAAACTTCCTGATTGTAATGGTATTTCCAAACATTGAAATCGGGCTAAGGGTTGCATTTACCCTGTCCCCTGTTGGAAGATAGGCATCCAAAAGCGGGTCTTGGGCTGTAATCTGCCTCCCTACCCTTCTTCCGATAAGGCTCGAGTAATCCCATATTTTTGACTCAGTCGCTACTTTCAGGTTGGTCTTGCACCAGCCATGTTTCTTGTGATATATCCATATTGGCTCATTCGCAGAATTGATGCATATTTCCTCAAGTATATCGTCTTTCAGCAAAAACTCTATGTCTCCAAGGCCAAGCAAATCCTGGACCATCCTTCCTGCAAGCTCTTTTGCCTTTTGCTCGCTTAACCTTGGTATCCTTTCCCTTACAAGGTTCAGGGCAAGGTTGTGGAATTTTTCCTTGAGCTTTTCCATCCTTTTGATGTCAAGCACGTCCTGGGATGTGAGCCTTATCTGCTTTAAAAGGTCTGTTTTTATTGTGTCAAGGTATGCTGCGGTTGCAGGCTCAATCAAAGGAACTGTTAGGTCATACGCAGGCACTTCGCCTGGCCTTTTTGTTATTGAAACAGATGCCCCAACCCCGTCAGCAATTACCTGGTACTTTTCGGTTTTTGCCCCTGCTTTTTTGCTTGTAGTTTTTTGCAATGCATTTCCCATGCCTTTTGCAGCAGCTTTTGGAATTTGCTGCTTTTGCGCTGGCTCTGCCTTGTCCTTTTCAGCAACTTTCATTATAATCGGCTTTGTTTTTACTTGGTTTTGCACTGGTTTTTCTTTTGCATCCTTTTTCAGCTGCTTTTTCTTGCCCCTTGATGCAACATCGCTTATCCTTGCTGCAATTCTCATTGCAATTGACTTTGCATGCTTTTTCTTTGGCTTTGCTGCCGGTTTTTTTGCTGCCTTCTTTGCGCCGGCCTTTTTTCTCCTTTTCCTTTTTCCCATAATTTCACTCCATCTTTTTGAGTTTCATCTTACCTATGATGTTGTATTCAACTTTAAGAAGCCCGTGCTTTGACAGGCTGTCAGCATATTCCTCGACTTCCTTGACAGAAAGCTTGAACTGCTTTGCAACCTCTCCGGCATCTGTTGGGCTTTTTTTCTCAACATACCTTAAAATCTGGTCAATTGCAGTCTTTCCCCCAAAATCAGATGCAGCAAGCTCTTTTGCAACTGCCCTTCCCCCTTCTTTTCCGCCTGCCAAAAGCTTTGCCATCTCTTTTCTTATGTCAGAGGCAAGGACAACTCCAACAAGCCTTCTGCCCTTTTTCCTGTCAACAACAGCAATTGAGCCTGCGCTGTTGTGCACAAGGAATGCAAATGCGCCCAATACATCTGCCTGCGGGTCAAGCCAAATGGGCCTTTGTGACATATGCTTGTAAACAAGCTCATTTTTTACCTTTGAAAGGTCTGCAAGGCCTGCCCTGCCAAGCATGCCTTTTTTGACAAGGGCAGCTGCAATGTCAGAAGTGGTAAACATCCCTATAAATTTGCCCTGCCGAAGGACTGGGGCCTCGCGAAGGTTTTTTTCTGCCAGCATCTTTGCTGCATATGAGACAGTGTCGTCAGACTCAAAGCACAGGAACTTTCTTTTTGCAAGGTCGATTATTTTCATTTTCTGCACCTATGCTATCCTTATTCTCCCGGTCTTGTTTGCAAACGAGCTTATTGTCAGGGTGTCATTTGCCTCAACATAAACCGGATTTGACAAGCCAACCGAAGCTTTTAAACCTATATTTTCAGGGTGCTGGACCTGCAGGGCAGCGGGAGAGTAGAACCTCACATAGCCAACAAGGCTCCCCTCTTTTGTAATATTCAAAAGGCTGGTCGAATACTTGTCAAGAGTTTCATAAAAGTCCAAGTTCACAGCATAGCTTTCATCCTGGATTCTTACATGCACAACAACTGCCCCTGAGCCATTGCTGGCATTTGAAAGCGTCTGCCAGGCAGCAGCGTCAATCCTTTCTGAAGCAAAGGTCAGGTTGACCTCATAGGTTTGCACTGAGCCTGCGCTTGAGTTGCCGCCTTCAGGCACAATGTAAAAGTTTGCAGATTCATGCATTATTTCAATCCTGTTTGGCTGTATGAGAAAAGAGGCATTTTTCAAATTGCTCAGGTTCATGGAAACATTCTCCTCAGAATAGTTGTACTCAAACCAGGCAAATCTCTCAATGTCAATTGCAATCTGCTGCGAAACAGGGAGCCTTTCCTCAATGAAAACAGTGCTGTTGTCAACTGATATGTTTATTGATGTTGAGATTATCCTTTCAAGCTGGTCTTCTATTCCAGAGTATTTGGAAGATACCTCGTCAATGTCAGAAAGCTGCACTGCAGACTGCTTGCCTTTGGAAGATTGCTCTGACAGGAAAATCACAAGCGTGAGTATTGAGATTGAAAGAAGCATTACTGACACTGTGAAAAGCACCCCTTTTTTCATTTTCCCTACTTTTGCCATAAGGTCATCCTCGCAATTGAATAGTTTGAAATCCTGCCATTGCTCATGGCGACAAAGTCCCTGCTTGTTACATATATGCTGGCGTTTGCAGGTATATTGCTCCCAAACTGGGTAATGCTCATGAAGTTGAACCCTCCCTCATCATAGTAATAAGTGCTGATTTCCACATGCGCGCCAATGCTTCTCTGAAGGGTTGAGTTAAGGCTGCTGTTCATAAGGCTGACATTACCGCTTGTCAAAATCCCCTGCTTGTCCATTACTGAAAGAGTGTCCTTTCCAATTCTCAGCATGTGCAGGTTCACATAAGGGCTTTCATCTGCCTGGGCTGAAAGGAAAATGATTGTTATTAGCACAAGCACCATAAGAAATAGAGCAAGAGTCGCATCAATTGTGAATACAAATCCCTTAGTTCTCATAAAGCTGCACCCTTACGTTTACAATGGTATTATTGAGCAATGCTACTCTGCTCACTTCAAGTATTGTGCTGCTGTTGTTTGCCTCAACACCTATGCTTGCATATCTTGCGCCTTCAGAAGTCTCTATTTTCACGAAAAATTCCTCATCTATTCCCAGCATTTGCTTTGCATTTGCATAAGGGATTGAGGAAAAGGCCGCAATTTTCTCACTTGACAGCTCATTTGGCCTTGAGCATAAGCCAATTGCCTGCGCATTAAGCGGGTCTTGTGCCCAGTTTTCAGGATGGCCAGGAGAATTTACCAGTGCGTCTGTTATGCTCAATGATGCAATGTCCCTGTCCCTTGATTTTGCTGTTTCAAAGTACCTTATTGAGTATATGTCCCATAGGATGAAAAAATAGGCAAGCAGCACAAGAAATATGAACAGCCCTACAATAAAGTCAATTGGCACTGCCTGGCCCTTTTTCTCAGCCAATGACAACACCTCCTTCCACATTCTCAACTGTGCTGTTCTCCCCTATGAAAAACGAGGTTGAGCTGCCGTTTGTCACATTTGAAGTCAAAAAATGGCAGCCAGTTCCCCTTGTCCCATAAGACACAGAAACTGAACGGTTCAGGCCATTTACATAAACAGAATAATTCTTTCCTGCTATTAGGGCAGGCAAGTCAAGATTTGCAGCTGTCCCATGGCCAGAGGAAAAAACAGCAGAAATCTGGCTTGACACAAGCTGGCAGACCCTTCTTGACTCTGCATCAATAGAAAGGTTGGTTGCATCAGTCTGGCTCTGGTAAAAGATAAGAGCAATGAGTATGAAAATAAGCAGCATCAGCCCTACGCTGTAGAGGAACTCCAGTGAAGTCTGCCCGTGTTTAGCTTTCACAAAATAGATACTTTCCCTTTCTTTAAAACCCTTTTGCGGGATTTTTAGTTCTTTATTGGCCTTCCACCTGCTTTATTCTCCTGCTGCGGCTTCTTTAGTAATGTCTCGCCAATCTCCAGTCTTACTGTCCTGTCTTTAACATCAAAAATAAGCTGTGACTGTGTTGGACCTATATAGAAATCGAAGGCCATTTTTCCATCCTTTACTTCAGTATCCAAGTTTCCGCTTATTTTCCCATTTTCGTAATGCTGCAGTAGTTTGTCAAAATCCTGTTCTTGTATTTGGTATGTTCCTTCATTCTCATCGCTCACGAAGCTGTTTTCGGGGACAATGATTGCTTTTTGTTGCTCATCCAAGAGCAAAATTACCGGGCCCTTTGACACCATCTTTTCCACCTGATAACCATTTTGTGCGAACATTTTAAGAAACAGATACTATGGTTATTAACATTGCCAAGCATTTCTTTTCCATGAAACCTCTAATCATTGCTTTACTTTTGCTAATGCTGCTGGGCTGCACAAGCCAGCCAAAGGAGCAGCAAATGCAAAACATCACACCTGCAACAGAACAAGAGGGGCAAAAGCCAATCCCAGTGCAAAATACAAGCAATGAAACTGAAACTGAGCAAAAACAAGACAACATCAGCAACCAGACTGAAATAAGCTATTCTGACAAAGTACAGGTACACTATTTTTACTCTCCAGCATGCCATTTTTGCACAAAGCTAGGCCCTTTTTTGGAAGAACAGCAGCAAAAATTCAACAACACAACAGAGTGGCACAAGCATAATGTAATGCAAGAGCAAGGCTACGATTTTTTTAACAAAACAATATCAGAGAAAAACCTAAGCAGCGCAGTGCCAATAATCCTTGTCAATAACAAAACACTTGAGGGCTTTTACCAGATAAACTCCAGCCTTGAAAAGCTCCTGCAAAACAGCACAGGCTAAAGTGGAATTTAATAAGCTAGTCTCCAAAACCCTGAATATGGCAAAAAGGAAAAGGAGAAAGAAAAAGAAAGCAAAGGGAATCCTAAACTGGGTTTGGAAAATATGGCAGTTTTTGCTGTGCATGTTCCTTCATATATTTTACATTGCAGCCTCGCTAATTCTCAAGGCAGCAGAACTTATTCTCAAAAAATCCGCAGCTTTCCTGAGCCTGCTTCTGCAAAAAAGAAAAGAAAAGCCACAAAGGGACAAAGACCAAGGCACTGCAAAAAGCTTTTCCCCTTTTTCTGTGCAAAAGAAAATCAGCGGAGATATTGGGGAATTTGAGAAAAGAGTATATTCTCAAGACAGCACAATAGGGCTGATACTTGGAGCAAGGGGCAGCGGAAAGTCAGCATTAGGAATGAGAATGCTTGAAAATGCAGCTGCAAAATCACAAAAAAAAGTATGCGCAATGGGCTTTGACTCAACAACCCTTCCTGGCTGGATACATTGCATTCAAAGCACAAAGCAGGTGCCAAACAATTCTTTTGTACTTGTTGATGAGGGGGGAATAACCTTTTCCTCAAGAAGCTTCCAATCCTCTGCAAACAAGCTGCTTTCATCCCTCATACTGGTTGCAAGGCACAAGGATGTTTCAGTTCTTTTCATTTCCCAAAACTCTGCAAACCTTGAGATAAACGCAATAAGGCAGGCAGATTACCTTCTTTTGAGAAAGCCCTCTTTGCTGCAAAAGGACTTTGAAAGGAAAAAGATTGCCCGCATATACAGCAATGCGCAAGGAGGCTTTGAAAATCTGCCAAACCAGGGAAAGCACTCAACTTACATATACTCTGACGAATTCAGGGGCTTTGTTGAAAATGACTTGCCTACATTCTGGTCTTTAAAGATAAGCAAGTCATTTGAAAGCCTGCAGGCTTAGCCTTTCATCCTGTTCCAGATGAATGCAGCTAGGGCGCCAAATATCAGGCCAGCGAAAAACGCATCCCCAACCCCAAGCACATAGGCAGTGGCATCAAAGCCAGTATATGCAGGCGGAGCGCTCATAAGATACCACTTATAGCAGTGCTCAAGTATGCCGCCATTTGTTGCAGCAAGCACAGCGCCCCATACTGCCTGGAAGATGCCAAAGACCAGGGCAAGGGTCACAGCAGCCCTGTTTACGCTTATTTTGTTTTTTGCCATGCTTTTGCTTCTCATCCTCTCTTTTTACACTTTTCGCAAGCTAAAGAGGAACACCTATGGCTGCAAGAACAACAACTATTATTACCCCGATTATCCCGCCAAAAGCAGCAATAAGAAAAGTGATTATGTCAATTGGCACATCCAGCATGCCAAAAAATGAAAGCAGCCAGAATATCACTATCCCGAAAAACCCGTTTATTATAAGCGGCAAAACCCTCCTTAGCAAATGGAATAAGACAACAGCTACAAGAATAGAAAGGACAAGTGCGAGTATAAGCCCCCATCCCATAACCAGTATTTAGAAGCAAACCAATAAATCCCTTTACAAAACCTTTTAATCAGAAAGCAGCACTATCAATGCCATGGGCAAGAACCAG
>Ga0180431_10003094_pt1 | contig 21672 bp, 17 predicted proteins | sample SS_ome_11_FD_132459 | JGI IMG/M metagenome (GOLD analysis project Ga0180431, IMG submission 132459) | Hypersaline lake sediment archaeal communities from the Salton Sea, California, USA - SS_1_MS_1 metaG | ecosystem: Environmental > Aquatic > Non-marine Saline and Alkaline > Hypersaline >...
CCGTAAAAAAGTGTTTCTACACAATTGCCCTTCGAAACCACTCCAAAAATGCCGCTCATCGATCATCTCCTTCATGACAAAGCCGTACCACTCCCTTGGGCATTGAACTGAACTCTTGAGCGCCCTAACATCCATAAAAGCACGAAAGCCTCCTTTCATTATACCTGTACCCTCAACTCAGATCAAGGAAGATTCACAATGACCTCAGAATAAAGCCGTATTTGGGAAATGATTAGATCCTAATCGAAAGTCAGGGCGTTCTTTCGCGCTACGCCGCGAATGTGATCGGCCGCCTTTTGGTATTCTTCGGCGCCTTTCAAGTGTTCCAGCATAAGCGGGGTATCCGGTATTTTGCTCAGCTCTTTTAAGAACGTGGCGTAGTCCAGACCGCCGAGACCCGGGCGTATCTCGTCAAGATGGGTCATGAATTCCGTCTGCAGGAGAATGTCTTTGGCATGACAACTTTTGATATACGGACCGAGTTTTTCGAAACATTCTCGGGCCAAATCGCCATTCCTGAAATATCGTTGCGGGCTGCACACGAGATTCACCGGATCAAGATGAACCGCGAAACGTTCTCGATCGATGGCTTTGAGTAAGCGGACATAAGAATCAGGCGAATCCGGATAAGCCCAGGGCATCGTCTCTAACGTGAAATAGGTTTGGGTCGGTTTGACATCGTCAATGATAGATCGCGTGGTCTCGACAATCATATCGAAGGTTTCATCAGTCAGGTTCTGCGGAGAAGGACCGTCCCATTGTTCGCCTCGCGCACCGCTGATATTCACACAACAATTTGACCCGATTCGGTCGGCAAGGGCCAGTTGTGTGCGGCATAGTTTCAAGGCCTCCCGGCGTGTTTTGTCGTCGGGACTGATCGGATTGCTCCAGGCTCCGACCTCTGCAATGAGGATGTCGGCTTTCTTCGCCGCCAGGGCATACGCTTTCACTACATCATCATCAGCGTCTGCACCGACCGGACAAAAGGCGGCTCGATAGCCAAGTTTCTTCATCGCCTTCGCCCAACCATCCGGATCAGCGTATTTCTCAAAAATCGGCCCGCCGAGCCGCAGACGCGTTGTCTTGGTCTGTGCGCTTGAATGTTCTATCGCTGACGTGGAAACCATGAGGGTTGCTCCAAATAACGATTTCTTCAAGAAGTCACGCCGGGTTGTCGATGTCCTATTACGTTTCATTTTTCATGCCTCTGAATAATATAACGGATTCGTACCTGATATTCTAACCGAACGAAACGATGAACTCACGTAGAAATTTCAATGAGACACATCGGTTGACACTTTGTTGCTGTATCTGTAGTCTAAAATGTCGATAATACCACAATAGGCCATTCGATCAGGAGACAATGAAGAAATGAAAGTATCCCTTCGATTAGAAACAACAATCAATATCGCTATAATCTGGGTTTTACTCGGTAGTGCCCAGGACGCTATAGCCCAAGGCACACTTTCCGATTATCAGCGTGCCCTCAATCTAAGCGAAACAATCTCCAACAAGGTCTTCAAGGACCGGGTCACTCCTCACTGGTTCAAGGACAATACCCGGTTTTGGTATCGTAACGACCTTCCGGAAGGCAAACGCGAGTTTATTCTTGTTGACGCTGAAAATGGCATCCGGCAGTTCGCCTTCGATCATGAACGATTGGCCACAGCTTTGGCGAAGGTCATCGATCGAGAGATACAGGCAGAAAAACTCTCTATCGACCGGCTTACATTCAATGAATCCAGTTCGTTGCTCACGTTCAGCCACAATAATCGTTGGTGGACATGCGATCTGAAATCGTACGAGATCGAAGAAACAACAAGAGAAGACACGCCGGGATCGTCGCTTCAGCCTCTCAGCGGTTCACGACCGAGCCGACGAAGCGGCAGGGAAACATCGATTACTTTTGTTAACCGCGCGAAGAAGGACATCGAGATTTATTGGATCGACTCGCAACGGCAGAGAAAGCATTACGCCACCGCAGGAGTTGGTGAACAGCATCGCCAGCATACGTTTGCCGGTCACGTCTGGTTGGTGACGGACAAGGATGGGAAAGCATTGGCTACATTTATGGCAGAGGAAGAAGCCGCCGACGCGATCATAGACGAAAATACGATTCGACAGGCAGCGAACCGAAGGGGACCGAGAGGACGAAGGGATCCCAGGGCACGAGGAAAATCCCCCGATGGTCAATGGTCCGCATCAATTAAAGACCATAACCTCTACCTGCAGAACCTCGAAACCAAAGAAGAAATAGCACTGACCGAAGATGGCTCGGAGGAAGATGCCTATTCGGATCGATTTCAATGGTCGCCCGACTCGACCAGGCTGGTTGCTCTCCGTACACGTAAAGGCGACGAAAGAAAAGTTTATCTGATCGAATCGTCGCCCGAAGATCAATTGCAACCCAAGCTCCACGATTACTCTTATCGCAAACCGGGCGACCAAATCCCGATCCATAAACCTCATTTGTTCGACGTCGCCACAAAGCGTCACATCAATATCCCGGATGAACTTTTCCCGAATCCCTGGAGCACCTCCGAGATTCGCTGGGCGCCGGACTCCAGCCGATTCACTTTCCTCTACAACCAACGCGGCCACCAGATACTCCGCATCATTAGCGTGGACGCCAAAACGGGCGAGCCGCGTATCATTGTCGATGAGCAGAGCAAAACATTTATCGACTACTCCGGCAAACGATTCAGCCATTACATCGACGAGACGAATGAAATCATCTGGATGTCGGAACGCGACGGCTGGAATCATCTCTATCTCTTCGACGCCAAGACGGGAAAGATCAAGAACCAGATTACTCAAGGCCAATGGGTTGTCCGCCGTATCGAAAGCGTGGATGATGAAAAACGGCAAATCTGGTTTGAGGCCGGTGGGATTTACCCTGAGCAGGATCCTTATTATATCCATTTGTGCCGAATTAACTTCGACGGCTCCGGCTCAGCCGTTCTAACCGAAGGTGACGGCACACACGAAATCACCTTCTCGCCCGACCGGCGATTCTTTCTTGACCGCTGGTCCCGCGTCGATCTCCCACCTATCACGGAGCTGCGCCGCGCTAAGGACGGCAAGCTCCTCTGTGAGCTGGAACGGGCCGACTGGGACGCACTACTGGCCACGGGTTGGCGCGCACCGGAGCGATTTGTCGCCAAAGGCCGGGACGGGATGACAGACATCTACGGGATTATCATCCGACCGAGCCATTTCGACCCTGCTTGCACGTACCCCGTGATTGAGAAGATCTACGCGGGTCCGCAAGGCGCCTTCGTGCCGAAATCATTCGGGCTCCGTACCCGCGAGCTTACGATCGCCGAATTGGGTTTCATCGTCGTACAGATGGACGGGACGGGCACATCACATCGCTCCAAGGCTTTTCACGACGTCTGCTGGAAAAATCTCGGCGATTCAGGCTTTCCCGACAGAATGCTCTGGATGAAGGCGGCCGCGACTCAGTATCCCTGCATGGACCTGACGCGCGTCGGTATCTACGGCGGTTCGGCTGGAGGACAGAGCACGTTACGGGCGCTTCTGGCGCATGGCGATTTCTACAAGGTCGGCGTCGCCGATTGCGGCTGCCACGACAATCGTATGGACAAAATCTGGTGGAACGAACAATGGATGGGCTGGCCGATGGGTCCACACTATGAAGAACAATCGAACGTAACACAAGCTCACAGACTTCAGGGCAAATTGCTGCTGACCGTCGGAGAACTCGATAGGAACGTGGACCCGGCCTCGACGATGCAAGTCGTTAACGCCCTGATCAAGGCAGACAAAGACTTCGACATGCTGGTCGTCCCGGGCGCCGGGCACGGCGTGGGGGAAAGGCCCTACGCCAGCCGGCGACGCATGGATTTCTTCGTTCGCCACTTGCTCGGCGTCGAACCCCCCAGCCGGGACCAAACACGCGAAAAACCATCATAGCTGTGAGAAATACGGGCTAATATGATTCGAGTGATCTTCCAGACGTTCGAGGGAAAACGCATGTTAGTACTGCATCAGCCTAACCGAGGTCCAGATGAGCGCCCGCGCCTTTTCAACGTGCAAGAAAAGGGAACATCGCTTTCCATTATGCCTTATCCAAAGTGACAAAGCTTAACCTGCGCTATCGACCTTTCAGCCATACATCGATGGGCCGTTTAAAGTCATCGGCGTGAAACGGCAACTGAGTCTTACTGCCCGACGCAGCGGATTGGTAGCCGGCATAGAGCACTTCCTGCACGACGCGGCCGTCCTCACCGGTCGCCTGAGGTTCTTCTTTGCCGCGAACACAGCGGGCGAAATGACGCATCTCCTGAGGAAAACCATAATTCCATAATTCCTCGAAGACGGGGTAGGTCCATCCCTTTGTCGTCGGTGCCTTCTCGACGGCGTAGCCGTAGCCGTACTCGCTGTAGGTCGGTAAGGCGTTGCCCATGTGCAGATCGGCGTAGGTGACACCCCCTTCACCGTAAACCTCGATCCGGTCCTCCATGCCGCCTCGTCTCGCCCAGCTATTTTCGATCAGACCAACGGCGTCGTTGTCAAATTCGAGGATGCAAAGCGAATCATCTTCACCTTTGGTCTTATCGCCGTGCACGTGTGTGGCCATCTGACAATAAACGGTTTTAATCTTAGGCCGGCCTAAAAACCAATAGCAGAAAGCGATCCCATGACAACCCATGTCCATGAAGACGCCTCCCCCCGATTTCTCGACGTCCCAGAACCACGGCGCGTGCGGGCCGAAATGCTTCTCCATCTGCTTGACCAGGTACACCCGGCCGAACGCGCCCTGGTCGGCCATTTCTTTCGCCTTCACGTATTTGGGCGTGAAAAACAACTCCTCCGCATACATCAATAACACGCCTTGACTTCGGCAGGTTTCGATCATCTGATCCGCCTCTTCCAGCGTCATACAAAGCGGCTTTTCGCATACTACGTGCTTACCGGCGCCGGCGATATCAACAGTCATCTGGGCATGCAGGACGTTCGGCGCCGCAATAGTCACCATTTCGATATCTTTTTCCGCGAGCATTTTCTTGTAGTCCGTAAAAACGCGGGCGATTCCGAATCTGTCCGCCAGCGTCTGGGCGTGGCCGGGCGTGGGAGAAGCGACGGCGACGACCTCGGCCTCATCCGGAATCATCCGAAACGATGCGGCGTGTATCTCTCCTTCGAACTGCGATCCAATAATCCCAACCTTGACTCTTCCCTTACCGCTCATAATCAATTGACCTCCTTACTGATTTTCGATTGATGATTTACGATTGATGAATGCGGCTTCGCCGAGCACCAAGCCTCCATCCAAATCGTAAATCCTAATTCATGAATCATACATCTCAAAGCGTCCATCCGGAACGATATTTGTAATGTAGATACTCGTTGGCCTCTGGCAGATTTGTAATCCTGAAATTCTCACTGTCCCAGAATAATCGTTTTCCGCCTACACGAACGCACACCGTGCCCAGCAAGACCGCCTCGGTCAAAGGACCCGCAAAACCAAAGTCGGAGCGCGTCGGACTGCCCGTCTTACAGGCTTGAATCCATTCCTTGTGGTGGCCGATTGACCGGGGCAATGTCTTGGGCGGTCGTTTGTACGCCTTCATCTTCGCCTCCGGAATTAATCGCGGACTATTTCCGCCCCAGCCTTCGACGTACATTTTCCTTTCGTCGCCCACGAAGATCAATCCATCCTCGCGGGATAGCTCGCGCTCCGGGTCCAGCTCGTCCGGCCGGGCCGGCAACATGCCGCCATCGTACCAGTGCAGCTTGACCGGCGGCATCCCTTCGCGGGCCGGGAACTCATAATGCACGATCGAGGCTAAAGGTAAGGTCTCTCTATAGACTAAAGTCGAACTGGCGTGCACGCTCGTCGGCGCGCCGAGCTTCAGGGCGGAAAAGACCGGCGCCAGGTTATGAATGCCCATGTCGCCCAAGCCGCCCGAACCGAAATCCCACCAGCCTCGCCATGCAAAGGGCACATAGGCCGGGTGATAAGGCCGATAGGGGGCCGGGCCAAGCCACAAATCCCAGTCTAAACTTGAAGGTATGGGCGGCGTCTCTTTCGGTCGATCAATCCCCTGGGCCCAGAAAAGCTGCCCGTTGTGCGTCGGCCGGTCGGACCACGCGTGAACTTCACGGACCCGGCCGATAGCCCCATCCCAGATCCATTCGTTGATTAAGCGGTTGCCTTCAAAAGCCATCCCCTGGTTGCCCATCTGAGTGGCCACACCCGCTTGGCGTGCTGCTTTAGCGATGGCCCGCGCTTCATGGACCGTCCGGGTTAGCGGTTTCTCGCAATACACGTGCTTACCCATTTTGATGGCCATCATCGTCGCCACGGCGTGGTTATGATCCGGCGTTGCCACCACAACGGCATCAACGGTTTTTTCCTTCTCGAGCATGATGCGAAAATCGCGATACTTTTTTGCCTTCGGATAGCGCTTAAACGTATCCGCCGCTCGATGCCAATCCACGTCACATAGGGCTATAATATTCTCACTGTTCACGTTATCCAGATCCCATCTTCCCTGACCACCAACACCAATCCCGGCAATGTTGAGTTTCTCGCTCGGCGGGATTCGACGAGGCCCTCCAAGGACGCGAGCGGGCACAACCGTCAACGCCATAGCGGCTGTATAACCTCTCATTAAATCCCGTCGGGTGATCCCCGAACTGCATTTGTCACCATTCACTTTATGTGTCTTCATAATGCCATTCCTTCTATATGATAAAATCAAAATTTAGAAATTAAAAATCAAAATTGCGGAATCGACGCTTCGCGTCGATGACTTCATTAATTTTGCACTTTGCATTTTGATTTTTGCATTCTCCGTTAGACGGCATCGAGTATCGAAATAATGGAGATGATACGCCAAGGAGCGCATGAATACCAGCAGGATTCTCCTTGACAAGTCCTTGAGCTCGCTTAACGACGGATCGGATGTCCGCAGCGCAGTGAAGTGATGCAGTGGAGTCGTTAAGCCGGCTTTTTCCTCCGTAGCGAAGTCACTGCTCACTGTCCGAAAAAAAGTTAATAAAATATCAAACTTTTTTATTTTTTACGAAAGAATTTCATCTAACTTGCCGATATATAGTATAGGGGGAGAGAAAGGCTATCTTTCTCCCAGGCCCAGCTAAGGGCAAGGTCGTTTGAGGCAGACGCCTCGCGGAGTGGAGATCCTTGACGCCACTCAACGGACTTGCATCACGCGTCGGTGCAATTCAGACAATCATTTTTTTTTGAACGCCGAATGTATGTTGTTATGAACGTACATTGACCGGCCATCAATGTATCCGTTCTAACGAGCATCTTCGGCACTGCGCACTTCGTCTGCGCAGAGAAAGGAGTCTTTTATGATCGCCAAATCGTTGTCGGAAAATGATCGCATGCGGCCAAAAGCGTCGGAACTCAGGGGCGGCTTGAGCAAACAAGGTCGATTGCACCTTCGTCGGCCCGTCCGCTCGCGGCTGTTCGAGTCGTACGTTCGAGACCTTCACGAGATGATCGGCCTGTGGAAGGCCGGCGAGATCAGCGATCTCATCCTTCGCGAGGTCCTGTTCGAGATGACGAAAGCCATCGATGCGCTGGATGTGAATTACGAACTCTATACGCATCTGCAGAGGGCGCATATCGTCCTGCTCGACAATGTCTTGCGAGCCGTCCATGACCTCGATGACCCGGTGGACGAAGCAGCGCAGGCGGACAGGGAACAAGAGGAAATAATCGAGAAAAAAGTCATTTCAGCAATAGACCGTGCGCACAATCAAAACAGCGCGGCCAAAACCGCGTCATGCCCGGCGTGACCGGGCAAAGAAATGACCGCGCTGCTATGGAATGTGTCGGATTACCGGACGTAAAACCGTTAATATTTCTCGTAGGGACGGCCCCCTGTGGCCGTCCGAATCCGACGCCGGGAGGATGTTTACATGCCAACAGACACAACCAGTCGGGATGAGGAAAGGGTTGGCCGTGCGATGGTCGAAGACTGCCTGATGAATGGATTCAGAGGTTGGGTAAATTTTATGCATACAGATGAGGATTTTAAAGAGAGAAAGAAAGAAAGTAGCAAAGAAAGAAAGAGAGAAACCTCGAATTCGAGTTCGAATACGACCTACGACATCTCGAGTACGAATTCGAATTCGAATAAAATAGAGATCTTTCTTTCCCTGATCGATTTTCTCGTCGAAAACAATCCCGCGACGATTGAACGGCTTTTCGATCTCGCCTTCGAGGAGCTGCGCACTGAATGTCTCGATCTCGACTTCGGTATCGACTTCGAGACGGACTACGATTACGTTACGATTGCGATGGAGGATTAACAGCCGATGGATGAAAGGACTCTGAAACACTGGATGATCGAGCGGAACCTTACCGTTCTGGAAGGCTCGGCCGATGAGCGGATCGAGACCTTCGAAAAGGTTATGGCCTACGTGCTGCCGAGAAAAACCGTGTCGGATCGGACGTGCCATAAAAATATCATTCGCTGGATGCGCCGTGCGTTCCTGACCTCCGGCTGGACGCCGAACGCGTTGATGCCGAGATTCATCGATGCCCTGCTCGAAGCGACGGGACCGACCGTTCGCAATCCGAACGCCGTGTTTATCACCATTCTCAAAAAGGAGTTTGGCTATGCATGCGGCAAGGCTTAGTGTCGGAACGCAACATACGACCCTGGTCGATTCGGACGTCGCCCAACGTCTCGAAGGCAAGAACCTTCAAATTCACGACAATCGCTATAATTACGTGAAGCTGTGGGAGCAGGGCCGATACCTCTTTTTGCATCGCTGGATCATGCAGGCTCGAAGGGGCGAAATCGTCGATCATATTAATGGAGACGGGCTGGACAATCGACGTTCGAACCTTCGGATCGCGACCGTTAGCGAGAATACGGCCAACCGTCATACCACCCGTTCGAGGACGGGCTATCGTTGCGTCGCGATGCACAAAGATAGACCCCGTCGCCGGTGGCTCGTCTATGTTCAGTCCGGCCGAAGGTTTCAGAAAAGTTTTTTCAGTTGTTACGTAGCGGCACTCTTAGCGGATCGCACGCTTCGGCAATTCTGGACCCATCCCGGGTACCTGAACTATCCGTTCGATGTGGCGATTCCGGAGCTCGAACCATTGATATTTTCATCGATGGGCGCCTGGATGAGGATCGTCTTCTCGAAGAAATCGGACGGTCGGATTCGCGCGATGGACTGTCGGGTCATGGGCGCGGAGAATCCGGCGCAGCCGGAAAATTGGAAAGGCGACCATCGTGATCTGATTTTCGTCTGGGAGCGCGACAAGGGCGTTAGATGCGTTCCAAAGCAGAATATCTTGTGTCTGCACGTCAACGGGTCAAACTATCGCGTCGTGAGGACGAGAGACCGGCGCATTTTAAGGAGGTCAACATGACAACAGAAACCCTCAAAAGACAATCGAGCGTCGCGCCCGTGCCTGCGAGGCGTCGGCTCGCCTATAAAGGGCTACAATGGTTCCATGATACGCCGAAAACGGAATCGGCGATGTATATTCGTTTTCAAACCCTGCCGAAAGCAAGCTACGACGCCCTCACGACATTCTATCATTGCACAACCGATATCGAGCTTTTTTCCCTCATCTGCAAATGGTGGTGTGTAAAACAAGCATGAAAGGAAATTCAAAAATCAAAATGCAAAATGCAAAATTAAGGAAACCATGAAGGAAATGTAAAAATCAAAGTGTAAAATGTAAAATTGAGGAAGTCATCCGCCTTCGGCGGATTCCACAAGTTTGATTTTTAATTTTTGATCTTTGATTTTCCTTTGGCGGATTCCACAATTTTTATTTTTAATCTTTGATTTTTGATATAAAGCTATGGTTATCCAAGCCGGACAGAGCAACAAAACGACCGATCCGCAAGGTATCGCTCCCTCGTCAAAACGAAAACTGCACGAATACATCAAAACGTTCCTTGGCGTCTCGATCCCCATGCGTTCGCTTTGCGACGATCATCAAGCCCCTTTCGACTATCTCTGGCATTCATTCAACGAAACAACCGCCCCTCCTGAGAAGCGCCGTCGAGGTCGCCGTAACCCGGCGGCGCTTTATTCTAACGGCGATTGCATTGTCTGGGCCAATCGCGGCGGAGGCAAGACGTTGATCGCGGCGATCGTCACGCTTCTGGATTCGTTATTCAAGCCCGGCTGCGAGACCCGGATTCTCGGCGGCTCAGGCGAGCAGGCCCGCCGAATGTACGAATACCTCGCTTACTTTGTCAATCGGGGCTTCGACCGGTTCATCGAGGGCCCGCTCCTGAAATCGCGTTGTTCGTTCAAAAACGGATCGCGCGTCGAAGTGCTTACGCAATCGCCAACGAGCGTACGCGGCCAACACGTCCAGAAACTCCGTTGCGACGAGCTCGAATTATTCGACGAGGATGTGTTCGCCGCCGCTCACTTTACGACGCACAGCACGGATTCCATTCGTGCATCGATGGAATTGCTCAGCACGATGCACCGCCCTTACGGACTCATGCAGAAAGTCGTCGCCGGATCAAAAGAACATAAAGCGCATGGAACGCCCGTATTCAAGTGGTGTGTTTGGGAAGTGATAGAAAAATGCAGGGGCCGTTCGTGCTCGCAATGCCCGTTGTGGACGGATTGCCGGGGTAAGGCCAGACGCGGCTCCGGCCATCTGCGTATCGACGACGTGATCGCTCAGATGCGGCGGTCGAGCCGGTCTGGCTGGGAATCGGAAATGCTCTGTTTGAGGCCGTCGCTTGAGAATATTGTCTTTGCCGAATTTAAGGAGGATGTTCATGTCAAAGATATTGCCTACAATCCTGATTGGCCTGTTTACCGCAGTATTGATTTCGGATATGTTCATCCCTTCGTTTGTCTCTGGATACAAACCGGTCCTGCCGGCGCTGTTTATGTCATTGACGAATATGTACGATCGCGCTGCACGGTGGCTGAAAACGCGATGGCGATCAAAGAGCGGACCGGCGTCCCGGAAGAACGTGTAGCCGGGACGTTCTGTGATCCGTCCGGCGGCCAGAGGAACCCGATCACCGGCACGAGCGAGATACGCGAGCTGCGCGCCTGCGGCGTCCACGCCAGAGGCCGGGCGACGCGAATCCTGGACGGCGTCGAACAGATCCGACAGGCGCTGAGGTCGGGCCAGGGCAAAGCTGACCTGCTCATCTCGCCGAAATGCGTGCGGCTGATCGAAGCGCTTCAGTGCTATCATTATCCGGAGGACCCGACGGTACCGACGGAGACGCCCTACAAAGACGGCGTCTACGACCATCCGATCGATGCATTGAGATATTTTTTCGTGAATATCCGGCGCACAGGTAAAGCAAAGTCGCGTCTGTATTGATGGATACGTTCGTAAGGTCGCGTGAGAAATAAATGTAAAAATCAAAGATTAAAAATAAAAATTGCGGAATCGACGCTTCGCGTCGATGACTTCCTTACTTTTGCACTTTGCATTTTGATTTTTTATTTTCCATTGCGCCATTGCGCTGCGCTGGAAGCAGTCAATCCGTCATTTACGCGCCTGCGCTTTGTGCATCAGGTCATAAACCCAGTCTTCGAAATAAAAGGGGTAGAGGTGCATTCTTTCACTGGCTAAACGGATGCCCTTCTTACTAAGCCAGGCCCGTAATTGATCTTTATCGGCCGGAAATTGCTCCGCCATTCTCTTTTTGTAAAGACCTCTCAGCCTTCGGCGTCTTTTTTTGCGAAGCGCCTCGTCCTTGTCAATCGCTCGAAAATAGTGCCGAATTTTATCCACCTTCATACTCTCGTCCTTCTTGAAATAAGGAACCAGTCGTTGTGGAATTTTGTCCGGAACCACGAACTCATCATCGAGCGCCCCGCGCTCGATCTCACCGCGTTCGTAATGCAGGAATGGATCGAAGAAAAACGCAGCGGGATGAAAATCGACGCGATGCGAAGCCAGATAAGTCACAAAGACATCCAGCGTTTTGTCTTCCCAGAACAAGTTGAACGGGCCGTCACCGATGAGGAGGATATAGCACATCAGATTTAAGTCTCTGCGATTATAGCCAACGATCGTGTTATACGCCCTGCGAAGTTTGGGTAACGTCTCTCGGCGCACGTCCACGATTAACAACCGTGAATACACGGTGTCTTTAGCCATGCCTTCGATCTCCTCGACGGTCTCTCTTATCTTCGTCTGCCGGGGTCTAATCAATTGAACGTGCTTCATCCGCGGATCGTGGTGAATCCTTTCGTAAACATCCGTCGCCAGAACGGGATCCAACGTGAGGATATGGATTGTGTTTCCTCTGGCCGAATGGCTCAGGATGTCCACCTGGGGATCTTCGATATCATACCTTCCGTCCAACTTCTCTTAGCCTCCTACTTTTCAAATTAAAAATCAAAATGTAAAATGCAAAATTAAGGAAGTCATCCGCCTTCGGCGGATTCTGCTATTTTGATATTTACATTTTTTTCTGCGCGGATTAAGCAACTCATCGACTCATCCTGATGCACTAAAACCACTTCATCAAAACGAGCCTCACAAAGATCTTGTCGATACTCATCAAATGTGTACGTTCGGCCGCCTTCCGTGTTCACCAGCATATTGACGGCAAATAACGCCCCGGCTTTCGGACGTGTGCGCGATGCGTCCATAATGATATCACGTATGATGACCGCACCGCCTTCATCGAGGGATTGGTACGCTCTGGAAAAAAGCGCGCGATTCTGCGCCCTGGAATTCTGGTGACATACGGCGCCAAGCCACACGAGATCCACCCCATCCGGCAAATCATCATTATAATAATCCCCTCCTACAAACTCCACCCTGCCCTTTAGCCCGGCTTCGGCGATTCGACGCCTCGCCATCGGTATAACCAGCGGCAGGTCGAACAACGTCGCCCGGGCTTCGGGTACGGCTTGAAGAAGCGCAATCGTCCAGGTGCCCGGCCCCGCGCCGACATCAAGTACGCGCCGGAATTTCAAAGGCTGCAACCTGTCAACCACTTCAGCGGCAACCGGTTCGGAGACATTTTGCATAGCGCCGATGAAATCGGCCCGGTCGGCGGCGACTCCGCGAATGCTCGGACCCGTTTCAGCGGGACCTCCCTTTTGAACCACTTGCGACAACAAGGACCAGTGACGTAAACAGTTGCTCATATGCCGAACCATCGGCAGGATGTTGGCGGGTGATTTTTCGCTCAGGAGCCTCCCTACATCCGACGGAACGCTGTAAAGATTGCCCTGCTTGTCCAGAAGCTCCATCGCGGCCAGGGCATCGAGCAAAATCGTCATCGCCCTCGAATCGGCGCCAAGCTCACAAGCCAGCGCTTGAGCTGTTTTGGATTGTTCGTGCAAAGGGGTGAAAACATCCAGAACTGCGCCGGCGGTTAACACACAGGCCGGCTGAAACGAGCGGGCAACGTCCAAAATTTCCTGGGCGGTCCATTTTTTCGCCATGAACAGATTCCTATTGACTGAGATACTTCAATTAACGCTCGGTCATACATAGGATATCGAATCCGCCCGATAAATACAATGTTCATCTTCCTCCCTATCGTTGATTAGAGGCGATTGTCTTCTATTCCTCCGGCGCGCAAACGGCATCCTGATTCTCCGCCGTTCTATGCTCTTCACAACAAATCACAATACATCCAACCAAGCTGAAGATGGATAAGATCAACGCACCGATCAGTAATGCTCTTCTCATGGTTTGTTCTCCCTGACCCGGCCTTAGCCGGTCCCCAAAAGGTTGATTGAGTTTTTCACTCATGACTTCGTGAAAGGCTTCCCAGAATCTCGATCTTGTTTTCCCACCGATGAGAATCAATCTCTGCCGGTAAATTCACCTGCGAACACCACCACTGGTGCAGCCATTTTCGGATGTGTCGTAGCGCCTTCATTTCAATGTCTCCTGCCATTTTGGCCTTGTTTTAGAAATTCGTGTTCTCTACTTAAATAAAGGCCACAATCCGGCGCAGGGTAACGGAAATAATGAACGACAACCAGGACTTCTACGATCGTTTGTTGCCGACGAAGTAGCCCAATACCAGCGTCATCGCGGTGCCGATGGGGAAATGCCAGGGCCAGGCGAGCGTGAAGTAGATAGGCTCGCCCTCCGGCGTTCGACCGACTACAACCAGGGAGATGACCAGGACCAGCGCTGTTGCCAGGGCAACGTAAACGATCCTCACCGGGTGGGCGCGGAGATGGCGGACGGCTTGGACGAGCAGGATCAGGCAGGTGATCAGGACGATCCATTTCGGTATCGTCTGGTGCCAGTTCAGGGCAAAGACGATGAGCATCGATAGCGGCACACCCCACATCAAGCCCAGGTCGTCGCGCTGGGTGGGCAGGAAGGCGAGCAGAAAAACGCCCAGCAATGCGCCGTACGTGTAGGCCGCCATGGCCAGCGCGAACTGGATCAGGTCGGCGTACGACTGGGCGATCGTATCGCAGGAAATCGCAAACGCCGTCAGCAGGACGCCCCAGATCACCACGATAACCCGCGAAGCCCGGACGTAATGCCGGTCGGAGGCCTCGGGCTTGAGGTACGGCTTGTAGAGAAGCGAGATGGTCGATTGAGACAGGGCCGCCAGGAGCGAGTCGAGCGTCGAGATCGCGGCGGCGAAGATCGCCGCCATAAGCAATCCCGAAAGGGCCGGCGGCATGACATTGACGATATAGATAGCGAAGATCTTCATCGAGTCGTCATCGACGACCACCTGCTCGGCCCCGCTCAGCGGGAAGTGCCGGTAGTAAACGTACACAGCCGCGCCGACGAACAGCAGCAGATACGTCAGCACCTGCGAGAGGCCCGAAAAGATGATCGCTTTGCGCGCATCGGCCGCGCTGCGGCACGTGAAAATGCGCTGGACGTTGAGTTGGTCCGTGCCGTGCGAGGCCAGGGTCAGAACGCCGAAGCCGATCAAGCCGCACCAGAGCGTGTACGCTTCCTTTGGACTGATGCTGAGATTGATGACGCGGAGCTTGCCGGCGGCGTGGGCTTCCGAGACGATGGTTGCCAGGCCGCCGTCAATCGTGATCGCCGCGAACACCAGCGCCGCGATGGCGCCCAGCGTAAACAGGAGGCACTGAATCGCATCCGTCCAGATCACCGTGGTGATGCCGCCCATGATGGTCCAGCCGATCGAGACGGCGCCGATGATGATGATCGAGGTGGCTACGTTCGTACCCGTGACAACCTGGAGCGCCTTGGCCGCGATGTAAACGCGGGCGCCCTGGGCGAGGATGCCGCCGATCATGAACAGGCCGGTGGTGATACTCCGGACACGCGGGCCGAGCCGGTGGCCCATGTATTCATAGGGCGAATAGATCTCGCGCCGGTAGTAAACGGGAACGAAGAAGTAGCCGATGACGAAGCGGGCGGCGATGGTCCCGACGGCGAGTTGGATGTACGTCATGTCCCCTCCCTGGGAAAAGACGATAGCCGGGGCGATGAGGAAGGTCGCGGCGGATAGTTCGGTGGCGATGATCGAGCCGCAAACAGCCGGCCAGGGCAGTCGCCGACCGCCCAGGAAAAAGTCCTTCATCGAGGCCTGCTTGCCCGCCAGCAGCCCACCGAGAACAGTCGTAAAGATCAGATAGACAACGATGACCAGCCAGTCCCAGACAATGAAGTTGCCGGCGATCTCGTCAAGCGCCTCGTCCACACCTTGCGCGGCGCACGGCGCCGCAAGCGCCGGTAGGATCACCAGAACGAAAAGCCATCGGCGTTTGCCCATCATGCCGGCTCCTCAGGCTGGGAAATGGCGGGACGCAGGAACTCGCCGTTCTCTTTGAGAATCGCCAGCGCGCGAATCAGATCAACCCGGCGAAAGTGCATGACCAGCGCCGCTTTGACCTTGCCCTGTGCACGGGCGAGTAGTCTCGCGGAGCGTGGGCGGCTCAGACCGGTTATTTCCATAACAATCCGCACGGAGCGGTCCCGAAGTTTTTCATTCGTGGCTTTCAGATCGACCATCAGATTCCCGTAAACTTTGCCTAACCGGATCATCGCTCCGGTCGTGAGGGTATTGAGGACAAGCTTCGTCGCGGTCCCGGCTTTCATGCGGGTCGAACCGGTGACCACCTCGGGCCCGACGACGGGATTGATGATAATCTCGGCGGGAATATGCCGAACGGCCTCGGGCGCGCAGGTAACGAAGATCGTCGCCGCCCCGATTCGCCGGGCGTATTTCAAAGCGCCATGCACATAGGGCGTCATGCCGCACGCCGCCAAGCCAACGACGACGTCTGCTGCCCGGACGCGCTTTTTCTTTATGGCTTCGGCCCCGTCCTCGGGGAAATCTTCCGCGCCTTCCGCCGAGCGAACCAGGGCGCGCCGGCCACCGGCAATGATACCCTGCACGAGCGAAGGGGACACCCCAAACGTCGGGGGACACTCGGAGGCATCCAAAACACCGAGCCGGCCGCTGGTTCCGGCTCCGACGTAAAAAAGCCGCCCTCCCCGACGAAATCGTTCGACGATCACATCTATCGCGGCGGCCATTTGGTTTCGCTGCCGGGCCACCGCTTTAGGAACAATCGTATCTTCGGCGTTGATCAGATCGACAATCTGCCGCGTCGAGAGCTGATCGATATTCTCACTGGCGCGGTTGCGCTTCTCGGTGGTCGGTAGGATTCTGTGTTTTTTGGTCATGCCGGTACGATCTTTCCCAGAACGACCGGCTGCTCGGCGCCGGTGGCTCCGGGAACGTTGTTTGTCAGTCCTTTTATCGTTGCCCAGGCCAATATGGCAAATGAGACCGCCTCTTTGGCATCAACACTCATGCCGAAATCATCGGTCGAGAGCATCTTAACCTCCGGCAGCTCACTATGCAACATCTCGACCAGCGTGCGGTTGTGCGCCCCCCCTCCGCAGAGAATCATCTCGTCCGGGATCACCGGTAGAAACTTTCGATACGCCTGAGCGATCGTACGCGCAGTAAAAACCGTCACGGTCGCCACGATATCGGCATGCGCCAGACCTTTTTTGATACCGCGTCGAAAGATTTGCTCCGCGAAGAACATCCCGAACTCTTCCCGGCCGGTGGATTTTGGAGGACGGCGACGAAGAAAAGGGTGCCGGAGCATCTCATTCAGAAGTGTTTTGTCCACCGTGCCCCGTGCCGCCATCTTTCCTCCGCGATCATAATGTCGCTTACCTTCACTCAGTAATCGAACGATACCGTCGATGACCATATTCCCCGGGCCTGTATCGAAAGCAATAATGTCATCTTGCTCACATCCAGACGGAAGGAAAGTAACATTGGCAATACCCCCGATATTTTGCACGGCGCGATTAAGTCGTTTGTGACCGTACAGAATATAATCCGCATAGGGAACCAACGGCGCGCCTTCGCCCCCGGCGGCCATGTCGCGGGGCCTGAAATCCGCGATCGTTGTAATGCCCGTCCGCTGGGCAATAACGGAAGGTTCGCCAATTTGTAATGTGGAACGAATCGTAACCCGGCCATACCGCTTACCGCGCGGATTATGATAAATCGTTTGGCCGTGAGAGCCGATCAAATCGATGGAGTTGAGCGAGATATCCTTTTTGGAACAGAGTTTCACAACTGCATCGGCAAATACCTCTCCTAAGACAACATTGTAGTGACAAATTTCATTCAACCGGGCTGATTCAGGTTGGCACAGCTTTAGAATCTGTCGCCGCAACGTAGCCGGATACGGAAACATTTCAAACGCCAGCAAACGAACTTTTCCTCTGTCGATATCAACCACCGCAGCATCCACTCCGTCGGCAGATGTCCCCGACATCAAACCGGCTACTCTTACTGTGCCCTGACGTGCCATTTCTTGAATTCTTTGATTCACTATTTGTCTCACCACATGAACAAACACAAAGAAACCGTTCAAGATCATACAACAGAATCACACCGCCGGCAACTGACTCGTCCGGCAAGAAGTACATTTACATTTTCCATATAAAGTGATAAAAACATAACCATTAAAACTCGTAGGGTGGGCCTTGGCCCACCGATTCGATCATGGTGGGGCAAGCCCTACGTTTTATTGACAAGGAACTGTAATGTCGGATGCAACAAAGAAAGCTGAAGAATTTTTGAGCCGCGAACGGGCGTTTCGGTTGGGTGAACTGGTCACGGAGGCATCTCATCCGAAGACCCGGACGCTTTCGCAAACGGTGGAGACGGATCTGCCCGCCGCAATCCGGCTGCTGCAATCGGTGGACGACGACATCCCGCCCGCGATGGAGAAGGCGCTCCGACAGGATTCGTTCAACCGGCTTGTCGATGCGTTCGGCGAAGCGATGAGTGCCGGCAAGACAATCTTCTTTACGGGATGTGGGTCGACGGGCCGGCTGAGCATCCTGCTGGAAGCGATGTGGCGGCGGTTCTGGCGACAACTTCAACAAACACATCCGGAAACGGCAACCGATTTTCCCGACATGGAGGACCGGGTCTGTAGCGTCATGGCCGGGGGCGATTTCGCCCTGATCAAATCGGTCGAAGGGTACGAGGATTTCCCCGTCTTCGGTCGATATCAGTTGAGGGAAAGAGGCGTCCAGACCGGCGACGTTGTCGTCGCCATCACGGAAGGCGGCGAGACGCCTTTCGTCATCGGTACCGCCTGGGAAGGATTAAAAGCCGGGGCGAACGTCTTTTTTGTCTATAATAATCCTTCGAAACTGTTGTGCCAACATGTCAAGCGATCGCGGGAAGTGATTGAGGAGCCGCGAATGACCAAGCTCGATCTGACGACCGGGCCGATGGCGATCACCGGCTCGACGCGAATGCAAGCTACCACGGCGGAACTGTTCATTGTCGGCAGTGCCTTTGAGATCGCGCTCGTGCGTTTTCTTTACGAGAAGCTCTCGCCAGCGCTTGTGGAACAATTGCAACTCGAGAAGCGGGAAACCAGCGATTATTTTCGGCTATTGTCCGAGCTTATCAAGCAACTCTCAACCCCTGAGGCCGTTGACGTACTGGTTCGTGCAACGGATTTCGAAGAAAACGTTTATCGCCGAAAAGGTCTTGTGACCTACCTGGGCGATTCGTTTTTGTTGGACGTCCTGACGGATACAACGGAGCGCTCACCGACGTTTATGTTGCCGCCTTTTCGAAAATGTGATGATAACCGTTCACCCATCTCCTGGGCGTTCGTCAAGGATCCGTTTCGCACGACGGAACAGGCCTGGTACGACCTTCTACAACGCGAGCCGCGCGGGTTGGATTGGGAACGTGCGATTTACGAAAAACTGAAGGCGCCGAAGAATCTGAAAGCCAAGCCGCCCAAGCTGGATAACGCCGAGATATACAAATTTATGATCGGCAACGAGCCTGATCCTTCCCGAACGGATGCCCCGGATTCGGCGCTGATCGCCGTCACTGTCGGTGATAAAACGGATCATTTGATTGATGCAGTACTTCAGGAATCTGAAACGCCGTATAAGAAGAAAGCGGCGTTGCTCATCGGCTCTGAGGTCCCCGTCGCCGGTATCGATGAAACGTTCCGGTTCGCTTACAATCCGCCCGATTCGCCTTTGCAGCTATGGCATCATCTGGCCGTTAAGCTTATCCTGAACACGCTCTCCACGGCGACGATGGTCTGTATGGGCCGGGTCTTCGGCAATGCGATGGTCTGGCTGTCGCCGAGCAATAAAAAACTGATCGATCGCGGCTGCCGTCTCATCGCTCAGCAGACGGATTGCAGTTACGAACAGGCCTGTATCGCCCTTCACATCGCGATGGAAGAGGTGGAAGCCGCACAACAAAAAGGCCGAGAGGTTCCCTCACCGGTCGCGCTGGCTATCCAGCGGCTCTGAAGCGGTTAATCCCGGTAGATCAGGTATTTGTTCCTGATGTTCCTAAAAGACGTCAGTTCCGTCTGCCATTTGTTACGAAGATCATCCAAAGACGAACCGTTTACGATGGCCTTGCGAACGTCCGACGTACCGCACAGACGGTCGAAGTGCCCGGTTCGCCACTGGAAGTCATCCGGGTACATTCGGAAAACGGTATCGACAATTCTAATCCCGGCGTAATAGGCCTCAAGCGCATCTCTGTCCGTGACGATAATCCGCACACCGTTACACGCCTTTCCCCGATGCTTTGAGCTTATAGGCTTAAAACAGGTCGTTCTAAAACGCATACCCGGCAGGTTCAGCGCATTCAACCGCTCCACCAAGCGTGTTGAATCGATCCAGGGCGCGCCGAACTGCCTGAACGGCATCGCTGTTCCCCTACCTTCGGAGACATTTGTCCCTTCCAACAGGCACAATCCCGGATAGATGGCAGCGGTCTCCAGATCGGGCATATTTGGCGAGGTCTTGATAAAACGCAGACCGGTCTGGTCATACCACAACTGTCGGCGCCAGCCTTCCATTGGGACAACGACCAATTCGGTCTTCACATGGCCGGCCAGCCAGCCCCGCCGATTGAACATTGTCGCCAGCTCGCCCACTGTCATGCCGTGCTGGACCGGAATCGGGTAGAGCCCTACGAAACTGGCCTGCGTCGGTTCGAGAAGATTACCCTCCACACAAGTACCGTTGATGGGATTCGGGCGATCCAGCACGACAAAAGTCTTTCCATTCTCAGCGGCCGCTTCCATCGCCAGTGACATCGTATAGATATAGGTGTAAAAGCGGGCGCCGATATCCTGGATATCGAAAACGAGAACATCGACATTTTGCAGCATGTCGCTTGTGGGTTTTTGTGTCTTGCCATAAAGGCTGTGAATCGGCAGGTTATAGACAGGGTGGAGTCTATTGTCGATTTTCTCGGCGTCCGGGGCCGTGCCCCAGAAACCGTGTTCCGGGCTGAACAGAGCCACAATTTCCACACCGGGCATTGCCCTGAATACGTCCACGATAAACCGGCCGCTTCGGTCATATGCCGTATGGTTGGCGATGATGCCAAGGCGTTGGCCCTCGAACACCTCCTTATATTCTCCCACACGGTCCAACCCGGTCTTCACCGAGCCGTAACTGCAGGAGAGCATCACAAAAAAACTCAAGATAATGATCGCCTTTGTTGATTTCATTTTTCCCGTCCAGATCAAATTATGGAACCAATTTTCCGAATTTATAGTGTAATGGACTTTTGAATCCCGAACAAGAAATATAGTGACAAAACGCGCCGTTCGAGATAAGATTGGACATTCGGCTTTATGAAAAGAATCGAAATGAAACGACTACAAACAACGCTCCTGTTATTACTGCTTTGCCTTTCGATACAATGCCGGCCCGTCCAGGAAGAAAAACCCGCGTACCTTTTTCCCCGGATCGGCCCCGTCATCTATGAAGAAATGGAAAAAGGTAACTTTCCCGGCGCCGTGGTGCTCGTCGGACGAGGGGATGATATCGCGTACTGGAAGGCCTTCGGCCACAAAATAACCGATCCGTGCGAAGAACCGATGGACAAAAACACGATCTTCGATATGGCCTCCGTAACCAAGCCGGTTGCCACCGCGACATCGATCCTGATTCTCGTGGACCGCAAGGCTATCGGACTGGACGATGTCGTGCGTACGTATCTACCCGCTTTCGGCTGCAAGGGCAAAGAAGAGGCCCGAATCAAGCATCTGCTGGCTCATACATCCGGTTTGCCGGCGTACACAAATGCAAATAAGCTAAAAGAAGAATTCGGAAGCCCCTGCCCCGAGAAGGTCATTGACAAGATTTGTGCATTGGAAGCGCTTAGTACGCCCGGCGAAGAATTCAGG
>Ga0180431_10003096_pt1 | contig 21670 bp, 16 predicted proteins | sample SS_ome_11_FD_132459 | JGI IMG/M metagenome (GOLD analysis project Ga0180431, IMG submission 132459) | Hypersaline lake sediment archaeal communities from the Salton Sea, California, USA - SS_1_MS_1 metaG | ecosystem: Environmental > Aquatic > Non-marine Saline and Alkaline > Hypersaline >...
TATCTCTTGATATGACGCAGTGCAATCTTCAGGTAGTTATTTAACATGGACACACCTCCGAAGACATGTACTATATAAAGGGGGAGAATGATGACGACACACCGGAATCCGTGCCGGATTCGTGACAGAACGGGACCATGCTCTTTCCTGTCCTGCGCGAACCGATATGCCAGGTCTTCCGCGATGGAGCTGCCCATGGCCTCGTTGGTCAGCCAGGAGAGAATCCACCTCATCCAGTCGAGTATGCGACGCTTCTTCATCGAGAACGCTTCAGAATTCTTTCTGCAGATCGGGGACATCCTGCCAAACGTCCCGATTGACCTGTTGGATGGAAATCAATTTCTCCTTGCCGACTTCCGTCAACGTGTAGTAGATCCTGGGACGTCCGCCCAGCTCGGCGGGCTGCTCGGCATGACGCGTACTCACGTAGCCGTTCTTCCGCAGACGGTTCAACGGGGCATAAATGGCACCGGAAAGCCATCGGACGCCCGTATCCTGTTCCACTTGCTCACGGATGGCAATACCGTAGGCATTGTCCTTCAGCTTCCAGATAGACAGGAGCAATATTTCTTCGATGCGAGACAGAAATTTCATACATAACCTCCGGACAAATATTCGTTTATTAGTATTCTAATAGTAGTATACTGATATTAAATAAAAAAGTTACTGAAAAAATGGCAAACAAGACCCCGGGAAGAAAACCGTTTATTGAAAACCAATTCGTGCCGGAGCCCTTTTTTGTGCTGTTATATCAGGATAAATCTGCTAAGTAGGTGTAAAAGACGAGTCGTATTGAACGACGGTACCAGAACACGATAAACCGACGGGGCCGCTTAAAGGGCGGTAATCATTATATATAATATTGAGGGATTGGCGAATCATGCGCTTCATTCTTGTGTTCCACGAAGAACGGACTGTCATCCAGTAAACCGAGAGGGGTTGCATCTGCATGGATGCTCCAATCAATACAGAGATTGTTTTATGACGTTTACGTGTTTGAGTCTGAAGAAGGAGGTAAGAAGGCAATATTCACGTGCTTCAGGGATCGGAAGATATTCTCCCGAATGTTGGCGTTTTTTTCTTCTTCCTGAAGACCGGCGATGATCTCCTTGACGCGCTGGCGACGTGTTTGACCGTCCACAGGACACAGTTTGGGCAGTTCGGGTAAGCCCGACTCGAGAGCAAATTTCTTCAGCAGTTCTTCTTCGATGTATGCCAACGGACGAATGATGTGCATTTTCCCGCGGAACACCTCCTGGACGGGGCTCATGGCTTCAATCTTCCTTCCGTACAGGATGTTAATGAGCAGTGTTTCCACGATGTCGTCCTTATGATGGCCGTAGGCGATCTTATTGCATCCTTCCCGATGGGCCGCCTCGTACATCCTTCTCCTCCGGTGATGGGAGCAGATAAAACACGGGTTTTTTCGGGCATCGGGGTCCAATGCCTCTTTGCTGATCTGGGTGTGAACGATTCGGTGGTCTACGGACAGCTTCCGGAAATGATCCTCCAGCTTCTTCCAACCCGACGTTCCCTGACCGTCGAATCCCAGGTCCACATGAATCACCACCATGGAAAAATCGTGTTCGCCGAAAATATGGCGTTCGTGCAATAGGTGCAGCAGGGCAAGGCTGTCGGGCCCACCGGACACGCCCACCAGAATCCGATCTCCCTTCTGGATCATGCGGTATTCGCGTATGGCCTTCTCCATGCGGTTCCGCAACGTCTTATGAAGCCGGGTCGTTTTCACCTCTCCCTTCCAGATGGTTCGAGGCCAGTATGTCGAGAATGGCCGGTGTCACATCCTCCAAGGAACGGATGCGGTCTTTCACTCCTTCAGCACCCCGTCCCCAAAGGCGTGTCATCACCCGATTCCGGGTGTGGGTTTTGACTGAAAGGTCTTCGACATTCCCATGATCGCTGGTCATGACAACCAGCGTCTCGGTCAGATCGACCTCCTCCAGAAACGCCGATAAAAACCGCTCCAATCCCGCCAGCACCCATCGAGCCCCCTCCATGTTCTGACTGTGTCCCGCACGATCTGTCATGAAGTATTCGTATAAGAGAAAATCAAAATTCCTGGAGGCATCACTTAGCACCCGGCCCGCTCCTTCGGCGGAAAAACGTGGCACATCAAATCCCCGGGCGATGAGGCTCTCGTTGGTAAAATCGTGGTAGATGGACCGACGGTTGCCTATGTCGTCGACACGGAAGAAGGAAAGCCCGGCCGATAGAGTGGCCACCGTGGTCGTGGAGAGCCGCCATCGTGTCTTCTCCTTAATTTGGAAAAACAAAGGGCGATAGGCATTGATAAAAGCCCCCCGGAGCCCTCTGTCCTTGACCTGTTTGAGGATCGAATGTTCTCGTAAAATGGACCTGAGGGTTTCGTTGGGGTATCCCTGGAGATGCCTTCCCAGGAGTTTGGACCCGTTGATTCCTGTGAACAGCGTCGTCTGGCCCGTGGCACTTTGGGGTAAACCCTCCACGCCCAGGGTCGCCTCCGTGGGAACGAGAAACCCCCCGTCGTCCGTGGATACAACACCGTTTCCGTTCTCACAACACGCCAGGAGCTTAAGTCCCTCTTGCAGGCATGGATTCACGCGGGCATCGTCGGGCCCGAGACCCAAACCATCGATAAAAATCAACACGACCCTCATCGGTACCCCAAATGTCTGATGGAAGCCGCGTCCTTGCGCCACCTCTTCCTCACACTGACATGGAGCTCCAGAAAAACCGGCCGATCGATAAATTTTTCGACATTCTCCCTGGCCGCCATGCCAACCCGCTTCAGCGCCTGACCTCCCCGGCCGATGACAATGCCTTTCTGGGAGTCGTGCTCGACGATGATACGTGCCCGAATATAATCCTTTTGTTGGGGTCTTTCTTCAAACGCTTCCACCTGAACCGTCGTGGCATACGGAATTTCCTCTCCATAATGGAGGAAAACCTGCTCCCGGATGATTTCCGAGACAAAAAACCGTTCCGGTTCATCGCTGATGATGTCTGGCGGATAAAAAGGCTCGCCTTCCGGGAGGGCTTGGACGATGAGGGACAGAAGCAGGTCCAGGCCATCGGCCTTGAGTGCAGAGATGGGAACGATCTCCCGGAATATGTCCAGTCGTTGAAAATGATCGATGAGGGGCAGAACCCGCTCTTTGTCTACCAGATCGACCTTGTTGATGATCAGGAATCTGGGCACGCGAAAGGGAGACAGCGTCCGGGCAATGTCTTCTTCCTCGGGCCCGGCACCAGTGGCTTCGACCATCATCAGGATGAGATCGGCTTCCTTCATCGTGGCCCAAGCCGTCTTCACCATGGTTTCCTGGAGCAGGTAGGTGGGTTGCATCAGGCCCGGCGTATCCAGGAACACAACCTGATGGTCTTCCCCGTTCAAGATGCCCAATATCCGGTGACGGGTCGTCTGGGGCTTGGGTGAAACGATGGCCAGCTTCTGCTGGAGGAGACTGTTCATCAGTGTGGATTTACCGACGTTGGGTCTCCCCACGATGGTCACATAGCCTACGTGGAACGCAGGGTTCTGTCTGCCGTCCGCTTCCATCTCAGTACAGCCGCCGCAGGCGGACACCTTTATAGTAATGCGTTAAAATCTGATCGAAACGATGACCCTCGAGGGCCATCATGGCGGCCCCTGTCTGACACATGCCCACGCCGTGACCGAAACCCGCACCTTTCAGAATAAAGAGCCCCGTTGCCTGGCTCCACCGGCCTTCTTTCTGCACGTAAAAACAGGAGCTCCAGAGCGTGTTGGTCGAGAGCGCCTTACGAATGTTCAGCTCCGGTTCCAGGATAAATGTACCCTGCGTGCCTACGACCCGGAGACGAATAATCCGGCCCGAGGAGCCCCTCTTCAGGGGCACGAGGTCCTGTATGGCCCCCACATCACGACCCGTTTTCTCCCGCAGGATGCGCCTCAGCTCATCCTGGGTATACCGTACTTCCCAACGAAAGTACTTCTTCGTGAAATCGAGCGCCGGTGGCAGCCCGTTGCCCGTTGTATTGCAGTAGGCGGATGGATCGTCGTCGATCCAACGTTTGAGGTTCGTCTCGTCGGTCAGGGAGCCGTAGCGTTGGAGATTCCCTGAGCCGTCAAAGCGGCCCTGAAGGTACGATTTCGGCTGTCCTCCCCACGCGTTCTGGTTGTCCTCGCCGTGACCGCCGCATACGGACGAGTACACCGCTTCGGCGATCGCTCCATCCTTCCACATCACAAGTCCCCGGGTTCGCCGTACGGCACGATCCGTGGACGAGGCCCTCTTGGTCATCCCGCTGTAGACCTGACAGTGAACGTCGGCACACACATCAAACGGGTCGTCCTGGTGGATACGTCCCCACTTGGATAGAATTTCCCCCCGAGCCGCTATGGCCTGCGCCTTCAATGCCTCCGACGGAAATCCCTCGGGCATCTCCGATGGCACCACGCCTCGGAGATACTCTTCGAACGAGAGCGTATTGATTAGGGCCAGCTTACCCTCATTGTCCAGTTGAATGCAGATCGTCTCGGGATAGCTCCGGTTTTCCAGCGTCTCCCAGTGAAATCCGGTTCCCACGGGCACATCGTATACCGTCACAGGGGTGCCCACAATGCACACTGGCCTGGTGGATTCATATCCCTGACCGGTATGGAGATTCTTCAGGAGGAGGATTCCCCGGGCCCTCTGGGCCTTACTCCGGACGATGAACGTTTCGAGACGATTCCATACAGAATCCCTATACGCTTCGGCCTCTTCCCTGTTTGTGAATGCCTTTTGAAGATAGATCCGATATCTTCGATTATCGCTTAGCGTCGTTCTGCCGACCCGAAGCACGTCGCCTTCCTGTTCGATCACCACGTCGAAGCCTTTTCGCTCGATTTCTCCGGCCAGGCTCCGGGCTCCTTCGCGAGTACTGGATGATGCAGCTGCCAAACGGTACACAAACTGCGCGGGTGTCGACGATTTAATTTCCGCCCGCCAACGATGCCCCCCCCTCCCTCGTGTGATGAACGTTCCGTCATCCGTGACGATCCGGCCGGTCCTGTCCATCGAGAACTCAACGGCCGATGTCCCCCATAGAAGACCCACACGGATTTCAGGCTCCTGCGTCCGCCTTGGCTGGTATACCGAATGATACACCGGTGGTTCTTGGACCGCACATCCTGTCAGTACGACGAGCAGCACCCAAGACCATCGCCCCATCGATTTTATCAAACGACCTTCCTTTCCCTATCATCACCCGTCAAAACCGAGATTGAACTTTTAAAAATATACCTGTCGACAGTTAAAAAAGCAAGAGAAAAGCCATGCACAGCATCCTCCCTTCCGTTGTTGAAGCCCGATGTAATCCGAGGGATCCGACATCCCGAATGTCCCAACAGGTTGATTTCCGCAATCCGGGAGACTTTATGCGGGCTGATGGACAAAGAAGTGATGACTCCTTATTGGTTTGGGAGATTGTTATTAATACGTCCAAGTTGGATATTCTCGAATATCACTTTTGCTTGCCGGAAAATTTTTATACATTACGGCATATGATAGGTATCCGCTTTTTTATACAAACGAGGAGAAAGCACGAAGATGAAAAAACGCGATATATTGATCATTGGGTTCATCATCTTGCTCAAGAACGGCTTCTGTCAAACTCCGGGCGCTTATATGGGTCAATTGACCTGGCCGGAAGCCGAAAAACGGTTAACCCAGGCTCCCCTGGTCATCCTGCCTTTTGCCGGGGGTGCCAAGGAGCACGGCCCCCATCTACCGATGAACGCCGATAGAACGGTCATGGAGTATCTGTGCCAGAAGGCCGTCGATACCCTGCCCGTGGTCGTGGCTCCGCCGATATTGCACGGGTGGTTTCCCGCATTTCGTGAATTTCCCGGCACCGAAGTGGCCGATCCAGATGTGTTTCGAAACTATGTGTTCGAAGTGGCCCGATCCCTGATCCGGTGCGGCGCAAAACGTATCGTCCTGTTGAATATGGGGATTTTCAAGGCCACGGGCCTGCCCATGGCCATCGTTGCCCGGGAAATCCGTGTTCAACACGGCGTACCGACCCTGTTGATATCCTGGGATGATTTGGAAACCGAAGAGGCCGATGCTTTGCAGGAACAGACAGCCGGAGGCCACGGCGACGAAATCGAGACCTCCATAAACCTGTACCTTCAGTCCCAGTGGGTCCGGATGGACAAAGCCGTCACCGGCTACTGGGACAATTATCCTGTGAAGACGTATGTGGGATACCGCCCCGGCCTGTTTTCCAGAAATCCACAAGATCCCGCCTACTCCGAGATAGGCCATTTCGGTGATCCAACCCTTGCCTCGGCAGAAAAGGGTAAAAAAGTGCTGGACATCATGACGAAAAACTGGCTGGAGGCGCTGAAAGGATTTTCTGCGGACCCCCTTCCCGGCGGTTGAAATATCCGTGCATGTTCGAATCGGCTAACGATTCCTGTTTTCCCCGACTTTGCGAAAAGGCTTTGTTTTTTTCAGTATCTATTTTAATTTATAATATCGTCGAGTACATAATATACCCATTCACGACATACAAATCTCGGAAGAAAGGGTAGGCGTTATGGCAAATATAAAAAGAAAAAAGGGTGTCATCGGTATTCTGACCGGCGGTGGCGACGTGCCCGGCTTGAATCCGGCCATCCGGGCCGTTACCATCCGCGCCATCCGGGAAGGGTATCGCGTCATCGGCCTGCGGCGGGGATGGGCCGGTATCATGGAAATGGTCCGGGATAAAAGAGCCGACAACTCAAATCATTATAAGGTTCTGACCGAGGAAATCGTGAACAAAGCAGGAAGAACGGGCGGCACGTTCCTGCATACTTCCCGTACGCGTCCAAGTCATGTATCGAAGGAGAACGTGCCCGATCATCTGAAGGACAAATACAACGCCGACGTAAACGACCTGACGCCAGAGGTGGTTAAAAACCTGAGCCACCTGGGTATCGACTACTTGATCCCCATCGGAGGAGACGATACGCTGAGCTACGCCGTGCGGCTCTACCAGGAAGGCATCAAAATTGTCGCCATCCCCAAAACCATGGATAACGATGTGCCAGGCACCGATTACTGTATCGGTTTCAGCACCTGTGTGACACGAACCATCAGCATGACCAATTCGTTAAGAACATCGGCCGGCTCTCACGAGCGTTTTATGGTTATCGAAGTCTTCGGCCGGTATGCCGGTTTCACGGCCATGCTTCCCACGATGGCAGGCGCAGCCAATCGCTGCGTTATACCCGAACACACATTCGACATCGAACGATTGGCAGAGCTCCTGTCCGCCGACCGGTTTCGAAATCCCAGTCGGTACGCCGTGGTCATGGTTTCCGAAGGGGCCAAATTCAAGGGCGGTCATATGGTATTCAAGGATACCCATACCGATTCCTACGGTCATAAAAAACTCGGGGGGGTCGGTGACCTAGTATCTGAAGAATTGAAGAAACTCTCGCCCAAGTTTAACAACGGCAAACCCATCAATATTTTAACTCAGAAACTGGGGTACCTGGTCCGATGCGGCGATCCCGATGCCATCGATTCCATCGTACCCATGGCCTACGGGAACCTGGCCCTGGACCTGGTTCTCAACGGCATACACGGCCGTCTGGTTGTCCTGAAAAACGGCCGCTACGATAACATGCCCGTTGAAGTCATCACCAGCACGAAAAAACTGGTCAACGTGAAGGAACACTACAACACCGAACGCCTCCGACCGTATTATAAAAGTTTTGAGATGAAACCGCTCTTCATCATGACGAGTGAACACGATTAATCCTTTTAAGACAGTATAAAAGCTGTCGTGATTACAGCTTCCGACCATATCGACATCATCATCTTCCTCATGCCAAGATGACTGCAAAGGATGCCCTTCATGACTCCGTTTGACCTTGACAGAGCCCGCCGCGACACACCGGGTTGCGAGCACGTACTCCACTTCAACAACGCCGGGGCCGCCCTGATGCCGCATCCTGTTCTGGACGCCCTCATCGGTCATCTGGAGTTCGAAGCATCCGTGGGTGGGTACGAAGCCGCCGATCGCGCACAGGAGGCCATCGAGCATACCTATGAGGCTGCCGCGACATTGATAGGATGCAGCCCCCAGGAGATTGCCATCGTAGAGAATGCCACCCGGGCCTGGGACATGGTCTTCTACGCCATTCCCTTCCAGCCGGGCGACCGGATTCTCACCTCCGTGGCCGAGTACGGAAGTAACTATATCGCCTTCCTCCAGATCGCCCGGAGGAGAGGCGCCTCTATCGAGGTCATTCCCAACGACGAACACGGCCAGGTTTCCGTAGAAGCACTCCGGGGAATGATGGACGAACGGGTGAAGCTCATCGCCATGACCCACGTGCCCACCAACGGCGGCTTGGTGAACCCAGCCTCGGAAATTGGAGACATCGCCCGACAGGCCGATGTCCTGTATCTGCTGGATGCCTGCCAATCCGTCGGTCAGATGCCCGTGGATGTAGGCACCATCGGGTGTGACATGCTTTCGGCCACGGGACGCAAGTACCTGAGAGGCCCCCGGGGAATCGGCTTTTTGTACGTCCGGCACGATCTTATCCAGCAGTTCGACCCCCCCTTTCTCGATCTGCATGCGGCCACATGGACAGCCCACGACCGGTACGAAGTCCGGGCCGATGCTCGACGGTTCGAGAATTGGGAAAGCAACCTGGCCGGAAAGATCGGCCTGGGCGTGGCCATCGATTACGCCATGGAATGGGGAGTGGATAAGACCTGGGAACGGATCGCGGAATTGGCTGACCTGTTGCGTTCCCATCTAGAGAGCATTCCCGAGGTCGCCGTACACGACCTGGGTCTGGACAAATGCGGTATCGTCTCATTCTCTGTGAAAGACAACGACCCGTACTACGTCCGGCGCGCACTCCTCGAAAGGCATATCAATGTCTCCGTCACAAATGTGGAATCAACCCGCCTGGACATGGAAGCCCGCGGACTGCAAAGCCTGATGCGGGCGTCGGTCCACTACTACAACAGCGAGGAAGAAGTGGAGCGATTCTGCTCTCTGCTCACATCCCTGATTCGCTGATGCATGGATTCGAATAATCGAGAAGTGCCTGACATTCCAGACGTCTGCGACACGTCCGGCTTTGACGAATCCGGCTCATCCCACCTCATTAACTCTCGCTGACACATTCGGATCGTATTTTCCCCTTGCTATCCTGACGTTTATTTTTTAAACTAACGCATCACGCGTTGCCATCCGATCCATGACAACAAGTTGATACCTTTTCAATATCACATGCCGATGGACGACTGAAAGGAACAACTCTATGAATCCGTTTGACTTTCATCTGCCCACCCATGTATGCTTCGGGAACGGCCGGATTCGCGACCTGAAGGACCAAATTCATCCCGATAATCAGCGCATCATGATCGTGACGGACAAGAACCTTACCGCAGTCACAGAGATCATGGACGCCGTAAAGAAACCCCTGGCCGACAGGGAACTCACATGGTTTGAAGGAGTCGAGGAGAATCCATCGTTTGCTACCCTGGAGAAAGGAACGGCGCTGGCCAGAGAGCACGACGTGCAATTGGTCGTCGGTCTGGGCGGCGGATCGCCCATGGATGCGGCCAAGGGGATCGCCGTACTGGCAACCAACGACGGAGACATGCGGGATTACATGAAAGGCGAACCGCTGGCATCCGATCCGCTTCCCGTGGTCTGCATTCCCACGACTTCAGGCACGGGCAGTGAAGTGACGCCCTACGCGGTCTTCACCGATCCTGAGGCCGGAACCAAGGGCGGGTACGCCCATCCGGCGATATTTCCCCGACTCTCGATTGTCGACCCGGAATTGACCTTCACCATGCCCCAGGGAGTCATCGTCAACACCGGCTTGGACGCCCTGACCCATGCTGTCGAAGCCTATCTTTCCACAGAGGCATCGCCCTTGAGCGACGTGTTCGCCCTGGAATCCATCCGAGTCGCACTGGCTCACCTGCCAGGCGCAACGCACAAGGATCATCAGGCCATGAGCCGTATGGCCTATGCCTCCATGCTGGCCGGTATTGCCATCACCCATGGCGGGACGATCCTGCTCCATATCATGGGCTATCCCCTGACCGTTTTCCACGGCATCGCCCACGGCTTGGCCAACGCCATCCTCCTTCCCGAGTTCATGCGATTCATGCGGGAGAAGTCAACGGTAAAATCGAAGGTGACCGTTATCGACGGCATGTTCGAACAGGTCGGCAGCGTAGAAACGTTTGTCCACGGCCTGGGCGTGTCCACAAACCTATCATCCTACGGGATTCAGGAAAGCGAAATCGACACGTTTGTGGCAAAAGTCATCGTGAAAGGAGATGTGAAAATCACCCCTGCAAGCGTGACTGAAAAAACAATTGCCGACATCTTCAGAGCGGCCATGAGATAAAATAATAAATCCTGTTCCGATAAAACCATCGATCCAAAGACCGGTAGGGTTGCGGGCTTGATGAATCCGGCGGATGGCCACCCTTTCGGCCTACTATTATTGGAAGCAGAAGGAATCATCCCACGCATGGCATTTTTTCGAGGAAGCATCGATAGACCATGAAATTCATCGCCGACTTTCATATTCATTCCCACTACTCCATCGCCACGAGTAAAAAACTCATCCCCGAGCACCTGGACTACTGGGCCCGGATGAAAGGGATTACGGTCGTGGGTACCGGAGACTTCACCCATCCGGGATGGCTCAAAGAGTTGAAAGAAAAGCTACTGCCCGCAGAACCGGGGCTTTTCCGACTGAAGGATGAATACGTCCTGGACGAGACCACCCACATCCCTATCCTGATGGAAAACGATGTCCGGTTTATACTGACGGCTGAGATCAGCAATATCTACAAAAAGGGGGATCGGGTTCGCAAAGTCCACAACGTCATCTTCGCACCCGACTTTGAAACGGCGGAGACGATACAGGATGCGCTCTCCCGAATCGGCAACATCACGTCCGACGGCCGTCCCATCCTGGGGCTGGATTCCCGCGACCTGCTGGAAATGGCTTTGAATGCCTCGGATCGAATCTTCTTCGTCCCTGCCCACATCTGGACGCCCTGGTTTTCGGCCCTTGGCAGCAAATCGGGATTCGACACCATCGATCAATGCTACGACGATCTATCCGATCATATTTTCGCCGTTGAGACCGGCCTTTCCAGCGATCCCCCCATGAACTGGATGTGCCGTTTCCTGGACAAGTACACGCTGATCTCCAACTCCGACGCCCACTCACCCGAAAAACTCGGGAGGGAGGCCAACCTGTTCGATACCGAACTGACGTATGATGCCATCATCCAGTCCCTGAAGAGCGGCGATCCCGACCATTTTTTGGGCACGGTGGAATTCTTTCCCCAGGAGGGCAAATACCACTACGATGGCCACCGGAAATGCGGCATCTGCTGGAACCCGGTGGAGACGTTGCAACATCGAACCCTCTGCCCGGTCTGCGGGAAAAAAGTCACGGTGGGCGTGATGAACCGCATTGTCCAGCTCTCCGACCGGCAGGAACTGAACGAAAGACCGAACCGGTCACCGTTCTACTCCGTCATCCCGTTGAAAGAAATCCTGTCGGAAATCCTGGGAAAGGGCCCCAACACAAAGCAGGTTAACCACGATTATCACGGCTTGATCCAAAAAATGGGATCGGAATTCAACGTCCTCGTCCATCTGCCAGAGGATGAAATTCAACGATCCGGCAACGCGCTCCTGGCCGAAGCCGTCCGGCGCATGCGGCAGGGCGATGTGTTCATCCAGGAGGGGTACGACGGCGAATTCGGGATCGTCCGAGTGTTTCGAGAGGACGAACACAAACATCTCGCCTCTCAGAACACGCTGTTCGCAGACGCTGTGAAAGAGGCAGAACCCCAGTATAAATCAAGACGGATGATCGCCTTCGACCTGGACGAATACCGCCATCTGAAAGCAGTCCAAGCTGAATCCCCGGATGAGCAAATAAAAAAGGGGAAGCCATCGGGAAGGAAAAAATCCGAGATACCGGAAGACCTCAACTCGGAGCAGCGAAAGGCCGTGGAGCATTTCGAAGGGCCCGCCCTGATCATCGCCGGGCCTGGCACAGGCAAGACACGCGTCCTCACGGTCCGCATTGCGCATTTGATTCAGGAGCGGGGCGTCCATCCCAAAAACATCCTGGCCGTCACGTTCACCAACAAGGCCGCCCAGGAGATGAAGGAACGACTAAAACAACTTTTGAGTACGGACACACCCTCCAAGCCGACGGTCTCGACGTTCCATGCCTTGGGTTACGCCATCCTCAAGGCGCACAGCCATAAGACGGGTCGGGATGCGCCCTTCCTCATCATCGACAGGAAGGACAAGGAGGGCATACTCACCCGGGAGTTGGGCTGTGACCAGAAACACCTGCGCCGGATGTGCGATGCCATCACAGAAATCAAACAGAATGTAAGCTATAAGGACGAGAACATCGACGAGGTGACGGCCGATACGTTCAGTCGTTACGAGCAAGTCCTGCGGGATCAGAACCTGGTCGACCTCGACGACCTCATCTATCATCCTGTACGTATTTTTAACGAGTATACAGACGTGCTTTCAAAGTATCGCGCGCAGTACCCATGGATACTCATCGACGAGTACCAGGACATCAACCTGGCCCAATACCGGATGATCCGTCTCCTGATGCCGGATCAGTGCGCCAACCTGTGCGCCATCGGAGACCCGAATCAGGCGATCTACGGATTCCGTGGGGCGGACGTCCGGTACATCCGTCAGTTCCAGGACGATTATCCGAACGCGGCTGTCTACCGTCTGACCACCAGCTTCCGCTGTACCGACAGCATCCTGAAGGCCTCGCAGAATATCATCCTGGAGCCTCCATCCGTTCCTGTGGGTAAGCCACACTCGACGCATGAACCGTCAGAATCCTTTCTTCGCGGCCTACAACAAGGCGTGAAAATCAACATCTCCCACCAGCGCTCCGACAGGAGTGAGGCGGAATTCGTGGCCAGAACCATAGAGCGCATGGTGGGTGGCCTCCGGTTCTTTTCCATCGACAGCGACATCACGCCGGGCGAAGAGATGCCCGAGATCAGCAGCCTCTCCGACTTTGCCGTTCTCTATAGAATCCACCATCAGATAAAACCCCTGCAGAAGGCCTTCACCGATCACAGCATCCCGTACCAGACCATCGGCGACACGCCCTTCTTCCAGCAGCATCCCATCGATCAGGTCATCGATGTGCTGAAACTCGCCATCCGTCCAGAAACCGATTTTCTTAAAACCCGGTTGATCGGAGCCGGGAGAATTCATCCGCCGGATATGGAAACCTTATTCTCCTTCACACAAAATCCGGTTCCTGTGAAAGACATCGTATCCCAGATAGTCGACCGTCATTTCAGCGAGGATGCATCAAAGGACGCTACCCTATTCCGAAAGCTGATGACGATGACGGAGGATTACGGGTCTGATATAGAAGCCTTCTTGAATGTCGCAGATTTGGGAACCGGAGCCGATACGTATGCGTCCAACACCGAAGAAGTCACGCTCATGACCCTTCATGCGGCCAAAGGGCTGGAGTTTGAATGCGTCTTCATCGTGGGATGCGAAGACGGGCTGCTCCCCTACTCCCTCTACGACCGGACGTCCGATGTAGAGGAAGAAAGGCGACTGCTGTATGTGGGCATGACCCGCGCCAAGAAATTCCTCACCCTCAGCCATGCAGAGAAGCGGTTCCTCATGGGCAGAGAACACAAGCTCAACAAGAGTCCATTCCTCGACCGCATCGAAGAAGAGCTCATCGAACGATCCAGAAGCGAATACAGACGCAGGCCAAAAGCCCGGGACGACCAGTTGGGGCTGTTCTCATGAGCCGGCAAGAGTAATTCCTGTACTCGTTGGATTATTTTCAGGACGTTCGGATGCCCTGTGATGTACGGTCGAACGACGATTTCGATATCGTACGTAAAAAGCAAAAAAAGGGGACATTCTCATTCATTATGTTATATTGATACATTTTTTCATCCCTCCCTATAATTCCGTATTTCATAGACTTGCAACACAACCGTGATCTATCGGCCGATCTAACATGCTAAAATTTTAGCATTTTTTCCTTGACATCCGGATTAAAATATGCTATATTTATAGCATCATGCTAAAAAAATAGCATTTTTATGGTAACATTTTTTATTGTCTTACGTAGATTAAAATATCAAAGAGGAGAAACGTATGTCACAAAAATCCCAAAACGGATTGAGTCGGCGCGAAAGACAGATTATGGACATCATATATCAAAGCGGAAGCGCCACAGCAGCCGAGGTCATGGAAAACCTGCCCGAGCCTCCCAGCTATTCCGCCGTCCGCGCCCTGCTCAAGGTTCTGGAACTCAAGGGGCATCTGAAACACCGTCAGGACGGCCCTCGCTACGTCTACTCCCCCAAGTTGAGCCGGGAGAAAGCCAAGCGCTCTGCATTGCGACACCTGATTCAAACCTTTTTCGACGGCTCGGCCGAAGAGGCCGTAGCCACATTACTCGATGTGTCGAAATCGGATTTAAACGATAACGATTTGGACCGTCTGAAAAAACTCATCGAACAAACCAAACAAGAGGGGTTATAAAATGGAAGCGTTATTCACGACCTTGACAACATCCATCCCTTCGACGAAGATACTGGCATTTCTCATCGGTATGACCTGGAAGAGTTCCTGTATTCTCCTGTTTACCTACGCATTCATGAAACTGTTCCGACGCCTGTCTTCGGCCACTCGTCATGCCATCTGGAGCATGGCCGTTGCCGGCGTCCTCCTGCTGCCCATCTTCAGCCTGCTCCTTCCCGCCTGGCCCGTGACGGTTCCTGTGTCCTTTTCATCGAACATAACACTTGATTCCGGCATACAATTACCCGAACCGTCCGGCACAACACAGGAGGGGCTATCGTCCGTATCTTCTGATAGGGCGATCGGTGAAGTGAAATCCGAAGGAACGGTGAATTCCGATGACAAAGGCACGAGGGGAGCGGCAGGACTGAACGCAACACCATCCCCTCCTCTGAAAGAGCGCATCCTCCAGTCCATCGGCACGATGGTGGCCACTCACGGAATCCTCATCATCGTATCCGTCTGGAGTTTAGGGATGGTCATCGTCTTTCTCCGCCAGCTCGTGGGAAAAACACTCGTCGTATGGATTGCCCTGCGTGCAGAGAAGATCACGGATTCGAGTCTGCTTCAACTGGCCGACGAACTCAGGAGAAAACACGGCATCAAACGCCGGGTCAGGTTCCTCAAAAGCATGAAGGCGGGCATGCCCATGACATGGGGCTTTTTCCAGCCGACCATCTTGCTGCCCGGTGAGGCCGATGCATGGAGCAAAGAGCATCAGCGGTTCGTACTGGTACATGAACTGGCCCATGTGAAGCGATGGGACTGCCTGACCCAACTGCTGGCCCAGCTGTCAAAGACGCTCTACTGGTTCAATCCTCTGGTCTGGATGGCGCATCGTGAATTCTTGAAGGAACGGGAACATGCGTGTGACGACGCGGTACTGAAAGAAGGATCGAAGGCCTCGGAGTATGCCGGCTTGCTCCTGGACATCGCCCAATCCATGAAGGCGCTCCAGTTTGCATCCCTGGCCACCGTCGCAATGGCCCGGCGCTCTCAGCTGGAAGGACGCCTCCTGGCCATCCTGGACCCTCAACTGAGCCGACGCGCCCTGACCCGTCTTGCCATACTCCTGACAGGAGTCGTTGCTCTTTCCGTCATCCTGCCCTTGTCTGCCATGCACCCCGTGTCGGTTAAGTCACCGTTTACAAAAGACGCATCCGTCGAAAATTTCGCGGACACAACCGACATGGCAAGCTCGGACGGGCTGGAAACGAAAAAATCGACTCCTGCGAAGACGGCACAAACACAACCGGTCCATCCCAGACGAGAAGGCGATACGCCGGACAACACCGGGAATCCGCCATCGCAGCAGACCCGAACGACCCAAAACAGCGACGCCCAGATCATCCGGTCCTTGACGCAAATCCTCCAGGATCCTTCCCTGGAAGTCCGTATCCAGGCAGCCGAAACCCTGGGTAAAATGGAAAATCCGTCGGCCGTTCAGGCATTGATCTCTGCCCTGAAGGATGAAAACTGGAAGATGCGCGTCGCCGTGGCTGAGGCCCTGGGTGACATTGAGGACAGAGCTTCCGTAGATGCCCTCATAACGGCCCTGGGAGACCCGGATTGGCAGGTACAGCAAGCGGCCGCTGAAGCACTGGGAGATATCGAAGACGCCCGGGCCGTGGACGCTTTGGGTAAGGCCCTGCAATCGGAGAACCGCCAGGTTCGCCTGTCCGTCGTGGAAGCCCTGGGAGACATCGAGGACCGTCGCGCCTTCGAACCCCTGGCCCGTGCTTTGAAGGACGACGATTGGGAGGTACGAAAAGAAGCAGCCGACGCCCTGGGATCCTTGGAAGAACCGGCAGCGATAACGCCGCTGAGCCAGGCTCTGAACGATTCAAACTGGGAAGTCCGTAAAGAAGCGGTGGATGCCCTGGGAGACATCGAAGACAGAAACGTCATCGAGCCCCTCAGCCTGGCCTTGAAGGATCCCCATTGGGAGATACGCCAAATGGCCGCCGAAGAACTGGGCGATATCGAGGATTCTGCTGTGCTGGACCCGTTGCGTACCGCTATTCACGATAAGAACGTGGAAGTACGCAAAGCCGCCATCGAATCGCTGGGGGACACCGAAGACCCCCGTTCCGTGCAGGCACTCGTCCCGCTCCTGAGTGACGACTTCTGGGAAATTCGAATGCACGTCGTAGACGCCCTGGGTGAAATCGAAGACCCCTCCGCCGCTCCGGCATTATACGACGCCTTGAAGGACGAAAACCGCGAAGTCCGCAAAAAGGCCATCTGGGCTATCGGCGAGATCGGAGATCGTGGGGCTGTAGAGCCCTTGATACAGATGCTGACCGATGAGGACTGGGAAATCCGGAAGATGGCCGCCCGGGCTCTGGGAGAGATCGGCGATTCCAGGGCCATGGAGCCCCTTTCCTCTCGATTAAAGGATGAAAACGAGGACGTCCGCCAGGCAGCCGCCAGGGCCCTGGGTGAAATAGAGTGGAACAACGAGTAGAACGTTTTTATGGATGAGGTGATCCCTATGAAGATAAAGTCAATCCTGTGTTTGATGATAGTGAGCATGATCGTGCTGAGCGGTTCTACCATCTTTGCCCAGCCCAGCATACCGCGAGCGCGAATTCCCTCGAATGTTTCTTCGGATGTTCGAGGGGCCATAGAAACCCTGTACGATCAGGACCCCGTCGCACGGGCCAAGGCGGCCCGGCATCTGGACGAGATGGGACTGAAAGCCGAATCGGCCATTCCCTTCCTCGTGGCCATGCTGTCCGACGATGTCCTCATCGATCCCATCGAGGAGCATATCCATTGGGGCTCGTCGGAATATGAAGTTATCCTGAAGACGTCCCCTGCCCGCCAAGCGGCCAGAACGCTTATAAATTTGGGCGAGTCTGCCGTGGATCCTGTCATCGCAGCACTCAAACAGGGTGATGCGAAAACCCAGCGGGAAGCCGCCCGTATCCTGGGCGACATCGAAAGTCCCAGGGCCGTTCCTCCGTTGATGGATGCTCTGAAAAATCCTTCCTGGGAAGTCCGCGAACAAGCGGTCGACGCCCTGGGCGAGTTCGAAGATCCCAGAGCACTGCGTCCCCTGCTGGCCGCCTTGAAGGATGACGCCTGGCAGGTGCGCCGGGAGGCTATAGACGTACTGGAAGACTTCCAGGACCCGAATACCGTGGACGAACTCCGGGCTGCATTGCGTGACGCCCATTGGCAGGTTCGAGAAGCCGCGGCCGAAGCGATGGGAGAATTCGAAGACCCCCGGGTCATGGACGATCTGATCCGTGCGCTGAAAGACAGCAACTGGCGGGTTCGGGAAGCCGCGGCCGAGGGACTGGCCGAACTGGAAGACAACCGCGCTATAAAACCGCTGACCGACTTACTCAAAGACGCCCACTGGGAAGTCCGTATCGCCGGGGCCGAGGCCCTGGGTGAGATCGAGCACTCACAAGCTACGTCTGCTTTGATCTCTGGTCTGAGGGATGAAAACTGGCGGGTGCGAATCGCTGTGGCCGAAGCCCTGGGAGACATCGAAGATGGAGCGGCCGTGGAATCCCTGGGGCATGCACTGCGGGATGATCACTGGCGCGTGCGTATGACCGCTGCCGAAGCCTTGGGCGAAATCGAGGATGCTCGCGCCATCCCATCGTTGAGCACCGCATTAAAAGATGAGAATTGGCGGGTACGACAGGCCGGTGCCGAGGCCCTGGGTGAGATCGAAGACCCCCAATCCGTTCGTCCGCTGACAGGGGCCTTGAAGGATGAGATTCCCTGGGTTCGTCGGGAAGCCGTCGAGGCGCTGGGAGAAATCGAGGACCGGGAAGCCGTGGATGCACTCTGCGACGCCCTGAAAGACGACTTCTGGCAGATTCGTATGGAGGCCGCCGAGGCACTGGGGGATATCGAAGACGGACGGGCTGTTCCCTGCCTGGGTGCTGCGCTGAAGGATCAGAACTGGCACGTACGGCTGGCTGCTGCCGAGGCTTTGGGTGAAATCGAGGACACAAAAGCCGTTGGAGCCCTCGTCAACGCCATGAGGGACGAGATGATCCAAGTCCGGCTGGCGGTCGTGGAAGCCCTGGGCGAACTCGAAGACCCAAAATCCATAGAGCCCTTGTGTCGCGCTTTGAAGGACGAGTCCTGGCTGATACGTAGAGAGGCTGCCGATGCGCTGGGGGAGATCGAGGATTCCCGAGCCGCCGATCCACTCATCGGAGTTTTGAACGATGCCAATCGTCTGGTTCGCCTCGAAGCCATCGAAGCACTGGGCGAGATGGAAAGCCGTCAGGCCGTCCCGACTCTCATCGATGCACTCAAAAACAACGACTGGCAGATTCGCATGGAAACAGCAGAGGCCCTGGGTGAAATTCAAGACCTCCGGGCTGTCGATGCCTTGATGCTCGCACTCAAGGATGTAGACTGGCGGGTGCGCCAGGAGGCGGCTGAGGCATTGGGCGAGATCGGCGACAGGCGAGCCATGAAGGCTCTGATGGACGCCATGAAAGATGAAAATAAAGATGTCCGCAGACAAGCGGCAGAAGCCATCGGTGAAATCAGCGAATGACGCCGTTCGCGTGATTTCTCTCCTAGAGTGGCGGGGCAAAACATGCCTCGCCACTCTTATTTTTATCCACTGCTTTTCCTGTCCAGAATTCCATCCATATTTTTTTCTTGCAATTCATCCGAAATATCTGTATTATTGATTGACTTGATTTGCTTCAAATTCCTAAATTTCCAATGAAAGAGACCATGACATCTTAAAACGTCTATCGTTGATATCGGGAGAGATCAATGACGTTCCTTTTTTCGCATGAAATGAGATGATGCTGTTTCTCGGATTGCATACAGACGGCCGATGGCATCCAATCCGCAGGATTCCACCCCTTCTGCACGGGGTATACATGAATAGGATGTGAGAGATCAGGCTTGCATAATGTGAAATTGGGAAAAAGCATTCTATACTACTGAAATGATTTCAGCCGTGGTTAAAGATGATGGCTAGCACGAAGGCAGGAGTGAAAGAATGAGCCGAAATATCAATCTACTGGAGTCTGACTTTCGAAGAAACGCTTTAAATCTGCTGGTGGCCTGCAGGACATTGGGCATTGAAATGCGGCCTTACTGTACGATACGCGATCCGTATAAACAGGCCAGGCTTTACCGCCAGTCTCGTCCGTTTTCTGAGATTGAGCGGCGTGTTAATGAACTGAAACAATCAGGTGCCGATTTTCTGGCGGATGTTATCCTTTCCGTTGGTCCCCAACACGGCCGCCATGTGACCAACGCGATTCCGGGTCTGAGCTGGCACCAGTGGGGAGAAGCCCTCGACTGCTTTTGGCTCGTGGACGATGAAGCGGAATGGTCCTCACGCCAAAAGGTTGTGATTGGCGACGGCCGGGAAATCAACGGGTACAAGGCATACGGTGAAGAAGCCAGAAATTTAGGACTGACCTCGGGAGGATTCTGGAGCCGTCTCAAGGATTGGCCCCATGTGCAGAAAAGACCAAGATCGGTGCTCAGCTACTACTCCCTGGCCGACGTCGAAGAAGAAATGAAGCGCCGATTCCCCAACGATTGATCCATTCTAAAAAAAGCAGACGACACTCTCCAAGCGTTTCTTCCGACGCTCGGCGATCTGTCCATACAGATCTAATCTCGCTTTACCTCAAAGATTAACACCGGTCAAAAAAACCTTCTTCAAGACAACCGAATTACGAAACCAAACGCTAAAATCAGGGTAATATAAATATAGATTTAATGCGGCACCTTATCAGGATGATGCGTGTGTACGTCTGACATCACATACCTTGTCAGCACGAACAATTCGAAGACCTTCTTTATACAGAAGATACGTCAAAATATCGTCAAGACATTGAATCATTAACAGGACAGAACGTCTTTATGGAACTGCGATTTTTTCATATTATCGGTATCATCGCAATATTCCAATCATCGTTTCTGGCCATGATATTGTTCAACACCAGAAGGGGCAATACTGCCTCAAACCGCATTCTCGCCGCTTTACTCATGACCTTTGCACTACTCATCGGGTATTCCTTCACTCACAGCATTGGGATTGGTGGTTATTTTATCCATTATCATAAATACATATTTATCATGGGCCAGCTGGGCTTTCTCATCGGACCATTGCTTTATTTTTACATCAAATCTCTACTCGATCGCGATTTCCGTTTAAAAAAGAGAAACGCAATTCACGGTATTCCCTTCATCGCGGCCACCATTTATTTTACGATTAGACTGCTGTCTATTCCTCACTATAATCCCTGGCAGTCATCTCTTAAATTACTCTACGGTGCCGGTATCCTGATCCAGGAATCCGTTTATGTCGTCCTCCCCCTTCTTTTACTGAGGCGGTATCATATTCCCCTTAAAAATCTTTTTGCGCACGAGGCTGACCACGCCGCGATCTGGCTCAGGATAATTATCTGCGGATTTATTCTCATCTGGAACATCAAGCTTCAGTCTTTTGTCTTGCTCGATGTATACCAGCGATGGGGTTTTTGCCCGTATGCAGAAAGTCTGTATTTCCTTGTGATGTTTATGTTTTTTAATGCAATTGCTTATGTTGCATTAAAAAACCCGAACATCTTACACAATTTTATAAAATACAGAACATCGGAATTGAGCAAGGCCGACATCGACAAATACCGTGATCAACTCACACGATTAATGGAAACCAGTAAGCCCTACCTCGAGCCTTCGTTGACACTGCCGGCTTTAGCAAAAAAGCTATCCATCCCCAAGGGATATCTCTCTCAAATAGTCAACGAATCCTTCAATACAAATTTCTGTGATTTTATCAATGGCTATCGCATCGAGGAAAGCAAAGAACTGTTACTGGATTCATCCAACGGGAACAAACGTATTCTCGAAATCGCCTATCAGGTTGGTTTTAATTCGAAATCGGCATTTAACCGTGCTTTTAAAAAACACACGGGCGTCACACCGAAAGAGCTAAAAAAATCCTCTTCATGATACTAATGTAGCATCCAATCCACCCTTCCGATTAAGCCATTCTCTATCATTTCTGAACAGCCAA
>Ga0180431_10003098_pt1 | contig 21639 bp, 31 predicted proteins | sample SS_ome_11_FD_132459 | JGI IMG/M metagenome (GOLD analysis project Ga0180431, IMG submission 132459) | Hypersaline lake sediment archaeal communities from the Salton Sea, California, USA - SS_1_MS_1 metaG | ecosystem: Environmental > Aquatic > Non-marine Saline and Alkaline > Hypersaline >...
CGGAGTGTTCGGAAAGTCGGCCGGCGTATTGCGTGTGGCCCATGACTTCGACGATCGCCCATAGTTCGGTGGGTTCGGGTTTGGTTTCCATTGGTTTAGCTCCGGGGTTCTTTTTTGCTTGGCATGTTTCGGTCCTTTCGGTCTTTTCTAAACTCTCTTCCCGCCGTGTCGGAATCCCCGCGTTCGGTTGCGGTCGATCTTCGCGGCGACGACTTCGTCGAGGTCGATTTCCAGTCCCGGCGCGGCGTCGAGGATACGAATCAAAACGTCGGCGAGTTCTTCGGCGAAGTTCTCGCGATCGTTGTTGCGAAATGCTTCGAGCGCTTCGGAAACTTCCGAGTGAATAAGGGCAAGGCAGGCTGGCACCCGGTAAGGGTTCGACCAGTCGGGCGGTTCCAGTAGCTTCCACCCGTTCGCCCGGTTCACGTTTCGGATTTGCCTAGCCAGGTTGTTGAGGTATCCCATAATCAAAACCTTTCTTCGACCAGGTCGGCCGGCGTAATAATCCGTTCCTCGACGTCCCATCGATAATGGACCCCGTCGCCCGACTTGTTTTGATGCTCCCATTTCTGCCAACCGTGCAAAACGAATGTTCGATCGGGCGTCGACAACCAGTCGGCCAAAAATTCGCGAAGTTCGGGTTTGACTAGGTAATCGCGAACGTGGCCGGCGATCCCGGCGCGGCTGGTCGATTGGACCCCGACGACCCCCGGTTCGCCCGGTCGAAACGCGATAATGTCGAGGCACCCGAAAAGGTCTTTTCGGTATCCGACGTTTCCCCGGTCGGCCTTCGGCGCGGCCTGGTGCCTGGTCGTGTCGGCGAGTGCGTCGCGTTCGGCGTCGGTGATCGTTAGCCCCCACCCGTCGCCCCCGTCGCCGATCGGGCGGGCGCGTCCGACCAGGGCGACCAGGAATTGCACAAGCCGGTTCCGTTCCTCGACGATCGCGTCGAGCCGGTCGGCGATCGCCGTGGGCGATCCGAATGGTTTCCATTGCTCGACGACTTCGGCGACGTAGCCGGCCTTTCGAAGGTGGGCTAGTGATCGCTGGGCGCCCTTGACTTCGCTCGCGCGTTGCTTCGCGGGTTTGGGTGGCGCGTCGGTTTCGAATAGGGTTTTTTGGTTCATTCGAATAGCGTTCCTTGCGGCGTTTCTTGTGGCATGTTCGCCGGCCGGCAGTCGGGCGAGTAGACCCGGGCGTCGGTCGTTTCCTGGCGGTCGCATTCGCCGCAATACCAGGCGATTCGGCCGTCGCGGATTCCGATCGCGTAGTTCGGCGAATCGCAGTTCGGGCAATTTATGTCGACGGCGTTCATGCGAATAGCGTTCCTTGTCGAAGTCGCTCGGCGAGTCGGTTCGCTTCGTCGAGGTCCCAAGTAAAGGCGACGGAAACCCGAACGGGCGTTTGAGGGTCGGCCGGCCGAAACCCGGGCAACGGGGGGTCGCCGACGAACGCCAGGTCGTCGGCGGGTGTCCATTTTGTTCTACGGGGAAACACCCGAATCGCTTTCATGCGCTCATTCTCCGATCGGGGCCGGCGAGTTCGAAATGTGTCCCGCAAAGAAGCCGCGACGCGATCCGCTCGTCGTAGAGTGTCGCGATCCGGCCCGGCTCGCAATTACTGATATAGACCCCGACCCGGCCGGCGTATTGCTCGCGAAGGTCGAGGGTCTTTTTCAAGGTGGAATAGTGCAGGTCGCCGATCTTGACCCGGGCCCCGATCTCGTCGACGACCAGTAGCGGCGACGTCTTGACCGTATCGTGCCAAAAATAGTCTTCCGGCCGATAGCCAAGCCCGGCCAGGTCCTCGGCGAGAATGTAGCACGCGCCGCGCGTGACCCGGTCGGTCAAGGCCAGGGCGCCGAGTGTCTTGCCGGCGCCGACCTGACCGTAGAGGAACAACGGCCAGGGCGCCCGGCCCGTGCAAAGTGCGCCGAACGCCTCGCGAAGCCCCGGGTCGACGTCGTCCCATCGACGGTCAAGGGTCGACCGAATCTTCGGCAGGTGTCGGGCCTGGTCGGGCGGGCACATTGCCACCCGGCGGTGTCCCGGTGGTCGGTTTGAAGCTCCGGTCGGGTACTTGGTATCCGGGTGTGTGAATTCGGCCGGTTGTTGGGTTTCCATGCGTCACGCTCCCTTTGGCTGGTATCTCCATAAACTGCTGAACCTTCGACCCGTCGCGAACGATCAGTTCGAGCGAGTCGAATTTCTTGCCCCGGTCGTTGTCCCCCTGGTGGAAGGGGGAGCGGTGGCAACCGTCGATCGCGGCCGTCAGGTCGTCGACCGAATAACCTTCGTCGAGTCGGGCCTTGATAAGCCTGCATTCCTTGCTGGTGGCCTTCGGCTTCCGGTGGGCTCTTGGGTGGTAGGTCCGGTAATGATCGAATACAAGACGAACGTCGGCCCCTGGCGCCCCTTGTGGCCCCTCCGACTTCTTTTGTTTGTTTTCTTGTTTATTATCTTCTCTTCTCTTCTCTTCTCTGGTCCGCATTTTGTCCGCTTGCAAAGCGGACATTTTGCGGACACTATTTTTCCTTACGGCGTCTTGCGCCCGGCGCTTCGCCGACCGGCCGTTGTGTTCCGCAAACCGTGGAATAGAAACACCTTCGGGCGACACGTCGAGCCACCCGACCTTGTGAAGTTCGGCGGCGAACCCGGCGATTCCCGTTTCGCTGTCGACGACTTCGGCCGTGTAACCGGGCAAGGTCCCGTCGGCCGAATGGGCGTCGGCGATACCCCACAACCAGAACAGCGCGCCGATGGTCCGCACCTTGTCCGCTTTCAATGCGGACGAAATGCGGACAACCCGGGGGTCGGTCCACAAGTCGCAACGCATCTTGATCCAGTCGCCGGCCATTGTTATCCGTCCCCCTGTTCGCGTTCCCAAGGCTTCGGCAGGTCGCAAGCCCATAGGGTACATTCGGCGGAAGTGCCCCCGGGTCGGCCGCATGTGCCGTCGGGGTCTTTGTGCGGGCAACCCTCCCCCCAATGTTCCGACCAGTCGAGGGCGTCGCGGGCCTGGTCGATTAGGAAGGGCAGGGCGTTTAGCAGTTCGACGACCTGGCCGGCGATCTCTTCGTCGACGACCTGGCCGATATAGTAGCTGGAACAAAGCCACAACGGCCCCGGCGATCCCGGGTCGTCGCCGTGGGCAACGGGTGCGAGTTCGAAGGGCCCGTCGTGGTCGGCGTCGAAGGGCCCGTCGTGGCCGGCGTAGAGGTCGGCGAGTCGGTCGAGGGCGTCGGCGGTTAGCATTGCGGGGGTTAGCATTGCGGGCCCCCTAGTGCCTGATATTCTTCGTGCCGTTCGCACAACTCCCGTACCCCGTTGTCGCCCCCGTTCTCGTCGAACCACCACGCGACGGCGGCGGCGGCGATCGTTCGTTCGGTGACCTTGTCGCCGTCGAGTTCCCAAGCGAGCCCGACGTCGTCGCCGTTTATAACCAAAACGATCGACCGGCATCGCATCTCGTCGACGTCGACGACGCCACCTTCGGCCGGGTGGCAATCGTCGGGGTCGGCGTTTATGACGGCCGGCCGGTAGGCTTCGACCGTATAGTCGACTTCGACGGCGAGTCGTAGCGTTCCGAACGTGCCTAGTTGGATTTCCTCTTCGACTTCAAGGGTTCGCCGGGTTTGTCTTGGCATGGTTTCGCCTTTCTGGGGTATTCTCGAATTTGTAGGTCGGCTGGGAATTTCTCGACGTCGCGTTCGACCCGGCCGTCGATGTCGAGTTGTTTGACGAACGTTGCGACCCCGGCCTGTTTGCATTGCTTGACCAGGTCGCGCACCCATTCGATTGAGCAACGCCGGCGCCGGTGCCCCGATTCGCAACCAACAATCACCCAGTCGAGATAATGAACGAAGCCGGCGTCGATCGGTTGTAGCATCGGTTCGACAGAAACGAATCGAACGGCGGCGGGGATAGAAAGCAAGATCGAAACGCGTTCGCGGTAGGCTTCTCGGTTCTCGGTCGTGGTTCCGATCCAAACGTTTGGCAAGTCGGTGTCGGCGGGCGTCGACTCGAACCATTTCCGCATATTTGCGGGGCGCTTGGTCAACACCTGGAAAGTGTGTTGCGGTAGCGTTCCCATAATTTGCCAAACCGCGTCGATCCAGTCGGGGTCGACGTCGTCGTGGAATAGATCGCCCATCGAACAAACGAACACCCGTCGCGGTTTCCGCCACCTGTACGGCTCTTGAAGTCGCAGCGGGTGAAACGTTACCCGAAAGGGCTCGTCGGCGGGGTAGCCGAATCGGCCGGCGAGTCGCTTTGCCATTCGTTCGGCGTAGCAATGTTGACAACCCGTCGAGATTTTTGAGCACCCCGTTACGGGATTCCATGTTTCGTCGGTCCAGTGGATTTTGGTCGGCATAGCGTCGCGCCTTTTCAAGAGCCCCGGGCCGGTTACTTGCACCCCAAACGGTGTTAAACGTCGTTGGTTGTGTTTGGGTTAGCCGGTCCCGGGGCGTGTGGGTTTTATTTTTTTGCCTTGTGCCCCTTGGGTCGGACTCGAATGCAATCGACGGTCTTCCCAGCGAGTTCGGTTTCGGAAGGGTAAAGGGTGATCGACTTGCCGGCCCATTGGTCGGTGTCGTCGCCGTGTAGTTCGATGATCCGACTTAGGTTGGTTCGGTTGAGAACAAGCCCCCGCCCGCCGTGTTCCTTGAAGAAAATAATTCCCTTCGTTTTCTTTTCCTCGCCGACCTCTCCGAAGCCGACCGAATCGATCACGACCGATACGTCGCGGCCTTCGAGTTCTTCGGCGCACAGGTGGGGCGGGGGGCAAAGGTCGATCGCTTTCATGGTCTGGGTGTCCTTTCGGTTAGATACTGAGTGTTTTCCCGCCGACGACCAGGTCGACGGGTGCGAGTCTGCTTTCGGGCATTTCCCACCCGTCGGGGTCGCGGTAGTTCGGCCAGGTGCCGGCGGCCGTGCATTCGGCGATTTGGTCGAGGGCGCGGCGGTACTTGATCCGGCCGGTTCGGATTGTATCGTAGAGAACGGGCGCCGATCGCACGCCATAGGGCGATTCCTTTTCGGCGGCGACAATACAACGTTCGATCGCCTGGCCCGTCAAGACCGTGTAGCCGTCGCCGTAGAATGCGAGTTGTCGGTCGTATCGCCATTTTGCGATCGACCAAACGAAGTCTTCGCCGGCGTCTTCGGTGCTTTTGAAGTCGGCCAGTCGGGGAATACTCTCGTCGAGGGCGTCGACGCGGCACTTGCATAATAGGCCCGTGTCGGGGTCGTTCCATACTAGGGTTACTTCGAACCGCACGGTCGGCCCGGTTAGGTACGCTTGGGCGCGGGTGCTGTTGCGAATGCTGCCGGCGACCCCGATCATTCGGTTGTACCAGTCGCGGGAAACGATCGACTTATCGGCGTTCACCCGTTCGAATTCGGCGACCTTCTCTTTGTAGGCGGTCGTTGCGGTCGGTTTGGCATATTCCGACCCGTCGTCGCGCCGAAGGTCTTTCGCAAAGTCGGGCATAACGACATAGCGGGCGGCGATTGCCAGGGGTTCGAGTGCGGCGGTATGCAAGAAAGTGCCTAGCGCGAACGTGTCGCTTGTTCGTTCCGGCCGCGCGAGTTCGGCCCGGTAGTGTGCCGGCGACTTCTCCATCGGCGTCAAGCTCGAATTGTTGACGGCGGCGATTTCGCGATAGATTTCGAACGGCACGTCGTAATAGATTCCCGGCTGTGTGAGGTCGACGCCCGGTTGCCAGTCGACGCGCGGCGGGTCCTTCTTGATGTTGCCGTAAAAGGTTGGGCCCGGCGATACGGTGACGGTTTCGGGTTGCCCCGGCGCGTCGATCGCGGCGTGACCGGCCTCGGCTTGCTTTGCGTCGACCTTTCGAAGCCGGTAGAATTTCGTTCGAACGCTGCCGGCCGATCGCCCTAGTCGTTCGGCAATCTGGCGGTACGAGTGGCCGGCGGCCGTCATTTCGCGAAGCCGGTCGGTTTCGTCTGTGGCCCATCTCATTTGGCGGGGTTCCTTTCAAGTTTGGCGGCTTGCTTGTGTCCGCAAACGTGGCAACGTCCGTCGCCGATCGCCCTTGCGGTGTAGGTGAGTCGTCGACCGCAATCGACGCAAGCGTCGTCGGTCAAGGCGTGTTTGCCTTCGAGTGCGATTGCCTGGTCGATCGCGGCTTCGACCTTCGAATATGAGTTGTCAAGAAACCCGTCGGGGTTGGCGATCGGGCGGCGATTCATTTCGCGAACGGCTTCGACCAGGGCGGCGAATTGAATTTCCGTCGGGCCCCCGTTGAGGAGGTCGGCGGCTTTGCGACAAGTCGGGTTTTTGGGGTCGCAAATATGTTCTTGCCCGGTGTTCGAATCGAATTCGACTTGACACATTGGGCAAAAGACATTTGCGTCGCCGCAAGCCCCGATTGTGTCGAAGCCGTCGAGGGTGTCGGTGTGTTTGCAATTCGGGTTCGGACAAGTAAGAAGGTCGGCGGCGAGTTTGTGCCCGTCGGTGTCGATCGGCCGCGCCTTCGGGTAGTGTTCGCCTCTCGCGATTTGCATTTTACGGGGCGCGTCGACCCCTACGATCGCGTAACTCTTCGCGGTGCGGGCGACGGTGATCGTTATATCGTCGCCGATCTGGATTGTTTCGCCGGGTTTGCGTTTTAGAACTAGCATTTCGAATCCGTTCGTTCTGGGGTTCTGGGTTGGTTCCGTTCGTTACAGTAGCGACAGGCTTTCTCCGCCAGTGTCGAAAAGGTGCCCGGTAGAGTCGGGGCGGGGGTTGCTGCGTAGGTAGTCTTCGATGATTCGAATTCGTTCTTCGAGTCGATCGACCCGGGCGGCGGCCGATCCGTTGCCGTTCTTCGCGTGGCCATTGGGCCAGGTGAGTCCCAAATCGCGGACCATCGCCCCGACCGTGTTCGCGGCGATGTCGATCGACAGTTCGCCTTTGATCTGTTCGGCGACGGCTGGCTGTGTGGGTCGGGTTTCGGTGATCGTGGCCCATTGCTGGCGAAGCCAGTCGGCGACGCGCACTTTTTCAGCGAATGGTAGCTTGTTGACTTTGCGGGCGGGTTTGCAAAAGCCGGCGGTCTGGTCGGTGCGGGCGGCGTATCTTCGCGGTTGTCCTTCCTCGTCGACTTCGTTTGCGGTTGCTGCGATCCGGCCGGCGTCGTATAGGTCGGCGAGTATGCTTGCGATTCCTTTACGCGTTGCGGCGGGTCGTGTTTTCGTGGCTGCGTCGACCAGGTCGTCGAGCGATAGCCACACGTTCGAACGGTTGAGTCTATCGATTAGCAGTTCGGCGGTACTCGGGCGATTGTCCTTCATGGTCTGGGTTCCTGTTTTCTGGGTTCTGGGGTGGTAGAAATAGCCGGCGTGGGAATTCTTTCCCTTGGGGCGCCTGTGAAGCCCGTTCGCCGGCGTCTGTAAACAAAAACCCCGGGGCGATCGGCAAGGAGGTAAACCGCCCGCGCCCGGGGCTGCGCAAAGAAACAACGCGATAGGCGCGCACCTTTCACGGCGGCGCATATCGCGTTTTTTTGTGTTCGAATATCTGGGTTTCCGTCCATCGGCAAGATCCGTTGCCTGTGCGCGGGTTAGGCGCTAGCGTGTCCGTTTTCGTCCGTTTCGCATCTTGTCGCGTCTGACCTTCTGCCGATCGACCTCGATGTCGCGCGGGGCGTCGACCCCGACGCGAATCGAGCAACCGGGCCGGCTACAATCGCAACCGAACAAGGTCACTTGCGCGGCTCCGATGTAGAACGGTTCTCCGACGCGGATTCCAAGAACTAACATTGCAATAACTCCCTTTTCATAGGTGCGCATCCGTGAAGTAAACCAACAAACAACAAGCCGGGCGCGGAATCCGTTCCGGCAAAAGGGCTCCGTCCGGTTCGCGCCCGGCAGAAACGTTAGAAGGTCGCCCGCTACTTTTTGAGGGGCGGCAAGAAGTCGACGGCCGACGGTTGTTTCGCGATTCGCGGGTCGATGTAGTGGCGTTCGGTCGTCTTGTAGTCTGCGTGGCCGGCTTGACGTCGGGCGGCGTCGGGCCCGGCTAGTGCGGCCGTGTAAGATAGGTTCGTTCGGCGTAGCTTGTGGAATAGATCGCGGCGCCCGGGTTCCGACGGTATCCCCGCCTGTTCGACGATCTTTCGAAACGATCGCCAGAAGTGGCGCCGACAGTGGGGCCAGGGCCAAACCAGGTCGCGGCCGGCGTCGTAGTGCGCGGCGATCGCGGCGATTGCCTGGTCGGGTAGCCAGTGCAGCCGATCGCGACGCGTCTTGCCTTGCCGTGTGACCAGGTATCGGTCGGCCAGGTTGACGTCGGCCGATCGGGTCGAGCGTAGCGTCGAGACACGGGCCCCGGTCCAATAGGTGACGATTACCAGGGACGACCAGAATGGCCCCCGCCGGATCCCGGTCGGGAATTCGCCCTTGACCGCACGGCACGCGACGACCAGGGCGTCGACCTGGTCGATCGTCCATGCCTCCGGGAGTCGTTGCGGTTCGGCGGCGGTGGCGATCTTCCCGGGCGGTTCGCAAAACCCTTCCTCGACCGCCGCGTTCCATAGGGTGAGGATCGCCCGCCGTTTGCTGTTGACCGTGGCGGCCGACCTTGACTTGAGGTAGTCGGCCAGGAATCGGCGGAATAGGTGGGTAGTAAGTTCGGAAAACCGCACGGGTGCGCCGTTCCACTCGTCGAGGACGGCGACGGCGATCGCGTATTGTTCCTGCGTCGACCTGGCGATCCCCAACCGGGCGGGGATATACCAGTTTGTGAGAAATTCGGCGAGTGTTGGAATCGATTGGATCATAGCAAAGGCGAAAGTGTAGTGTTACACTTGTAATTGTAATTCGCTGCCGACACGGCCCGGGGGCTTTTCCACGGTCCCCCCCGACTCCCGCCCCTCTTGCTGCGGTGCAAGGGGTCGGGTCGTATCGGTCGTGTCGATTGATCCGTCGGATTCCGTTCATTTTTCTATGGGTTTGGGTGGCACGGCGACAAAAATCCCCCCGCCCGGCTTGCGGCCGGGTTGGGTCGCAAGCGCCGGAACGGGGGGGAGGTTTCGGGGTGCGCATCGGTGCGCGTGATACCCGGCCGCATTCATCGCAAAATACCGTTAAGGGTCAGCGGCGACCCGGTTTGCCAGAGTGGCAAGAAGTCGCCGGTGTCACTTCGAACACCGACGATTATAGCGGGGTGCTATTATGCTTCAACCCCACTTTCCAGAATTTTCGAAAAAATTTCTGGGGTCAAGAGGGCGTCGGGCGTGGTTCTGAGCGCTTCCGATAGGTCGGCGATTACGTCGAATTGCGGAACCCGTTGTCCCGACTCAAGTTGCGCCCAGTACGCTTGTGTGATCCCGGCGGCGGCGGCGGCGGCGGCCTGGGTCAAGCCGAGTTCGGCCCGCCGCGATTTGAGGTTGCCCTTTAGCACGTTTCGAAGGTCTGTTGCGGTCATTTCCATAGCCCCATTATAGCGGGTTGCGATAGTGTTTCAAGGCCGAATGGGGCGTTGTGTTCGAAGCAACACCGACAAAAGCGGTTTTCCCGGGGGAAAGCCCCATTCGGTCAAGTTCGACCGGGCGGCCGGCCCGGTTAAGTGGGCGATACTGGGCTTGAACCAGTGACCCCTAGCTTGTCGATCTAGGAGGCGCAGAGGGGCCCGGTGACGGCTGAAGTATTACCGTATTACCGATTCGCTTACCGATTCGCTTACCGATTCGCTTACCGGCGATGTGTTTCGAGTCGATCGGGGGCGTCGAAGGGCGTAGGGCGACGCGTGGCGGGCATAGAAAAGCCCGCTCGGATTGCCCGGGCGGGCGTGTAGGAAAGTAGACTTGATCCGGCTTCCGATCTTCTTAGTCGGTCTGTCCGGTCGCGGGGGGTCCCTCCTGCAAAAACGTGTCGCGATTGTGGCGAACCTTACTTGCGGTTCGCCGTGATTGCTTGCACCCGGTCGGGTCGATCCCCGAAACGATCGTCGCCGGGTCGCCGTTCGGGCAGTTTCTTCGTGGGGCGACCTGGCCGGCGAATTCATACCCGCATAGAACGCATTGCAAGGGCGGGTCTTTGCCGGTCGGTTCGAATTGGCAGTCGACGGCGTTCATAGGGCGGTTACTAGACAGGTTGCCGGCCCGTCGCATTGCCAGAGGGCAACGCTAAGAGTCAGGGATTCATTATTGAACGTCGAACAAGCCGGTTTCGACGCGTAGGTCTTGCCGAAGTTGAAACTGTACCCGGTCTGCGGGTCGAGGTCGGCGTCGTCGAACACCCACACGTGATATTGGTTTCCTATGTAGGTCAGCCGCAAAACCAGGTATCTTTGGCACGGCGGCGACCCGGGGAATTCGTAGTGCCAAAGGCAGACCGGCCCGACCCCCATCTCGACGACCTGGCGGTTGCCGACGACGAACGTCCCGTTGTAGTTGGTACAGTTGGCACAATAGGGGTTCGCGTTGCCCGAAAGCCCGGCGATTGTGATTGAGAATTCGTCGGGCGGCGATCCGTCGCAGTATTCGCAATCGACGCAACAACAGGGGTATCCATAACCGTATTCTCGCCACGGTGGCAACCGGCGGCGATCGCGGCGAGTGTTGACCAGGTCGAGCGGGTCGCCCGGTAGCCAGATATTACGGGGGGCGGTTTCGATCATGCTGGACAATCCCCGGCGAATACAATCCACGCGCCGGCGTGTTGATCCCATATCGCCTCGATGTAAGTATCATCGTCGAGGGCGCCGCTGTGCGAGTTGGGAACGCTGGTCGGGGCGGTCGTGCCCGTGCCCGGGTAGGTCGTCGCGCCCGGGGGTAGTAGTATCGTAACGTTGTCGACGTCGATCGTTTCGTCGCTGTCGGCGACGTCGCCGTCGACCTGGCATTTGATATGAGTCGCCGACCCGACGCCCCGACCGATTCGGACAAGCCCCCATTTGCTCGCCCCCGTTCCCGATTCCTTCCATAGAATCTGTGCGGCGCCGTGAATTGCGGTTTGAAGCTCGCCGGTGTCGCTGTTCTTGACGTCGGCGAATTCGTGGTCGGCGTCGCCGACGTTTAGCTTCGCGACGGTCAAGCCCGAAACGATCGCAAGCCCGATCTTGCCGGCTCGAATCGGCTCTTGGAGAATTACGAATTTCCCGGTGTGGTCGGCCGTGGTCGGGGTGGTGCCCGTGAGGGCGGGCAGGGCCTTAAAATGTCTGGGGTTCGTGTCTTCGTCGATCAGGACCCCCGATATTCCAAGGGCCCCGAAACGATCAACCAACGACGCGGTAGTGTTTTTGACCCGAATTAGCCCGGGGTTCGCGTAGCGGCGTAGGGCGTCGCGGGCGCGGTTTAACCGCTGCGACTTAATCCAGTTGACGGCGTCGACCTGGTCGTTGAAGAACCCGGCGGGGTATTCGAAGCTATCGCCGGCGTTTACCTTTTTTGCCACGGGCGGCGCTCCGTATTTCGTTTTGAACGATTTCGTGGAACCTGGCCGGCGACATGCCGGCGGCGACGGCCTGAGTCTGGGCGGCGCGAATCCTGTTTTCGAGGGCGGCGATCCGGCGTCGGGGTTCGTTCGGTGCGACAATTCGAAACGGCAAGGCGGCCAGGCGGTGGCGCTTCTGTAGTGTGGAGAATTGCGGCATTGTTTAGAGTCCTATGTCGTAAAAATCGCCCGATTCGTAGACCTGTTCGATGTAGACGAATCGGGGGACCTTAATCAAGGTGTCTTCGTCTTCGTCGTCTTCGTACATAACCCAAAGATATTCCCACCCCTTCTTGTTGACGATCGCCCAATCGGCGATTTGCAAGCCGAATTGATTGGGGATCGCGGCGTGGTGAAATTGTAGTTCCCAATTCGTGTCGCTGGTTCGCACGGCCCCTTGTGCGCCGAGAAACAGAACTTCGCCGGCTTCGAACGTGTTACCCCCGGCGTTGGTGTAGACGTCGTCGTTCGTCTTGCCCGTGAGTCGGTAGAGTTTATCGATATAGGCGGCCGACACGCTCGACACGCAAAGGGTATCCGACCAGGAGAATTTTGGAACGGTAATATCGCACCCCTCGACGCCGACCCCGGGAACGACCCCGATCGCCTGGTTCATGTCGGGCGCGTTGCCGGCCGAAGCCGCCGAGAATCGGGTGTTGAGTGATTGGGTAATGTGGTCGGTGCCGCCCGTGGTGTCGAATCGAAACGACGATTCGCCCGGCGACTTGGGGGTCTCTTTTCCGCCCCCGTCTGCGTCGCCGTAAGCCACGCGAAAAACGAATCGTTCGGCGCGGGTCTGCTTCTCAAGGACAACGTCTTTTCGAGCCAACCCGTCGTAGGTGCTGGGCGACTCCGATTCAACGTTCGCTTTGGCGATCAGGTCCGAATCGGTCCCGGTGACGGCATAGGCGAACGTTCGGCCGGTGTCGCCACCCGTTCGGCTTCCCTTGAGTTCGTGAACCTCGATCGCCATAGGTTAGTTCCCCGCTGCGAAAACGATCCCGCCCGTAGTGGCACGGCGGGCGAGTGTGTCTAGGTGGCGGTCCATCGATTCGAAGAGTTTCGTGTTTTTCTCTTCCGACGTCTTCGACCCGATCCCCTGCCGATTGAGTGCGGCGGTTGAGAACATACCGCGAACCTCTCGCGACCTGGCCTCGCCCCTCCACGCCTCGGCGAGTCGGTTCGCCCCGGCGTCGACCTGGGTCTGCCAGTCGGCCCAAATATCGCGGTTCGCCTCTTCCCGTTCTTTTTGGTACTTCTCGAATAGTTGGCGCTCTTCGATCAAGGCGGCTTCGTCAAGTAGGTGAAGGTCGCGGCCTTCCTTGCGTGCGAGTGCGATCTTTTTCTCGTAGCCTAGCCGTAAGATCGCTAGTTCGCGTTTTTCGGCGTCTTCGATGTCTTGTAGTTTCAGTTCTCGGATTCTGTGTTGAAGTTCGGCGTTTTTCTCAAGGTAGGCGGTGTGCGGGTCGATCGACGCGTCGCCCGTCGGGGTCCCGCCCGTTGAGGTTTCGCCCGGCTTCCCGCCCCCGCCCGTGACGTCGCCTTCGCCCGATTCAAGGGCGGTTATTTCTGCTTGGATCGCGGCATATTGAGCAAGATACGCCCGGGCCCGTTTGGTCCGGCCTCGCTGTTGTCCCTTGATCTGTTTCGCGACGTCGACGGGTCGTTGCCCGGTGAAGAACCCGGTTAAAATGGTTCCGAGATTGCTGCCCCCTTCCTCTTCCATGAGTTTTGAGATTTTGGCCTTTGTCTCCATCGCTTCGGCTTGTAGATCGGCGATCCGGCCGGCGGTCATGGCGGCGTTTAGCTTCTTTTGCGCGGTGGTAAGCCCCGTGATCTTTCCGGTTGTCTGGTCGATCTTGACGCCGAGATTCCCGTATTTCGCTTCGAGCCCCAATAGGATCGAATTCGCGTTTTCTAGTTCGGCGTTCGTCAAGTGCTGCTTGCCGGCCAGGTCTTCGAGCGATTCCATTAGTTTCAGGTCGGCGGCGCGGGTTGCGTCGGCTTCCTTCCTGGCGTCTGCCATCGATTGCGACGTCGCGGCCATCGACGCCGACCACCCGACGGCATGAACGGCGACCAGGGCGCCGAGTGCGACGATCGGGTTCATTGCGACGAACACGGCGGCGGCCATTGCTTTTGCAGCAACCCCGACGGCGATCATCGCGACCCCGACCCCGCCGAGTGTGACGGCGAGTCGCGCGGCGCCCGAAATGAATCCCGGGTTGGCCTCCACCCATTCGGTGATCGACAGCAAAAACGTTTTGACCTGGCCGGTTAGTTCTTTTAACCCTAGCGACTTGCCGATCGCGGCTAGAAATTTCACCCCGGCTTGTTTGGCCTGGTCGAAGCCGTGGGAAATCGTGGCGGTCATTTTGGCGTAGGCTTCTTCCATGCGGCCGGCCCGGTTTGCCATAAGGTCGATGTCGCCGGTTAGATCCTCCATACTCTTCAGCGCGGGCAATACCCCGCGAAGGGCGCGAATGTTCGGAAATAGCTTCGCGACGGCGTCGGGCGGTAGTGCGGCGATCCGCTGGAATACTCCGACTATTCCTTCGGCTTTGAGGGTGGCCGACGATAACTCGAACCCGAGGGTCTTCGCGTAGGCGGCGGCCTGGTCGGACGGTTTCAAGAAGGTCATGATAACGCGATTGACCGAAGTGATCGCGTTTTCGGTCTTGATGCCGACCCGGGTCAAGGTGGCGACCGACGCGCCGAGTTCTTCGAGGGAAACGCCGGCCGTCGCGGCGTTGGTCGCGACCAGACCGATCGACGGCGCGAGTTCGGCAAAAGTCGTCTTTCCTCGTTTGACCACGGCGAACAATAGATCGGAAACCGATTCGGCCTGGTCGGCCGATAGGCTGTAGGCGTTCAAGATCGTGGTGATCGCGTCGGCGGCGGTCCCCGTGTCGGTCATGCCGGCTTTGGCGGATTTCGCGGCGACGGTTAGGACGTCGAGCGCCTTCGCGGGGGCGATCGACGCCGATAGAATATCGTAGAGCCCCTTCGATAGAGTTTCGGTCGACTCGCCGACGTCGATCGATAGCGCCCGAACGCCGGCCCGGTAGCGGTCCATATGCGCGGTGTCGTCGAGCATCGTGGACACGTTCGCGAGTTGCTTTTCGTAATCGGCGAACGCCTTCCCGCCGAGTAGTAGCGGCGCGGCGAGAACGGCCGTTGCCATTGCGACTTGCCGGCCGATTCCGATTGCGGTCGCGCCGAACGCCTGTAGGCGTCGTTGGGCGTTGCGAAGCCCGGCCCGATAGCGACCGTCTTTCGTGAACAGTTCGACGTAAGCGCCCCCGGCCTTGATTTCGCGGCCTACTCCCATTTCATTCCCTCACGCCCCGGGGGTTTAATACGAATATTTCCTTGAATTCGTCGCGGCTTATAGCGTCGTCGTCGCGGCCGTCTTCGTCTTCGTCGTTGCGGTGGTAGGGGTGGTATTTATCGATCGGAACACCTTTTTCGGTTGCTAGGCTTTCGACTTGTGCCATAAGCGCGCTTGTGTGCGTCCAGAGCGAATCGGCCTTGCCTTCGGCCATGTAGCTGAGTTCGCGAAGCGTCAATCGCCAGGGCTCGACGCCGATGATCCCGGCGAGTTCCCAACATCGGCGATACGGGCATCGACTTCGGCCTCGACCGTCGACATGAGGTCGTCGAGTTTCGCCGTCACTTCCGGCGAATCCTGCTTCCGATCTAGCATCGTCTGGACCCGATCGTTCCACTCCCGCATTTTCTTCAATGCCTTCTTGCCCCGGGCCCTCTCCCGGGGTCGGGAAAAATCCACGATTTCCTCTAGAAGCGCGTCGACCGCGTGTGCGATCGTGTCGCCGGCCATTGCGGCGCCGAATTGCTCGTCGGAAACCCCTCGTTCCTTTGCCTGGTCTTCGCACAATACAAACAGCGTATCGACCAGGGCGATCGGGTCGCCGGCGAGTGTCGCCGAGATTTTTGGGTCGAGTAGGTCGATCTTGATCGCCTGCCTAACGCGCTTGACGGTCGCGACATTGACCGCGACCGCCCATTCGGTTCCGTTGGTGTCCTTGAAGCTGTGCATTCGCTTTCCCTCCCGGTAGTGTTCCCCCGCGTAAAGAATGGGGCGGCCGCGCCGGGGGGAATCGCGACCGCCCCTTCGTCGCCTGTCTACGTTGTGACCGTTACCCATTGCGGTGGCACGGTGGCGCGGCCCGGTTTGATCGATACGTCGATCGTGGATTTGCCTTTGAGCGGTTCGCCCCGGGCGAATTTGCTTACCTTCCAGTCGGCCCATACGCCTTGACTGCCGGCGGTTCCCGACGGGCCGTCAAGGCACGCGATCGCGATCGCCGTGTTGTTGAGCCACGCATTACGCAAAGCTAACCAACCGGCGTCGGTGTTGTCGTTGCGAATCGAGAAGTCGACCGAACAGTCTTTGAGCCCCTGGTCGGTGATTACCCAGTCGCCGGCCCGGTCCGAATCGTCGTCTTCGACGTGTTCCATATTGAGGTTCGCGTCGCGAACGGTGGTAATCTCGGATAGGTTCGCCGGCGCGCTGCCGGAAACTTCAATATCACTCGTCCCGTCCCACCCCGAACGGGTTCCCGTGGTGAGATATTCGAGGGACATTTCGAAGCCAAAGGGTGATTCGCCCATGATTTGTTTCCTTGTGTTTTCGGTTTAGGTGATCTGGCCGCCCCACATTGCGGGCATTCGCGGCGCGGTGGTCTTGAGTGCCGGCCACATTGTCGGGCGCGGCGTAAAGTGTTGGCCCTTGTAGTGCCCGCCGAGTTCATGAGCGCGGCCGGCGGTGCCGAACAGTCGCCGCGACGGCCCCACGACGGCATAGCCCCGCGACCGATCGGCGGCGTAGAGAATCGCGCGTCGCATCTTGCGGCGGCCGTGCGTATAGGGCGGCGTCCCCTTCGGCGAGTGTTTGGTCTTCTTGCTGCGAAACTTGATCGATCGAATCGCCGTCTTGCGCACCGACCCGGCGGCGTGTGTGATTGTGCGGATTTCCGCGCGCTTGGCCTTGCGTCGTAGTGGCCCCGCGTCGAATTTCGTTTTGCATCCGAAGCCGATCATTATTCCCCCCGATCAAGTTTGAGGGTGACGATCGCCGTAAATATCCGGTGATCGGTCAAGTCGTCCCCAAGGATAACGTAGGGCGCCGCGACGACCATCGGGTTTGGATCGCTGCCTAGTCGGGTTTGGTAGAATAGGCTGCGAATTTCTTCGGCCAGGTAAACCAGCGAATCGACTTCGGAGTTCTTGAGGTTCCCGTCGGTTTCGACTTCGGTCAATTTCTTTTGCACACCGACTAAAACATCTTGCATTTCGTCGCCGTGGTCGCGGGTGCCCCCGTCGGGGCTTTCCTCGAATACGCTGGGAACAACCGTAACGCGAAGCGCCGATACGCTTTCGGCGTCTTTCCAGAACGGCGACCATTTCCGCGCGGCGGTAAACGTAGCGGATAACGTCGCCGCGTTGAGGGTTTCGACGATTTTGTCGCCGTAGATCGCTACGTTTGGGTTAGTCGCCATTACGAATCGATTTCCTTGGTGTGGATTCGGTATCGGCCGCGAAAGCGATCGCGGCTAAAACAGCGGTTGCCGTCGATCGCGTTCACTTCGTATTCGACCGTCGTTGCCCCGTGTCGTTCGCGGATAATGTCGCCGCGTCGGGGCGTGATCTTGCCGGTCGAAAGCGCGAGTTCGTCAACCAGAATCAAGAAGTCGCGGCTTTCTGAAATGATCGGGACCCCCTCGGCGGTAGTCTCGAATTCGGTTTGCCCGATCAGGGCGTTGCACTGACAACGATCCTCGCCCCGGCCATAGATAACGACCCGCGACGCGTGGTCGCGTTGCTTGCGGTGGAGCCAGTCGACCCCACGTTCGGCAAGGCTGCGATTTACTCCCATTGAAACGCCCCGATCGGGTTTCGGTTGTCTGGTTGGTTACGACGCCATTTCGCTGAGATTGACGTCGACGGTCGCGTCGTCGTCGCCGGCGGCCCCGACGGTCTTCCCAAGCATCTTATGAGTCGACGCGGTTTCGGTGGCCTGCTCGTTGGTGGCGTCCCAATAGACGATCTTCCCGTCGGCGATCGCCTCGCCGGTCCCGGTCGCCTTCGGGCAGGTGACAACCCCGCGCACAACAAGCTGGCCGAGTGCGTTCGCGGCGATGTCCTTCGGCGCGTGGGCGACCCGGTCGCCGATAACGACCATGTCGCCGGCCGATACGGCGGCCGATGGCGTATGATCGACGGTATCGCCGGGGGCCTTGTAAGTCGTTGTGTATGCCATTTGTTGGTTTCCTTTTCTAGTGGGGGCTTGTTTTGGTTTGGTTCGGTTGTTTGGCGGAAGAGAAACCCGGCCGGTCGCCCGCCAAGCCGGCCGGCCGGGTGCGAAGGGTTCCTACGCTGCGCCCTTGCTCATAACCCCGCCGCGCTTGTCGACCTGGCAAACGCCGAAGTCGATATACCCGCGCCACGCCTTCCCGAGATATTCGGCCGGCTGGTCGGCTTCCTCGACGATCGGCTTCTCGGCTCCGTTGAGATACGCGATCCCGAAACATGCGACGTCGGCCGGGTCGCCGAGTAAGTACCATGCGGTGGCGCTGTAGCCGGTATAGCTACTGTTGGACAGGTAGGGCGAAACGAGCGGCTGATACTTGTTCTTGAACGTGTTCGCGCTCCCGATCTTCGCTTTCGTCGACGTCCCGATCACAACGTTTGTCGACGTGAAAAGTTCGTCGGCCGTTTCTTCGAGTTCGGGGGGTACAAGTAAGAATTTCGGTGTGATTGCGATCGGCTTCCCGTCGGCGTCGGTGAGTTGCCGAATCGTTTGAACGGCGGTTGCAAGCGCCGATGCCTGTAGGACCGTTCCGGCGCCGCTAATGTAGTTGGAATTTCCGCTCCCGAAAAACGACCCCGAATTCGCAAGAACCAGGGTCCAAAAGGCATTCTCAATCGCGAGCGCGGCGCCCCGGCCCAACATAACCGGGATTTGCGTAAACGCGTTGAGGTCGTCGTTGATGATGTCCTGCCGGGTGATTCCGAAAATTTTCCCGTAGGTGTCGACCGAATAGGTAAAGCTATCTTCGTCGAGGTTTCCATACTTGAGTTCCCCGGCCGGTCCGACCTTGGTCAAGGTGGGGTCGCCCGTGGTTCGGTAGCCGGTATGTGTCTTGAAGTCGTTCGCGGACAGTTTCGCGGCGACCTGGCGGGATACCATCGGCACGGCCTTGTAAGCGGCCATAAGGGTCTTGTTCGCACTATCGCCCAAAACCCCCGACAGACTCGCCGTCGAGAATGCGGCCTTGATCGCGGTCGCATAGTCGCCGGCGCTGGCGCCCGGTCTGGGCACGGGCAAGCCGTCGAGCGAACAGCACATCGCGGTCAATTCCTTGACGCCAATGTGACGATACTTGTGGGCGGCTTCGAGGGTCTTTTCGTCGTAGTCACCTTCCACACGTTCCGACGGCTCGGCGCTGCCCAACCGAATCGCGGCTTCGAGAATCTTCCCCGACGCCTTCGAGTCGTCGACGTGGATTCCCGGGCCCATCGTGGGGCGTTGGGCGCGGAGTTCGGCGAGTTCGGTTTCCCGGGCGACTTCGCGCTTTGTCTCGTCTGCCGACCATCCCTCGCGAAGTGCCTTCGCGGCGATCGCGGGGAAGTTCTTCGCCTCGGCTTCGATCGCGGCGATTCGATCGAGTTCGTCGGCGCGGGCGGCGGCGATGTCGGGGGTCTGGCCGGCGTCGTCGTCTTTCGATTCGGCTTCGATCTTCTCGGCCGGCTTTCCCTTGCCGGCTTCGGCCTCGATCTTGGCTTGGTCGGCGTCGAACATCGCTTGCAAGTTCGCTTTGACGTCGTCGGTCAGGGTTTCGAGGTCAAACCCCTTCGCTTTTAGCCATTTTTCGAATTCGTTCATTTTCTGGTTTCCTTGTAAAAGGGGTTCGGTCGCGATCGCCGCGACTTTGACATTCGATTTTGAATCCGCCCCGCGCGGGACGAATGAAACTTCGCCTAGTGTGGTTTTACGGGCAATCAATAGTGGCCCGACGAATTGCTTCCCGTTGACCGTTACCCGTTCGCCGTCGTCGACGCGTACCAGTTTTTGAACGCTCGCGCCGATCGACAGTTGCCAGGGGAAGCCGTTCCGGGCGTTTGCGACGACTTCCTTTGCGGCGTCGCCGGTTCCCGAAATGATCCCCTCGACGCGCACCTTTTGTGCCTCGACGGGAACGGCCGTCGTATGCCCGACGATCTTCGCGGGGTCGTGTTGGCGAAACACTGGGTTCGATTGGTTTGTTACCCGCAAGCCGGCCAGGTCGACGACAACCGGGCGATAGAACCCGTTTAGTTGCATGGGCCCGCCGTTGTAAACCACCCCCGCGAACGTCTTGGGCTTGTTGTCTTCGGCTTCGCCTCGGATTTCGAGGGCGTCGGGGGCGGCGAGTAGTTCGAAGCCGGCGGGTTGCGTTTTCGGCGCGGCGGCTTGGATCATTGGGTAACGTGTCATTTGGTTGGCTCCGGTTTGGCAATCGCTGGCGGCGCGGCTTGCGCGGTGGTCAAGCCGAGTTCTTTGCATAGGGCGACTTCTTTCGCGCGTTGTCGGAGTTCGGTTTCCCAGTCGAGCCCGGCGTCGCCGTAGAGTCGGGCAAGAGTCGTCGCGTTGTTCGCAAGTAACACCTTTGCGGCGGTCGCCTCCTTGACCGGGTCGACGTGTTTTCGCGAGTCCCAGCGCCATTGATGAGGCAAGTCGAAGCCGATGTTTCGCAACCCCGGCGGGATAAGGTCGGCGACTAGAATCGCCTCTTCCCACCATGCGGATAATAGACGGTCAAGAACCTGAGTCTCGAAAACGAATCGTTCGATCTGGATTGCGAGAAAATACGTCTGGTGATCGAGTCGGCCCGACGCGTAGTTGTACCCCGACGAATCGCCGGCGGCGATGTTGAACGGCATATTGAGGCAACGCGCGATCTCTCGAAGTACGGCGCCGACGAATTCGACGTAGGTCGTCGACGGGTGTTCGGCCTTCATCTGGTGTAGCTTCGACCCCCGGGGCAATGTCAAGAAGAGTCGCCGTTCGAGTTCGAACGCGTCGCCGGCTTCGATCGCCTCTTCGACGTCGCCGTCGTCGGCGTCGATCGGGGCGTTTTCCGTTTCCATCGCGCCGGCGATGTCGGCGGCCGTTTCGGCGGCGGCGATCGTTGCTTCGCAAAACCTCCGAAGCTCGGCGAACAGTCCAAGGGCCGGCGTGATCTCGGGAATCCCCCGGCGTTGCCCGGGTCGATCGGCGCGGAATAGGTGGATCATGTTCGCGGCGTCGATCGGGTCGGCCTGGTAGGAGATTGCGAAGGATTCGTCGCCCGGGTGCGACCGCAAAACGTGATATTTCGACGGGTTCCCGTGCGCGTCGTATTCGACCCCGTCTTCGCGGTTGTCGCTTTCGCCGGCGAAAAGGTAGTCGTCGGTGATCCGGTCGCATTCGAATAGTTCTAAGTCGAGTTTGACCCGTGATCGAATCGCCGGGTTCGTTGCGATTGTCGCGAACCCCTCGCCGTCGCCCGTTTTGGAGAGTTTCAACGTGTGTAGCTTGCAGGCTAAGTTCGCGGCGCGCGACCATTGCTCCCAAGCGGCCTCAATCCGGTGGTTTGCGTCGGGGTCGGGCGTGCCGAGTTGCAATCGGGGCCCGGTGCCGATCGTGTCGTTTGCCAAGGTCAAGGTAATGCCCCGGGCGAATGAGTTGTTCGCGATTTCGTATCGCGAGCGGTTGCGGAGTTTCTTGCGAACGGCGAGCGAGTTCGCGGCGGTGGCCGACAAGTGGTCGGCGTTTGCCCAGTGTCGCGAGTTGTCGGTCGTGGTCGCGGCGTTGTCGTAGGTCGCGGCGACCTGGCGTCGTTCGCGCGGTAAGGGGCGATCGTCGGGCCCGTAGAGTTTTACGCGTCGGGTTCGCATCATTGGCACCCCGGCGGCTTGAATTTGGCGACCAGGAGACCCCGGTGTTTTTTCTTCGCGATCGCGGCGCCGTTAATGTAGGCGTCGGCGTCCATCTGGTCGCGTAGCGAATGGGCCTGCATCGAACCCCCGTCGTCGCTGGCCTGGCGGGGCTCTTTGGCGGCTTGTTCGATTTCGGTTTGAATTTCGGTCGCCATGTTTTGACCTGCGGGCGACCCCAAAAGAAAAGCCCCTTCGGTCCTTCTCGCGAGAA
>Ga0180431_10003099_pt1 | contig 21636 bp, 21 predicted proteins | sample SS_ome_11_FD_132459 | JGI IMG/M metagenome (GOLD analysis project Ga0180431, IMG submission 132459) | Hypersaline lake sediment archaeal communities from the Salton Sea, California, USA - SS_1_MS_1 metaG | ecosystem: Environmental > Aquatic > Non-marine Saline and Alkaline > Hypersaline >...
CCCCGTCCATGCTCTGGAAGAAGCGAGCGGCCGGTGTTCCCGCGACAAGCTGGGCATCCCGCTGCATCTCCGCAAGCTCGTCGCGGAGCCTCCCAAGCGCGGCTGCGGTGCGGCCCCCGGATACGGGCGTGCGCCCCGTGTAGCGGCCAAAATAGAAGCGGTTGCCTTGCCGCGAGGCCCCCAGCCATGCCCGAACGGGCGCGCTGTCTAGGCCATCCCGGAGCCTGGCAACCTGGTCCTCCACCAGTGCGTTGAGCGGGTAAAGGATCAGGGCCCGCATGGCCGCGGGCCTGCGGGAAGGGTCTTCATTCGCACGTTGCGGGGTGCGGGGCTCCCAGCGCCGGGTCTGCCCGCGCATTGTGAAGTGGTTCCACCAGTCCCACCGCTGGGCCCGCGGTTGCGGCTGGGTCCAGCTGGCGGACTCGCGGACAAGTGCTGCCGCGATTGGCAGAAGGAAGCACTCGGTCTTTCCCGATCCGGTTCCCGTGGTGACCACTACGTCGCGCCCGTTCACGAGAGATTGTTCCAGTACCTCCAGTTGGTGCGTGTAGAGCTCTCGGGCCGGAGGGAACATGCCTTGCGAAACAAAGCCTACGAGGTCGCTGACTTCGGCGGGCGACCATAGGCCGCCGAGCAGCGCGCTTGCGGCCTGCCCGAAGGTCTGGCCGCACGTCCGGTAGGCCGGCACCGGCTCTATCAGGGGCTGCCGGTACAATCTGCCGTCGACGTCGAGCAGCTGGCGGCGCTCGGACACCAGGTCCGGATATCGCAGGTCGAACGGGCTGTCGAGATAGCGGAAGTAGGTATCCCTGAGGCTTTCGAAGATCGAGATTGGGCTCGTCATGTAAGCTCCTGCCTGAGAATCCCTGCCGCCAGGCGAGCGGTCTCTGCGGGAACGTCGTGGTAGACAAGGTTGGCGGTCTGCGGGTCGTAATCCGGGGGCAGCCCTGAGCATGCGATGATTGCGCGCTCCACCAGAAACGGCGGCCGGCACGCGGCCGGCACCCGAATGGCCGCAGCGTCCGGATCATACCGCAAGACTTTTCGGCGAGCCCGCCTGAGCATCAGGTACTTGCCCACTTGGCCGGGGATCGCCCAGGTCCTGCCTTTGCGGCGCAGGAAGAACAGGCGCTGGTGACCGAATGTCCACCGAAACAATCCGCTGGAAGACTCCGCTTGTGTCCGGGACGACGCACCCCAGGACAGATCACGGACGGAGAAGTGGTCCACGCGCCAGTCTGCTCCGAGCGGGAGATCGCAGAATCGCCGGACTGCGGGGTCATCTATTCCCGGCAGGCACTGGAGTATCGCCGCGGGCGCGTCCTTCTGCCAGAGCAGCCCGGCCTGTTTCGCCGCTGCCGCCAACGAGTCGGCACCAGGAGCGTGCAGCCGTATGGGGTCGGGGCATGCCGGCGCAGCGAGCACTTCAAGCGTGCAGGAGCCGCCTGCGGACCGCAGTCTGTCCAGGAGAACCGCCGACCTTGCACCCGCGACAACTCCACGCCAGCCGAAAGGATGGCGCGTGATGGCGAGGGTTGGCGGCGCGACGCGCCATTCAGCATCGCCCGCGCCTGCAAAGAACTCCGCGTGCCCCAATCGCTGGAGGTTAAGCCTCAGCGCCTGGTAGATCGGCATGGCGTACTGGTCCGCAGCATCGGCCGCCTCCCCCTGCTCCGCCGTTTCATCCGGCGGGACGTGGAGTTCCTCGACAGCCGACCGGAACTGCTGCCACGAGCCTTTCACTCGGGCCGACATCCATATCAGGAGGGCGTTGGCGCTCATCGCCGCGACCTCCATATCTGGCGCGCCAGCCTCCGATAGCACTGCCATAGACGGCGGGTTCGCTCATCCGCTGGGGCGGGCATCAGCCCCTTACGGCTTGCCGCGAGAATCGCAGCGTACCACTCGTCGACGAGCTTTCGCCGCCTCCCCCTGAGGCATCCAGAAGAGGGGCGAGCCCGTTGATCTCTGACCAGAACGATCCGCGCAGTCCGCTTGTCACAGCGCCACGGATCTGCGGGCAGTGCCCAGACGGGTTCAAACGGCAGAAAAGCCATGCACTCCGCCCCGCGAAGATCTCCCCGAACCGCGCAGAGATGGATTTGGCCTGGCTCAGCTCCTATAAGCAGCGGATTCGCCGCGGGCGCTGCAATGGTGTGGCTTTCTCCCCCGCAATCTTCCGGAGGAAGCACAGCCATCCCGCAGATCGCTGGTGACCGGGGATGGTCCGGAGCGATCTCGACGCCATGGGACCACCTATGAGCGTTCCACGCCTCCCATCCGTCAGCGCCTGGCTCGAGGGAGTAGCTCTTGGAGGCGCTGTGGCACCACACCTCGTGCGTGCCGGGACGATCCCAGCCCGGGGAGGCCAAACTGCCATCCGGCAGCGGCGATGCCTCAGTCCCGTCAATCAGCACCCGGCCGGCCTCCTCTGCCATGCCCTTGAGGCGTATGCGCGGCGGGTAACCTACCAGCCAACTGGTGCGGTAAAGGCGTATCCCGCCGTCGAAGACGATCTCCACATCCGCCAGGGGGCGAAGCACTTCAAGGATGTCACCGTCATTGCGCGGCGGCACGGGGGACTTCGGCGAGACACCTTTAAGTGCAACCCACCCCGTCGGCATGCCAAGATCGCCGGTCAGGATGGACGGGTCGGGGCTTCCAGCCAAGCGGATGGCTTCGAGGCTAGCCTCCCGGCGATCTTCAGTGCAAAGAACGATCTGGTCCTCACCGATCTCCAGCCGGGGCTTGCTCACGTAACCGTTAAGGCTGTTGTGGTGCCCCAGCACGTAGACTTCACGCCCGCTCAGATTCCACCGTACAGGCTGGCCGTTTACGGCGCCCTGCCAGACGAGGCCGCGACGCAACAGAGATGAGATTCCAGGAACCACGACGTCTTGATACCACTCATCCTGCAAGGCCAGCAGGGCTGGCGGATCGCCGTCGCCGGAAACGGGAAGCTCCTGGGGCAAAGACGGATCGCGCTGGGGAAGCAGTGAAAGGCAGGCGAATCCGCCATGCTCGAACAACAGGCGGACCTCCACGCGAAGGGCGCGTTCCCGCGGCGGCCCGTTGCCTGCCGCGCCACCGCCCGCCGTGCTGCCTGCTGCCGGGGCTCGTGTCGGCGGCTGGTACTGCCTAGGCGACGCAGACTTGTTCGACGGTCTGCGTCGTGTCCTTCTTGATGTCCGCGAGCCCGTCTCCTCGGCATCCCCAGAAGGCTCATCCCCGCCCTCCGCGCCAGCTTTCTCCTCGCCGCCCGCAGTCGCAGATGCTTCATCCGCAGGAGCGGGTTGCTGTGCTTCACCCTCCGAAGCCGGGGTTGATCGGTCACGAGATGGCCGGCTATCGGCATCCTCGTCCGCATGCCCCCCATCTTCTGCTGGCTCTTGAACTTGAGAGCTGCCCTCTTGTGGGTGGCCATCAGCATCTTGCGGCGTGTAGGAGTCGGTGGCCGGTCGCCCATCAGCGACCGGTGCGGTGCGAGCCTCGCCCGCACGGTCCTCCTCGGCATCCTCTACTGACACTGGTGCGGGAGTGGTCCCCGGCGCAGATGGTCCTGGCGGGCCCGATTCCTGACCAGCCCCTTCGTGGTCGGCTGTTCCGGCTTTGCCCGTCGCGCCTTCCTCGGCCATCACGTCCGGTACGGCTGAGGCAACGCTTTCCCGGTCCTGGGCTAGAGGGGTAGCGGCAGCGGAGCCTGGCGGTGGCTCAGCGGGCGGTTCCGAAGGTGGAGCGATCGTCTCGGCAGAGCCCTGATCAACTGGCGAAGGCGGACCTTCAACGACTGGTGGGCGGGCGTTCTCCGGCTCCTTGGTGGCATCTGCCTCCTCGGGCCGTGAGGATACCTCCTCGGGCACGGCCGCGACGCCGCCTCCTGCAACATCGCCTCCGGCCTCCGGCTCGGAATCCGGAGGGGCATTCGTTTTAGATCTTTGGCCTGCTGCGGGTTCCGGCTCTTCCTTGTCCGGGATTGGTCCGCTTGGGAGCACGGCGGGACTGGCGGCAGGCAGTTCACCGGTCTCTTCAGCCGGAGGGGCCTCAGGTGGCCTGACGCTGGGGATGGCGATGGCTTGGTCCGGGCGGCGGAACGAGCTGCGCGTGGCGCTCCGGCGATGCCTGGCCACCACGGCCACCACGGTCACCACCGCAATGGCGCCGACAAGCGCAATCACCAAGATGCCTGCCCATAATAACATCCAGCAATACCCCGCCAGGACTTCTGTTGCTGACCTGCCTGGACAGCGTACCTGAGAACGCCGTTCCGGACAAGGACCATCGAACGTCGACCGGCTGCCCGGAAAGAGGCCGCCCGGAAGGTGGCTTGCCCTCTCCGGCCGTGACGAGTACGATAGCCGCTGAAATAGACGCTGGAGATGAAGATGGTGGCTTGATGGGTCTGACGCGCGAGAAAAAACACGGCATCCACTACACGCCAACCGATCTGGCGGCGTTCCTCGCCGAGCAGATCGCCCAGCGGCTGCCGACGTCTCGGCGTGACCTGACCTTGCTGGACCCCGCCTGCGGCGACGGGGAACTCCTCGAAGCGCTTGCCCGAGCCGTGCCGGACAGCGTTCGCGAGCGTCTGACGCTGGTCGGCTACGACACCGATCACGATGCCGTGGTCGAGGCGTCCCGCAACCTCTCGGGCCTCGGGGTCAAAGCGGTCGATGTGTCGGCCGAGGACTTCCTGTCGTTGGCGGCGGTCGATCCCTCGGTGAACGCTGGCTTGTTCGCCCAGCAGGCGGAGCGGGCCATCGAGGCCGATGTCATCATCTCCAACCCACCTTACGTGCGGACGCAGGTGCTGGGCGCCGAACAGGCACAGCAGCTTGCACGGCGATTTGGTCTGGCCGGTCGGGTTGACCTGTACCACGCCTTCACGATGGCGATGTTGAGCGTCCTTGCCCCGGATGGCATCATCGGGTTGCTCACCTCGAACCGCTTTCTGGTGACCAAGGCGGGCGCCACCATGCGTAGGCTGCTGCACGACCGCCTCGATCTTCTGGCGGTGTTTGACCTCGGGGACACCAAGCTGTTTGAGGCGGCGGTCCTCCCAGCGATCCTGATCGGCAGGCACGCCCCCGGCCGCAAGACCGACTCGTGCGACTTCACCCGGGTATACCAGGCCGACAAGGATGCCGAAGGCGCGGAGGCGACAGAATGCTCATCTATTCTGGACGCGTTGCGCGAAGGGATCGATGGCACGGTTCGGGCCGAGACCGGCCTGTACAAGGTCGAGAAAGGGACGCTGTCAATCACGGCGGACGGGACCGAGCCTTGGTTCATGACCACCGCTGAAGTGGACGCATGGATGAGTGCGGTGGCCAGTAGGACCGCCTGCCGCTTCGCCGACGTTGCCGAAATCCGCGTAGGCATCAAGACCACGGCCGACAAGGTGTTCATCCGCGATGACTGGGATGTACTGGACGAGGAGGGCCGGCCGGAAGACAAGCTGCTACATCCTCTGCTGACTCATCACGTCGCGCAGCGATGGAACCTGCCACTTGGCGGCAAGGGCGTTTGCAAGCGTGTTCTCTATACCCACGAAATCCGCAACGGCCGGCGATCCGCCGTCAGGCTGGAGGAATGCCCGCGAGCTGCACGGTACTTGGGGAGCCACCGCGCGAGGCTGGAGGGCCGAACCTACGTCATCGAGGGCGGCCGGAACTGGTACGAGATCTGGGTGCCGCACGATCCGGACGCCTGGGTCAAGCCCAAGGTGGTCTGCCCTGACATCTCCGTCAAGCCCTGCTTCTTCCTGGACCGGCAGGGCCAGATCGTCAACGGCGACTGCTACTGGATGACGCTGCGGCCGGGGCAATCGGAGGATTGGTTACTGCTGATCCTTGCCGTGGCCAATTCGACATTTATCGAGCAGTTCTACGACACGAAGTTCCACAACAAGCTCTACGCCGGCCGGCGGCGGTTCATCACGCAGTACGTCAGCGAGTTCCCGTTGCCTGATCTGGCCTCCGCGTCGGCGCAACGGATCATCAGCCTTGTCCGCACACTTCTGGACGAAACGGAGGAGTCGGCGCGACTTGGTCTGGAGGCCCGGCTGGATGCAGAAGTATGGCAGAGCTTCGGCGTCAAGCCAGGAACGACGTCGGAAGGATGATCTGACGTTTCCTGTTGACGACGTTGCCCCCCATCCTCCTGAAGGCATTGAAGAAGTCCACGCCCGTAGACAAGACCAGAGCGTCAAGACGTATTCTGGCTCTGTGCTTGCTGCCAAAAAACACCGCATAGCGTACATCGCAGTGCAGATACGGCGGGAGGCCGTCGATGGGCGAGACATCATCCGGCGACACAAGACCCAGATCAATTGTGCGTGCGAGCTGGAACTTCACTTCAACGAGATGCGACCGTATGTCGGGGAACTGGCCTGAATCGTCAAAGGTACAGTTGGGGATCACGCCGCAGGCAAGCTGATGTACCATGTCAGCCCTGACTCGTTCTTTGTTTGCGCCTGGGTCATCAAAACTTGTCCCGATCAACGTCATCAGATGCTCGTAGAGATCAGATACTGTGAGCAACGACGCTTTATTGGCACGGACCCGCGGAGTGTCCACAGCGGACACAAGGCAAGACCTTGCCGGCCAGACCTGACTTGTCGCCTGGAACTTCTTCGTCCAAGTCCCGTTCCTGTCGAGTCGCGCAAGATTCTCACCGGTGATCACGCGCACCTTCCTTACGCAACTGCTTTCGTCAATTGCGACGATCCCGTATCGTCGTGCCGGGGGAGGCTCCCTGTTGTAGACCTGAAGGTTGCTCGCTTTCTGAGAGTGGATGTGTAAGTCCTGGCTTGGGAAATGACAGACGCTGCGTTTGAAGCGTGTTGGGATGGGGTAGCCGAGCGCTCCGGCGACAGCCTGTTTGACCAACTTGGACCGCGTCTTGTTCTCTCCCTCAAATCTCCGCCCGATCAGCGCCTGTGAGAGTGCGCGCTCAATTGACTCTGCAGGCATGAAGAGCGGCGACTGATAGTCCAACGCGCAGTAGATGTCGATGCCAGCCTGCCGAATCAGCTCAATCGTGTGTGCAAAACCATTTGAGTTCCGCGAACTTGACATGACGCTACTCGAAGAAGTGTTTCGGCAGTGGAATCTGAATCTTCCGGTTCACGACCTTACCCTCGAAGCGGCGGAAGAACGTGAAGAAGTCCGCGCCCGTTGTGAGCACCACGTGGTCGATCCTGACCGACCCATCCTTGATGCTACCGTAGAAGACGGCGTACCGGACGTCGCAGTGGCGATAGGCCGGCTGGTCGGCAAGATGGTCCGTGCTATCGGGGCTGATCAGCCCGAGGTCGATGGTCGGCGAGGTCTGAAGCTTCACCTCAAGCAGCTGGTCGGGCACGTCGGGGAACTGCCCCGAGTCGTGATAGCTGTTGGCGGGGAACAGGGCGCAGACCATCTGGTGGACCAGCGAGCCACGATTGCGCTCCTGGTCAACACCGGGATCGTAGAAGGACTTGCCGGCCAGCCCTGAAAGCGACTGGAACAGGTCGGCAAGCGGCATGAGCTTGGCGCCCCCGGCGATGGCGCTCTCTAACGGGGGCGTGTCTTGGCGCGAGACGAGCACCGACCCGACGACGGGCGCGGCGCTCTTGGCTTGGTACTTCTGCGTGAGCGTGCCAGTCGTGTCCAGCAATGCCAGCGCCTCGCCGGAGACCACCGTTACGGCCGTCACGACCTGCTGGTCGTCAACCCGAATCAGCACGTACCGCCGGGTGGGCGAGACCTCCTCGTTCCAGATCTGGAGGTTGTTGGCCTTCTGGATGTACGTGTCGAAGTCCTGGCCTGGGAAACGTGGCTTGCTCTTCTTGAACGACTTCGGCACGGGGTAGCCGAGCACCTCGCAAACGCGGCTCTTGAGGACCTTCGACCGCGTCCGCAGCGGGTAGTTCAGATCGAGCCCGCGCAGGCTCATGCCCAACACCGTCTGGAGCTCTTCCATCGTCAGATACAGGTCGCGCCGTGAGTCGAGGGCGTCGTAGATCGTTAACCCGGACTGCCGGATGGCCCGGACAAGAGACGCAGCAGGTCGTTTGGGTTGTAGTGCCATACTCGTGTCCCGGAAGAGGCTACAGATCGTCGGCTTCGCTGGCCGTGATGTGGGCAGGCTAACACATCGATGTGTGGCGCACAATCCCCCGGCGATGGCAGCCGTGCTTGGCAGCAGTGATAGAACAGATCAGCCGCAGGAATAGCCGGCCCTGGACTTGGATGCCTTCAGTCAGTCGTCATCTGTCTCCGGGAACAGCTCCTCCTCCGGGACGGTCAGGAGGACCAACAGCGTCTGCATAGAGGGCACGCCGTAGTAGTGCTCGTACACCGGGGCGTCGGCGGCACGGTCGTCGTCGTAGGTCTGGAACCATTCGCGGGCGAAGGCCTGCCCCTTGTCTTCCGACCCGGTTCCGCCGGTGAAGGCCTGCCATTTCGGGCAGGCGGCCGGGGGCAGATCACTGCCGCGGGGCCGAGGGTAGCAGCCGCCTTCGATCATCGCCCGCGAGTGGAAGCTGAAGGCGACCCGGCCCTCGCGCACGCCGACCAGGGAGCAGGGGAAGTCCGACAGCTCGATGCCGCGGCGGGCCGTGCTGGTCACGGATGTCCGGAAGGCCCCGGCCCATTCCTCGATCTGCCCGAAGCTCAGGTCTCCCTCGTTGACCATCGGCGCCAGCAGATCGGACGGCATGAGCAGCCCGGCGGCGAAGGCATCGGCCTCGGTCTCGATGGTGCGGTCGCTGAGGAACTCGCCCCTGGACGGGTGCGACTTTCCGGTTCGCCGCAGGAACGCACGGTGGGCCTCGATGAAGTAGTGCCCCAGTTCGTGGGCTATGGAGAACCTCGTGCGGGGGTGGTGGCCGCCATCGGGAGAGCGGGCGTCGTACTTGGTGTTGTAGAACAGCAGGAAGCGGTTCTTGGTCCGGTGGTATTCCAGCTGCCCGTCGAACCGCTCACGGAAGTCCGCCCCCATCGCGCAGAGCAGGGGCCCCTCGCTGGCGGCCACGGCCAGTGGGTTGATCGGCGCGGAGGCGATCTTCAGCACATCGAGCACTTCGGCGGCGCGCTCAATCGCCTTTTCCTGGCGGTTCTGAATCTCCGCCCAGTCCAGTCTGGTTCTCTTGCCCATCGGGCGGCGTGTCCTCAAGCGCCTTGCGGCGAAGTTCATCGAGCAGCTCGTCGGTCTCCGCGTCGGCCTCGCCCACATTGCGGTTGAGCTGGTAGACGTCCTCTTCGATTTCCTGCGACTCGGCCCCCGGCATTCCGGCGTCGATCGGCTCCGGCGCCCAGACGGCCAGCTCGCCGGACGTGACCTGGTCGATGATGGAATCAATCTCCGAGTCGGAGAGCTTCTTATCGGGCAGCGCCTCGAACTCCTTCTGCGCCTTTTCCGGGGTCAGAGGGGCGACGCCCGACCGCCGGGCCAGGTCCTTCGCCACCTTCTGCCAGAACCTGTCAGCTTCGCTGGTCATGACTACCTCATCCAGCCCGCAGGCTGGCGGCTGAACTGCTCCGCCTGCCTCTTGAGGGTCTCCCGCGCCTTGGAGCGGGACACGTAGATGGAGTTCTTGGTCGTCCCGTGAATCTCGGCGAGGCGCTCGGCATCCGCGGGTCCGCCGGCAGCCAGGTCGGCCTTGATGATGGCCTTCTGGAGCGCGGGCAGCGCCTCGACGGCTTTGTACAGGTCCTCGACCCTCCGGTCGTCGGCCTGTTCCGCGGCTTCGACCACTTCATCGCCGGGCGGGTCGCCGGCGGGATCGTACATGGCGTCGTATTCCAGGTTCTTCAAGCGGTAACCGGCCTCCCTGCGGATGATACTGCGTGCCGAGTTCTGGGCGATGCGGATGCACCAGGACGGCAGAGAGCCTTTGCTCTCCTCGTAGCGGTCCGCGAACCGCCAGACGTTGTAGATGGCGGTGTTGAACGCCTCATTCAGTTCGCCTTCTTGAAGGCTGCCGCTGTAATACTTCACCAGGAAAGCCCTTATGCGCCCGCCGTACCTCTCCAGGAGTAGGCGCAGGCCCTCCTGGTCGCCCATGGCCATCGTCAGGGCGATGTTCGAATCGGTGACTTTCGATCCGTCGTTTGCCATCAGCGTTCCGCTTTCCGCTGCCGTAATGACTACGCGGCCCCCTTAACTGCGGGGTGATGAAGAAAACGTTCCCGCCCGGTTAAGGCTGCCTTTGCCCGGGGCGTATTCGATACGAGGGGACGGGTGTTCCGCCCTCTCGGTCATGGCGGCCCGGAGGCAATATATCCGCAGAGCGGACCGGATGCCAGAGGGCAGCTATCAGCGGCCGCGCGGGCGCTCCGCCCCGCGACGGACCGCAGGCACAGCGGAGCCGGAGCTGACCGACATGGCCAGGCAGTTTGATCCACGGAAGGTGCTGAGGGATGTGTCCAACGGGCTGCTGCGGACGTTCTTCGAGTCGCGGGGCGTTCTCCGCGAGGTGCCCTGGGACAGGATGGGCGAGACGCAGATCGAGCCGGTGTTCGCGGCGTGGCAGAACATGCCCGAGCCGGATCGGCTGGCGGTGCAGGTGATCCTGCAGGACGTCAACGAGCTGGCCGACGAGCGCGGCTTGAACGTCCTGGTCGAGGAGGTCCGCCGGGGGGCACCGCAGCGGCTCCCTGAAATGGCCGCCCTCGACGGCCGGCACGACAGGGCCATGTGGGTCTACCTGAACCTGCCGGAGGCATTCGACGAGGCGGCGATGTTCGCGAGGGCCGACGCCCTGGCGGCAGGGCGGTACTGGATCAAGTGCAACAGCCTGCCGAAGAAGGAGCTGGTTGCGGACGAGAAACTCCGGACGTCGCTGGCCGACGCCCTGACGGAGTTCTACTGGCCGGCCCAGATGCGCGGGCAGCACTGCTCGGTGGAGCACTATCGGCGAGCCAACGGGACCGATTACTTCTTCGCCTACCTGGACGACTATCCCGACAGCCATATCATCTTCGACGACAACGGGCGAATGCAGAAGCGGTCCGACCGTTCGGCGTTTACCAACGTTTTCGCCTACTGCCCGGACGGGGGGACGCTGGAGCTGTTCGCCAGGGGCGGCAGGAAGGTGATCGTGCCCCTCCAATCGCTGTTCTGCAAGTCGGTGCTGGACACCGACGTCGATCCGGCAGACCCGCAAGAGAGTGCCTTTCAGCTCGACCACCTGAAGAACCGTAACGTGGCGCTCCCGACTGACCCCCAGGACCGCATCGCCGAGGTCCAGGTCCGCAGTTTGCGACTGGAGGTCGTCGGGGCCCCGCGGCGCCGGATCACACTGGACGCCGATCCGCAGGGCCACCGGGGCGACATCTACCAGATGGTCGAGCGTTACCTCAACGCCGCCGCCCTGCCCTTGGCGAAGCTCCGCGTCACGCACGCCAAGTTCTGCCTGACCTTCATGCACGAAGGTCCTGGCCGGGCCAGGACGTTGACCTTCAATGTCGGCCTCAACTCCTGCGACCTCAAGAGCAAGCCCGAGGACATGAGGGCCGTCGGCGAACGGTGCCTGAAGCTCTGGGGGATCGCCGATGCGTGATCCGATGGAGCTGTTCTGGGCAAGCCTTGAGTCCGAGCGCCCGCTGTTCACTGCGGCTGACCTGCGCCGCTGGCCCGAAGGCTGCGGGAAGGCCCTGTGCGAGATCGGGCTTCTCCGGCCGGCGGAGAACGCCACGCATGTGGTCTGCCCCGGCTGCGAGGCGGGCCACGTGGAGCCGGTCGTGCCTCACGACGGCCCCGGCGGCGTGCGGTTCTACGTCCGCTGTCCGGAATCGCTGCGCGTCCAGGTGCCGGCCGATCACCTGCAGCAGTGGACCTTCGACATTGCCGCCCTGGTCAAGCTCCTGGCCGGTGCGCTGATGCCGAAGGCCCGCTGCCGCGAGATCGTCCCCGAGCGGCTGTGGAAGCTCTGCGCGCTCCCCTGGCGCGAATCCAGGCGCGAGGTGTTCCTCGCGCGGGGCTTGGGCTGGGCGGACGGTGTAACGGTCGCTGCCGGAATTCCGCCGGTGGGCAGGCCGATCATCCTCGTTCCCGACGGCCTGCCTCAGGAGGGCGCATTCGCGGGCAGTTCGCCGGTGCTGGTTCCGCTGTCACGCGTCGCGGCACTTGAGGGCGGGAAGCTCCAGGTCGATCTGACCGACATGGCGGCGGTAGTCAACGAGTCCGACATGGCCTCGCGTCTCTCGGCCGCAGAAGCTCTCCATGAAGCCCCGTCAAAGAAGCTCCGGCAGATCGTTCGTCAGACCCAGGCCACCGCCCTGACGGACGACGTCCTCGTCGCGGCCTATGCCCGATACGGATCGTACCGCAAGGCCGCCGACGCCCTTGTCGCCGAGGCCAGCAGACCGACCGGTGGGCCGTCGAGCGGGCCGTCAAGAGGATGGGCGGCGCCGAGAAGGTCCGCCGCATCGCCGATAGCCAATCGATGCGAAGGACTGTCGCGTCGCACCGACGCGACAGCGGCAGAAAAATCCTCCATCCCTCAAAACCTCCTGATTCTCAATGACTTACGCCCTGCCGCCTGAGGCGGCGGGGACCATCTCTTCCCGCGAAAACCGCGACACCGCGGCTGCCGGGTGAGGCCGAGAGGCCAGATCCCGGAAGTCGCCGGTGTCGCGGCTGTGTTTGGGGGCGGCGCGTGCCGCCCGCACAGTCCCTTCCGCGTCTGAGCTGATCTCACCCGGGCAGTTGCCTCCGGCCTCGGAGGCACTATGCCCAGGGAAGCGGTTCACACGGCGGTCACGTCGGAGTACGTCCGGAAGCTCATCAGGATCAAGGCCAGGCAGCTTCGGATGCGCCCGGAGTTCAGGGGCGCCGAGTCCGAGGAACTCCGGCAGGAGCTAACGCTCCACATCCTCCAGAAGGCCCACCTCTTCGACCCGGCCCGGGGGGCGGTCAACACCTTCATCGCCACGGTCGTGAACACGGCCGCCGCGATGATGTGCCGCGACCGCAAGCGGCTCAAGCGCGGCGCGGACGCGGCGGTGCAGTCGCTGGAGGAAAGGGCCCACGTCGGAGAGGACGGCGAGGACGTCACCTTCGCCGAGACGGTGCAGGAGTCGGACCTGCGCCGCCGCAGCGGCGGCGAGGCCTCCGACGAGCTCGCCCGGCGCCTGGCGGCGGCGGACTTCTCCGACGCGCTTAGCCGCCTGGAACCCCGGGCCCGTGATGTCGCCAAGCTGTTGATGGGCGGCGCCCGCGAGGCGGCCGTCGCGGCCGCACTGGGCATCTCCCGCCGGCAGGTCCGCAAGGCCGCCGAGGCGATCCGGGAGCGGCTTGATGCGGCGGGGCTGGCCGACCCGCCGGCCGGCGGGCAGGGCGCCGGCCCAACGGCATAGATAACAGGATAGGCGGACATCGCAAGCCCCGCCGCGAAAGGACAGCCGACCGTGAGTGAAGCCTACCGCTACAAGTTCCGCCAGGATGTGGACCTGCATGAGGCCGAGTCCACGCTGCTGCTGTCGATCCTGGCCGCCGAGGGCCTCTTCGGCGCCGCGAGGGTCCGGATGGACGCCGGCTACGCCGTCGACGGCAGCATCCGCGCCATCGTAGTGGATGCCTCGACCGACGTCGGTCAAGCAGTCTGCTCTATTCTCACGGCCTTCCTCCAGCGAGAGTTCGGCGGCTCGGCGTTCGGCGTCCGCGCCGTGGAGGCTCAGGACGGGCCCATCGCAAGGGAGTGCGAGCGATGAGGTCCGTCCTGACCTTCTCGGCCATCAACTGCTTCCGCAACTGCCCGCGGAAGTTCAAGCACCGCTACATCGACCTCCTGCGGCCGGTGGAGAAAGCCGAGGCGCTGGCCTTCGGCGACGTGATCCACCAGGCGCTGGAGCGGTGGCACACCCGCCCGGCCGACAACCGGCGGATGCTGGAGGTGCTGGCGCTGCTCGACGCCAAGTACCCCGGCCGGGACACCAAGGCCACGCAGAAGTCGGCCTGGCACCTGGCGCGGGCGATGATGATGGGTTACGTCGAGCGGTACGCCCAGGAGGAATTCGAGGTCCTCCACGCCGAAAAGCAGTTCGAGGCCGAAATCCGCAACCCCGACACCGGCCGGCTCAGCCAGACGTTCACCATCGCCGGCAAGGTCGACGGGATTGTCCGAGTGGGCGACGAACTGTACCTGCTGGAGCACAAGACGGCCTCATCGCTCACATCGGACTACCTCGACCGGCTGTGGACCGACACGCAGATCGCCCTGTACTGCTTCTACCTCCGGCAGCAGGGCTTCCCCATCGTCGGCGTCATCTACAACGTCCTGTTGAAGTCCCGCCTTCAGCAGCGCGCCGGCGAGACGGACGCCGAATTCGAGGCCCGACGCACGGCGCTGGCGGCCAAGAACAAGAGCGGCAAGTCCACGGCCAAACGCCAGGAGCCCGAGTCTGACGAGCAGTTCGCCGCCCGCCTCCACGAGTGGTATACCCGGTCGGAGGCCTTCCACCGCGAGCGCATCTACCTCTCCGAGGACCGCCTGGCGATGCTCCAGGAGGAGGTCTGGGAGATCACGCAGCAGTACCTGGACGCCAAGGGCCGCGGCAAGTGGCTGATGAACACGTCCAACTGCTTCAGCTACCAGCGGCCCTGCGAATACCTGCCGTACTGCCAGAGCAGCTTCAACCCCAACGTCCGCGACAACCTCTACCAGATCGTCCCTGCGCACGAGGAGCTGGCGACCGCCGCCGTCGCGGAATCCACCGACAGCGACTTCTAAGGAGCAATCCTCATGGCCATCGCGCTACCCAAGGAAAAGACCAAGCTCTCGCTGGACCTGTCCAGAAAGACCATCTTGGTGTACGGCCCGCCGAAGATCGGCAAGTCGACCTTCGCCAGCCGGTTCCCCCACGCCTTGTTCTTCGAGTGCGAGCCGGGGCTGAACGAGCTGGAGGTCTTCAAGGTCCCCACGTACTCGTGGGCGGACTTCCTGGCTGCCTGCAAGCTCGTCGCCACCGGCGATCACCCGTTCAAGACCATCGTCGTCGATACGGTGGACAATGCCTTCAAGCTCTGCAGCGAGCACATCTGCGCCCAGCAGAAGATCGACTACGAGGGCGACCTGGAGCACGGCAAGGGCTGGGCGTTCGTGAAGAACGAGTGGCACCGCGTCCTGACGCGGCTGGCCAGCCTGCCGTACGGGCTGGTCCTGATCAGCCACGCCACCGACAAGCAGATCAAGACGCGGACGGAGGAGTACACCAAGACCCAGCCCAGTCTGCCCGACCGGGCCCGCAACGTCGTGCTGGGGCTGGTGGACATCATCCTGTATTGCGACACGATTACCCGCAAGGGCAAGGACGGCGGCGCCACCATCGAGCGGGTGATTCGCACCAAGCCCAACCCCGCCTACGAGGCCGGCGACCGCACCGGGCGGCTGCCGGAGACCCTCGCTTTGGACTTCACCGCGTTCTGCAAGGCCTTCGCGGAAGGCCGGCAGGCTGCCCAGACTGCCGCCCCCAACGGCAAGGAGACCAAGTAATGACCCCCGAAACGAATGCCTTCGATCAGCCCGAGTATGACCCCAACGCTCCCGACCAGGTCGGCGGCGGCGTGGACCTCGCGGCCTTTGACGAGGAGTACGAGCAGGCCGAGGCCCCGGCCTTCGACGAGGTGCCCGACGGCAAGTACCAGGTCCGCATCGAGTCCGTGAGGATGGCCGAGAGCCAGAAGCACGACCCGATGATCAAGTGGGACTTGATCGTCATCTCCGGCCAGTTCGAGGGCCGGCACATCTTCAAGAACTCGGTGATCACGCAGGCGTCGCTGCCCTTCGTCAAGGGCGACCTGAAGACCTTGGGCCTGCAGCTGCCCAAGTTCAGCGACCTGCCCAACCACCTGGAGGAGCTGCTGGACAAGCGGCTCCAGGTCACCAAGCGGACCAAGGACGAGTTCACCAACGTGTACTTCAACAAGCTCCTGGCCATCCCTGACGGCGGCGGGCTGCAGGGCGAACCCGCGCCCTTCTAGGCGGGCGAGGCGGGGCTGGGCGTTGGCGTACCCGCGAGGCTCATAACCTCGAGCTCGTCGGTCCGAATCCGACCCCCGCCTGTAGGGACGCGCGTGGGATGGCGTGCCGAACGGACCGGCCAGACTCCCCGCGCCCACGCGCGCCCCTCCAACATCCGCAAGGACCGGTGGAATGGACTTCCGAATCGTCATCGATACGCGAGAGCAGGAACCCTACGACTTCGACTGCGCAACGCAGCGCCGCAAGCTCGAGGCCGGGGACTACTCCGTGGCCGGCCTGGAGGACGCGGTGGCTGTGGAGCGTAAGAGTCTCCGGGACTTCGTCTCCACGGTGATCCACGACTTCACGCGGTTCGCGGTCGAGCTACAGAAGCTCTCGAAGCTCGGCGCCGCGTGCGTGGTGGTCGAGGCCGACCTGGACCAGGTCCTGCGCGGCCTGGCCGCCGGCGCGTGCGGCAACGTCGCGCCCGAGTCGCTGTTGGGGGCGACGGCGCACATCTCGCTGCACTTCGGTGTGCCCGTCTTCTGGTGCGGCAGCCGCCAGGCGGCGCGGGCCTTCACGGACGCCTTCCTGCGGATGTTCGTGCGCCTGCGGGCGCGGGGGGGCGAGCGGCCATGATCCGCATGAACTTCTACGACTACCTGAAGGAGGAACTGGCCCACGGCGGCCTGTGGGAGTGGGCCAAGGACCGGCCGTACCGGGAGGTCATCGCCAAGCCCGAGATCATCTTCGCCCACGAGCGGGCGTGGAAGCGGCTCCGGGAGGCGGAGGCCAGACATGACTGACACGCTGTGCCTCCGCAACACGCTGCACAGCCACCAGGAGCGCGACCGCCGCCGGCCGAGCACCGACAGCAACCGCTATCCCGGCCACGAGCAGCGGATGGCCTGGCACATGATGCAGGTCCGCAACCACGCCTGCCCGTGCGGCAGCAAGGAGCGCTTCGGCGCCTGCTGCTTGGGCAAGTGCCGCTGCAAGCGGTGCGGCAAGGTCTTCCTGCTTCCCGACGGCGGCCCGGAGGCCTGCCCCGCCTGCGGTTCGGACGAGGTGGCGGTCGTGCATCTGAAGGAGGTGTGCGGATGAGGACCTGCGAGGCATGCGGGCGGGAGTTCACGCTCGTCCATAGGGACCCGACCTGCCCGTACTGCGGCTACAACACCGACCCCCGGAGCCCTCTTCCGCGAAGCAAGGCGTCGCTGGCGCGGATGGAGCAGGACCGTCAGGAACAGGAAGAGAGGGAGCGGGAACTGAATGAGTATCTCGGCGCCGCCACAGACTGAATCCCCGGCGATCCGGGGCGTGGTGCACCGCGCCTTCTTCTCCAGCCCGTCGTTCTCGGCGGGGCTGCTGAGGACGGAGGACGGCAGCTTCGTCCGCTTCCGCGGGAGCTTTCATGCGACCGAGGGCGACAGCGTCGCGCTGATCGGCCGGTGGGTCAAGGACGCCAAGTTCGGCCGCCAGTTCGAGGTCGAGCAGCTCTGCTATGACCTGCCCGACACGCACGACGGGCTGGTTCAGTACCTGGCGTCGCATCCGGCCTTCAAGGGCATCGGCCTGAAGACCGCCGAGAAGCTCGTGGCGCACGCCGGGGACGGCGAGTCTCTGGACCGGCTCCTGCGCGGCGACCTGGAGGATCTGCACCGGCGGCTGCGGATTCCGCTGCCGGTGCTCCGGACGCTCCGCGACGCATGGATCGCCAGTGCCGCCGAGAACGAAATCCGCGCCTTCCTGGCGGGCTTCGGCCTGACTGGCCAGCAGACCACCACGCTGCTGGAGACCTACGGCAACGCCGTGGTCGGCATCCTGCGGAACGACCCCTACGTGCTCATCAAGCACCTCGACGGCTACGGCTTCAGACGGGTGGACAAGATCGCCCGCAGGATGGGCGTGCCCAAGAACCACCCCGGACGCATTGAGGCGGCGATCACATACTGCCTCACCGAGGAGCTGGCCGGCGGTCATACCTGGACGGCTGGCAGCGACCTGCTGGACAAGGCCAACGAGGTCCTGTTCCTGGACGGCCTCGACAGCCGCGACACCATCCGCAAATCCGCCGACTCCCTACTGGAAGAAGGGCGTATCGTCGCCGACGGCAGCGCCGTCAGCACGTCTTGGATCAGGGACGCCGAGAGGATAATCTTCGACACCCTTCGGACGCACGCCCGGGCCGTGAGCCCCATTCCGCACGCAGCCGATCCGCGCCTCAATGCCCGCCAGCAGGTTGCCTTCGACAACGCGCTGAGCCACAGCATTTCCGTCATCTCCGGGGGGGCCGGCACAGGCAAGACGTTCGTCGTGTCGCGCCTGGCCGAGACGTTCCGCACCCGTGGCATCTCGGCCGCTCTCTGCGCACCGACGGGCAAGGCCGCCAAGCGGATCGAGGAGCTGATGCGCCTTCACGGCGTGGACCTCGAGGCCGCCACAATCCACCGCCTGCTGCGGTATGACGGCCGCCGCTTCAATCTCGTCAGCCTCTCCGACGGGATCATCGACACCCCTCAGCCGGGCCGAACCGGCGAATCCCATCCCGGCTACGACGCCGTCATCGCCGACGAGGTGTCGATGGTCGACGTCCCGCTGCTGGCCGAGCTGCTCAGGCGGATCGACTTCGCCAGGACGCGCCTGGTCCTGGTGGGCGACCACAACCAACTGCCGCCGGTTGGCCCGGGCAACGTCCTGCGGGACGTCATCCACCACAACCTCGCGCCGACGACCGTGCTGACAGAGGTGGTCCGCCAGGCGGGAATCCTCAAGGCCAACAGCACGAGGATTCTCTCGGGCGCCGTCGCGCCCACGGCCGTCAACGACCCGGCGTGGGCCGTGATCGACTCGTTTCGCGAGGCCGGGCACATCGCGGCCTACTTGCGCGAGCTGATCCTGAGGATGATCCCCGAACGGCTGGGCTACGACCCGGTCTGGGGCGTCCAGATCATCACACCCACGCACAAGGGGCCGCTGGGCACGAAGGCCATCAACGAGATGATGCAGTTCCTGCTGCACGGGCGCGCCGAGCGGAGGTTCGCCGTCGGCGACAAGGTCATTCAGACGGCCAACGACTATGAGATGGGCGTGATGAACGGCACCATCGGCCGGGTCGTGGACTGCGGCCGCGACGGCTGCCACGTGGATTTCGACGGGCGAATCCACGAGATCGGCCGGGATCGGTTGGGCAACCTCCAACTCGCCTACGCGCTGACCGCCCACAAGGCCCAGGGCAGCGAGTTCCCCTGCGCCGTCGTCATCTGCCACAGATCCCACTACTTCGCCGACCGCAACTGGCTCTACACCGCGGTGACGCGGGCCGCGAAGACCTGCATCCTCGTGGGCGACCGCTGGGGCCTGCAGCACGCCGCCGACAAGAACAACACCATCGCCAGGCGCACGTTCCTGGGGCTGTGGTCGGCGCGGGCGGCCCGGACGCCGGGCACGGAGGGAACTCCATGAACCGGCTGGCCATCGAGCGCGTCGCCCACGAGGGTATCCACGCCGCCACGGCGCGAAGCGGGCCCTTGCCCGCGAACTTCTCGGACCTGATCACGCGGATGCTCCGCCGCGCCACATTCGTGGACGCCCGGGCAATCCGGGACATGGTGGACGGCCAGGGCATCAGTGAGATCGTTGACGGCCCCGAGCCGAGAATGCCGTGGCCGGCCGTGTGGGCAGACTTCGCATGCTCCGTTGATGACCGCGACGCCGGGGCGGTGCTCGCGGGTCAGACCCCGGGCGGCATGGTGGTCGCGTACCTGATCGTCGCGATTGCCGGCCGGCCCCCGTGCCTGATCGGTTATGCCGAGTGGGACGAGCACCTGCCGATCAAGGGCTGCCGCCAGGACGGGCGGGATCTGCAGGTATACCAGCCCGTTGAGGTCGTCGAGGAAGGCTTCGCCAGGAACACCGCCGACATCGCCATTTCCCAGCTCGTCGGGTTCTTCCACCTGCTGAGGCTCCTGCAGTGCAGGAATATCAGCTCGCGGCCCGCCCCGGCGGCGCTACGGCCGGTCGTTTCCGAGCGGCTCAGCCGCCGGTACGGCCCCGCCGAGGGCGGATACCGGATGCACACCGTCACGATCAGGATCGGGCGGGAAAGAACCGTTCCCCTCGCGTCCGTTGCCGCTCAGAACCGAGACTTGCCCCTGCACTTGGTTCGCGGGCACTTCAAGCACTATTCCCCCGACGCGCCGCTCTTCGGCAGGTACGCGGGCTGGTGGTGGTGGGCGCCCCAGCTTCGCGGCAGCGGCCGCAACGGCGTCGTGGACAAGAACTACAGGATCGCCGCCGATCAGCCTGTGGAAGCGGGAGCTGCGCTATGAGCGACTCGCCGCGCGATCCCGCAACAGAAACACCGCCTCGGCAATCGCCGGCCGTGGAGAACATCCCGCCGGCCCTGCGCGCCCTGCCCCAGTGGGTTGGGTGGAAGTACATCGAGCGCGACGGCAAGCCCACCAAGTGCCCCGTCAACGTCAGGACCGGGGCGATGGCGGATTCCACCGATCCCTCGACATGGGCGCCCTTCGACGAGGCGCTGGCCGCTTACGGGCAGTCGTCGGACCTCGCGGGCGTGGGGTTCGTCTTCGCCGCCGGGGGCGGCTTCTGCGGCGTCGACTTGGACGACAGCATCGATCCGTCCACCGGGCAGCTCAAGCCCTGGGCCGCTGAGATCGCCGGGAAGCTGAACTCCTACACGGAGATCTCCCCGTCTGGCCGGGGCGTGAAGGTATTCCTCCGCGCCGCCAAGCCGGGGGCGCGCTGCCGCAGGGGCTACGAGGACGGCGAGATCGAAATCTACGACTCCGGCCGCTTCTTCACCGTCACGGCCCTGCGGATGGACGCCTTCAGCCCCGACGTGGAAGAGCGTCAGGCGCAGCTTGAAGAGCTGTACGCTGCGGTGTTCGGCGGGTCCGATCCGCCTTCACCGCCGGCAGCCCCGGCACCCGTGCCGGCAGCGTCCGCCCCGGCTCCCGCCCTCGATGACGACGAGGTCATCCGCCTGGCCAGCCGCGCCCGCAGGAACGGCCGGAAGTTCGCCGCCCTGTGGGAAGGGCGATGGAACGACTACTTCAACTCGGCCAGCGAAGCCGACTCGTCGGTGATCTTCACGCTGGCCTTCTACACCAAGGACGCCCCGCAGATCGACCGCGTGTTCCGGCGCAGCGGCCTCATGCGGGACAAGTGGGATGAGCCGCGAGGCGAGAGTACCTACGGCCGGGAGACTATCGCCAAGGCGCTGGCGAAGGTCACGGGGCAATACCAGCCCCGCGGCAGGCGGGTTGCGAAGACCGCAGCCGCTAAGCCGGGCCCACCCGATGCACCGGTGCCCGCTGAACCAACAATGCTCTTGCCCCTCGGCTCGCGCGACCCGGACACCGGCAGGCTGGTTCTGTCCATGTCGCGGACGCTGCCGACGGCCGAGGCCTATGTGCGGGAGTTCCGCACCCACGCCGACGGCCGCACGCTCCACAGCTACGCCGGCATCCTAATGGGCTGGCAGGGCAACCGCTACGCCGAGGTCGAGGATGAGACGATCAAGAACCAGATCCAGCCCTGGCTGCATGATGCCGTCCACTACGTCTGCAACCGCCGGACAAAGGAGATGGAACTCAAGCCCTTCCCGGCCAACCCGGGCACAATCAAAGCCGCCCTGGACTCGGCCCGCACGCTGACGCACCTGC
>Ga0180431_10003103_pt1 | contig 21611 bp, 16 predicted proteins | sample SS_ome_11_FD_132459 | JGI IMG/M metagenome (GOLD analysis project Ga0180431, IMG submission 132459) | Hypersaline lake sediment archaeal communities from the Salton Sea, California, USA - SS_1_MS_1 metaG | ecosystem: Environmental > Aquatic > Non-marine Saline and Alkaline > Hypersaline >...
CCAATAGAATTGCAGGGAACATCGTCCACGCCCTCAGCGGAGTGGCAGAAAGACGGAAGGCTGACACAACGAACAGACACGGAAGGGCGCTGCAAATTCACCGAGGCGCCTAATTTAGAGGGCCTTCGATTTGTGGTTGGCCGTGCTCACATATTCAATGATGCCCTGAGCAAAGAAGACGCAGCGAAGGCCAAAAGCGAAAATGCCGCCTACCAATGGACCATTGTGCCCGTAGACGTCAAGCCGGGTCAGAAGGAATACAGGGTCGAAGTGACGTTGCTGACGATTGAGGAATCAAACGCTAAGCAATAGGCCGGGTTCGCCGAATCGGAGTAAGAAAAGTTAAAGGGATTTTGCGATTTTGTTCATACCAGAAATGTTGGTTGCCGCGTCATACTATTGACAGCCGTTGGTTTCTGAGACTGTTTCCGACGGCGGTAATGACAGCCATGCTGTACTTTCTGGTAGGGAATGCAGTGAAAGATCGCTTTAAACTGGAAACGCAGCTTCTGACAAAATCGTGGATGCGACACGATCGCGGCACGCTGCGGGATTATCTCGTTCGGGACGTGGAAGATCCGCGCATCAATGTGCAGAGCGTTCTGACGCGGCATTTTCTTATTCGGCGGCTGTTCGGCAACCGGTTCGATTATCTGGCCGAGCAGGAATTACGCTTCGGCCTGGTGGTGAACTGGTTGCTCAGGCTTTTGAAAGACTCAGTCACTCCGGAACAGTTGCAATCCGTTCTGGATGCACTGCTGATGGGTCGGGATCATTCCGAGGGACTGCAAATCCCATCTTATGTATCGGAAACCTTCGCCGGCCTGATGCTGCCGAATTACATCTGCGATCTGCTCAACTGGACGCGGTAGAGACGACCGAGGCGCCGATTCCGGATTATCTCATGTCGACATTCGAGAGAATCTGGAGTGAAGTGCTTGCAAATGAGCATCCCCGGAGCGTCTCGGTTCTTGAACCCGCCTGCGGTTCTGCAAATGACTACCGATTCATCGAGAGTTATGGCATCGCGAGGATGCTTGACTACCGGGGATTCGACCTGTGCGAGAAGAATATTCGCAACGCCGGGCATATATGCCCTCGCGGGCGTTTCGAGGTCGGCAACGTCCTTGAGATTGACGCCGGAGACAACGCGTTCGATTATTGTTTCGTTCACGATCTGTTCGAGCATCTGTCGATTGGGGCGATGGAAACGGCGGTTTCAGAACTGTGCCGCGTCACCAGAGAGGGCATCTGCGCCGGATTCTTCAATATGCATCCGGGCGGCGAGCATATAGTCAGGCCGGTCGGTGATTACCACTGGAATGACCTGAGCCTGTCTCGGACAAAGACAATCTTCGAGCGTTTTGCCTCCGGGATACGGATCATTCACATTGACGAGTTTCTACAGTCGAATTTTGGCTGTGCCGATACCCACAACAAGGGCGCATACACATTTATTGTCAGCCTGTGACTGCAATTAGGGCAAAGTCAACCGATTAGCCGGGTTTCATCATCAGATTTAACGGTTGAAGGGCACCACGTTTGCTGTTAGAATCCGGCCTCGTCTTTTTTTGATATTCTTAATGGAGCCGATTGATGGCAGAGAAGTTTGATAAACACGTCTTGAAGAACGGAATGGTGCTTCTCGGCGAACCGATGGAAGCGGTTGAGTCGGTAGCGTTCGATTTTATGCTTCCGGCCGGGGCGGCACATCTGCCGGAAGGCTGTTGCGGTGCGGCGAACGTTATCGCCGACTGGATATTCCGCGGAGCCGGCGAAAAGGACAGCAGGCAGCTCAGCGACGCACTCGACGGGCTCGGACTCGTGCGAGGGCGTTCGGTAGGCAGTTCGCACCTGACAATCGGTGCCGCACTTGAGGCGGGTAATCTGGCGGAGGCTTTAAATCTTTATGCCGACATTATTCTCAGGCCAAAGCTCCGGGATGACTTGTTCGAGCTTGCCCGGCAACTGGCGATTGACGAAGTGTCGGCGCTGGATGACGATCCTCGGCAGAAGGTTATGCTCAAACTTCGCGAGCGGTTTTATCCCAGACCTCTGGGGCGCAGCACCCTCGGTGAGATATCTGAGTTGAAGAATCTGACTGCGGCGGCAACGGAACAGATCGTACGTGACAATTTCAATCTTTCTCAGGCAATCTTCACTGTAGCGGGCAAATATGACTTCGATGCTGTCTGCAGACAGTTGGAGCAGTTGTTCGAGGCTGAGCAGCAGCAGGGGGGGCATTCGATAGAATTGACGCCGAACGCGGGCCAGTACACGCACATAGAAAATGACGGGGCTCAGGTGCACATCGGCCTTATGACCGGGACGGTCAAGCCCACCGACGAAGACTACTACAACGCCCGAGTGGCGGTTTCGGTGCTCTCCGGCGGAATGAGCGCCAGGTTGTTTACCGAGGTCAGAGAGAAGCGTGGTCTTTGCTATGCGATCGGAGCGAGATATCACGGCCTCAAGGAAGCCGCAGGCATGATGTGCTATGCCGGCACAACGCCGGACAAGGCTCAGGAAACTTTCGATTGCGTGGTGGGAGAATTCAGCAGATTAGGCGACGGCATAAGCGAGGAAGAAATCGCCAGGGCCAAAGTCGGGCTTAAAAGCTCGCTGATCCTGCATAGTGAATCTTCCAGCAGCCGGGCGAGCGCGATTGGAAGCGATCACTATATACTGTCGAGAGTGCGGAGTCTGGATGAAATCAAGGACAGAATAGAGCAGACAACGGTCGATTCTGTTCTGGGATTTTTGCGAAATGCAAAGTTCGAGGACTTTACGGTTGTGACAATAGGCCCGAAAAGAATAACGGTTAAATAGTCATAAGGACCCCCTGACGGGGGATAACGGATGGAATTCAAGAACGATAAATTGGCGAACGGCCTGACTCTGATCGGCGAGGTCAACAAGTCCGCCAAATCGGCGGCGGTGGGTTTCTTTGTCAAAACAGGGTCTCGGGACGAAGTCCCGGCGATCAGCGGGGTATCGCATTATCTCGAGCACATGTTATTCAAAGGTACTGAAAAGTTAAGCGCGCTTGAGGTTAATGAGGCTTTCGACAGGACCGGAGCGCAATTCAACGCCTTCACGAGCGAGGAGAATACGGTTTTCTACGCGGCGATTCTTCCGGAGTACCTGGGGGAAGTGACGCGACTCTGGGCCGATCTGATGAGGCCGTCCCTTCGAGACGAAGATTTCAATATCGAGAAGAACGTTATCAAAGAAGAAATCGCGATGTACCAGGATCTGCCGAGTTTCGACGTGATGGATCGGTGCAGGACTCTGCACTTCGACGGGCATTGGTGTGGAAACAGCGTCCTCGGCAGCGTCGAGAGCATCGACGCTCTGACCGCGGATCAGATGCGGGAATATTTTGCGAAACGCTATGCGCCCAATAACATAGTCCTTGCCTGCGCCGGCAACTTCGACTGGGAGCAGATTCGTTCGATAGCCTCGGAGTCGTGCAGCAAATGGGAGCGGCAGGATGTCGGCAGGGAGCTGAGTCACCATAGCGGCAGCAAGAAAAAGGATCGAATCGAGAAAGCCAATCTCGTGCGCGAGCATATATGCCTGATGAGCGAGGGAGTGCCGGCTCAGGCACCGAACAGATTTGCCGCTTCGTTGCTTGGCACGATAGTCGGCGACGAGGTAGGCTCGCGATTCTTCTGGGAACTGGTCGACAAGGCCCTGGCTGAAGCGGCTTCGATGACCTTCGGAGCGATGGACGGGACGGGGACGTTCTACAGTTACATCAGGTGCGGCAGACAGAACGTTGCGAAGGTGCTCGATGTGATAAGGGGCGTGTTCGATGATCTCGCAAAAGATGGTGTAACCGAGGATGAACTGACAACGGCAAAGAACAAAGTTCTGAGCGCACTGGTCATCAAGAACGAGTTGCCGATGGGCCGACTGGTAGATCTTGGTTTTAATTGGACATATCTGCAGCAATATCGCATGATCGAGGACGACGTCGAGGCAATCAAGGCCGTGACCGTAGATGACGTTAATACACTGATTGATGATGTCAAACCCGGCGATTTTACACAACTTTCCATAGGACCTGCACTGAGTAGTTGAACATAAGGAGGCATGACATGAGTAATCCAACGAGAAGAGAATTTCTAAAGACAATCGGCGCAGCCGCGGCGCTGTCGGCGCTGCCGGTTTATACCGGTGCGAGCCGAGGCGCAAGAAGCCGCAGGAAAGCACCCAACGTCGTTTTGGTAATGACCGACGACCAGGGTTACGGCGATCTCGCCTGCCACGGCAACGACGTGATTATGACGCCCAACCTGGACAAGCTGCACGCCCAGAGCGTGAGGCTCACCAATTTCCACGTTGATCCGACCTGTTCGCCCACGCGTTCGGCATTGATGACGGGTCACTACTCCACGCGAACCGGCGTATGGCATACCATCATGGGCCGGTCCATGCTGGGCAAGCATGAGACAACTGTGGCCGACGTCTTTTCATCGAGCGGCTACAAGACTGCGGTCTTCGGCAAATGGCACCTGGGTGACAACTACCCGTTCAGGCCTCAGGACCGCGGTTTTCAGGAAGTGCTGATCCACGGCGGCGGAGGAGTCGGGCAGGGGCCTGACTACTGGGGCAACGACTATTTCGACGATACGTACTTCCACAACGGCAAAGAAGAGAAATTCGAGGGCTACTGCACGGATGTATGGTTCGACGGCGCCCTGAAATTCATCGAGGCGAACAAGGACCGGCCGTTCTTCTGCTATATCCCCACCAACGCCCCGCACGGGCCTTACAACGTGGCCGATAAATACAGCAAGCCCTACAGGGACAAGGGTGTCAAGGACAGTCAGGCCAATTTCTACGGTATGATTACCAACATCGACGAGAACATGGGCCGACTGATACGACGGCTCAAGGAATGGGATCTCGAAGAGAACACCATCCTGATATTCATGACCGACAACGGCACATCGGGCAGTTACGCCGGAGGCATGAGGGGCAGGAAGGGCTCGGAATACGAGGGTGGACACCGCGTGCCGTTCTTTATCCGCTGGCCCGCCGGCGGTCTGGATAAGCCCGGCGACGTCGACCGCCTCTCGGCACACGTCGATGTCCTGCCGACGCTGATCGAGTTGTGCGGACTGAAGAAACCGAGGGGACTGAAGTTCGACGGCGCCAGTCTTGCAAAATTGTTCAAAAACAGGACGGCCAAGTGGCCCGACCGCACGCTTATGGTCCACTCCCAGCGGATCGAGTATCCTGAAAAGTGGCGAAAGAGCGCCGTCATGACCCAGCAGTGGCGGCTGATCAACGGCAAGGAGCTTTACGATGTCCAGGCCGACCCGCTTCAGAAGGAAGACGTCGCCGGTGCAAACCAGAAAGTCGTCAAGAAGCTGCGGCGCTTTTATGAAAGATTGTGGACCGACCTGTCCAAAGGCTTTGACAGTTACTGCGAGATCATCATCGGCTCCGACGAGCAGAATCCCACGAGACTGATGTCTCACGACTGGCATACGCCGAGAGTGCCGTGGAACCAGGGCGCGATCCGCAGCGGCATGAAGGCAGACGGCTTCTGGGCGGTGGAAATCGACCGGGACGGCACGTACGAGTTCGCCCTGAGGAGATGGCCCAAGGAAGCGAATGCGCCGATCAACGGCGCTGTTGACGGCGGCAAGGCGATACATGTCACCAGGGCGAGGATCAAGGTGGCTGACGTTGACCAGAGCAAGCCCGTTGATAAGGCCGCGGTCGAAGTGACGTTTCGCGTGAACCTCAAGGCCGGCAAGACAAAGCTTCAGACCTGGTTCACCGATGACGGCGGAGACTCGCGCGGGGCGTACTACGTCTATGCGAAACGACTTTAGAAAGAACCGGAGACCGAGCATGAGCACGCAGAACAGAAGAAGTTTCCTCAAGACAGCCGGGCTTGCCGCCGGGGCTGCGGTAATGCCGCTTGCGACTTTCGCCGCACGCCGGGCCGAGCGCAAGCCGAACATCCTTGTGATAATATCGGACGAGCATAACGCCGGTGTGCTGGGTTGCTACGACAATGACGTCGCCCGGACGGCGAACCTTGACGGGCTGAGCCGGCGCGGCATTACATTTGACAACTCTTACTGCAACTCGCCGCTGTGCGTTCCCTCTCGCCTTTCATTTACATCGGGCAAGTATATCTCGCGTGTGGGAGCCTGGAGCAACAACTGCTGGCTCCCATCCGGCGACTATCCCTCTCTGCCTCGAATCATGAACGCAGCCGGCTACGATTCGGTGTTGTGCGGCAAGATGCACTACGACCGCACGCGGCGTTACGGGTTCCGGGAGATCGGCGGCAACATGAACAACTCGTACAAGACCGGCACAGGCTCGCGGCGAAAAGCGGACGATCTCAGGCCTAAGGACGGTATTTCCTCGCGTTTCGATAATTTTCACGCCGGAGACAAATCGAGCATACTCGATCACGACCGTAAAGTCACGTCGGCGGCCGTGCAGTTTCTTGCCGAGCGCAAAGCTTCGGAAAAGCCGTTCTTCCTGCTTGCGGGCTATCTGGCGCCGCATTTTCCGCTGATTGTGCCGCAGGAGTACTGGGATCGATTCAAAGGCAAAGTCCCGATGCCGAGGATTCCCAAAGGTCATCTCGAATCCCAGCCGCGAAACTACAAACACCATCGTATCGCATTCAACACCGAGGGCGCGCCGGATGAAATCGTACGCAAAGGTCGGGAGCTTTACTACGGCCTGACTCAATGGCTGGACGACGAGATCGGCAAAGTCCTCTGGTCTCTGGCCGACAGCGAAGTGGCCGAAAATACCGTGGTGATTTATACCACCGACCACGGCGAGAATATGGGCGAGCACGGCCTGTGGTGGAAGAATTGCCTGTATGAGCACGCCAGCCGCGTGCCGCTGATTGTCAGTTGGCCCGCGCGTTGGGTAGGCGGCCAGCGCCGGACGCAGGCCTGCTCGCTGGTGGACCTGGTTCAGACAATCGCCGAGATTGGCGGCGCGGACGTCCCTTCGGACTGGGATGGAGACTCAATGCTCCGATGGCTGGACGAGCCCCGGACCGGGTGGAAAGATCTGGCCGTCAGTGAATACTACGGGCATAACGTCGCATCCGGCTCGGCTATGATCCGTATGGGCCGGTACAAGTATATTTATCACAACCGGGCCGACGCGGACCACCCGGCGGAAAGAGAGCTGTACGATATGCTCATGGATCCGGGTGAATTCGACAACCTGGCTGGCCAGATAAGGCACAGCAGGCGAATCCGCCAGATGCACCAGGCACTGGTGAAGGAGATCGGCGAAGATCCGGAAAAAACCGAGCGGCGCTGCCGCAGCGACTATGCCAAAGGGTATTCGCGAAGCGATAAGAGCAAGAAAAAACAACAAAAAGCGTAAGGAATACGTTATATCCGAACGAACGAGAAGGGAATTTCTCAAAGCAATCGGTGGATGCAATGGAAGAGAGAAACGGAATTCCGAAATTTGACCTGGCCGAGCAGATCATGGCCGAGCAGCGAAAAAATGCCTCTGTAAAGAGAAAAGGGCCTGCCAAAAGAGTGAATGCTGAGGAACGTCAATCGAGATTAAGACCGGCCGAACGTGCTGTTCGGTCCCAGATTGTGCCGCTGGGGCAGGAGCAGGTTATTGCCGATATTGTTGCCAGAGATATCGAAAGACTGTGCAGAAACACTGCCTGAGATTATCGAAGCCGAGGAGCAACGCGTATGTATTCGAGACATGGCATATTGGGTAAAAGCGATCATTTTGCATTTTCAGGTTTGTTGATTGCTCTTCTGATCGGCTCGCTGCCGGCAATGGCCGCAGAGAGCCGGGCTCTGCCGGATGCGTTTAGTTCGGAAGATTTGCTGTGGGAGATTAAACTTGGAACGCATCAATATACGATCCCCCGAATTGACAACGGGCGCATATTTATCGGGATCAATGACAGGGGATTGAAACATCCCGTCTTGTATCGAACGGGCGGTGGAATAATGATGTGCCTCGATCAGGCAAACGGTGAGATGATCTGGCAGTTGGTGATTCCCCGGTACATGGAAGGGACCAAGCCCCCGTTTCATTTCAATCACTGGCAGTGCGGCGTATGTTCCAGGCCCGCGATGGACGGCAAGCGTCTCTATATAGTCGGGCCTCGCGGCGACGTTCTATGTGTGGATCGCAACGGCCAGGCGGATGGAAACGACGGTCCTTTCATCAAAGAGATTGAATACATGGGCGTTCGCCGAAATCCAGACTACAAGCTCAGCCAGACCGACGGAGATATCATCTGGCAATTCGATATGATAAAGGAAATCTCAGTGGTGCCGCACGATGTTTGCGGGAGCACGCCGCTGCTGTATGGAGATCATCTATACGTGTGCACTTCAAACGGCCAGGACGACAAGCACAAGTATGTGGTTAGTCCGCTGGCGCCGACACTGATTGTGCTGGATAAGAACACGGGCCGGCTGCTGGCCACGGACGGCGAATTGATCGGCAAGCGGATGTTTCACGGGCACTGGTCCTCGCCGGTGGCGGCAAAAATCAACGGGCGGGAAATGATCCTCTTCGGCGCCGGTGACGGCGTCCTCTATGCCTTTGAGCCGCTCGGATCGGTAGCAGACGACACCAAAATCCGCACGTTAAAGAAAATTTGGCAGCATGACTGCAATCCGCCGGATTATCGCCGGCGAGACGGCCGGGAGATACCCTATGCCGGCTGGAAAAGCAAGAGTCCCGACGGACCCAGCGAGATCAACGCCACGCCGGTCGTTCACGGAAATCGTATTTACGTCGCTATAGGCCAAAGTCCCGTTCACGGTCCGGGTCGGGGAATGCTCTCGTGTATCGACGGCGCGACGGGGCGGAAGGTCTGGGAGTCTCGGCATGTCGGGCGGAGTCTTTCTGAGGCGGCGATAGACGACGGCCTGCTCTATATCGCGGATTACTCGGGCTGGTTGCATTGTTTCGACGCCGACACAGGAAAACTCTGCTGGCAGCATGAGCTGGGGGCCGGAGTATGGTGTGCTTCGCCGGTTGTGGTGAACGGCAAGGTATATATCGGCACCGAGCGAATGCGGTTCTGGGTTTTCAGGGCCGGCAGGGAAAAGAAGGTCTTGTCCGAGTCTCGCGTCAGATCGGCTGCCATCACTCCCGTAGTTCAAGATGGCGTGTTCTATTTACCGACACAGAACAGGCTCTTTGCCTTGAAGATAAGGCCGGATCGCGCTGAAAGGAGCAATTAGCCGCTCAGCTTCAGGCAAAGCCATGCCGAAAAGAATGCAGCCGGAGTTCCAATCGCATAGCCCAGCAGTGCCATCAGGATACTCACGGACTCGAGCTTTTGGTTGTGATGAGAGGCTACTATAGGTGCGCTTGCCGCGCCACCGATATTTGCAGCGCTTGCGATTGCAGTGGAATGAACGTCGACTCGCAACAGATACGCACCCAGGATGCAAAAGGCGCCATGTGTGGCTATCCAGATGTAGCAGGCCAGAATAAACCATACGGCTGATCTTTCTAAGTTGGAGAAATCAGCCTGGGCTCCCATTTTCGCTATATAGACATAGAGCAAAGCCATCGCAAGTTCATGACTTGCCGGGATGTGCTTGGCGGGAGTTAAAGAAAGGTAAAGGCCAAAGGTCGTAATCAATAAAATCTTCCAGGTTGAGGTAGTCAGAATCCGTCCGATCTCCGGCAGTTTGTCTGAGATGTTTTGGGCGGCCCACGTACACATGAGACTCAGCACCAGAAGATAGAGAAAATGTCGCATCTTGACATCTTGCTGAGGGCTTTTTAACGGGGCCTGGGCATTCTCAAGCATGCGTATTCTATTATCATCCACACGCATCAAGCGATTGAAGCCTTTGGCGAAATTTTTGGATACCAGCAGAATCGGCAGCCATATCATGTAGACGAGATTGTCACCGAGCACCGCAAGGCCGAAACCCTCGCTGCTTGTCTTGAGCCCTTCAGTTACGGCCGCCATGTTTCCTGTGCCGCCTATCCAACTGCCGGACAGAGATCCGAAGGTCTTCCATGCATCTTCGGGCAGTCTGTTCTTTACGATCAAAAATGCAATCGGGGCGCCGAGAACCACTCCGGCGGTGCCGAAGAGCATCACGAAAACGCCCCGGCCCATAATTCTGATTGTAGCCGCCACGTCCACTTTCAGAAGCATCATGATTAGAAACATAGGCAATATCGTCGAACTGAGCCAACCATATACGGGGGAGCTATTGGTCAACAGGCCCGTATTCGACATAATGGCCGGCAGGGCGTAAATGAAAATCAGCGGCGGGAAATAGTTGAAGACTCTCGCCTTAGTGCGTTCTTCAAGCCAGAAGAAAATCGCTCCGACGCTGCAAAGAACCGTCAGGACACCTATCGGGCTGGAGATATATGACTCATCCATGAATTACCAATATCCCTCGTTCAATTGCCGGCCCTGGCGTTGGTAATCTTGATGACCACGGGATTGGGCCATTTCGTATTATTGTAAATTCGCTGAGCGCGCATGACCGATATGTGCAAACCGTTTTCGTCCTGAGTCCACGTCGCTTTTGGATCTGCGCTGGGTGAGTACTCCAGTACGCGGCCGGATTGACCGAGCAGCTCTATCTCGCTCTTTTCGGTGGCGCGAACGCTCTTGAGAGTGAAGTCCTTGCGAGCACCCTTCTTCCAGTCGTAAATCCCGGTGATAAACGCATACACTGTGTCGGCGTCTTTGGCCTTTGTGAACCAGATATCGCCCTCGCGAATGACGTGCCACGGGCGGATCTCGTAGATCGCTTCGCCGTTGATGAAAAGCCACAGCGCCAGCTCGCGCATCCGGCGCTCCTGCTCGAAGGGTATCACTCCATCCGGCTGAGGGCCGACGTTCAGCAGAAGGTTACCGCCCTTGGCGCGAATCTCGATGAGCATCTCTATGAGCTTTGTGCCCGACTTATAGTCTTCGTTGGTCGGCTTGAAGTGCCATTGCGTGCCGAGCGTGAAGCAGGCCTCCCACGGGCCGGGCATCGGCTCATCGGGCATCTTCTGCTCGGGTGTTTCCATTTCGCCGCGAGTGACAAGAATATCAGGCTGCATCTGCCATGCCAATTGTTTCAGCTCGTCCGGTTTGCCGTCGAGAAACAGCATGTCGATGGGACCGTAATTGCTCAGCAGTTCAGAGATTTGGGCTTTGTTGTGGGCCATCAGCTCCGGATTGTTGGTGGGCAGAGCCTCCGAACGCCTGCGGCTGACATCTTTGCCTTGTTTGTGCAAAATCCAGAAATCATCCGGCGAGAAGTAAAAGCCGACGCTGACGCCGTGCCTGCGGAAGGCCTCGACGATCTGCCCGGTGATATCCCGGCCGTAAGGCGTGTTCATCACATTAAAATCGGTCGTCTTGGTATCGTACATACAGAAGCCGCTGTGGTGTTTCGTCGTGAAAACGACGTATTTCATACCGGCGAGTTTGGCGAGTCTGGCCCATTGGTCGGGATCGAATTTTTCGGGGTAGAAGGAGCGGGGCAGATCGTTCACGAAGCGATCGAGATAATCGTCCGAAGCTCCCACCATCGAATGGCTTATGACAGAACCCAACTGAGAATCGATGCTCCAGTGGACGAACATTCCCAAAGCCTGGTCCATGAACCACTCGCAACGTTCCGAATCATTGCCCAACTCCGCGTCCTGTGTGGCCGGGTCAGTGCGCACGGTTGAACAGCCGCAGGGCAGGATGATCGCGCCCAGCACACACAAAAACGTATGCCGCGCTACTGTAGCATTCGACATTCTTACTCCTTTCTACATGTCTCGTTACACCAAGGGCTGAATAACGTCTGGAAATACGTCCGCATGTTATGGTCTTGATCTGAATTGTGCAACCTTCAATATTTGGGTGGATTTTGTCCGAAGCAACTGTACTATGGGGCCAAAACAGATTACATGAACGAAAATGAGGAGATCACATCGATGGTACCGAAATATAAACTGTACTGCTTATTTGTGCTCGCGGCTTGCTGTTTGCCGGTTGCGGCGCAAGGCTCGCTCCGCCGGTCGACAAATCGGTCCGTTTTCCCGCCGGACTGCTGGGGAGTTTACAGTTGGTGCAGTTGGAATACCAAGAGGATCACTAATGAAAGCTGTCCTCTCATCAAGGGCGCGCCGATTGTCATGCACTGGAACAAAATCGAACCCGAGTCGGGAGAGTTTGCCTTTGACGGGCAACTGGGTGACAAGCTCATCCTTGCCAAGGATAATGATTTCTATACCTTTCTCATGATATGGGTTGCTCCCAATGCGCCTCGCTGGCTGTACGAAAACGGCGTGCCCGAACTGGAGATGACGCCTACGATAAGCCCCCGGCGAAAGCCGCGCAACTGGAAGTTCCAATACTATCTGGACGAGGATTACATACGATACTACCACCGCCTGATTCGGGAATTCGGCAAATACGTCAGGAATCTGCCCGCGGACCTGCAAGATCGCATTCTGTATATCCAATCCGCCGAAGGCTCGACTGGTGATGGTTATTGTTACAAGGGCGATCCACTTGACGAACGCTACAACATCAGCCGGGACCAGTGGAGCCGGTTCCGGATCGAGGCGTGGGAGGTTTTCAAGGAGGCCTTCAGTGACAGCAACGGACGCATTGTCAAACCTCTGCTGGTCAACTACGACTCCAATCGCCAGGCCGAATACGAGTGGCTCCTGGACAATTTCGATACGATCGGCCTGAAGAACGGCATGTTCAGTCACGGCTATCACATCAGCGATACGCAGCAGCGCCTTGAAAGGTGGCGTGCTTTCGTCAATGATGTTAGTTGGAAGGGCAAGGCGTTCTTCTCGCGCGGCGAACAGGACGCCGAATGGCAGATTTGCGGCTGGAGCAGACGCAACACGCAGCAGGCGCTCTATTGGTCGGCTTTGTTTGCCACACACTGCGGCCTGGACATGTGGAATCTTCCTCAGGATGCCTGCCTGGGCGACGTATACGGGCCGGCGATCAACTTTTTCAATAAGTACGCGGGACATCACGATGTCTCTCAAGCTCCCGCGGCCTTTTGTGCCCTGCGCAAAGGTCTGGATGCGGCGGATACGACGGCCTATCCGGAAAGCATTTACGGCCAGGCGAAGAAGTCCAACGTGGAGCGTTATTTGCGCATCGCTGCGGCGCATGCCGATTACGGCGCAATCCAGGGCGATCCCGAAAAGGCAACCGGCGGCGGCATGAAGAACCGGCAGCGGGACAACTACAACGACGTCGGATGGCGGATTCTGCCGGGCAATTACTGCCGGTATCTTGAGCAGATAGACGCCGACCGGACCAGCGTCGGATGGTGGCACGCGGGGCCTCCGGAGAGCATCTACAGCCGGTTTGCGCGCGGATTCGACACGAAGACCGGCAGGGCCGAGATGTTCTTCCGCCTGGATGACGAATTCTTCCCGGACGATCAGGTTCCCCATCCGGTCGAGCTAACCGTGACTTATCTCGATCGGGGACGAGGTCAATGGTCACTGTGCTACTATAACGGAAGCTCGAAAACAACCGCCCGGAAAGTGCGCTGCACGGACTCCGGCAAATGGAAAACGATAGTTCTCAGATTAGATGATTCACACTTCAACCGCGGCCTGGAGCGGGACAGCGATCTTACGATCAGGCACCTCGAGGGCGAACCCACACTGTTTCACATGCTCGAGCTGAGCCGAGGTCAATCTTAGGAGCAGTTTATCTGCGCAGAACGTCCACCTTCCACGGTCCCCTGGTCTCCTGCCCGGTGGTTATCGCAGCCAGAAGACGAATATCGCCTCTGCTGATGGAGACCGCCTCGAAGATGTATTCCGCAGCGCCCTTTTGGATTTGTGCATTCAGTCTCTTGCCCGCCACATCCAGGGTAGCTCGAGCATCGGCCTTCAACTCTGGAAAGCGGAGTTTGACGTCGTATTTGCCCGAAGCGGCTGCATACAACTCCCAATAGCCGTTCGATTTGGGGGCCCACGGTTTGTCTTTGATGTGCCGCCAGTCCTGGCGAGTCAGAACGACGGGATTTTCGTGTTCCGTGCCGACATGGATTCTTGGCGGAGCATAGTTGTCCGGTCTCGTGCTGCCGACGTCCCGGAACCAGAGTTCGTATCTCTTGCGCATTTTCTCGACCATATCGGGTCGCTTCTGTGCGAGATTGTGCTCTTCGAGCGGGTCCGAGGCCATGTCGTAAAGCTCGAACTTGGGCTCGCCTTTGAGAGTTTCATTTCCGAAGCCGCTGGCGTTGAGCAATTTCCATTTCTGCGTACGCGCCGCAAAATTATGGTAAAGAACCGGCTTGTCGCCGCGATGTGACTGAATGACTATCATCCGATCCGGCCAATCAACCTGCCGGCCTTTCCACAGCGGCAGCAGGCTGCGTCCGTCGAGCCTGAGCCCGGCCGGCTTCTCGACGCCGCACGCATCGAGGATCGTCGGCAGCAGGTCGATGTGGGCGGCTATTCGATCGGACGAGTGTCCCGGTTCCACAACACCGGGCCAGTGTACGAAGAGAGGCGAACGGATGCCGCCCTCGTGGACGTGGCTCTTGTTGCCCTTCATCCCGGCGACGTAGCGCCGGCCGTTCGGGCCGTTGTCGACCATGAACATTACGATTGTGTTTTCGGTTAGTCCAAGTCTATCGAGTTTCTCAAAAAGCCTGCCCACGTTGTCGTCAACGTTGGTAATCATCGCAAATATTCGCGCCCGTTTGTCTTCGTCGCTCTTTTCCGGCAGAGGATGTCCCTTGTCCTGCGGGAAGCGATCGTTGCCCAAATTCATCTTCTTGTACTCAGCGAGAAGATCTTCCGGCACGTCATGGAACGGGCCGTGAGGGGCGTTCGTCGGAATATATGCAAAGAAGCTTTTATTTTGCGCGGTACATTTCGCCATCCACGCGGTGGCTCTCTCGAAGTAGACGTCTGTGCAGTAGCCCTTGCACTGCTTCAGCTTGCCGTTATCCAACAGAATAGGATCGGTGTACTTGCCCTCGCCGCCTTCGGGATCCGCCGGCTGGCCTATCCCGCCGCCCCGGTGCACGAGCGATTCGTCGAAGCCCTGGTCCATGGGACGCAGCGGATAGCTGTCGCCGAGATGCCATTTTCCGAAGATGCCGGTTGCGTAACCGGCCTGGTGCAGAATTTCGGCGACCGTTGTTTCCTCCGGTTCCATCATTGCCCGGCCGACATACGTATCGACGACTCGCGTGCGGTAGTTGTACCGGCCCGTCATCAGGCACGCTCGCGTCGGCGCGCAGACCGGATGAACGTGGAAATTCTTCATCGAACCGCTGCGGCTCGCCATCGCGTCGATATTAGGCGTCTTGATGATCGGATTGCCCGTGACGCCAAAGTCACCGTATCCCTGGTCGTCGGTCATTATTAGAATTACGTTCGGCCTGTCGGTATTTTTGACTTTCTGCGGCTTTGTTGCGCAGGAAGCAGTAAAAACGGCCGCCCCAAGCCCTAACGATTTTAAGAAAACACGTCGCGATCCATGCCATCCAGACATAAACTTCTCCTTGATTAAATGACTTGTATTTTAATATGATAAGATTCTATGCAAATTTTTAGAAAAAGTGAATAAATTCTTCAAGGTGATTAATGAGAGCGCTTCGAATAGTCGAGCCGGGAAAGATTGAGATGCTGGAAGATGCGCCGAAACCCGAGCCGGGCGAAGGCGAGGTGCTGGTGCGGTGCAGTCACGTGGGGCTTTGCGGCAGCAACACAAGTCAGTACATGGGCCTGGGTTTTTGGAGTGGCGGCAAATTTCCCTTTCCGGCGGGCTGGTCCGGACACGAAAACGTCGGCATAATAGTCGAATCCCGCTGCGAGAAGTGGAAAGAAGGGGAACTGGTCTTGGCGCTTCCGAACGGATCTTTTGGTTTTGCCGAGTATATAGTCTCTCGACCGCCCGGGATTGCCCGTTTGCCGAAGGACGCTGCTGATCCGGCTGCATTTGTGGTCGCACAGCCGCTGGCGACGGTGCTGCGGGCGCTCACGCGAACGCCTGTGGTGATAAACCAATCCTGTGCCGTAATCGGCCAGGGGCCGATGGGATTAATATTCACCCATGTGTTGCGGCTGATGGGCGCGCGCACTGTAATTGCAGCCGATTTGCTCGACTGGCGCCTGCACTGGTCCAAACGTTTCGGAGCCGATCATGTGATAGATTCTTCGAAAGAAGATACAATCAAGGTTGTCGAAGAACTGACCGACGGCGGTATGGTTGACCTTGCCGTTGAGGCTGCCGGCGACGCCGACGCTCTGAAAACTACCGCTCATCTGCCAAAACACGGCGGGAGGCTGCTTGTTTTCGGCGTGCCGCACCATGAATATCAGGAATTCCCCTGGCATCGCGTCTTTCAGGAGGAGATTCAGATTAACACCTCCGTCGGCCCGAGAAACAGCGAATTTTTCCAGATCGCGGCGGATATGGTTCTTGATGACCGGGCTTCGGCACTTAGCGAGATGGTCGCCCCGCGCATGCCCTGGGACAAGGCGCCGGAGGCATTTGACATGTACGCTACGCATGCAAAGGGTACTCTCAAATTGACTCTTGAACTCTGACATAGGCGCTCGCCCTAAGGATCAATTTCCCGATTGGCGTTTATGTCCGATGGGGCTGTTTCTTTGACCAGATCTACACAATCCTATTTATAGTAATTGCATAGATAACCGATCAATGGTATAGTGTTGCCGAATATGTTTTTCATGATGGAGATGGACCAATATGGATATAAAAGTCACAGTCAAGGAAATCAGGGGCAAATGCCCGACTTATGAGGTAGGCGATTCTTTCGTTCTCAAGGCAGGCTATCAGTTGGTAAGCGATGGGCCCGTTTGCATGCACGGCCTGGCTGCCCTGATGCCTTATTACAACGCACTGCGTGTCTCCGAACCTTCCGAGTGGGGCCTGGAAGGCAAAGAGGATCGATCGAAGGCCTACATTCAGTGCCCCGATCCATACGATTGCACGGGCGGTGGAACGGTTATTTTCGAGGTATCGAAACAACCGGGCTAAGTTCCTTTTATCAGGTTTCGACCGCAAAAGTGGGTTTTTTGCTCTTCCATTTGCCGCGTGTAAAGTCGGGCACCTTAACCGGCACGCTCCCGGATGCAATGGACTGTTCCGACAGCGGGCCGATTACGCTCATCGCGACCGAATCATAAACGTCGATGGGGGTTTGGGTGCGGCTTCGCACCGCTTTGACGAATTGTTCGAGTTCGATGTAATCCGTGCCGCCGTGGTCTCCCCGAATGCCGTCCTTCCACCAGGAGTGTTCGTACTTTTGCTGATATGGGGCGAATGGCTCCCACTGATGGTATTTGGGACTCTTATCGAGAATATAGACGGCTTCTCTTTGCTCATTATATAGGCCGCGGGTTCCCTGGATCAGCCATCGGTTGTCGTAGGGCCGGGGGAGCTGCATGTCGTAATTGCTTACTATGGTTTTTCCCATCTTCGTTCGTATGACGCTGGTTACGATGTCTCCCTGGGCATACTTCCTTTTGGCGCCCGGATGGTCCCTGCCGAACTTGCGCTCGAACATGTCGTTGATGCCGAAGCACTCTGTTGCTGTCGATGTTATGTAATCCAGCCGGTCGCCGCAGTTGATATCCATCCAGCTCAGCACCGGCCCCATCTGATGCGTTGGGTACTGGTCGCGATTGTGCTCGAGCAGATATTTGGCGGGCCAGCGATCCTTTCCCGTCCCGGACTCAAAGAACCAGTGATCGATGCAGTCGTGAGAGTGAGCGCAGTGGCAGTGAACGATCTCACCCAACAGCCCGCGCCGGATCATATTCAGAACGGCCAGGTTATCCCGGCGAAAGCTCCAGTTCTCCAGCATCATACACGGGACCTTCGTTTGTTCGTGAGTATTGACCAGGTCCCAGCACTCTTCGAGCGTGTAAGCGGCCGGAACTTCAGTAGCGGCATATTTACCTGCCTTCATGGCATAAACCGCCATAGGAGCGTGCCACTCCCAGTAGGTGGCTATGACAACGGCATCGAGATCGTCGCGGTCCATCATTTGCTTGAACGTGTACTCATCCCTGGCGTAGCTTTCGGGTTTTGTCCCGCCGGCCTTGATAACCGCATTCTGGGCGGCGGTTACCCTCTCGGGCCGCAGGTCGCACAAAGCGCGAATCTCGACTCCGTTCATGAGCAGTAAATTGCTCATGAGGCTCCTTCCCCGGCCGCCCACGCCGACTATGCCGATCCGTACTGTGGTCGGATTTTCGGCTGCGGCAGTCCTGGATCTCGCGCTCGTTGCGCCCAGTGCGAATCCGGCCGTTGCGGCGGCATTTGACTTGAGGAAATGTCTGCGGCTCATACCGTTCATGGTCGTTATCCTTTCATATAACTTGTCACTGTCTTTATCGGCCGAGAATACCAGATCGACAGGTAAAGTGCAAAAGATTGTCTTGTTGGCCGGGAGCATGTCGAAGTGCCGCAACCTTGATTTCAGATGAATTCAACTGTCGCTGTGCGTTCCCGTCAGGCATGTTTGTGAAGTTGGCGAGAAGAATTGAGTCGAATCGCGTTTTGTGCTACTATGGAGGTCGTAGCGTGCATAAGTGTTGCCGATTAAGTAGCATGAAAAATAATCCTGTTTCGGAGACCAGAATGATGAAAAGACTTATCCAACTACTGTCGTTGTCGATTCTACTGTCGGCGCCGATTGCTCCGGCGGGCGGGGTCACTGTAGACGTATTCCTGCTCGCCGGACAATCGAACGCCGGGGGCAGAGGTGCTGTATCCGAACTGCCGGATTCTTCGGTCGTGTATAACACCGAGATAATGCTCTTTCACTCTGCGAGCATGGTTAGCGGACAGACCGCCGGCAGTTGGACAACGCTCAGACCTGCCTCAAATTCTGCAGGCTACTTCGGGCCTGAAATCGGCTTCGGCAACAGAATGGCAGAGCTTTATCCGGGCCGTCAAATCGCGATCATCAAACATGCCGTTGGTGCCACCGATCTGGGATCGAATTGGAATCCGGGAGCCGACACCCGCGATACGGCTAATTTCGGCCCGCAGTTCAGGATATTCGTAGAGACGGTGGATTCGGGCATCGACAGTCTGATTGCTCAGGGTTACACGCCTGTGATCAGGGGCATGCTCTGGCAGCAGGGCGAGAGAGATTCAAGGAACAGCTCCTACGGACCGGCATACGATAAAAATCTTTCGCATTTCATCGGGCGTGTTCGCGCGCAATTCAACGCTCTCGGTCTGCCTTTTATATACGGCCAGGTACTGCCTGTGCCTTTGTCGGGATATAACTATCGCGACCAGGTTCGACAGGGACAGTTCAACATAGACGAAGATTCGGGCCACGAATATGCGACCGACGGCGCGCGGCTGGTTCTGGCGGACGATCTGCCCATGAATTCGGATAATCTGCACATAAGCGCTGCCGGTCAGTTTGAGCTTGGAATTCGCTTCGCCGATGCGCTTGCGACGGTTGTGGCGGCCAATACCGTCGACTTCAATGCCGATGGAAAGGTCGATAAGGCCGACGTTTCGGCCCTGATCGACTACTGGCACCAGGATGAGCCGGCCTACGATGTTGCTCCGCCGCCTTTCGGTGATGGGATTGTGGATGTTGAGGATCTGGTTGTCGTTGCCGAACATCTGTTTATGAATATCAGTGATCCCTCACTCATGGCTCACTGGACGTTTGATGAAAGCGAAGGCGCCACGGCCCCGGACAGCGCCGGTGGCAATGACGGCTTTGTCATTGGCGGCGCCTCCTGGCGGCCTGCTGACGGCATGATCGACGGGGCGCTCGAGTTGGATGGAGTGGATGACTTTGTCTCGACTCCCGCTATCCTGAATCCGGCAGACGGTCCGTTCAGCGTTTTCGCGTGGATCAAAGGAGGCGGGCCCGGCCAGGCGATCGTGGCACAACAGGTCACATCGGATTGGCTCAGCCTGGATGCTGAGGGAAGACTGATGACCAACATCAAATACATGGGCAGATCCGGTGCTTTCCTTGTGTCGGAGACAGTCATAGACGACGAACAATGGCACCGCGTGGGTTTGGTTTGGGACGGCTCGCAAAGAACGCTGGTAATTGACGGCACGGCAGCAGCCAAAGATATGCCGGCAGCTCTGGCAACCTCCGACCGAGGTCTCTGCATCGGTGCTGACAAGGATTTCTCTGTCGAATCCTTGTTCTCCGGCCTCATCGACGACGTTCGCATCTACGGTCGGGCGATCAAATCTTATTGAACCAAGAAACGAGACGGAAGGACCTGCTTGCTGTTCAATTGAGCGACGACGGAGTTGACTTTCACGCCGGAAGCGAGCATAATGCTGTTATTATGTTCCATAGAGTACCTGTACGACAAATTACTAATGGTTAAGGAGGTAAAAAATGAATTCAAAGAGACTTTTTTTGTGGACAATTGCTTTGGCTATGATCCTCCAAACAGTTGATTCGGCTGGTGCCGCGAGTCGAAAACGCAAACCGAAGAAGGAAGTGGATAATGTTGCCCCCCGCGGCTTTACCGCGCTTTTTAACGGGCGCGACTTCACCGGCTGGAAGGTTCCCGAAGGCGACGGCGGTCACTGGAAAGTCATCGACGGAGTGATCGACTACGATGCCGAAAGCGAGGCCAAGGGCGATAAAAGCCTCTGGTCGGTGCAGGAATTCGGCGATTTCATCCTGCGAGTCGACTGGAGAATCAAGGAGACGCCGTATATCAATCCGCGCGTTCCTTATATTCTGCCCGACGGCACGCACGCGCGGGACATTCACGGCAAGGAAATACGCATGTCTTTTCCCGATTCGGACTCTGGGATATTCCTCCGCGGCCAGGGCAAGAGCCAGGTCAACATCTGGTGCTGGCCCATCGGATCGGGCGAGTTTTACGGCTACCGGATGGACAAGAATCAGCCGCCCGCGGTTCGTGCAGGTGTTACGCCGCGAACGCAGGCCGACAATCCCGTCGGTCAGTGGAACCGTTTTGAAATAAGTATCAAGGGCGATCGAGTGACAGTCGTTCTCAACGGCATAACGGTCGTGAGAAACGCCCAACTGCCGGGAATCCCGGAAAGAGGCCCCGTAGCTCTCCAGCACCATGGCGGCAAACGGGATGGCGAGTGGTCCAGTCCGCCGGCCCTCGTGCAGTTCAAGAATATCTACATTAAAGAAATGTCGAAGAAAAAATCCAACTGATTGAGGGATGTAAAATGCGAAATGCGACTGCAACCGGAATCTTTGTCTGTTTGGTGTTGGTTAGTGTCACTTGCTTCGGGAATCCGGCCGCAGGCCGCCAATTCAGTAGCGAAAACATACCTTTGCCCGAGCATCCGCGCCCTGATTTCCAAAGGGAGCGATGGCTCAACCTCAACGGTCCCTGGGACTTCCGCTTTGACGAGGATGACGTGGGACGAAGGGATCGTTGGTTCGATGGCGGCGTAGAATTTGCCGACACCATTATGGTTCCTTTTCCCTGGGGCTCGAAGCTGTCCGGAGTTGAAGACGAAGCCGATATCGGTTGGTACAAACGGCGGGTAACTATCCCTGAATCGATGCAAGATATGCGCATTTTTCTGGTTGTCGGCGCCTGTGACTGGCGCACGACCGCCTGGTTCGACGGAA
>Ga0180431_10003105_pt1 | contig 21606 bp, 23 predicted proteins | sample SS_ome_11_FD_132459 | JGI IMG/M metagenome (GOLD analysis project Ga0180431, IMG submission 132459) | Hypersaline lake sediment archaeal communities from the Salton Sea, California, USA - SS_1_MS_1 metaG | ecosystem: Environmental > Aquatic > Non-marine Saline and Alkaline > Hypersaline >...
CACCCGATGGTTTTACTTTTACCCCCGCCGGTCCCGTACCTAACAGGATCGACAGAATATTATTTCAAGCTTATACGGTGGCATAATGACGTTTGATCCTTCAATCCCGCAACCTACGGACTTCTTAGACAATAGTCAAGGTGATCTGTTAACAAATTATGGGCAGCTTAATACGCAATTTGGCGTCAACCACGTTGCTTTTGACGATGCTAGCGCCGATAAGGGTAAACATAAATTTGTTACGTTTGTGCAGCAAAGTGACGACCCGGAATCTAACGCTAACGAGCATTTGTTATATGTAAAAGACGACGGTGGAACCCCGGAAATTTACGCAAGACCCGAGAATAATGGAACAGCGTTTCAAGTAACAAAAGAAGGCGCTATTTTCGTCGGATTGATACCGGTTGTGGCGGTTAATTTTAATCAAACTGGGGCTATCCAAGGTAATTCCCTTAATGTTACAAGTGTTACAAGACCGGGAGGGACGGGCCGCTATGTCGTTAACTTCACAAATCCTTTGCCTGACAATAATTATTTTTGGAGCGTCAGTGGTTTCGACAATAGTAGTAACGTGGTGGTTTCACAAGTAACAAATTCATCAACTTATGGCAACGTTATTAAGGTAAACTCAATATCTTTGGATTTTAAAGACCGTAACGCAGCCTTAGTTACAAGTTTAACGAGAGCCTCCGTTGTCTGCTGGAGGATTCAATAGTGGGAAAATATGTCCCTACAACAATCACTTACCAAAAGAGTGGCCTTGTAAAGGATAGGGATGATTTTGTCCTTTCTGATGATGCTTATAGTGAACTAGAGAATATTTTTCAGTGGCGGGGGCGTCTGCGGCGGCGTCCCGGCTACGAATTGCTGGGAAGATTGCGAAGGGATTTAAGCTCTTACGCTTTAGCAAACGTTTCTGGGAACCCTTATAATGTTGCTGATGTTTTAACGGCGTTTAGGACCGACGAGCCTAACGCTGCGCTGGTTTCCGGTAGCGTTAATTTAACGTTTGACACGGGAAACCCAGGGGAAACTACTTTTACCGATGATGGCGAGGGTGGATGGACCCGCACGGCAGGTACAACGTATGATATTGACACATCTTCTTCATATATTAATTACGTTACCGGTGAAGTTAATTTGTTATTTACGGCTGGATCAATTCCAGCGGTTGGGGTCACTGTTTTGGCTAATCTTGGCTATTATCCTTGTTTACCTGTTATGGGACTACCGACGAGGGAATTGGACTTAATAAATGCCGAGCAGACCATTGCTTTCGATACAAAATATTGTTACGTCTACAACAACACCTTTAACCGTTTTAGAGAACTAACCTCAACAACGGCCACAACATGGCAAGGTTCTGATAGCGATTTTTTCTGGGGTGTTAATTACTGGCAAACGACCGACAATGAGCAATATTTCTGGGTAACTAATTTTACGTCAGGGGCTACTGCCGATCCGATAAGGGTTTATGACGGACAAGATTGGTACACCTTTGCTCCTACTACTGGCGGCGCTAATCAAATGCACCAATGCCGGATGTTAATACCCTATAAGGGGCGTATGGTGGCGTTAAACACTTGGGAGGGTACTACCCTTGCCGGTTCCTTACAATACCCACAAAGGGCGCGCTGGTCGCAAAATGGTGCGCCTTTTTCGGCGGTAGCGGCTGGAGTTGCGCCTACAGCTACCGAGGAGTGGCGTTCGGACGTTAAAGGGCGCGGTGGCTTTGTTGATTGCCCAGTCAACGAGCATATTGTTTCCGCAGAGTTTATAAGGGACGTTTTAGTCGTAGGCTTTGAAAGCTCAACCTGGTTATTGCGTTATACAGGTAACGAGCTATTGCCGTTTGTTTGGGAACGCATTAATCGAGAGCTTGGTAGCGAGTCGACGTTTTCAATGATTGCCTTTGACAGAGGTATTTTATCCATAGGCGACAAGTCGATAAACTCTTGTGATGGCAACGGTGTTGAGCGTATCGATGAAAACATACCCGACGAAGTCTTCAAGATTCACAATAGTTATGACCCTTCGACGCAAGTTAACGATGGGCCTTTGCGCGTTCATGGAAAGCGCGATTTCTACGAGAGGATCGTATATTGGACCTTCCCAAATGCCTCTACTGAGGCAAAGTTTCCCGATAGCGTTTTGGTGTTTAATTACCACAATTACACTTGGGCAACCTTTCAAGATAGTTTTACCGCTTTCGGCGAGTACCAACGTTTTAACGATATAACGTGGGCCGACCTTGCCGGCATCCGTTGGAGCGAGGCTAATTTTTCATGGGTAACGGCTAAGCTACAGTCGCAGTTTCCCAACATCATAGCTGGCAATCAGCAGGGCTTTGTGCTAAATCTCAACCAGGCTGTTTCTAATTCCGCGAGTCTTTTTGTAAAAGACGTCACCGGTGGGGGTGGAGCTGTACGTATCGAAAGCCCAGACCACAACCTTCAATCCGGCGAATTTGTAAAAATAGAGAATATTGTCGGAACTGGTGAAGATGAATTAAACGACAGGATTTTCAAGGTTGAGCGTATCGACGACGATAACATTGACCTTTACGAAAAGCCTCGATTTGCAATAACTGAAATAACAAAGGCTAGTCAAGCCGTTGTAACTGCACCCGGGCATAATTTTGAAGTAGGGCAACACTTCTATATTGATAAGATAACCGCTGGCATGACGCAAATATCTAACAAAAACGGCGTTGTCGTAGCCGTAAGCGGTAACACGGTAACGGTTGATATTGATTCCTCTGATTATACAACGTACACGGCTGGCGGTTACATTCAAAACCTTGATGCTTCGGTTATCGAAACCGTGGTAGCTACAAGCACATACCTAGGCAAGGGAACCATGAAAAGGGTCTTGGGTTTCAAGGCGAGGTCGAAAAAGTTTAATTTGCTAGAGGCTGGAAGTAAAAACTTCTTGGGTCAAATTGATTTCCTTACGGACTCAACATCTGCTGGGGAGATTTCTTGTAAGATTTTTACCGATTACAACGACTCAACAGCAATAAACGAAGAAAACGACGGCTTTGTCAATAACGTTTTCTCTACCGTTAGCGAAGACATAGGACAGGCCAACAAAAGCAAGGAATGGCACCGCTTTTATTGCCAAACAAACGCGCAATTTTTTGATTTTGAGTTAACGCTTAACGAGCGGGAAATGTTTACGCCAGCAATAGTTGACTCTGACGTTTTGGTTGATTCCATAATTATATGGAGTCGTAACGGAGGCCGATTGGTGGAGTAGAATGACGTTTGCACCTAGTGAATCTATTGGACAACACATCCCTCCTAATATCATTCTTTCTGAAGACTGGGATCAGGCGCGCCTTACGCTTATTGATCACTTGATAAAGGTTTCCGAAGCAATAAACGTCCGCGAGATAGCTACATATCAAGACGCTAACATCTCCGGAGGGGATAATATTTCCGAAACAATAACGGGGCAATCCTGGTTCGTTTCTGGGGACGCTAACAGGTTCCGCTACGGTAACCGCACTGTTATTAATTTTGGTGCGTTGCCAAACAATACGACGAAGACAGCGGCTCACGGCTTGAATATAACGGCAAATACGGTGTTCACACGAATTTATGGAACAGCAAGCATACCCGGAACGACGTTTATACCGTTGCCATATACAAATACAGCCGGTAATCCGATTGAAATATGGGTAGACGCTGCAAATGTCAACGTAAGGACAACAGCCGATTATTCTGCTTATACGCAGTGTTACGTTGTACTAGAATGGGTAGAAAATTTATTATAAAGTTAAAAGTATAAGGGGGTCAAAATGGATCCGATGACAATAATGGGCCTAGTCGGCTTGCTCGGCGGCCTTGGTGGTGCCGCTAGCGGTGCCGCTTCTAAAGGGCAAGGGGGAAGCTTTTGGACTGGCTCAAAAGGCGGTTACGATCAAGTAAGCCGGATGACCCCTCAACAACAACAAATGTTTGGCGACATGCTTCAAGGCTTAGGTGGCGCACAAGGTTCCGGAATGGAATGGATTAACGATATTCTGTCTGGCGATCCCGAAGCTTTTAACAAATTCGAAGCTCCAATGAAAAGGCAATTTGAGCAAGAAACAGTGCCAGGCATTGCTGAACGTTTCGCTGGCCTTGGTTCTCATGGTGCGCAAAGCTCGTCAGCAATGCAACAAACAATGGGTCAAGCTGGTAGGGAATTGACAGAAAACCTTGCAGCTTTAAGGGGTAACCTGCAACAAAATGCTTTAAGCCAGTTACAAGGCTTAATGGGTCAAGCTTATCAACCCACATTTGAAAGTACGTACCGGCAACCTACCGGTGGCTTCCTTGGCGGTCTTGGTCAGGGTTTAGCTGGAGGCTCTGGGCAATTATTAGGCTTAGCTGGCTTAAAAGGATTAGGAGTAAGCTGATGGTCCAAATTTTACCAACATATGATCCCGGCAGGGAAACAGGCCAAGCCTTTGGTGGTGGCATAAGTGATGCTCTTAAACTACTGGGGGAAAGGCAACTAGGCATCTCTGCGCTTGATAAGCTGAAAGGCATGGACCTTAGCGGAATGAATGAAGCGGATATCCTTTCTGAAGTAGGTAAAGCAACGATAGGATTGCCTCACATGCAAAAGCAGGCGTCCGACTTAGTTGGTGCTTTAGTTAGGGCAAAACGTGCTGAAGCAATGAAAGAAGCTCAAACGCGCTCGGCTCGGGGTGTTAGCCCACAAGGCAGAGAAGGTGTAAGCCAAGTGACCGGAGAAGCCCCGGAACAAGGTACAATGCCAGCGCAAGGTATACAAGCAGGTGCTGCTACAGGTGCACCTACTGGAGTCGGAGCCGGAACCGGCTTACAACAAGCGGGAATGCGTGACATACCATCCTATGAAGAGACAACTGGTACTGAGCCTTTGCTTTCCGCTCAAGAAATCGGTGCAATTGCTGAACCATTTATTGCCGTTAGCGATGAAGCCGGAATGGTTAAAGCTTTAAGCGATGCAAGGCAGCAAAAACTGCAACAAAGAGAGCTGCAAATTCAAGCCCAGCAAGCACGAACGCAAGAGCTTCAACGTCGCAGAGAGCTTGAAAGTGAGCTAGCTCAAAATGTTATGGGAAGAACTGGACGCCTCTTAAGTGAAAAAGGTATTTCTAAGCCAGGAGAACCCCCTAAAGAAGAGTGGAATCGATTGGCTTACGATTATTTTGATAAAGAACGAAATAAGCCAGAAAACAAAAACGCCTCCGATGAGAAGCTATGGCAAGAAGCTGGTAGAAAGTTAGAAAGGAAGATTGAAGATATTTCCGGCGCTGCGGACAAGTTTTACCGTCCAACATGGCGAATGGACAAAGATCGTAGAGCTAAAAATGCCCAGAGGTGGGTTCAAGAACACTTAAAAGCTTACGGTAACAACAACGAAGAGCGCAGTCTTTTAAGATCTATTATGATGGATAACGGATGGTCTAGGGAAGAAGCCTCGGCACTTATACAACCGTTTTCAAGTTCTTTGAGTAGTTCTTTTGGTTCTATTTCAAAGATGCCGTCTGTTCCTCTTGGTTATCGTCCTGATATGATGCCGCAACAAGAAATCAAGAGGGCCGAAAACGTTGAAAAGACAATGGCTTCTGCTGAGCAAGCAATAGCAAAAGGATTTAAGTCGGATGACTCTTTACTTTTGCTTAAGTCTAAGCTCGTGAGAGAAAAAGGCTTTAACGACACCCAAGCTGTTGACCTTATCAATAAGATGATTGACAACGAATCATTAAAATTAACGGAAGCTCAAATTGCTGAAAGACCTTTCATTTCAGAAAACACGGTACCATCTTTATATGATTTGTTTAGTGGGCGGAGCATTCTTGAAACATTAGGACCATTGGTAAAATGAACCCTTTCGCAAGCGCAAAATTAATCGGTAAGAATGCTAATGAAGTCGTCAACTTCCTTAGTCAATGGAACCCCGAAATGGGAAAGCGTATAAAGCAAGCGCTAGCGTTAGGATATACAGCTGATGAAGTCGTAAACTTTTTAGGAAACACTTTTGACACCTCGAATCCCAAAAAAGAAAAGGACGCTTTACCGCAATATGAGCGCGCGTTGCGTATTATGGGCGAGCGTAAGCCTGAAGCCGTTAAGCAAGCCCGAGCGGAAAGGGAAAGGGACGTTATAAGTGATGTTCTAGACCCTAACCGGCTAATTGCCGGCGCTGCCGGCGCTGGCTTAGGTGCTTTAACGGGAGGACCAGCAGGCGCCGTTGCCGGAGGTATTGGTGGAGTAGCAGGATACGGAGATTTATTACAGCGTTATAGAAAGCATGTAGAGCAAGGCGGACAAATGAGTCTTGCCGATTGGATTAAGAGCATTTTAAAAGGTGCTGGCGTAGGTGCTGCTGCTTCTCAAGCTCCTAAGATAGCGTCCGCCATACAAGGTATGATGGGACAAGGTCAAGAAGAACCTCAAGCCCAGCCGGAGCAAGCCGCTCCACAAGAAGTTCCTCCTCCCGCGCCTTCCCCCGTTTCGGGTAAAACTCCCGAAGAAAGTTTCCAGATTATTGAAGCTAAGGGGGCAGGCGATTTATTTAAGCAGCTGGCCGAGCAAATTGAATCGCCGGGGCAAATGCTTTTGGCTTTACAAAAATTATACGGTAGCAAATTTACCAAAGATATCGAAACTGAGCATAATCGGCCGGCAAGGGAAATAATAGAGGAAGCGTTTAACTTTGTTAAGGGTTCCTCCGCGCAAGATACGGCCACAACTCCAGAAACGTTGGCCACAACTCCGGAAACGTTGGTCACAACTCCAGAATTGGGTTTTGATGCTAGCGCAGGAGTTGGCCATCCTGATCTTCAAAACTACATAGCCGAAATCGGTAAAATCGATACGGGAGAAAGACCTAAAGAGCTCAAACGCGACGTCAAAGAACTGCAAGCTTTAAAGAGTTCTAATGTTCGTTATGCCGACTATGATCCAGAGAGCCAAAAGTTACAGGTTCTTTTTGCCCCTAGCGGTAAAAATAAAGCTGGCGAAATATACGAATACTTTGACGTTCCTAGAGAAGACGTTGAAACAATGATGAAAGGGTCCGGGACTGCGGTCACTACTGGGTCAAACATGTTCCGCGCTTGGTTCGGGGGCAAAAATCCGTCAATAGGCCGCGCTTTTCATGACTTCATCAAACAAAAAGATGCTAAAGGCGACGCTGTTTACCCTTATAGGAAGATCTCCGAGCAGTACGTTAACGACAAAGACCTCTTAAAGGTTCGCGGAGCCGATACCGTATTTAAGACCGCTCAATACGTTGAAGCTTTCGAGGACCTCGTCCTTAAGTCTCAAGCTAAAACGCGCTCCGAGGGACTTAAATTAGCGTCTTCCGCCTTAAAAGAGTTGCCCGACGACCTTCTTGAGCAAATGGTTTTTGAAGTTACAAAAGCCATAAGCAAGGAGACAAAAACCTCCAAAGCCGCCGGAAAGACAAAGCGTTATAAGGGCGGTAAAGAAAAAGAAATACAAAGAAGAGTAGAAGAAAAAGCCAAAGCCGCAGGAGGTGGATAATGCCCGGTACAGAAGCCTCACTGGCTATCCTTCGTAAGAAGCTAGATAAGATGAATAAAGAAGAGCTCGCGTTGATGCTTAAGCAGCTTCAACAGGAGAAGAAAAGGCGCGGTAAGCGCAAGAAGTCAAGTAAAAAATAGTTACTTTAACAACTGTTACTGATATTTTAAAGGTATCGGCAACCAACATCGTAGGAGTATTTTCCGATGACTATAGACAGAGACGGGCAAGCCCCAGACAATTATCAAGGCGTTAACCCAGTTAACCGTCCTAAGACTATCCTTGCTTACAGGGATCCCACTGCGTTAGATAGACGTTTCCCAATAGGTACTCCTTGGGTAAACCGCAGTTCAAATCAATGCTGGACGCTTACAAACGTCGCTGCTGGTTCCGCCAATTGGGCTATCAGTTCGCCTGGAAGTTCGGACGTTGATACCATTAACAGTTTATCTCCTACAGCGGGCAACATCATTATTGATGGGGGCACTAACATTACTGATGTTAATGCGGGCAGTACTATAACGCTTAACCTTGACAATGCTATTACCCTAGCGACTTCAGTAACGTCGCCTATTTATACAGCAGCGGCAGGGCTAGCAATCAACACGGTTGCCGGTAACGACATTACCATGAAAATGGGTGATGCTGCGGGTGCTAATAAAATTAGCTTCACAGACTCTGCTGCCGCTGAAGTTGCTGCTTTAGATTCCGATGGAACGCTTACAGTTGTTAATATGGATGGTATTATCGGAGCAACGACGCCGGCGGCTGGTGCTTTTACTACGGTAGAGGCTAGCACATCGGTAACGACTCCGCTTTATACGGCGGCAGCTGCTACAGACGTACAAATCACTGCACCTACGGGTCAAGACGTTATTATTAAGCTTGGTGATAACGCTGCGGCAAATAAATTATCGTTGATTGATTCTGACGATTTAGAAGTTTTCTCCGTGGATTCTAACGGTGTTGAAACTTATGCAGGCTTGACCGTTGCCGGCGCCTTTGTTTCTAACGGTGGCACCGTTAGCCTAGGAACCGACAACGCTGCTAACGCTATTATAGTTGGTGGTGGTACGACTGCCCGTGCGATTACTATCGGTCAAGACGCAGCCGCCCACACTATTGCTATTGGTCAAGCTGCTGCTGGTGCGATTACTATCGACACCGCCGCTGGTTTCTCTATTGATGGGGCAACAGCTTCAAACATTACTGTAACTGGTGCTGGTGAAGACCTCTCCATCCAAGGTGCTGGTGGTGCAGTTAATATTACGTCTACGGAAGGCGAAAATGACGCTATCTTAATTGAAGCTTCCGCCGCTAATGGTGGAGTTCAGATTAGAGCCGGCACGGGTGGCGTTCTTATCGGTAACGAGGCCGATTGTACGGGTATTACATTAGGTCTTATTGCTCCTACCGCTTCGCGTACAATCACTATCGGTGGTGGTACCGTTGTTACTGCATCTGTTACGGACCTTATTAAAATTGGCCCTGACGGGGCAACAACTAACGCCGACTCTATTAAGCAAGTGGATGTCAACGTTGGAACAGTAGCAACTGGACAATTGTTGACTAACATCGCTAGTGGTGCCGTAACTTCTGGAACACATACGACCTCGATCGCTTCGGGTAACGTAGCAGCCGGAACGGTGGCATTGAACATGTCAACGGGTACGGGTACCAAAACGGTTAACGTTGGTAACGCCGATGGCTTGACGACTGTCAACATCGATGGTATTACCTTAATTAACGATTCAATTAACGTTGCAACTTCGATTAACACGGGTACTTCTACTGGAGCCGTTGCAATTGGTAACGCTACTGCTGGAACCATTACGGTTGATTCTGCTGCTTTAATTGAAATTAACGCAGCCGCTGCCGGTGTTGTTAACATTTGTAATGATGCCGTGGCCAACACCATTAATATTGGCACAACGGACGGGGCGAGTGCATTAAACTTATTTGCCGGTACCGGAGAAATTAGCATCACCGGAACGGTCAAAGAAATTAATGCCGAGTTCATCCAAGTTAGCGGTGACGACGTTATTTTCCAAAGCAGCCCAATTTGCCTACTTAGCGGCAACGCTCCTGCATTGCCAACAGGGGCGACGGGTACGGTTAACCTGTTAGGTTTCCCAGAGATGACGATGGAACAGTTCGTCATTGGTGCAGGGCAGACTATTATTGCACCTGTGATGGATGCCACCGGACTTCTTGTTTCTGGGGACCTTACGGCAACGGAGGGCTTTGAGTACAACTTCGGTGCTGCTCTTGATACAAGCCGTCATGCCTTCACTATTGGTACCGACGCAGCCTTCTTCCTAGAATGGAAGTTTACGGTCGCCGACGTATCTGGTTGCGAGCCTTGCATGATTGGTTTCCGTAAGACAGAAGTTAACAACGCGACGGTAACTGCTTATACCGATTATGCTATGATCGGCCTAGACGCTGTCGCATCTGTTGGTAACGTTGTTATCAAGACCGAGCTTAACAGTGGTGGTACTACAAACACTAACACGACTGACGCATGGGGCGACGGTGAAAGCCACACACTACAAGTTCTTGTGTCGGCTGCCGGTGTTGTAACTTACACCATTGACGGCGTTGCTCCTTCGGTAACGGCTGCATTTACGTTCGACAACGGAGACGTTGTGGCACCATTCTTTAGACTTACCCATGGAGCAGGAGCACCGGGAACTGTGCACTGGGAAACCATGAAGTGTGGTTATCAAGCTTAACGGTTAACAAGCAGGGGTTTGCGATATAATTTGCAGACCCTTGCTTGATGTGATATAGTAAACCCGTTATTCATAAGAGAGGTTTACAATGATATATCACGATAAAAATGGGAAGAAGTACAAGGGAAGATTAAGGAAATGCAAAATCTGCGGAGACGAAAAACTAGTTAGAATAACTGTTAAGGGAAATATTTGCCGAAAGTGCGCGGCAAACATGAGAGATAATTCTTTAATTGATAAAACATTTATAACTATTAATGGAAAGCGGCGAAAAGCAGAGATAAGAATATGCAAAAAGTGTGGAGATAAACGCATTGTTAGGTCAGATACTTCTTGCAAAACAGGATTGTGTTTGAAATGCAGATCATCAGAAAATGGAAAAAAATGGGGAGCAATTAATGGACCAAAAACAAGAAAAACGGGGATTGGTTCATATAGAAAAGATGCTCTTCAAATATTTAGAGAAAATGTATGTGCTGCTTAACTTCATCTGATAATAATAAAATTATTGTTCATCATGTTGATGAAAACAGAGAAAATAATGATATAAGAAATCTTATACCGATGTGTCATTCATGCCATAGGAGATTACACAATATTATCAAATCAGGAATTTCTCATGATGAAGCTTTTGAAAAATTAAGGGGTGAGAAATGTCAGCTAAAAACAAGATAGAACCCGTAGAACGTCACACTTTCAACTGTGCTGGCCTTGGTGGGGCTTATACAGTTGTAAGCGCAGGCGGATTTGTCGTAGACCTTGCTGTTTATAAGATTTATAACGGAAGTTCTAGCGACGTAGACCTCAGCTATGACGGTTCTACAGATCAAGATATTATCCCAGCTGGTGGGACTTTCGTTTTAGACGTGCAAGCTAATAAGGAAGGTGACCGAGCAGCGTGGCCAGCAGGTAGGGAAATGTTTGTGAAGGGTACCCCATCAGCAGGAACGCTTTACGAAATAGGTTATACGATAAAGAGGACATAAAATGAGCCAGTTTTATAAAGGACCCCCCAGTGGCGGCGTCGTTGGAAATGTAACTGGCCCTGCCTCTAGTACTGACAATGCTATAGCTCGCTTCGATGGAACGACGGGAAAAATAATACAAAATTCCTCTGTTACGATCGATGACAACGGTAATATCGACCTTACTTCTACGGTGTCTGGCGGTACAAACTATATACTGGTCGAAAACAACTTAAACACAGCAGACACCTCGACAAAGATTTCTCAGCTTGTTGGTGGCACCTCTGCGGGAGATGTTTACGACGAGTTTATTATAGGAACGACGCAAAGTTATGCTTGGGGTATAGATAACAGCGATGGGCAAACATTTAAACTCACGACTGATGGTTCTGGTAACGTAACACCGTCAAGTGGAACGACACTTATTGATATCACAACAGCTGGTCAGGTCTCCTTCCCAGAGGCTACGCTAACAGAAAACGGGCTCATGCTGGTGGGAGCCTCTGGCCTTTTGGAAAGTTTGGGTGAAGCTACTGACGGTCAAATCCCAATAGGCAGCACTGGGGCTAATCCCGTTCTTGCAACTATTACCGAAGGAAGCGGAATATCCGTAACAAACGGGGCTGGCAGTATAACAATCGCAGCAGGGGCAACGGTTGCAACATCTTACCCAACAGATGCTGGAACAGCAACGCCTGCCGCAAACACTTTGTCTATTCTCGGCGGAGAAGCTATTGATACGTCGGCAGCCGCTAACGTTATAACAATTTCTTGCGAAGATTGGAGCACCACGAATAAAGGAGTGGGGACTTTAGCTACCGATGCAACGTCTTATTTGCTAGCTAGCACTACCGATGCTCTTTCCCCTTCAAATATTGGTGCCGTTCTAGCTGTAGAACAACAATCTGGCTTTCAAGAATGGACAGGCGCAGGAAGCCATTATACCGTCGCTGGTACAACCTTTACTCTAGATCGCCCCGGCATAGGCTGGGTCAACTCTAAGCGCGTCACGTGGCTTGGTGGGCAAGGAACAGGGGCGTTAGCTGCGGGGTCATGCCATTATGTGTATATTGACTCAACAGGAACAATCGGAACGACAACAACAAGAACGACATCATTGTTTCAAGACAATATTGTCCTTTTTGAGGTTCTCGTCGACGCTTCTTCTAATGTCATAGTAACAAAAGAAAACCACAGCTTACAGACGCATCCTTCTACAATGAACGCCCTGCACCAGCTAGGTATGCATGGCTATGACGTTGTAGGACAAACGGGAGGGACGATAGCTCTTAATGGAATAGTTGGTATTCAGGTCGATGGTGACGGAGCATGGCATGACCACGACTTAAGAACGACGATACCCGATAGTGCTGGCGCAGCGATTACTTTCAATATCATGTATACCAACGGCGCTGGTAAATGGGTTCGTCAATCAGCGTCGAATACGCTACCAACACAATACAATAATGCTGGCACACCTACTGCGTTAGCTGGTAACGAGCGTACTGTTTTCGATATTATGGTCAGCAAAGACGATATCGAAAGCTCGGCACCGCAATATTTTGCTATCATGGATGATGCTAAATATCCTAATTTGGCACAGGCACAAGCTGCTGTTGATAATACGTCTTTTGCAACAGCAACAAACGAGCTTGCTGAAATTGAAATGATCCGTATGGGCGTTGTCATTATGAATGCGACGCAAATCGACGAAGTGATCGTTTCTAAGCAAACTATCGGCACCGGCAATATTTCTCAAATTGGTTCCGAGGGGAGTTTAATTTCTTTAGACACTTCTAATTTTGACGGGGTTCTTGATGCGGCAGATACCACGGTGCAATCGGCGCTTGATACGCTTGATGATATGTTCGTTGCTGCTGATTTTACTGTTGCCGCCGGTAGCGTTTCACTCGACGATGACGTTCTTAAGGCTCTTGCTGGCGATGCTGGTGTTGCTGCTGGCTCTTCGCACTCGATTACTATAGCTGGAGGGACCGGTTGCTCAACTTCGGCAGCCGGTAGCACCGTAACAATAAACGTTGAAGGAGACGGCCTTGATTGGACGCGCATTTCAGGAACGACTCAAGCTTTAGCAGTTTCTAATGGTTATGTTGCTACTGATGCAGCTTTGACTACTTGTACATTGCCTGCAACGGCTGCTTTAGGCGCTATTATAAAAATTGATGGTGAAGGGACTGGATTAATAAAAGTAGCCCAAAATGCGAGCCAACAAATTCACTTGGGTCCGTTTAGCACTACGGCAGGGGTAACCGGATTTTTATCATCTACCCATCGTCGAGATTGTATTACTCTTCGTTGTACTGTAGCAAATACGGAATTTGTCGCAGAAGAGTGGGCAGGAAACTGGGGCGCAACATAACGAGGTAATAATGGTGGCAACTTACTACACAAATCCAGCTTTCATGTCGACTAGTGGTGTTCAATCGTACGACATTACGACGGGTGCTATAGTTGGTCGTACAATAACGGCTGGCTCTACAAAGGTTTCTATTACAAATGGAAGCGGTACTGCCGGAAACCCAACCATTGACGTTTCAGAGGCTGATCTGACACTCGATAATATTGGCGGAACACTTGCTGTTACCAAGGGCGGAACTGGCCTCACATCGATAACAGACGGCGGCATTATGTTGGGCTCCGGCTCTAACGACGTAACCGTGACAGCGCAGCCTACCGATGGGCAGCTGCTTATAGGGGTAACTGGGAGCGATCCGACGCTTGCTACGCTTACCGCTGGGGGCGGTATCGTTATAACAAATGCTGCTGGAAGCATCACAATATCGTCAGACAACGGTGGGTTTGTATGGAATAACGTTACCGATTTGACCGCAACAATGGCCGAATCCAACGGTTATTTTGCCAATAATGTAGCGTTAGTCACTCTTACTTTGCCAGCTTCCGCAACAATTGGCGATACAATAAAGGTAATTGCTAAAGGTGCTGGTCTGGTAAAAATAGCGCAGAACGCTGGCGACTACATCAAGTTTAACGTAGACACGTCAACAGTCGGAGTAGGTGGTTACATAGAAGCCAAATCTGTCGGTTCTTCCGTTGAGCTTGTAGCTTTCGATACCGACGAATGGCACGTAATCAATCCAACGGGCAATTGGGATGTTGTATAGGAGACAAACATGCAAATCACAGTAAATTTAACAGACGACGAAGTCAAGTACCTAGAGAACGACCTTCTCGACATTGAAACCTGGGTCACCGATGCCGTCAAAGGCAAAATCAGCAAGTGCAAAGGCAGGATGCTTGCCGAGTGGCAGCCTAAGCTACTGGCAGACCCTGATATCGAGTATATCCCAGCGACAGAGAGCGGCCTATTAGCTACGATCGTTGCTCATAAAGGGTACAAGTCCAGACAGGCTAGAGAGGCTCATGACAAGGCTGAAGAGCTAGCTAGGTCACAAGCTAAATAGGAGAAGAAATGAGTCAACAAAACGCTATTAATCAGTACTCAGAATTACTTAGTTCTGGAAGTGACGGAACTGGAGAAGCTGGTGAATTTACCGCTTCTGATACCACCACAGCTGTAAAATCTATTGCTATAAAAGATAATAGAAATAGCTATACATGTTTAGCTATCGCAAATGACACTACAGATACAAATTCAGGATCTCGAATAGAATTGAGTAATGGTGCTGATGGTGATGGTCAACGCTCTTCTGGTGGTATTGGAGTTCATAGTAAAGACTATACTTACCTTTCAGGACTTGCTGGTCGCGTCGCTATCTACGCAAACACATCAGCTGATGGTTTGGCTTTAACTTTTAGTGATTCTCAAGATCTTAGAATACAAACAAATGATGCAGTTTCTGAGTATGCTATATTTAGAGGGGCTGGTGAAGTTTCATTGCCACTGCAACCTTGTTTTTTAGCTATTAATTCCTCTACAGATTCAAACGTTACAGGTGATGGAACTGTAGTATCACCAGTTGAATTTAATTCAGAGGTGTTTGACCAAAATAGCGATTATGATAATTCAACGGATACATTCACAGCTCCGGTTACAGGAATATATTTATTTAAAATTGCCGTATATATAACTGATTTAACATCTTCTCATACTGATGGTTATTTACGACTAACAACTAGCAATAGAGAATATTACGTGACCCAGGTTAGTCCATATGCTACAAGTACAGCATCAAATGCTTATTTATTTCAAGGTACTGTTATTGCTGATATGGATGCTTCAGATACTGCCAACGTTAAATGTGGTGTTATTGGTGGTACAAAAGTAGTTGATGTTTTTGGTAGTGCATCGCCAATAACATATTTTTCAGGAAATCTTTTGTGCTGAGGTAACATGACACCGATAAACGTACATAACGAATTCGATTTTAGCAACGCTTGCACAGGATGTTGCACCCGCTGCTGCTCTGATACTACGCCATTGTACGTTAATAAGAACCTAGAGATCGAGCGCTGGAATCGCCGCAGGGCCAACAGCGAAAGCTACAAACGTACCGCTACACGAGTTGACTTGATCATCAAGGAAATGCTGCCTGGGCAAGGCATAGAGAAAGATGTTGCTTACGAGATCGTATCAAGTAAACTTAACCTTGAGCTAGACAAAAGACCTCTAACAAAGAAAGACCTGGTTGCTATCATCAATACCATCAAAAAGGTACACAACAGTGAAGGTTAAATCAAATCATTTGTTCTCCCTTGAAGGTGATTTTAACATTTGGGATGTTGTCGAAGCCCTTTTATTAAATGACAGTGAAGAAATTAAGAAAATGGCTGAAAGGTGTAAGCAATTGAAATCTGCCCATAAAAAATTTATTGAAGAAATCGAAAGCGGCGACGAAGATAGAAAAAGAATCGCTATATCAAGCTTTAAGAGGCCAGAAAGATGAAAAAAGTAGGAATACCTCCTGAGAATCTACAACCCGACCGGTATTCCGGCCCTAGAGCTAATTTAACACCCTGTCTTGAAGTTAAAAGGCGTCCCAGCACCTTAGATAGGGATTACTCTCTTTTAACGCTGTGGCGCGTTTCAAGCAGCCCTAGTACGGGTGAAGAGGGAGAAGTATGGCAGCTTGTCCGTTTTGAAAGTAACGGTGACGCAACCTGGAGAAGGATTGATTATTCTTCTTATGGACCTGGGCTTGATACGATAACCGTTGACGCCATAACGGCCCCAGGGGTTAACCCAGTGGATCCTAACGGTGTAGGTAATGTCAATATATTAGGCACCACTGTAGCAGCACATAGTGTTCCTGTTGAAACAAGAAGTCGCGCTCTTAATGGTTTAAATGTCGAAATCCAAGCGGCTTCTGCAAGGACAGGCGCCCCTACGGATATGCTTGATACGGGCTTGTCTTCTTATGACAATACAATTTTTTCAGCGGATGCTAATGGTTGGGTGTCGTTGGTAGGTGGTTCAATACCTCCATCTCAAACATTTACCGTAGACCATGCAACTTTAGGAGCTGCAAATCCAGTAGTTCCTAGTGCCACTGGCGGCATTACAATATCAGGTAACACCGTAGCTGCCCACAACGTTGCTATAGAAACTCACACTAGCGCCGCTAATTCTTTCGGTATAGATCTACAAGTTGCAGCCGCCCTTACAGCAACTCCGTCAGATAAAAATGATGTTGGTGTTGCCTCTTTTGATAACCAATATTTTACAGCATCAGCCCATGGTTTTGTTTCTGTTGCAGATCGCTTATTACAATACCCCATCGGCACTACCATAAATTTAGGGATAGCTTATTCTTCGCCGACGTTCACTGTAAAAGCGGCAGACGGGACAGACTTGTCGGCAACAAATCCAGCGTGGGTTGTTTTGCCTAGTGTTTCGAATCCAGGGCAAAAGATAGCGCATAAAATCACAAGTAACATCTCATTTCAAGACGACTCCGGAACGTCGGATCTTACCGGTAACCTTTGGGGGACAACGACTGCTATTGACTGGGATTCTGCTATGCCATTTTTTATTTATGGTGTTGTTAAAGATTCCGATGTTGATGCAACTTTTATGATTTCTAGGGTTCCCCATAGAACGTCAGCGCCGGTGTCTGCTAATATAGCAAAATCAGGTAGCGCTGTTGCATCAACTCAAGGATCGTTTTTTGCGATAGATAGTTCTATTACAGTAGGTGATTATGATGGTAATCCTTGTGCCGTTGTTGGTTCATTTAGGATGACAAAAAATGACGCCGCTAACGATGACTGGACAGTGACGACTCTTGCTGCGCAAGATGGTGTAGGGCGCTTTCAAGAAGGACAAACATTTTCTTTTCCCTTAGATCAAAATGGGGCTTCTAGTAATGGCTTATCTTCTAGCAACGGCGGCGACACTATACCCACTATGACGAGCATAGGTAGATTTTATAGTATTTCAAAAGATGGTTATTGTAATTACCTTTGGAATTGGGCAAACATAAGCTCAGGGGGAGTCGGCGCTGGTACTTTACGCTTTCATGTTCCCTATGAAAATAGATATTCTGTTACTTGGGTTTCACCAACCGGCAATCTATCCTATGTAAATAACGGAGCGTCAACTTACACAACGTTGATGCCAAGAATTTACAATTTAAATACTTATTTTGAAGCGATTTTTACAGGAACCGGCACAGCAAAATTAACTCCGGCTGATTTAAGTACAGATAAGGCTCAAGGTTCCTTTAACGTAAATTATTTTATTAATATATAGATAGTGCTTTTATGAAAATACGTGAAGCGGGAACGGTGATAATTATTAGTTTTGTAATCCTTTGCGCTGTTGTAGGCGTCGTTAGCAAGTACGTAACGAAGCAAGACGACGGGATTGTTGAAGAGTTTATGGAAGACAGAATACAAGATGTTACCGGTTACGACATAGACCTTTCGCCTTCGTCCCCAGAAGAATAGCCCAACGCAGAATGGAGAAAACTACGCCGGGCTATCAACACTATTGTAACATATATTTTATTCAAGATCTCGAAATTCTTTCATAAAGATCTCCAACATCTTCATTAACACGGGCCGATCCTGTTCGGGACCTTGACTTATTTGATGAGCAAGGATTTTTATTTGCTTTCCTAGCCATTGTCTTGTTTCTTCCTTATCTCCATCTACTAAAGAGCCTATATCGTTAGTGCTTGCTAATCTGATTAAGGTGTGTCCTTGGAACATGATTCCTCTGTTACTTTCCAGTATGTTGTTGAGTCTTTTCTGTAGTGATCGGGCGGAAATTGCGCTGCGGCGTCAGCGTGATAGTCGCTTAAGTCCTTCCACAACGTTTTCCAGTCAACGCTACCATCTCGTTTGATTTTGCTAAGTTTAAGGCCGCAACCTTTGCAGTTATGATCATTTGCACATTCAACCATTTTTTGTTTGAAAAACTCTTCTTTCTCCTTGTAAATGTCGTGCATCTCTTTCGCCGCGCGCCATTGCCTAGCATATTCATCAAACTCGTCGTTAACGATTTCGATGTAGTCTTTGTCGTTCTTTTCCGGTTCTTGCATTTCTACTACGTTTTTATAGAAAGCCTCTGCCGCTGGAACAAGAACGTCGTTTATATAAGCATCGTCCCGTTTAACTTGCTCGATAACTTCCTCGTCATTGTAATGCGATACGTAGTAACAAACATCCATACCAGAACACACTAGCTGCCATTGAATCTGCGGGTAATAATGTTCAGGTATTTCGCCTTTTTCGGCCTTTTGATGGTCCACTAGGCCCGGGCATTTTATTTCAAGTATGGCGTTACATAGTTCGTCAATGCCGTCGAGCGAAGCTGCCGCCCATGGGAATTGCTCGCTTACAACAACTTTGGGAACAAACTTTGTTCCCATATCTTGGTTTATAGTTTCACGTACTATGGGCTCTAGATCCCGTCCTCGTTTCATGGCGTAGTTGTCCTCCTGTTCCGGTGCAAAGCCAAGTTTACGCTCCCAAAGAAGGTAGGGAGTACACCACTTGGAGAGCCCTAAGATGATGGGCAACTCGGAGGCGGTAATCTTTGATTTGCGCCACTGTAACCATTCTTCAGTTCCCTGTTCCATTACAATTGATGCCATTATATCCCCCTACGCTTGTATTGTTATGTTTCCGCTGCCATAACCGCTGTCAACATCCGTTATGCCTAGTAGTTTATTAGTTGCCTCTCTGCAAAGGCCGTCAGATGATGCCTTGTAAACCGCAGAAGGGTCCAGGTGTTCCAGCATTTCTTCAAAACTGTGCCTAAAAATTTCCGTAAACCTAACCGCATCAGTTTCATTCTCAAACTCACAAAGTAGCATCTTGTGGTTATCAATCGACAAATAAATTTTGTAAAGTGTTTCCCCTTCGTTTTCAATATGTACGTCAATACGCACAGCGTTATGGGGGAAAAAATTTCCCCACCTTGTTTTTAGCATCAACATTTTATCTCCTCGATTGTTATTGCGTATTTGTTGAAATAAACGACGTCATCCTCTTCAATAGTCATGTTACCGCCTCCCGGTAAACAGAAAAACTTTCTGTTAACTTCTATGGCTTGGCTAGTTTTCGTCAGGTTTACTAGCCGAGCCTTATTTTTCATCCGTACCCGCTGCAGGTTTATTCTCTCCCGCTTTACGTTGCATGTACTTTGTTGCATATGCCCTCGCTGCTGTTAATTGTGATTCCTTAATATTTCTCAAATCGCTAACCTTGCAAAGCTCTTTAAGCTTTTGTCTAAGGTCTTCATGTCCGTTCAAGTAATTATCCATGGCGTTCCATGTCTCCTCACTGATCGTTGGCTCCACAACGCTATTAACGGCACTTGTGGCGTTTATGTCACCGTCAGCTTGGTCAAGCTCTTCCGAAGTATAAAGTCCGCTCAGATCGGCTGGAAACGCGCGACGGAGGGCCCGAGCCTCGGCACAATTTCCACACAAGTGACTGAAACCCAACGACTTAACAACTATAACGCCGCTTGGAACCGTAACGCACCAAACCTTAGTGGATTTATTGCGTTCTTTAATGAGGTTCGCCCTGTTACGAGCTTTTTTATTATGTTTCGACACACCAACTGGTAAACCTTTCGATAATGTAATGCTATAATTGTCTCGTTTTGAAATGTCTGATTTACCACGATTAGTGACGCTTATTGAATAACCCGCTTTAACAGCAAGCAATTCGATATATCCAAGATATTGAATATTACTGGTCCAAATTCTTACAGAACGACCATTTCGATCGGCAGATGTTATATTTCCATCAAAAAACGCCCAAGCGTCAATAAACCATTTAGCCTCTTGTGAATTCATTTTCATCATTTCTTCATGATTCAACCGTTTATAAGAAATAACTAATGGATGAACATGCTTCATGTTGAATGAAAATTCGATCTGGTCATTTTTCGTTGTTATTAGTCTATCTGATGACCAAGATTTTGATGTTTTCCCGGCAACATTTCTGATTGTTTCTTTGTGATGAAGATTCCATGATCGTATTTTATTTATTTTGTATGGCCTAGAAACCTTAATCCGAAAGGAATTAGGCGACATACAATCACCATCGCATAGCGCCGCTGCTGCAAGTTCACATTGTTTTTTAGTTAGGCCGAGTCCTTGTCCAATGTTAGGTTTTACTTTTCTAGGTATATAAAAAGTTGGCTGAGAATTGCACAAATCATACATGTCACCTGCTTCTATTTTTCCGGAAGTTGTAACCATGTCGTGGTTTGGAGTTACACAAAAATGTAAATCTCTATGATTATATGATATCATTTCCCCTTGATACTCTTGGCAAAACGGTGTCGCCCGTACAGGTTCAAGCCCGTTTTCAGTAACTTGCATAATTCGGCCGTTCACTTTTGAAAACGGTTTGAATCCAAATTCCGTTAAAACTTCGGTATCTTCAGAAAAGCACTTTTCGATCATAACGTGCGGCATCTTCTTCCAAAGGTCCGTACCGGGGTTATATTCAGTAAGAAAGGCCGTTGCGCTGATGTCGTGCCAGGTTCCATCCTGCGTCATTTTCTTAATATAGACCTTTGCCCCTAGCAGGAATCCCTTATCGCTATAAATAAACTTCGTATCTTTACCAGGGGAATACTTACCCGTCCTTTCTGCTATCAAGCGAAAGCCATCGATCCCGGTTTGTATGCACATGGTGTTGCCGCGCTTAATCGCGTATATTTGGCGCGCAAAGGGGTCTAGTCCGCTGCGCTGGCAATTATGCAAAAAGATCATCAGCTCGTCATCCGACAAACCCCTAGCTATAGAGCGCTTAATGATGTTTATTTGATCCAACGTAAAGTGGCAGTTATCGTTGATCGGGTTGACTTGGGTAGCCGTACCGCTACAAGTAACTTTGTTATTCATTTGATTTATGCTCCTCTTTGAAATCTTCAATTAAATATAAAATTTGTTCTATGTCATCGTATAAAGC